>JAABUZ0100006146.1_pt1 | contig 15201 bp, 13 predicted proteins | sample 5562091 | NCBI WGS metagenome assembly JAABUZ01 (sample SAMN12813069, study PRJNA571459) | rock metagenome | isolation source: Antarctica rocks | place: Antarctica: Victoria Land, Linnaeus Terrace sud | collected 2015-12-21 | reverse complement strand
CAGGCCGTCCATCGCGCCGAAGACCGCAGGCCGCAGCCACCCCCCGGAGACGTCGCGGTGCTTGTGCTCGATCGCGTCGTCGGTGGCGGCGGGGCTCCGGCGCGGGGTGTCGAGGTCCAGGGTCACCTCGCGTGGGTTCCCCCGTTCGTCGGGGTCACCCGTTCGGGCAGGTTGCCCTTCGCCGCACGAGTCGGGACGTCCGGGTGCCGACGTGCACGGTTGCTCAGCCGTCGCGCCGGGCGACGTTCAGCAGGAGGCCCACGCCGAGCGCGCTGGCGAACAGCGCGCTGCCGCCGTAGCTGACGAAGGGCAGGGGCAGGCCGGTGACCGGAGCCAGCCCGACCGTCATCGCGATGTTGATGAAGCCCTGGACGGCGAGCCAGCCGCTCACGCCGACCGCGACGAGCCGGTCGACCGGGTCGGCGGCCTCGCTGGCGATGCGCAGGCCCCGCATAACGATGAGGGAGAAGACCGCGAGCAGGGCACCGCTACCGAGGAAGCCGCTCTCCTCACCGACGACTGTGAAGATGAAGTCGGTCTGCTGCTCGGGGACGAACCCGCCGTTGGTCTGCGATCCGTCGAGGAAACCCTGACCGTAGACCCCACCGCCGCCGATCGCGGTGAGGCTCTGCTGCAGGTGGTAGCCCGTGGCGCCGGCGCTCGCGGACGTCGGGTTGATGAAGGCGGTGAACCGCGCCTCCTGGTAGGGCTTCACCACGTGCAGGGACACCGCCAGCGCGACCACCGCGCCCGCTCCGGCGAGCAGCCCCAGGAGCCCGCGGCCGGACAGTCCGCCCAGCGCCAGCAGCGTGAAGACCACGATGACGAGGATGATGGCGACGCCGAGCGCCGGCTCGGCGAGCACCAAAGCCAACGGCACGGTGGTCAGCGCCAGGAGCCGCCAGACGTCTCGCGCCGGCGGCCGCCCCTCGGCGCCGGAGAGGGCGTCAGGACGCTCACCGAGCAGAGCTGCCCCCAGCACGATGAGCAAGAGCTTGACGAGCTCGCTGGGTTCAAGCTCGACGAAGCCGAGCCGGAACCAGGCATGGGCGCCGTTGATGTCAGCTCCGACGGGGCTCAGCACGAGCAGCAGCGCGAGGATCAACAACCCGTACAAGGCCGGCGCGACCTGGGTCAGGACCCGGAGGTTGACCCTGGTGGCGAAGGCGGCCAGGGGGACGGCGATGGCACCGTTGATGAGATCGCGCTCGAGGTAGGACGTCGGAGCGCGCCCTTGGCTGCGCAAGCCGTTGGCGGTGGCGGCATACACCGCAGCGCACCCCCCGGCGAAGAGCAGCAGCACACCGAGGATGAGCCACGGGTCGCCGAGCGCGCGACGGACGGCGCGCCGGTCGAGGACACCACGGCTGGGGCTGGGGCTGGGGCTGCGGCTTGTGCGCGACGCTCTCAGCGCTGACCCGACGGGGAGGCGGGGCAACGGCGATGTCGACACGCCGGCAGCATGCCTGGGCTTGATCGCACGCCCACGTCGGCCGCGCGGACTCTCAGCGAGCACTGGGCGACGGTCGTGCACTGCTTGCCCCCCCATGGCCGCTCCTGGCAGGCTCACAGGCGGCGTGAAGGTGGCACCCGGCGGCGGCGCGGCAGAGTGCGGGCGTGTCTCCTGTGGCGCGCCGCGGCGCGGTGCTCGCCGCAGGAGCGCTGGGGACTGTCGGCTCCCTGCTGCTCGCGGGCGTCGGCAACAGCGGCGCGCCGCACCCACCCGCTGCCTACTGGCCTTTCGTCCCTCCGCTGTCCTCCATCCGCGTCGGCGGTGGGCAGGCGTTGACGTTGTCCCGCGTCGGTCTACTGTTGTTGGTCCTGGGCTGGGTGACGCTCGGGGCGCTGGTGCAGCAGCGGGCGGTCCGGGCTCGCTCGCTGCTCGTGATCACTGGGCTGTGGGCGCTGCCGCTGCTGAGCTCACCGCCGCTGTTCAGCGACGACGCCTACGACTACGCCGCCAGCGGGGCGCTGCAGACCCACGGGTTGGACCCCTACCTCGTCGGGCCGCACAGCCTCGGCGCGTCGCGGGTCGCCGGTGTGGTGTCACCGGCGTGGAGCCGCACACCGACCCCGTACGGCCCGGGTTTCCTGCTCATCACCCGAGCGATCTCCGCGGTGGCCGGCGCCCACGACATCGTTGCGGTCACGTTGCTGCGGGTCTTGGCGGTGATCGCCGTGGCGGTGCTCGCATGGGTGTCGGTCCTGCTCGCGCGTTCCCTTGGGCGCCGCAGCACGCCGGTGCTGTGGGCGGTGGTGGCCAACCCGCTCGTCCTCACCGCCTACGTCGGCGGCGCCCACAACGACGCCATCATGATGGCGATGGTCGTCGCGGCCTTCCTGCTGCACCGGCGCGGTCACACCGTCGCGGCGCTCGCGCTGACCGTGCTCGCCGCCGAGCTCAAGGTCATCGCTGTCATCGCGACGGCCGTGCTCCTCGCGGACCTGCTGCGCGGTCGGGAGCGCCCTGGCTCCACGCTGCCCGCGGTGCGGCGAGCGGCGCTGCGCAGTGCCACCGCCGCCGCCGCCTTCGCCCTGCTGACAAGCGCGCTCGGGCTGCCGCTGGGTCACGGGCTGGGCGGTGGGTGGGGCTGGGTCGGAGCCCTGAACGTCCCCGGCCGCGTGCAGACCTCCGTCACGCCCGTGGACGCGGTCTTCGACCTGCTGCACCCACCGCTGCGCGTCGCGCTGCCCCGCAACCACCGACCGATGCTCCCCTTCGACCTCCAGCCCCTGCTGCTGGACCTGCGGGCCGTGGCGCTCAGCGCGGCCACCGTGGGCTGCGCCGCGCTGGTCCTACGGGTGCGGCGCCTGGGCGTGGAACGCGCCGCCGGACTGGCGCTGCTCACGGTCGCCCTGCTCGGGACCATTCTGTGGCCGTGGTACCTGCTGTGGTCGCTCGCCCTGCTCGCGATCGCCGGCGCGCAGCGGGAGCGCATCACCGTCGCCGCGCTCAGCGTCACCCTGCTGTGGGTCTCGAGCCCCGGTGGGCACACGCTGTGGGGCGACCCACGGCACGCTCCCGGACGTGTCACCGCCGACCAGCTGACCATCGTCATCGCCGTGGCGGTCGGCGCCGTCCTCACTGTCACCCGGACTGGGTCCCGCCGACGGGATGAGCGACAGCCAACGGCGGGGGGTCGACCGCGGCAGATGGTGACGGTCGCAGGGGTGCCAGCCGGGCCGGCCTGGGCGGCGCTCGACGCCACGCTGTAGCTCCATCACAGCGGCGGAGGAAGGCCGCCTGCGGCAGCTGCTGCGCGCGCCCTTACAGCTGGCCGGCTGCTGCGGGCGGGCTACGGCGGTGGGAGCCGCGGCCGGCGCGCCCAGCCCCGAACGGGTGCACGCCCTTGCCGACTTGCCCAGCAGCTGTAGTCAGTGATTCCAGTGACGCAGGGCATCTGCCATGTGACGCACCGATGAGAACCCGACTGTAACGGCGCGTTCAGCTGAGCTGGCCCGCACCGACACCGGGCTCTCGCCGGTGATGTTGCGCCCTTGACGCGGAGTGGCTCAGTTGCCCCCTGACGTGCTCAGGTCGGCCGGCGGGGTGACATCGTGGATCGTCGCGCCGGACCCGGCGCTCTGACCGCTCAGCGCGTCGACCGAGGTGTTTGCGCTGTCGAGGTCGGCGGGGGTCGCCGAGCCGCCCTTGAGCCGGCCGGTGAGCGAGCTCAGCGCGGTGCTGGCGTTGTCGAGCGGGGCGGTGAGCCGGCACAGTGCGGAGCTCGCCGCGGCGTCCTCCCGAGCGAGCTTGAGCTCGTGGACGATGAAGAGACCGGCGGCGCCGGCCTCGATGAAGCTGCTCACGCGGTGCTCGGCGCCGGCGGAGAACTGCTGGCCCTTCAGCGGCTTGTAGATGTAGCGGTGGAAGGCGCCGGTCGCCAGGCCCGCGTGCAGCAAGAACTTGGTCTTGGCGAAGGACTTCGTCCCCACGCTGGCGCAGCCCGCGGCCGCGGGAGTGGCCGCCGTCCCGGTCGAGGAGGCAGTCCCATTGGACGTCGCGCCACTGGCGGCTGACGTGCCGCTGCCCTTGCACGCTGCGAGCGTCACCGACAGCAACAGGACCACCACGGCGACACGGAACCCGCGCGCGGGCAGAGAAGAAGGGGTGCGGCGCATGCCGGCTCACTGACCCGCACGTCGTACTGCACACCCCGGCGACCGCGGCTGTGACCCGACCGTGACCTGGCGCTCGGCCGCCGGTGGCGGTCGGTAACGCCACGCTGACCGCCGCGCCCTGCGCCCTGCCTACGGCTGGACCACACCGAAGGCGGGCTCTGCCGAATGCTGGTCCCATGCCATGCGATGCCGGTCCCGCCACCGTCCGCCGACCCTCACAGGGCGCTCACCGAAGCGGACGCACGGCTTTCGGGCAGAGTCCGCCGATGCGCCAGACGCCCGGGGCTCCTTGCTGAGCGCGTTGCTCAGCGCCCCCCGACGAGCAGTCGAGCTGGGCGCGGAGGTCAGCGCCGCGGGAGTCCACGTCGCGTCAGCGGCCCTCGGGGCGACATCGGCAGCCGCAGGTCAAGCGGCCGGGACGGTCATCGCTGTGTCGGCACGGGCACCACTCGACCTCGGCGCAGCCACTCGACGCGTGGCCGGGATGCCCGGTGGGCTGTCCTCCCTGCTGGTGCCGGGCCGCCGGCGGCAGCACCGGCGGGTCGCCGTTGACGGGACCTGCGCCCACATCGAGGTCCGAGGCGCCGACGGGCCACTCGTGGGCGCGCTGCTGGCCGCGGTCACCCCGGCTCTGGACGAGCTCGACGGTGTCGGGTGGTGGCAGGTCCACCTCGCCGCTGGGCGCGTGGTGATCGAGACAGCCGGCCCAGCGGCGCCGTCCCTCGCCCAGCTCGTCAGCCTGGTCGAGGACGCCGAGCTTCGGGCCGGTGCTTCGTCGCAGGGGTGGTGGGACCGCCACCGCGAGCACCCAGCCGACCTCGAGCCACTGCTGACGGCGGCCATGGCTCTGGCCGCTGACATCGCCGGGCTGACGGTGGCGGCTGCGGCGTCGCACCTGCGGCGGGGACGGCTGCCCGCCACGGTCGCCGCGGGGGTCGCGCTGGTCGACGCGCAACCCCGGATGCGCAGGCTGCTGGAGACCCGGCTGGGCCCCGACCGCACCGACCTGCTCCTCACGGGTGCGACCGCCGCCGTCCAGGCGGTGAACCGAGGCGGTCTCACGCTGCTGGTCGACGCCATGCAGCCCGCCGAGGCACTCGCGGAGGTGCAGAGCCGACGCGCGGCCTGGCGTCGGTGGGAGGCGCTCACGAACGGCCCGGGGGCAGCCCCGGTGGTGCGCGCCGCGCAGGTGCCTGCCCGGCCAGGTCCGTTGCCGCCCGGGCCGGTCGAGCGGGTGGCCGACCAGGCAGCTGCCGGGTCCCTGGTCGGCGCGCGGCTGCCCTGCTCACGCAGCGATCGGCGGAGCAGGCGGCCGCCGCGGTGCTCGTCGGCGTACCGAAGGCCTCTCGGCTGGCCCGCGAGTCCTTCGCCAGCACGATGGGGACTCTGCTGGCCGCCCGACGTGTCCTCCCCGCTCGACCGGTCGGCGTGGCGGCGCTTGGACCGCCTCGACACCGTGGTGCTCGCTGGCGCGGTCTTGCAAGGGCAACGGCCGTTGGTCCTCGCGGCGCAGGGTCGGCCTCCGCTTGGTCGGACCGCCGCTGCTGGAGGGCCAGCCAGGACCTGCTCACGCGCGCCGCTGACCGGACGCCTGGTGCCCCCGGGGTTACGACGCTGCCCCCGTCGGGTGAGGCCCTGCGGCTGCTGCCCAGCGAGGGGATTGCTCGGGACGGCTCCGGGCGCAGCGACGCCAGGTGGCATTCGACATGACCGGTGAGACGTCCGCGGATCGCGGCGACGCGGCAGCCGGGGCAACCGGACGGGCGGGCCGGAACCGCGGCGCCGCCCTCACCGCGGGTCGCGGCGGCGATCCGCACTGGGCGTGGCCCTTCGATGATCTGCGCTACGAGTGGCGAAGGCTGTTCAGCGAAGTGCTCGGCACCTTCCTCCTCGTCCTCGCCGCGGTCGGCGCCGGGACCGTTGACGCCCGCACGCACGGCGTGATCGGACGGGCGGCCAGCGTGACGGCTCCCGGGCTGACCGAGCTCGCGGTCATCCTCTTCATGGGCGCGGTCTCCGGAGCCCACCTCAACCCGGCGGTCAGCGTCGCGTTCGCCCTACGGGGTGACTTTCGGTGGCGGCGCGTCCCCGGTTACGTCGTGGCCCAGGTCGCCGGATCGGTGCTCGCTGCGAGGTGCTCCACCTCACCTTCGGAGGCACGGCGCAGGGACGGACGCTCCCCGGCCACGGCTTCACGAACGGCCAGGCACTGCTCATCGAGACGGTGCTGACCTTCGGGCTGGTCAGCACCATCCTGGGCACAGCGTCGACCGCGCAGAACGTCGGCCCCCTGTCCGCCGTCGGCCTCGGTGGGTACATCGTCCTCTAGCCGGGGTGTGGGCCAGCCCGGTCAGCGGCGCATCGATGAACCCGGCGCGCAGCCTCGGACCCGCCCTGGCGGCAGGCGACTTCACCGCCAGCTGGCTCTACGTCGCCGGGCCGATGGCAGGCAGTGCGGCGGCGGTGCTCGCCGCGTGGGTCCTGCGCGGACCGGGCGGAGGGCCGGCCGGAACCAAGGCGGCTCAGGGCACGCTCGGAGCGGGAAGGCAGCAAGGAGCTGGACGCTGACGTGCGACGGCGCTCGCTGCAGCCACGACCTGCGGGCGACGTGCTTGCGGCGTTCGCGACCACGGGCAGCACCGCAGCGCTACGCCCGCGGAGGCGGCGACGACCCTGTCACGCTGCACCCACCGCAGCGCTCACCGCGCCGCCGGCTTCGGCCCGGCGCCACACAGCATCATCACAGTAGTAAGCGCGGGTCGCCTCGGCGCCCCCTCCTAGGCTGTCGGCAGCGGACGCACCGCGTAGTCCCAGCAACGGAGGTCGCGATGCGGTGGGTCACCGCTGTGCACATGCTCGGCACGACTCACCACCAGCACATCGGGCTGCTCCGCTGGGTCGATGAGCACGGCGACAGCGGCGTCGTCAGCCTCAACGACGCGATCGAGCTCCTTCGGCGCAACCCGAGCGCGTTGCAGGTGCAGGCGCAGGGTGGGCCTCGGGGGCTGCGCGTGGTTGAGGCGACGTCGCCTTACGTGCAGGCCCACGGTGACGGTCGCTTCACCTACGACCTGCTGACCTTGCCGCGCTTCTGACGCCCGCCCGAACCGACTGCGGTCGCCTCGCGCACCGACTACCTCAGGCACCGCGCAACTGCCGCTGGTGCGGTCCCCGAGGCGCTGGTCAGCGCTGCGACGCACGTGCCTGCGGGACGTCGATCGAAGGACCGCAGTTAGCGTGCCCTGGTGCACCGTAACCGCCTGTACAGGAACGGCGTGCTGGACGCTGAGAACTTCGACCCCGCCGATATCAGCGAGCGGATCTGCGAGCCGGGAACGGTCGTGTGGCTCGACCTCGAATCACCCGACGAGACAGAGCTACGGTTGCTCGCTGAGGAGTTCGGCCTCAACGAGCTAGCCGTCGAGGACGCCACCCACGAGCACCAGCGGCCCAAAGTCGACCGGTACGCCACCCACATCTTCGTGAGCCTGTACGGCGTGCGCCTCGACCCCGCCACCGGTGAGCTCCACACCAGCGAGATGGCCATCTTCGCCGCCCCGCAGTGGCTGATCACTGTTCGCAAGAGCGGCGGTTTCGACATGGGTCACGTCGTCGAGGTGTGGGACAACAACAAGGACCTCGCCGAGAACGGGGTGGGCTTCTTGCTGCACGGCCTGCTCGACCACGTCGTCGACGGGCACTTCGCCACGGTGCAGCAGCTGGACGACGCCGTCGAGGCGATCGAGGCCCGCTTGTTCGAGGACAAGCCGCAGCCGTTGGCTGTGCAGAAGCGCTCCTTCGAGATGCGCAAGGCGCTCGTCGACCTGCGCCGGGTCACTCTGCCGATGCGGGAGGTGCTGAACACGTTGATGCGCCGCAACCTGGGCTTTGTCAGCGAGGCGATGGTCCCTTACTTCCAGGACGTCTACGACCACGTGCTGCGCGTCACCGAGTGGACCGAATCCCTCCGGGACTTGGTCACCACCATCCAGGACAGCAACCTGCAGGTGCAGTCGAACCGCCTGAACGAGGTCATGAAGAAACTGACCGCCTACGCTGCCATCTTCGGCGCCATTGCTGCCATCACCGGCTTTTTCGGGCAGAACCTCCCCTACCCGGGGTTCGGTAACCACATCGGCCTCGCGATCATGGGGGCGCTGCTCACCGTGAGCACCGTGGGGCTCGTCGTCGGCTTCAAGCGCAACGACTGGTTGTGAGCAGGGCAGCTGCCGCTTCCTGTGAAGCCATCGCGTCCGCAAGCACGAGCGAGCCGCCGACTGCATGAGTGGCGGACACCCGGGCGCAGTCTGCGGCGGCGGTAGCATTGTTGATGGTGGCTCGCCGGCGCCGGAACCACGGCCAGCTGGTGCCCGCGGCTCCCGACACGCAATCTCTGGCGACGAGTGTCGCCCGAGCGCGACTTGGTCTGCTGGTCATGCGCCGCGTGCTCATAGCGGTGGTCGTTGGGGACCTGGCGACGCTCACTGCGCTGCACGGTCTTGCCGCGCACTACGTGGGGGCTGCGTCACTCTTCACCGCGGTGGGCACGTTCCTCGGCGCCGCCATCGCCACGGCGCGTCACCGGCGCACCACGTCGGCGGCGTGTCACGGCGGCTTGCGAGCACGCGCCCAGGCCATCGGTGGGCCATGTGACGGTCATCGCTTCGAGCTGCCGCCGGCGGCACTCCTCCCCAGCGAGGTGTGGCTCGCTGTGCCGCACACCCGTCGACCTGGGGAACTGCAGCGCTACCTTCTCGACCGCGGGCAAGCGTCGCCGCGCCAGGGGTGGCACTACCACCACGCGCCGGGCGGTGCCCATGACCAGCCCGACCGGCCTTCGCCGACCTGAGTCGCGCGACGGGTGCTGCCTCGCTCCGGCGACGGCTACAACCACGCTGAACACCTGCGCGGCGGGCGGTGAGCACACGCGTAGACCATGGCGAGCGCTGAGCCGCGCGTGCCGCCGGCTCCATGCTCAGCTCGCCGGTGCGTCCGCTGCTGCGGTCGGCCGGTCGGCCGGTCGGCCGGTCACGGACGCCCATGGTGTTTTCCTTGCCTCGATCGGACACGCCTTGCAGCGCTGTGCTGCGACTGTGCGCACGTTGGCCCGACGGGACGGCTCGGCGCCATCCGCCGGTGGGGGCGGTACACCGGGCCCACACCGACCCCGAGCCGTGGAGGTACTTCCATGATCCGCTTCACTGTGTTGGCCGCGAGCGTTGCCGCGGCCACAGTCGCCGTGTGCGCGCCGGCGGAGGCATCGACGCCGACGTTGACCCTGCGGGTGGGACCCAACCACCCCGTCGCGGGACGACAGGTCCTTATCAGCGGCTTCGACCGGGTGACCAGGGAAGTGGTCATCACCGAGCGGCGCAACGGGCGCGTCGTCGAGCAAGACCACGTGATCGTGCGCCGCGATCACACCTACGCGGTCCACTCGTATCTCCTCAAAGCTGGACCCGTGCAGATCACCGCCGCTGCCGGGCGGATCTCCCGGACCATAACCATCACTGTTGCGCGTTGACGCGGCGACCGCGTTGATGCTGCGGCCGGGCCGGGCCGGCCCGGTCGCGGCCGCTGATGCGGGCCCGGTGATGACGGTGCGGCGCCGCGGTGCCCTTGGGCGCGGTGTCGAGGGCGGCGGGGTGTCGAGTGGCGTCACCGCGGTAGTGGCTCCCCGGAGGCCGCGTAGTGGTCGCGCCAGGTGCCGTGCGAGGGGTGGGTCACGCCGGCCGGTCCGGCGCCCAGGACGGCCAGCACGTTGAGGGTCGCTTGCTGCAGGACATCGGTGACGCCAGGCACCGGGCCTGGAAGCAGGGTGCGCAGCGCGCCCGGCGGCATGTCACACAGGCGAGGGATCCAGTAGTTGGTGCCAGCGGCGAACACGCCCGCGCCCTGGCGCGTGGTGTACCACGTCGCGTCGCTGTGATCGTGGCGGCCCGCGACGGTCAGCGGGCTGTGCGCGACCACGTCGGTTTGCAGGGGGACGCCCTTCACGGTCGGGTCCCAGTGGTCGAACTCGCTTCCGACGGCGTGGGCGAGGGCGGTCGCGCTGCTCACCCCCGTGCCGCGCCAGACCCAGTGGTCGGGGACCGGGCGCAACGCGGCGTCGACGGGGCTGCTGGCGTAGGAAGCCCCGATGAGGGCGCCTTCCGGGCGCGGGACCGGCCCGGAGTCCCAGTCCGCGGTGACCTCCGCGTCGTCGTGCCCGTAGAGCGGGTCCTGCTGCGCCACCTTGTAGCAGGCCTGACGTCGGTCCTCACCGTTGACCCCCGGCTCCAGCCGGATGTGGCGGTAGACCGCGTTCGCCCCGAAGAAGGCAATATTGACGCTGGCGTCCCGTGCAGCCAGCGCGCCGTCGTACATGGCGCTGGACCAGTACTCGTCATGCGCGAGGGACAGCAACGCTCGGTGGCGCACGAGCCGTCCGGGCTGCTGATGGAGGTCGATGTCCGTCCAGTAGGTGACGTCGGCCCCGTGCCGCTCGAGGAGCCTGATGAGTGGGTACTCCAGACCGATCAGGTCCGACGCGCCGTAGGCAGTCGACCGTTCGTACGGCCGGTCGAAGGAGACGACGCGGGCGCGCTCGGCGAAGCTGGCCCCCGCCGCGCCGGAGCGGCCGAGGTAAAGGCTGTAACCGCCCCACCGGTTGTAGGCCTGCCAGGTCGTCACCGAGCTCTGCACCAGGTACGCGGCGGCACTCGTGTCATCGCGGACCGTGAAAGGCACGTAGCTCTGCTGGCCGCCCGAGCCCACGAGCTTGCACAGGTAGGACCCGGATATCCAGTCCGCGCCGATCATGAACCGCCAGGCCACGGGCCACGCGCACTCGACCATGTGGGTCACCGGGTCAGCGGCGGGTACGGCGAACCGCCACCCCATCAGCTCCGGTGACGTGCCCACCAAGCGGGCGCCCGCCCCGCCGTACCAGCCCAGGCGGTAGATCTCCACGATGAACTGCGGTGCCTGCGTGCTGACCGCCAGCGACACCTGCTCCCCGGCCACCGCGCTGGCCCGGTCCGGGTAGCCCTCGATCCCGTGATCGACCTGCACCCCCGTCGGTACCCAGGCGAGGGTGCCGGGACGAGCGTTCTCCGCCTGCACCGTCGGGGAGACCGCCATACCGAGCGTGCCAGCAGCCGCCGGCACGACGACCGGCGGCGCGAAGCCCCTGGCCGTGGGCGCAGCCGTCGTCGAGGGGGGCACCGGGACCGCACGGCGACCCGCCTCGCAGGCGGCGGTGGCAAATAGCCCCCCGGCGGCTGCCAGCACGGCGCGCCTGGACAGCCGCGCCGGTACCCCGACCGCGCGCTCCTCATCCATGCGACCAACCTGCCTGCCGGTACGCCGCTGAACGCGCAGACGCCGCTTCTCACAGCCACCTCGCGCACCGCCGCGAGGCGGGTCCGCGACGCAGGTGGCTGATCCCGACGACTTCAGGGCTGGTAGCCCACAAGCGTGTGCGCCGGACCCAGGTCCCCTCCGGGGGCGAGGATCGCGGCCACGTCGGCCAGCGCGTTGTGGGCCTGCCCGGCGCTCGCACCGGTCCCGGCCAGCTCCCGGTCGACCCGCGCAGCCCGGGCGAAGCTCGTCTGCATGCCCAGCTCGGCCAGGTCGAGGGTGAGCGGTCGGTGCGCCGTTTGCCGTCCGGCCCGAGTATCAGCAGCAACGGGGCGAAGACCCGCCCGCACGAGCGGCACCCCACCTGCCACAAGATGATCTCCACGCGGCCGGCCGCGGTGTGCAGCACCCGCGGCCGCGTGCGCCGGCCCTGGCGCGCGAAGTCGCTGCCGCCCGGCACTTCGGGCACCGGAACGGCGCTTCCAGGTCCCGGACCGGCGCCCACTTCGCGCCGCAGACACTGTCGATCAGCCGTTCCTGCGCCTCATCCAAGGCCTGCGCCAGCGCCTGCCGGGGCACGTCCCTGCCCATCTGCACCGCCAAAGCCTGGAGCGTGTTCCACGACACCGACCCGGACAGCTCCGGCATCTCGATCGTCAAGGCAAGCGTAGTAGTGGCACTGCACATCGGTGGCGACTCCTCAACTCGGGGATGATCGCCTGCAGTCCTTCATGATCAAGCGCCGCTTTCAATGGAGGGCCGCGGTGCACGCCAGGGACGGCGCGTGGTCGGGCACGGTCAGTCGTAGGAGAGGGCCTGTCGCCCGAGCTGCGTCCAGGCCGCGAGGAAGCTGTCCCGGTCGACGGCGCGCGCCGCGGTGCCGGTCAGCGGGTCGTTGACGTAGAGGTGCCGCCGGTCGTAGCCGACGAGCAGCACTGCATGCTCATCAGAGGTGGCGCGGACGGGACCGTGGGGGGACTGCCACACGACCCAGTTCTGCGTCGGAGTGAAGGTCGCGGTCGTCCACATCAGGACCGGGGTCCCGGAGGCGACGCGCCGCAGCAATGTCGCCACTGGCGCTCCGGTGAGATCGCTGCTTCGTCCTGGGATGACGCTGTCCAGGAAGCGGGCGAGTGCGACGTGGTGGATCGCGTAGCCCAACGTGCCGTGCACGTTGCCGACGAACCCGGCCTCCGGGTCGCCCCAGCGGGTGACGTCGGTGAACCCGCGGCCAGCGCCGTCGAAGCTGGGCGGGGTGGGATCGCGCGGCATCGCCGCCGCCAGCGACAGCTTGTCGACCGGGTGGTGCGCGGCCGTCAGCAGCATGGCCAGGCTCGTCACCTCGCACCCGTTCCCGAGCTCCGGCAGCTGCGACACGGCCGGGAGGCGGAGCAACGCACGAGCGGGCAGCCGGCGCACTGGCGTTGTGGCCTGTGTCCTCGCCGCGCGGGTCGTTGCCACGTACGGACGAACGGCAGCGTCCTTGGTGACCGAGGATGACAACGGACGCGGTGTGGCCGCGCGGGTGACACCGCACGCGCTCACGGCGACCGCCAAGAGGGCGCAGGCCGCGAGCCGCCCGGTCACGCGCCCACTGCTCGGGCCGGCCTGATGACGCCCGGGGTCACCCGGTCGCCGTCGCGGGCGCTGTGCAGACCGTGGGGCCACGGGTGCCAGTCTCCCTCCACAGCAGGTAGATCAGCAACGCCCACTGGCGCTGGTAACGGTCGGCGCGCCGAGTGTCGGCGCGCACCTGCGCGACCACCCGCGCGTCCAACGGCGAGTCGGGCGAGGTCGACAGCTCGAGCAGCAGCTCGCCAGCAGCACCGTCGAGCCACGAGCGGAAGGGCACCGGGAACCCGAGCTTGGGCCGCGAGGCGATCGCAGTCGGCAGCAGCGCCGCGGCCGCTGCGCGCAGGGCGGGCTTGGTCGTCCTCGCGCTGACGCGCTGCGCGACCGGCAGCTCGGCCGCGGTCTGGAACACCACCGGGTCCAGGAACGGCACGCGGACCTCCAGGGAGTGGGCCATGCCCATGCGGTCGGCCTTCGCGAGGATGTTGCCCGGCAGCCATGAGCTCAGGCTGGCCAGCTGCATGCGGTCGACGTCGGGTGCCCCCGTCGATGCCTGGTAGGTGTGCGCGAGCAGGTCTGCCGAGGGGTTGGGGCTGGGCTCGCCCGCGTGGAGTCCCAGCAGTCTGCGCTTCGCCTGCTCGTCGAACAGCGGCATGTTGCCGAGGAACCGGCGCGGCAGCGGGGTGGTCCCACGCCGCACGAACTCCTTGCCCTTGAGCCCCTCGGGCAGCCGCTCGGCCGTTGCGCGCAGCCAACCGGAGGCGCGATCCGGCAGGCCCGTGACCGGGCGCAGAGATCGCGGTTGCCGGTACACCGGATAGCCGCCGAACAGCTCGTCAGCGCCCTCGCCAGACAGCACAGCCTTGACCTCCCGGCTCGCCGCGCGCGCGAGGAACCACAGCGCGGGAGCGCTGGGATCCGCCAGCGGCTGCTCCTGCGCGGCCACCACCTCCGGCAGCCGGGCCAACCACTCCGCGGCGCTGACGCGCTCCTCATGATGCTCGGTGCCCAGCAGCGCTGCGGTCGCCCTTGCTGCGTCAATCTCGTCGAGGGCAACGGCCTCCCCCGGCCGCGCCGCCTCGAAGCCGACGCTGAAGGTCTTCACCGGCCCGACCTGACGAGCCAGGGCGACGAGCAGGCTCGAGTCGACGCCACTGGACAGGTAGGCACCCACCTCGACGTCCGCGCTCAGGTGCGCCGTGACGCTGTCCGCGAGCGCGGCGCCGATCAGCTCCCCGTTCTCGGTCAGGCTGCGGCCTGTCGGCGGTAGGAAGGCTGGCGACCAGTACGGCCGCTCCACCGCCTCGCCACCGCGGACGCGAGTGATGTGCCCGGCGGGCACCTGGACCAGGCCGGTCCACATGGTGCGCGGTTCCGGGGCGTAGCCGAAGCTCAAGTAGTGCCACAGCGTCTCCTGGTCGGGCTCCAGACGCCCGACGGCGGCCTCCACCGCCCGCACCTCAGAGCCGAAGACCGTGTGTGTCGGGGTTCTCAGCATGAACAGCGGCTTGATCCCGAACCGGTCGCGCATCAGCACGAGCTCATCCCGTTCGCGGTCGTACACAGCGATCGCGAACATCCCCCGCAACCGGTGCACCAGCGCCTCGCCGTGCTCCTCGTATAGGTGCGGGATCAGCTCGGCGTCCCCGGAGCCGCTCAGCACGTGCCCCTTGGCGACCAAGCTCCGCCGGAGCTCCCGGTGGTTGTAGATCTCGCCGTTGAACACCGACCAGTAGCGCCGCCGCTCGTCGCTGACCGGCTGGTCCCCGCGCTGCAAGTCCACCAGCGCCAGCCGGCGGAACACCAAGCCCACGTTGCCCACGGCGACGTGCCCCGCAGCGTCGGGACCCCGGTGGCGCAGGCTTTCCCCCACAGCCGCCGGCGATGGGTCGCCGCCGCCCCGAGCGTGCCGCAGCCACCCCGCGATCCCCCACACGGCGCACCTCCTCCCACTGCCTGATGTCGCTGCCGGTCCTAGAGGCTGGCTGACGACCATGTGAGGAGGCTTTGCCGTCGCCAGCCCGGAAGAGCAGATCTTCTGAGCGGGGGTCTCCATCTCGGTGCCGTAGATTCTCGCCTGGTCAGGCGAGGGTCCGCCTCCAGGGGAGGCCGACGTCGCCGACGTCCAGGCTGGGCGGCAGTGACCGAGGCCCGGTGGGTGGCGCG
>JAABUZ0100006145.1_pt1 | contig 15202 bp, 16 predicted proteins | sample 5562091 | NCBI WGS metagenome assembly JAABUZ01 (sample SAMN12813069, study PRJNA571459) | rock metagenome | isolation source: Antarctica rocks | place: Antarctica: Victoria Land, Linnaeus Terrace sud | collected 2015-12-21 | reverse complement strand
TGCTTGGCAAGGTCATCAGCCGACTCGGCTGACCGCCGCGACCAAGCAGCGGCTCTCGAACAGCTCGCCTGCCGATAGGGGCCCGCCAACCAGCGCGCCCACCCGGGGCTCTAGTGCTTGTCGCGCAAAGCGGCGGTCTGTTAGGGGTGGGGATGTCGTGTCGTCAGGGGCGGATTTGGCGAATGACGTTGGCGTTGGGATCGCGCCAGATGATTGTGGGGAGTTGGGGCATTGACGGCATCGGGATTCCTCGGATACTGGTTGGGTCTGGGCGGTTGGGCGGGTTGAGCAGCGCGAAGTAGTTGTTGGTGATCTTGAGCTCGAGGGGGCGGGTGTTCGGGAAGATCAGGGTTACGGTCGCGATGCCGTCAGGGACGATGGAGCTGGCTTCGGTGGCGATGACTCCCCGGAAGGACGGGCTGTCAATCGCTGGCGCTTTTGCGATGGGTCGTGTGCGGTAGACGCCGGTGACTCCGTAGTTATGGCCATCTTGGATGCTGCTCAGCGGCAGGCAGGTGTGGATCTCTGGCGTGTCGCTGGCAAGCGCGACAAGGCAGACCCCGGGTTGCCGGGCGTATGGCAGCTGGTTCTTGAGGTATTGCGCGCGCTGCTTTGGGTAGCGTCGGCTGGGAACGGGGTTTCCGGACTCCAGCAGGCGCACTCCGGAGCGATAGGCCAGAAGAAACATCGGGTCGCCGATCGGTGAGAGCCCGACGTAGCGAACGTCGATGCTCACGCCATCGAGAGGGCCCACGGCTCGTACGGCGGCGGCCGCCGCCGGGGAGTTGTCTCGCGGGCCGGCGGGGCGTCGAAACACGCCGATCAGCGCCAAGATCCGAGGGTCAGGGGGCCTGATGGTGACCGACGGGGAACTGGGATGCCGGGCCGATCCGATAAGCCCACCCCAGACCCCCGGGATGCCGGCCAACGCCGGTGTCGCGACGATCAAGACCAACACCGCCACCAGCAGCGCGCGGCGATAGCGACCCCGGCCACCCGGGGGGCTCCGGGGTCCGGTCAGCCGCTGGGCGGCAGCCACGAGATCGGACTCCAGCTGGGTGACGAAGTCTGTCATCGCTGGCTCCGTACGAGCTGCCGGCGCATGGTCATCAGCCCGCGGCTGACGCGTTTGCGGATCACCTGCTCTGAGCAAGCCAACTCGGCAGCGATCGCGGCGTAGTCGCCCTCCATCACGACTCGAGCGATCACCGCGTCGCGCTGGTCAGCGGGAAGCCCGTCGACCATCTGCTCCAGACCGCTGCCGTCGCGTTGCAGATCGACGAGCTCCTCGATGCGCTCCATGCCGGCATCGGTCAGCTCTCGCGCCGGCATGGCCAGCCGGCGCCGGACCCGGTCTTCGACGCGACCGCGCCGCAGCGCATCAACGAACAGATTTGCCGCCATCGCCAGCAACCACGCCCGTGCCGTCCCCCGCTCCGGCTCGTACCGCGACCGCTTCTCCAGCGCGGTCGCGAACACCTCCGCGCAGACATCGGCCGCCAGATCAGCGCGCCTAGTGCGAGCGAGCACCAGCGCGAGCACCGCGCGCACATGCCGGGCATAGAACACCGCAAACGCCTCGCCATCGACATCGGTCGCCGCCAGAAGCTCCGCGTCAGACCGACGATCGCCCCGAGCGTCCATACCTCACGATACGAACAGCCCACCACCCCTGTGACCAGCACCCGCCCATACCCCCCCATATCGCGCAAAGCAGCGGTCTGGCCTAGGCTTGCGCTCGTGCTGTTGAGGGGCCGCGGAAGGCGCTTGGCGGTGGTCGCTAGCGTGGCTTTGGCTTCGAGGGCAGCCCGATCGGGTTCCAAGCATCAGACGACGCCTCAGCTCTGGTGTCCATCAAAGCGGGTAGGTCCAGTCTTGATGCGCTGAGCTAGGAAGTAGCCACGAGCGATGCGTAAGTGACCGCGACATAGACCACGATGGCAGTGAGGATGCCGGCAGCTATCCAGCCTCCTTTGCCGCGGGTGAGATGTCGCCATGACTCAACCGCGGCGACGGCTCCGAGGACCGCCCCCACGCCAGCGAGCAGCTGAAGATCCTCGCTCCCCTGGCCAGCATCGAGAATCAAGGCGATGAACACCGCGGTGAGCAGCCCGCCGAAGCAGACGCCAGTTCCGCCCGCGATGCGAGAGAGGCGGTCGGGCCGACGGCGCGGACTCGGTGATCTCACGGGTCAGATCTACCCCGTAACCTCGTGCCCGATACGCCTCGTATCCGACCCGCCCGGCTGCTCCTCCCGCAAAGCGCAAGTGGGACCTCGGTGCAGTCGTATGGCGAGGCTCTCTCCTAGAGTGCCCACCGTGTCGGAGGAGCCCGAAGCCCACCGTGTCGGAGCGCGCCTCGCCGGCGAGCTGATTCGTCACATCGAGCAGGCCTACCCTGACGACGCCGCGAGACGCGACGCGCTGCTCGGCTCGTTTGAGCGGCTGGATGTGGTCACGCGCCTTCATCGCGGCTTGTCGCCTTGGCCCGGCGATGCGGGACCCGCCGACTGGCCACCAAGCTCCCAGTAGCGCGTTTCGCGCAAAGCGGCGGTCTGACCGGGCTCTCTCAGCCCTCCAGCAGCACCTTGAGGTGCCGCAGTTGCTTCGCCATGTCGCGCCCGATCCCAGCGCGCATGATCGGCCAAAGTAGGCGTGGGGCGCCAAGCCGAGCCTCGTCATGCTGAGCCAGTCGGGTTCCGGCGTCGCCGCTCTCGAGCACGTACTCGACCCCGAATTGGTCATGGCCGTCGTCCGCGTGCCAAGCGATTCGCATTGGGGCCTCCCAAGCGACGCAACGGAGGTCTAGGTTGCGAGGCGGCCGAAGTGGTACCGGACTATGAACAACGGCATAGCGCGCGCCCGGTCCCGGACCGTCTCCCTCGATCTGCTCGACACAGCAGACCTTCGGACACCACTGCGGATCACGCCGCGCGTCGGCCACCATCGCGAAGACCTCCTCGACACGACGAGCAATCAGGATGCTCCTCTCGATCCGCACGACCTCGATAACGGCCAGATGATCCCACTAGCCCCACGTCCGCTGGTCCGCGAGCGCCCGGCCGCCCTGCTGCTCGCGCAAAGCAGCACTCCGGCCGGACGCTTTCGCATGGACGCGGCAGCCTCGAGGGGTGATATAGCCGTGGGAAGCTGACGCCGACTGAGCGTGTCGATAAGCGGATGCTGATCTGGTGCCCGTTCGGCGATCCGGCGCAGACGGTCACGTGTGTCGCCATCAAACGCGAAGGGAGGGCGCGCGAGGGCTACGAGTGCTTCGCGTTTAGCCGAGCGGGGAACGGCGTCGTCCTCGAGGAAGGCGAGCAACGTTTCGAGGCCCTCCGCGTGCGGGTGATGCGTGACGATGACCGCCAGCCCTTGGGCCGGGTCGCCGGCGCCGAAGCTCAGCGTGCCTTCGAGGACTCCCGTCTGGATCGACCTAAGCGAGTCGATTAGTTGGGGGACAACTGCATGAGCGAGGTCGCCGTCAAGCTCGTCGATCCGTCCAAGTTCGCCGAGCGCGTCGAGCGATCCCTCACGCGCGGCGGCGACGAGCTCCTCGCGGGCGCGCTCGTTACGGGCGGACGCGATACGTAGAATCAGCCAGCGAAGTTCGGGCTGCGAAGGCGCAGGCAGCAGCGCGCTGATGCGCTCATCGGTCCAGGCGGCGTCCGGGATCGCATGCAGCAGCTTCGCCCAGGCGAGGACAGTAAGCGGAGAAGCATCGGCGTTAAGGGCTTGTGCGCGTGACGCTGCGAGGTCGGCCACGTCGTCCGGGATCGCTGGTGCGAGTCCAGCGAGTGCCTCGAGCGCGACGGCGGACGGGTCGAATGCGCGATTGCTGGCCAGTCGAAGGAGTGGATCGGGATCGTCGAGCAGCCCGCTGAGCCACGAGAAGGCGGACGCGGCGGTCATTTCGTCGAGGAGGTCGCCGCCGTGCTCAATGAGGGCAAGGTCGGCAAAGATTGTCGTCCTCGTCGCGCGCTTGATGGATGCGTCCGTGCCTGCTTGGCGGACCGCAAGCGCGGGTCCGTCGTCGACCAGGCGGCGGACGGCGAGCTGAACGGCCTTCTCGTCGCCTGCGAGACGCAAGGTGCTCAGACCAGCCGCGGCGTCGTCTGGCGTGGCGTGGCGGTCGAGCCGCAGAAGCGAGTCGCGACCGAGGAGCGCTGACAGATGCCGCCACGCCGAGTGATCTCCGAGGTGGCTCGCGGCGAGCGCCGCGACGAAGAGGAGATTGTGGGCTTCGTCTTGCCCGCCAAGCGTGACCGAGCTGTCGCGTGACCAAGACTTGAACTCACGCTCGACGGCACTGATGACGCCGCGGTAGGCGGTCTGCGTGCGCCACCACCGCGCGGCCGTGTCGGTCGCCTGAATTGCTGTTCCGATATTCCGCTCAGTCCAAGATGCAGTGTCGAACAGCAGAATCGCCGCTACGCCGCGAAGTGCGGTCGCGGTGACATCTCCGGGAGCGCCGGCGCTCGCGGCCAGCAAGTCTGCGGCCTGCGCCCGAGCGTCCTCAACGTCACCGCGCTCGAGGGCCGCGCGGGCCCGCTGGGTCCTTAGCCAGACGTCGTCCAGCGGCAGCATGTCGTCGTCCGCGAGCGTTGCGTCGAGCGTCGCAAGCGCCTGTGCGGGTCTCCCTCGGTCGATCGAGAGGCTTGTCAACGCCACGCCGGCTGCCGCGCGAGACGGGGGGTCCGGGGCGTCCTTCAGCGCGGCTTCCAAGAGCCCGCCGTCGTCGTCGGCCATCCGTTTCGCCAATGCGCCGGCGAACCGCCACGACCATTCGGCGTGCGTTCCGGCCTCTTCGAGCGTAGGTGCGACGCCGGGGTAGCGCTCGGCATCGCGGTACAGGTCATCGAAGCGCGCCTGCATCATCAGTGCGACGGCCTGCGTCGCTGTGAAGGGCTCCTCACGGTCGGCGTTTGGGTGGGGTGCGACAAGCCGCGGCACAACCATCGCAAACCGCAGGGCGTCGCTGGCCGTGGGGGGCTCGGCGCCGGACCACGCGGTGCCCTCGAGCGCCAGTGCCGGGCGAGAGGTCGCCGCGACGGCGATCAGGTCGTCGAAGTAGTCTGCGTCGAGCGTGCTCGTTCGCGGGACGAGGATTTTCGCGCCTTGACCGGTGTCTTCGACGGCCTCGGACGTAACATGAACCCAGTAGGCCGTCTGGTCTGCGTCGTCATAGAGGACGAGCAAGTGCGGAACCTGGTGTGTTGTCCAATAGTCGAAGTGACGCTTGTCGCCCTCGGCGTACCACCATCCGTCGGTATGCTCGTCGTCGGTTCGCTGCAGCGGGCTGGCGAAGTAGCTGGGACCCGATTTCACCTGTACACCGACGACCAGGCCCAGGTCGTAGCGGCGCCGATCCCGGACCTGAGCAAAGATGTCGGTCCCGAGGTCGTGCTGGCCTGGCACCGGAATGGGCCCCCAGCCGAGCCGGGTCAGCTCAGCCATGACCTCATTTACTCCCGTGCTCCCGGTCTGCTCGCTCGATGACGCGCGCATCGCTCAGCCTTGCCGCGCACTAAATGAAGGGCGGCGGCGCTGACTTTAGACCAATCCGACGGTCCAGGGGCACGGAAACGGAGCGGCAGCAATTTTCGTGTGAGATGGTTGACCGCTCGACCACGCACTTGGGAGGGCGCATGGCAATAACACTCGAGGCAGTTGCGACGCACGGATTGCGCGCGCTAAAGCTGATCGACATCGGGCAAATCGACCTGACGAAGCTCGACCCTGGCGTCCGCGACGACCTGATCGGTTACCTCGAGGAGCTCGCCGGACTGAGCGAGCTCGACGGGAAAGCGGCGCCCGCGTGGTGGGCGTCCGGCTCGGCGCCGAGCCACCTCGCGGGCCTCGCGAAGCCGAGCGAGGCCGCGTTCGCGAATGCCGCTGGCGACGCGATGAAGCGGCTGGCGCTCGTGACCCCCGCGAACGCCACCGACGGTCTGTTCGTCTTCGTCCGCGCCCGCAACGGCGGCGGCGCGTTCACCGGCTGCATCAAGCTAGAGTTCGGATCGCTGGAGCGACTCTGGTACACCGGCAAGGCGACACCTCAGGATGCCATCGCGCGGATCGACTGGAACGACGTCCTTTCGCTGCCCAAGAACGTGCTGAAGGCGGCCGTCATCCCAAACCCGACCGGCAACGGCGACCTGCGCGTCGTGGACAACCAGCTCGGCGATCCGGCGAGCCATTGGCTCAAGTTTCTCGACGCGGGCGCCCGGCCACGCGAAAAGACGATGACCAAGGTGGCCACCGCCGCCCTGACGCAGGCGCTGGCGACCACAGCGCAGATTGCGCCGGCCCAGGCTGACGCCTTCGTCGCCGACCGGCTCGACCAAGTCGCCGGGGCCACCGTGTCTATGGCCCCGAAGAAGTTCGCTAGCGAGGTCGCCAAGGCTGCGAACGTGGATCCGAACGCGCTCTGGAAGGCCGCGGTCAAGGAGGACGCCGCGATCCAGAGCCCCCACTACGAGGTAACGCCGGCCGGCGCGGGAAAGCTGAAGTCCAACTACGACCTCGGCGACGGAATACAGCTCACCGGCCCGACACACGTGCTCGAGCGGCGCGTGAGCTTCGTGCTCGACGGCGCCGGCGGCTATGAGCTCAGGCTGCCGGTGCCGGGACCCGTCGAGCCGCGCCGCGGCTGAGTCGTGGGGGAGCCGATCGAGACGGCGATCGCCGCTGTCAAGCAGTTCGCCGCCGCACAGGGGCAGCAGGACCCGGAACCCGCAACCGACACGCTGGTTGCGCTCGTCTACTCGATGCCGCTCTCCGACCTTCCGGCCGCGCTCGCCGGCGCCGCGCCGCTCGTGGCCGCGGGCGCGAAGGCGTACGTCGACTGGCTCGATGACGAGGAGCCCGTGAGCGTGCGAACGACCGGAGCCGACACCTGGGCAGTCGTGGAAGGCGAGGCGCGCCTGCGCGACAGGCTCGGGCGCACCGACTCGCCGAATCCGTGGACGACTGGCGACCTGCGCTGCGCGGCCGGAGCGGGTTCGCCTCAGGAGGCGAACGCGCGGCGAGTTCAAGAAGGCCCACTGGAGGGCGCGCGTGTCCGCTGCCACCGGGCGCGCCGCATGGGTAGGGCCCAGCGTGGCCGGATTCGCCGCGTGGGCGCACACGAATCCCGGGCCCGCCATCCGGGAGCTGCTCGGGTCGAAGGGTGGAGCGGTCGTGTCGGTGCCCGACGCCCCCTCTGCCGCGTCGTCGGGGGCTCGCCTCGCGTTTGCGCCGCCCGCCGCGCGGCCGCGGGGGATCGCGGAAGATCCCGTGCTGGAGGATCGGCTGCCTGCGGGCGACCGCGCCAAGGCGCTGCCGCGCTGGCGGGCCGCGCAGGTCGACGTCGAGCTCATCGACCAGGCGGCGGCCAGCGCGATCCGGCTCGTCGTGGGTTGGGCCGCCGCACAGGCCCTCGCCGAGGTCCATGAGAACGGAGCGCTGCGCCCCGCGCGCACGGCGGCGACCGAGTGGAGCGAGGCGCAGCGTGACGCCCCCGGCGCCGAGGCGTCGGCCGCGGTCGCCTCACTTGCCCGCTGGGTGGCCGCGGACTATGGCGAGACGCGCCTCCGCGTCGCCCGCGCGGTGGCGGCCGAGAAGCTGCCGAACCCGTTTGCAGTGGTCGCCGCGGAGCCGGTGGTCGCATCGGCGGACATGTCCTACGCGATGGCCATCGACGAGACGGTCAGCCAGTCGATGCAGACGCAGCGCGACCTCGAGAGGTCCTATCTGGACGTCGAGGCAGACTTCGCGAAACTGCGAGAGTCAATCGCGGCGCAGGCCGACCAAGTGGTGACGCGAGCGCTGACCGGCGCGCTCGCGGTGGCCATCGCCGCCCTCACCGCCAAGCAGGTCCGCGGCTGGCCGGTCACGATTGCCGGGGGCGTGCTCGCCCTGTACGTCGGCGGGATGGCCTGGTACACGCTGCGGCCGGTCCGCAACGAGGCGAAGGCGCAGTTCGAGGCGCTGAGGAAGATCGTGGCCGGCCGATCGGCGCTTGAGCCGGCGGGGGTCGAGCAGCTCGAGACACAGGTGAACGCCTGGCGGACGCGGATCAACACCCACGCGATCGTTGCCGGCGCCGTCCTGATAGCGCTGACGCTCGCCGCGCTCGCCGGCGCCTGGCTAGGTAACGAGAAGATAAGCCCGCTGTTCCCGTCAAAGGAGGCACAGAAGAAGACCATGCGCGACCGCGACACGACCGCCCGGATCACACCCAATTTTTCTCCGGGGTTACGCCAGCTGAACGCGGGCAACATCTTCCGTCTCCGGGACCGTTCCCGGTCTCGTGGTCGGCTCGCAGCGTGCCTTCGGCGAGCCCGGCGGACCCACGAGTTCAAGGGTGTACCGGGGAAATGGAAATGGCGGGTGTTCGCGCTCGTCTAGGCGCTGCCGCTCCTCGCGCAAAGCGGCTCCCTCCCAACGAGGCGCCCGAGACAGCCGCGGGCACTCGCGGCCGCCAGGCGGCGCTCGCATATCCAGGGTATGGTTGCCCGCCTGAATGCCTCGGGCCAAGCGCATCGGACGGTCGATTGCACTGGCGCTGTCCTTGGGTGTCTTCCTTGGGGGGTGCGGATCGTCAAAGGCGGGCGGTTCCTCGCCCGCCTCGTCCGCGGCGGTCGCATCCGATAGCGCCGCCCTTCGGGCATGTGTCGGCACGTTCAACAGCCCGGCCAATTCCCGCTTTCAAGGCTATGTGCGTGGCGAGCAGCAAGCAGGATATTCCAGCTACGTGAACGTGGATGTCTCGGACGGACCCTGCGTGGTATCGCTGGGGCAGAGCTTCAACGACTCGGGGGAGTTATTCCTACAGCTCACGACCAATCGGGTACCGGTGCAACCCGTGGTGCCTACGTCAGCCGTGCCGGAGACGCTGGCCGTAGTCCCGAAGGCCGACGTCATCCAGCCGGCAGCTGCGCCGAGCGACTGGAACGCAGCTCCTAAGGCCGACGGCACGATTGCGCTCAAGGCTGACGCCGGCCAGCCGCAGACCGCCCCTCCCCCGACGCAGGCAACGTCGCCGCCGGTCGCGCCACCCACCCAGCTCCCACCGAACGTTCAGATCGTGGCGGCTGTCTACTGCGATGCGAACGCGAAGTGCTTCGATGCCCGCGCCGGCCACCCCGTCAACCAGGCACCCTCTGGCGACGACGCGAGACTCGGGTGCCGCTGGACGGATACCGGGTACAGCAAGGGTCTCGGCGTAACCAAGTACTTCTGCGTCAAATAGGACCACGCGCGTTGGAGCAACCCTCCCTCCTTCCTCGATCCGACCCTCCGCGACTCTCGACAGCCAGACCTCGTGGGCCTACCTAATCGAGTGTCCCGTCAGAAGCGGGGAGCGCGGCACAAGCGACCGGCAGCGGCCGGTCTGCCACCGTGTTGAGCGACTCGCCCGCATCGGGCAAACCGCATACTAAGCTCATCCACTGGTGTCCAGCTCGACTCCCGGTGGCGGTCCAACGTCATAGAGGGCGCAAAACGCCTCGTCTATCCATGCGCCGAGAGCCCGTCCCTGCTGCTGCAGGGAGCGACCTGACAAGATCTCCTCGGGGTAGGCGTAGCGACGCAGATTCGCGTTCTTGTCGCCGAAGAACTCGAACGCGGGGTCAAGCGGCAGCCGAGCACGCCACTCAACTGCGTCTCGAAGCGCCTGAAGGGAGCCCGGATTCCCCATCGTGTTGATGCCGGCGATGAAGCATGGGCCTGCCCGCTTGAGTGCCGGGAAATAAAAATGTCCGTTCTTCAACAGACTCCACCCGAGGTGCCAGGGGGACCAATCCTTGGCGACACCACCGCCGGGCTCAGGCTTGTAGGCCCACGACGCCTCGGGACTCGACAGCGGCGCTCCGTGGTGCCCTAGAGCCGTCCAGCGCGGGGCTACGTAGTCTGCGGCGATGTCGCAGGCCGCAGTAACCGCTAGCTGGGCGTCGGACCATTCGGCCAGGGCGATCAGGTGAGCAGGGCTTACTCGCTCTGGATCCATGAGATTCTCCTCTTAAGACGTCCGCTGACATGGGCCGCGGCCAGGTTAGCTGCCCGGACGCCGGCGAGGAAGCGAGATTGCGCGGCTCGAAGTCTTGCGGGGTAGGGCTCAGGTCCGTCGGATGGGGATGGAACCCTTACGTTCGTGAGCGAGCAGTCCATACCCGTTGACGAATGCCTCAGCATGCTCGAATCGGCCCGGAAGGGCATCGAGGTCAAGCTCTCAGCAGCCGCGAAAAAGGCCAAGAGCCTGTACGAGGAGGAAATCGTATCTACGCTCAACGAGCTCGACCGCGTGGCCGACGATCTCCTAGAGGCCGGCCGCGGCGTTGAGCCGACGCGCTTGCCGGACCGCCGCGAGCGCGCAATCCGGTCCGCGCTCGACAGACACGCACTCGCCTGCTCACGGATGGTCGATCTCATCGAGCGGCTCGACAGCTACAACGTCCTGGACCCTATCCGCATCGTCGAAAGCGACCTCCGGGCCCGCTGACCCCCCCCGCAACGCGCCGCCGCTCCCGGCCGGTGCGGAGCCCGGCGCGGCCCGGTGAGGTCAACCGGCACAGCCAGGTACAGACGGGCCCGTCTGATCGCATCGTCTCCAGACACAGAACGGACATCCCGCAGACCGCCGCTTCCGCGTGACAGCAGCCGTCTCAGCGGAGCCCCTTCTCGCCTGGTTCCGCTCGCGAGCGGTTGCTGCCGCGAGAGGCGTAATCAGAACGGACCGAGGGTGCCGAAGCGCCCGCGCACGTCGCGGCGTGATCTGCGCGGCGGCTCATCCATCGCCGGCTGTGGGAGGTCGCCGATGCCTTGCCTCAACTCTTCGGTGGTCGCCAGGCGGCTCTGCAGGCGCCGGATCGGCCTGAGGTTGTCCTCGTCGCGGACGGCCACGGCGACGGGGACCCGCCGCGGGCGGGGGTCGGGCGGCGGTCCCCGACCGCGGGGGAGCGCGGCTGGCACAGGCAATGAGGAGGCTGTTGTGCGCCGAGCACCCGCCAAAGGCTATGCCTGCCCGACCGGAATTCGCCGACACCTCAGGACGATCAGTGACGACCCAAGCCACGTCCATTCCTGAGCCCACGCGCTCAGAACGGCCGTGCGCAGCGTCGTCACTGACGAGATCGCTGATCGCATCAGTGCACGACGGCGTAACAGCAACGGCACCGGCCAGACTAGATGCCCACCCGGGGGTGGTGTCGGTTTGTTGCGGGGCGTGCCTGGGCATTAAGGCGGAGCGGATCGTCGTCGGGCTCCTGACGGGGCCGCTGCGCCGTCTTTGATCGGGGCTGGTTCCGGGGGGCTCGGGCAAGTCCTCGTAACACTTTGGCTTCTCGGCGACCAGAGGGGGGTATGGCGTCGGACTCGTTCTGGGACACGTTGGCGTGCGCGGCTGGGTCGTTGGGGGCGGTCGGCGTGGGGGGTTGGGCTGGTGAGGGTGGCCGGCGGGGGCGCCGGCCACGGCCAGATGATTGTCGGCTGGTGGGTCGGGCGGCGGGGCGGTAGTTCGGCGTGGTCACCGCGCGTAGCCTGGGGATCGGCACCGATTACGCCCGGTATCTGGAGGGCCGCACGCGGCTGCCTGAGCGCGGCGACTACTACCTGGGCGCGGATGGGTTGCCGGCCGAAGCGCCGGGGCGGTGGATGATGCTCCCCGAGACTCAGCGGATGTTGGGCATCGATGCGGATGTTGGGTTGGTGGGCGAGCAGTTCCGGCGGCTTGTCGCTGGGCGCCATCCGGTGGAGGATCGCTTCATCCGCGGGGTGGGCGTCGACAGGGACGGTCGGGTCGGTCGGGCCGGGGGGATTGATGTGGTGTTCTCAGCCCCCAAGAGTGTGAGCGTGGCGTGGGCGGTCGGTGGGCCGCAGACGCGGGAGGCGATCGAGGCCGCTCAGGACGCTGCGGTGGCCCGCGCGGTGGCCTACCTGCGTGAGCGGGTGCCCACCGCGCGTCCGCGGTCGGGTGGGGGCACCCGCGAGTTCGTGCCGGCGGCGGATGTGTTGGCCGCGGCCTATCGCCATACGGTGACGCGGGGGATTGACGGGGAGGATGGGTTGGCTGACCCCCAGCTGCATGATCATGTGGTCATCACCGGGGTGCTGCGTGAGGACGGGGCGGTCAACGCGGTGGCGTCGCGGGCGATCACCCAGGGCGGCCATCCACGGGAGCTGGGAGCCGTCTACCGCGCCGAGCTCGCCGCGGGGTTGCGTGCGGCGGGGTTCTCGATCCAGGCGGGAACCGGCAAGGAGGGCCGCTACTTCGAGATCGACGGGATCGGCCAGGAGACGATCGACGCCTTCTCGCACCGCTCCCGGGAGGTTGACCGAGCGATCGCGAAGTTCCAGGCCACCTACGGCCGGCCGCCGCAGCGGGGTGAGTTGGGTGGGGTAAAGCTCGCCCAGCGCCGCCAGAAGGTCCCGACCACCCGCGGGGAGCTGACGGCCCGCTGGCAGACCACGGCGGCCGAGCACGGCCTGGGCCGAAAGGGCGTCTACCAGCTGCGGCGCGGCGCCTCGACGTTGAGCCGTGCGGGTGGGGATCCGTCGTGGCGGCATCGGGTCGAAGGCCGGTTGGCCTATGACCGGGCGATCGTGACCGGCCCGACAGTCACAGCGACCGTCCTGGAGCAGGGGGCGGGGGAGGGCAGCGCCGATGAGCTGCTGGCCCGGATCGAGGAGCTCAAGCAATCAGCGAGTCTGCTCGAGCTGGCCGACGGGCGCTACACCACCCGGGAGATCCGTCGCGCCGAACGGCTCATCCACACCACCACCCAGCGCCTGGCCCGACCCAGCCCCGCCGTCGATGTCGGCGACCGGGCCCGCGATCACGGCCGGGCCGTGGCCAGCGAGCGGATCGGCGCCCCGCTTTCCGCCGAGCAGGAGCACGCGCTGGGGGTCCTGACCGGCCCGGAGCGCATCGCGGTGCTCATCGGCCCCGCCGGGACCGGCAAAGGCGTCGTGCTCGAAGCGGCCGCCCAGGCCGAGCGTCACGCCGGCCGCCACCCGATTGGTGTCGCCCTCGCCGGGAGCACCGCCCAGCGCCTCGGCGAGGACCCGGCCAGTGCTCTGCATGACCAGACGATGACCCTCGACGCCCTGCTTTACCGCGCCCAGACTGGTGCGAGCTGGAGGACATCCGCGACGTCCTGCTCGACGCCGGGCGCGCCGGCGACGCCACGCTCGTCTCGGTCCTGGCCTACGCCGGCCTCCGGCCCCAGGAGGCGCTCGCCCTCCAGTGGCACCACGTCGGTCGCCAGACCCTGCTCGTCGAGCAGCGCGCAATCTTCGGCGAGATCACCCCGGCCACAAAGAACGGCGACCAGTCACGGACCGTCGGCCTCCTCGGACCGTTGCGCTCCGACCTTCTCCAGCGCCGCATCGCCCTCGGCAACCCACCCGACAGCGCCCTGGTCTTCCCCCGGGCGACTGACGGACAGCCCTGGCTGGACTACGACTGGCTCAACTGGGGCCGGCGCACGTGGCACTCGGCCCTCAAGACCGCGTGCCTACCGCCCATGCCGCCCTACGACCTCCGGCACGGCTACGCCTCCCTCCTCGTCTACGAGGGCCGCTCGGTCAACGAGATCGCCGAGCAGCTCGGCCACAGCCCGGCCATCACCTGGAGCACCTACTCCCACGTCATCGAGGACCTCCGCGGCTGTTCACCCGAGCCGGCCGAGCAGCGGATCGCCGCCGCCCGCGCGGCCCGCGAGAGTCGGGCCAGAGCCCGGGAAGAGCGCCACCACGGCGGCGACGGACGCCAACGCCGCGCAATCTCGCCCTGATGGCCAGCAGCGAATCCTTCGCCCTCCGGCGCGGCCGACGCGATACTGCTGGCATGGAGCTCCGCGGTGCCTACCCCGCCGACCGGGCCGCCGCGCTTGCCGGGGTGCCCAAGTCCACCCTGCACTACTGGGCACGGCGAGACGTGCTGATCCCCTCGGTGTCGGCCGAGCGCGTCAAGTACTGGTCCTACAGCGACGTGGTCGGGGTTCGCACCATCGCCTGGCTGCGCGCCACCAAGACCGCCGCAGACGGCCACGACATCCCGCGCACCGCCATGACGGCGGTGCGTCGCGCGCTTCGGCAGCTCGACCAGCTCGACCTCGGCCTGTGGTCCAGCGACGGAGTGCCGAACGTCGCCGTCGAACGGGACGGCAGCATCGTCCTCAGCCCCGACACCCAGCCGGAGCGCCCCAACGGCCAGGAGCTCATCGACGCCCCCTTGCTCGACGTGCTGCGCCCGTTTGAGCTCAACGCCGCGGTGCGCGGCCCCGACCTGGTGCGACCCCGCCCGCGTCTGCGCATCGTTCCCGGGAGGCTCTCAGGGGCGCCTCACGTCCACGAGACCCGCATCGAGACCCAGGCGCTCGCTGCGCTAGCCGCTCGGGGGATGAGCACCGAGCGGATCGTCAAGCTCTATCCCGTCATCGAGCCGGCCGACGTCGACGATGCACTCGACCTCGAGCGCGAGCTCCAGCCAGCGCTCATCGCGGCTGCCTGACCCGCCAGGGTCCGTGCCCCGGCTCTTCGCGCTGGACCAGAACTTCCCCGAGCCGATCGTCGACGCCCTAGCCGACTTCTTGGCCGAGGACGCTGAGCTCGTCCCCCTCCGCCAGATCGACCCGCGGCTCACAACCGCCGACGACTGGCAGATTCTCCACGCCCTCTACGCGCACGAGCGGACCTGGGACGGCCTCATCACCACCGACTCAAGCATGCTCGGCCTGCCGAAGGAGCTGGCCGTCATCTGCCAGACCAAGCTCACCCTCGTAGTGGCAATCGGCGCCGGCCACGATCCCATCAAGGCCACCGGCCTGCTGCTCGCCCACCTCGGGTCCATCGCCCAGGCCACCGACCCAGACGCGGCACAGATCTGGACGCTACGCACCGTCGCCCGCCGTCCCGAGGACCCGTGGGACCACCTCACCCGTGCCGCCGAGAATCAGGGGATCCAGGCCAGGACGCTCTACCACCGCGAACGTCTCTCGCCCGTCGCCCTGAGCGCCCCTCCGGAACTCAAGAACTGAAAGCTGGTGGACCCATGGTGGACCTGCGAGCTTGCTGACCGTCTGCCCCAACTCCACAAGTGGGCTATCCGCTTCGCTGGCCCTGACCCGGTAGCCTTCGCGGCATGGAGGGCGGGAGTTCACAGCCGCGTGCGGGGACTGACTATCCGCGCAACTGGCGCGAGCTGCACGAGTGGTTCCCGG
>JAABUZ0100006144.1_pt1 | contig 15204 bp, 9 predicted proteins | sample 5562091 | NCBI WGS metagenome assembly JAABUZ01 (sample SAMN12813069, study PRJNA571459) | rock metagenome | isolation source: Antarctica rocks | place: Antarctica: Victoria Land, Linnaeus Terrace sud | collected 2015-12-21 | reverse complement strand
CTCCTGACTGGACTCATCCATCTCGTCGTCGTCGTTCTCCTCATTCGAGTCGAATTCGACATCGTCCTCGGCCTCTATGAATATCTCATCCGCCTCGAGGTCAGCCTGCCCACTCAGCAGGGATTGCAGCTTATTCCCTGCCGTGACCCTCTTGTCCCTCCCATGGACCATGAGTTCTGGGACATCGTCCGCTGAGGACTCACTGTCGCTGCCACTGCGCCCATCGTGATCGTCACCAGGGCCATCCTCAGGCTCGCTCATGGTGGTTGCTTGCTTGCCCTGGGGCCAGGCCAGGTGCCGTTGGGCAAAGTATATATTCACTCACCCAAACACTCTCCTCTCCTCCACCCCTTCGCCCCGCGGCCAGGTTCCCCCCCGAAAAGAAGTAACCCACCCACCAGGAATTACCCATCCACGCACCATTCCTCCCCTTTCAACACACACACCCCACGCCCACTCTCTCTCTACGCTCTCCTTCCATCCGCTTAAGGAAGGCAGGCAGGCAGGCACCCTCTGGTCATCACGGAGCAGTGACGTGAACAAGGCGAGTGCTTGGCCGTCCTGGGTGGCGAGTGCAGGATTACAGACACTTTTGTTAGGTAGCCAGAGCATCATTTGTCTTGGCTTAGAGTAGCCGGACAGCAAAGGCAGATTTCTTTTTCAAGCTTACTCTTTTATAATACTTAATGGCTTCATCCTCTTCATCGCCCCCGGATACTGGCCCGCGTCAGGATAATTCTTCAAGCCGGTCCTTACATGCTACACAACAATTGTTGCGGCAACATAGCAACCCTCAAAAAGGTACTCAGAATGGGGACCATGCTCCGTCAGGGGCGCGGGCGCGGACTCAGCCGTTCACCACGCCTCGCTTGAGTTCAGAATCTCCTGGCTATGAGAATAAGCTCTTCTCCAAACGAGCACGGGAAATTCAGGCTGAGGAAGGATTACCACTTCCTATATGGTCATCACCAAGTGGTACGATGCGGGAATTGGCTTTTAGCAACGGTACTGAGCTACGAGCTTCTGCCCCGCAGACACCCCTCTCAGGAGGGAATAGAAGTCGCCATAACAGTTCTAGTTCTCCAACAGAAGGTTCTGCAGGCTCAAGGCGCAACCGTGCAGGTACTCTGCCGTCAACATTTAATTCACGCGAGCCGGGCGAAAGTGGTCAAATTGACGTGAGTCGAGACGGCGAGGGCCTGAGTAGATCTACAGAATCTGGGAATCGAAACCGCTCTGGCTCTCTAAATTTGCCGGCTGGTCGTCAAACGTATTCTACAGCTTTCGGCCCATCCATATTTTCTACTTCTTGGTCAAACAGGGTCAGTGGCATTCCTTCATCCCCTATTTCGCACTCGCAATTCAGCAAAGATGACGAGCAGACACCTGTTCGCACGCTAGACTATCTAGGTCTGGCAGATACTCCAAATTCCACAAGCTCGGGCGGTCGAGATCCCATTCTTTCAGCATCGATGCGGCCTTTCACAGCCGATGTCTCGCAACTGCGGCAAGATGTCAATCGAATTCGTTCTTATTCCGTAAATGCTACCGAGAAATACGACGACGAGTACGAAGACGATTTTGATTCACAGGCAGACATTTCCTATGCCTCTGGCCAAGAGAGCAATGTGTCGGTAAGACGGCCAAGGGCCAGGACAACTGCAAATATAACGAACAGTCCACCTCCAAGCATTGGAATCCCACGTTATGAAAGTCCTTCTAATATAGACTCAAGGGGTACGTACATGGAAGAAATAAGGCCGCATTCTTCTGATGTGGCGCTGTCAAATTCCTTGGACGATGCAAGTATTGGTCCCACTAGAGCTCTTTGGCTTGGAAATATCCCTGCTTCGACGACATCTTCCTCTCTTATTGCGATATTTGGACCTTATGGAGCGATTGAGTCTGCTCGCGTTTTGACCCAAAAGAATTGTGGTTTTGTGAATTTTGAGATAATCGAATCAGCTGTTCAAGCGCGCGCATTTCTGCATGGAAAGGAGCTCTTTCCGGGGGCTGGACCCATACGAATTGGATTTGCAAAAGTACCGACGGCACCAGTGTTAAAGGCTGTCGCTTCTCCTGAACCATTTGGTCACGGAATCGATGATCTTGGTTCACGGAGTCCGCGTCGTAAAGCAGTCGACGAGATACCGGAGATGCTGCGTATTTGTGGAGAGCTGGGAGCATCTCCTGCAGAAGTCGAGGAAGTTGAGGCAAGTGCCAAGGAAGCAGCAAGCTATGATGAATATGCACAGGAAATCCCTTCAATTCCCGAAGCATCTGTATCTCGATTATACGACGCACCCAGGCTACGTGACCTAAGGAAGCGAATTGACAATGGATCATGTTCAGGAGATGAAATTGAGCAAACGGCTGTGGAGATGCTCGAGGAAGTTGCCGAGCTATCGAGTGATTATCTAGGAAACACTGTTGTGCAGAAGCTTTTTGAGTATTGTTCCGAAGAGACAAAGGAAATGCTGCTCGAACGAATTGCACCTCACATAGCTGAAATTGGGGTGCACAAAAATGGGACTTGGGCTGCGCAGAAGATTATTGAGGTTGCGCGGACGGAGAAGCAGATGAATATGATTGTAACAAATCTGCGACCATATACGCCACTTCTCTTTCTCGACCAATATGGAAACTACGTCCTCCAATGCTGTCTTCGATTTGGATCTCCTTGGAACGATTTTGTGTTCAAGACAATGCTTCGTAACTTGTCAGACTTATCCTACGGGCGTTTTGGTTCTAGAGCAATGCGTGCATGTTTGGAAAGCCATTACACAAGTCGTACACAACAAGAAATGCTTGCCGCAGCAATTGCCATTCATAGCGTTGAATTGGCAACTAATGCGAACAGTGCACTTCTCTTGACATGGTATCTCGACTCATGTGTCTTTCCTAGCCGTCACCGTGCTCTCGCTCCGATATTAATTCCACAACTCGCTTCTCTATGTACCCATAAACTGGCTTCATTGACGATCCTCAAAATAGTCAACCAGCGCGTGGAAACTGATGCACGACAGCAAATCTTACAGGCTTTGTTTTTCTCTTCAAAAGATAAACTACTAGAAGACATCTTGAGCGATTCATCTAACGGCCCATCATTCATTTTCAAGACTCTGACCACTCCGCATATTGACGGTGAGCTTCGACAGAAGATTACTTCCAATATCCGGAAAGTTTTGGTTCACATAAAAGCTGGACCGTCACAAAGTTTCAAACGCCTCATGGATGAAATTGGGCTGTCCACTCGCAATACAAGTGTTGCTGGTAGTTCACCAAGGTCTGAAGAAGGAGCTAGACGGCCTTCCCGCGACTATCAGCCCCAATTCTATTCGGTGCCACCCCAACCAAATTATGACCCACTAGGTCATTCTTCAGTAGATGCCAGCATGCTACAGTCTCTGAATGCTCTTGGTCGAGGTGGTGGTGCAAGTGCTTATCCGGGAGGCTTGGCAAATGGAAACCCATATGTGAATTCTCAGTCTTTTGCTGCGCAACAGAATATTCAGTATCAGGCTATGCTACAGCAGCAACTTCGAAATACGGCTGTCGCTGGGGGACCACAGCAAAGCTTTTACCGTTTCCAACATCCAGTACAAGGGCAAGTAGCAAATCCATTCCTCTCTTCTGATGAGGGACAGCAAGGGAATATGGATCCTTTTTTTGCACAGCAATTACTGCAAGCGGGTTATCCCGTAATGAATGGCGTAATGTATCCTCCGCAACAGCAGCAAGGGGAACGAAAGGTACGCCAACTTCACGGAACATGCTAATGATAGCGGTAATGAACTTGCAAATGGTACATTTGACGGCGCGATGCTTTAAATTTTGACATAACGATAACAAGTCGATTTAGGTGCTCATAAATGGCATTGGGTAAAAGGAGTGTATGCTTATTTACAAATCAATCTGGACTCGCCAGATATCATCCAGCATGAATAGCATAAAGTTTTGAAAACTTCACACAGTCATGACTTTGGCCATTTGCGAGAGCTGATAGGTTCCTTCTCGACTGGTGAGATAGTAGAGTGCGTCAATAAACTTGGGGAGAAAGGTTCCCACCGAAACACTCTTTTCTTCCACGGCGACTTCAGCAGCGCAGCCATATAGGACTGTTGCAGCGACCGTAGCGAGGAATATATCTTCCCGATGCACCGCTGCGAAGGCAGCAATTACGGAACCAAGAGTACACCCGGACCCCGTGATCATTCCCAAGAACTCGTGCCCATTCTCAACAAGTGCCGTCTGCACTCCATTGCTAATAATGTCTTTCTTTCCTGAAATCAAGACGACATTGCGCTCTCTGCGTGCCAATTCGCCAGCTAAATTGATTTTCTCCTCTTCGGTGGACTCGTCTATGCTGTCGACGCCCTTTGTCTTCCCCTCCAATCCCATGACGGTACGAATCTCCGCGACATTGCCTTTGATGACGTCCATGTAGCCGCGGGCGAGAAATTCCTTCACTGCAGCCTTTCTCACGGAGCTAGCGCCAGCACCAACCGGGTCGAAAATAACTGGAGTCCCGCGTATATTGCTTTGCTGAACAGCAAAGAGCATCCTCTCGACGTCAGCTGGAGCCACCATTCCCATATTAATCACCATTCCTCCATTGACTGCAGCAAGTTCTTCCACTTCATGGATATTCTCGCTCATAATTGGTGTAGCTCCAATTGATAGCGTCGCATTTGCAGAAAATAGCTTTACAACATTATTTGTCATGTGATGAACCATGGGACAAGTTTCTCGCACTTTTATTGGGATGTTAGTGCAGAGATTTTTTATCTCCTCAGATAAGCTGACTTCGTACACCGGCTTGAGACGTTGAAAGGCTGGTGGTGTTTTTATGAGAGAAAAGAGGTCGCCTGCCGCTGCCTCGGGATCATTGGAGGCCATGATGGCAGATACTAGGGCTAATCCGTCAAGAGAGCGAGTGCTGCACGATGACTGAAAAAGAAGGCGTTGGACATTGGAGGAATTCAGGCCAGCAATTGCCACCGTTTTGATGCGCCCACCCTTTGGTGTCGATTCCCCTGCGACGTCTGTACATTCCTCCAAGATACGGCGAACACCAGCAGGCCCTAATGTGGGCTTTGTGAGCTTTTTTGTATCCGTGTGGTAGACAGGCCCTATGCCAAGGTAATCCGCGCCGTCCAAGATAGCTTGTCTGGCCTCCTCAGGTCCCGAAACCGAGACACCGATAACTTTGTCTTTACCGAGGAGTCTTCGTGCACTCTTGCATTCCATGTCGTCTTGACCTACATGGACACCATCCGCACCAATGGCGAGAGCAATATCGACTCGATCATTAATGAGTAATGGGACACCATGCTTTCTAGTCACACGCAGCAACTCCATGGCCGTTTCTATAAACTCTCGCGTGCCACAGTTCTTCTCTCGCAGCTGCACGATGCTAACGCCTCCAGCAATAGCCTCGTTCACAACTTTGGCAAGAGTCTGGCCAGGTCGCAGCATGGCGGAATCAGTCACGAGATACAACGAATAGTCTACATTCTTCCTGTCCACACCGCCATCACCAAGTTCATCCATTGCTAATATATCTCACCGTTTCATTCGTCCGTTTATTGTGATTCCCGTACTCGCACAATCACAGAGTCACGTTATGCTCCCAGAGGTCCCGCGTTCCTGATTTTTTGAATTCCTACCACCACCACCACCACCACCACCACCACCACCACTACTACCAAACTATAGCACTCTCAGCAGACCTATCAAAAGTGCCGAACCTGACGATAATACGCAGAAAGCTGAAAGTGAAAGGCCGCCGGATACGAAAGTCGACTCACGGCAAAGCTTTTATGAGTTGGACTTCATCACCTGCAAAGTGTCGTCCAACGCAATTACACCACCAGCAACACCGTGAGCCGCACAACCTCTGTCTTTGTGCTATAGCAAGCAGAGAGCCAAGCTGAACAGACGAGTTTTAACTACAAAGTAGACAAAATATACACGCATTAAAATTAGTCATTAAGGAGTAAAATGGCGCTGGTCAATATCCGCCGCGATGTTCATGATTCCTTTTACCGATACAAGATGCCAAAAATCCAAAGTAAGATTGAGGGAAAAGGAAACGGTATCAAGACAGTTGTGCCAAACATGTCAGATGTCTCTAAAGCACTTGCACGCACTCCCTTCTACCTGACGAAGTTTTTTGGGTTTGAATTGGGCGCCCAGACTACGACGAATGAGAAAATGGACAGATACATCATCAATGGTGCTCATGACGCTGATAAATTGCAGGATCTGCTTGATGTCTTCATTAATAGGTTTGTCTTATGCAAGGAATGCAAAAACCCAGAAACAGAGCTTGTCGTATCCAAAAAGAATGGCACGGTCACGAGAAACTGTAAAGCGTGTGGTCAGCAAACCGAAATTGATCCTCGACAGAAGCTCCAAGGTGTCATTGTCAAGAACCCGCCGAAAAGAACAAAGAAGAAAGGTGGCGACGACCTTAATGGTGAGAACGGCGATGGGGATTATGAGGACGGTCAATCTGACGATGAGCTCTACAAGCGTATCAACGCCGAAGCGGCTGAGCTTCCCTCTGCCGACCGGAGCCGACTAAAAGCCGCTGACTGGGCAAATGACATGAGTGAGGAAGCCATTAAAGCAAGGGTGAAGGAAGTCGAAGCTGGTCTCAACAAAGCGCTCGTTTTTGATGACGATGACGAGGATGCAAACGGTGAAGATGATGCAGACAATCCTTATAATCAATTTGGTGAATGGATTCTTTCCCAAAACGAACCATCTGACGTTGACATTTTCAAGAAGGCCACGGATCTTGGGATTGAAGGCCGACACCACACGCTACAAGTACTTGCCCAGACGGTTTTTGATGACAAGATCATTGCAAACAAAGAGATTGAGAAGAGGTCTGCGCTGTTGACGAAAATGGTCACTTCTGAGCGCCACGAGAAAGCCCTACTTGGCGGAATCGAGGCTATGATTGGTAACGGCGGTGATGCGCAGGCCGCCTTGATTCAAGCGGTCCCCAAAGTTTTGCACCAGCTCTACGAGAATGACATTGTGTCGGAAGAGGTCATCACGAAATGGGGCTCGCGTGCGAGTAAAAAATACACAAACAAGGAGACTAGCAAGAAAATTCGCAAGGCTTCGGAACCCTTTCTCAAGTGGCTAGAGGAAGCTGAGGAGGACACTGAGGAAGAGGACTAGATGGCTGTGCATGTTGCATCTGCTGTCGATGTGTTTGTGTTTCTTAATCTCATCTCATAGTCACATCTGTCTCTAGAGAATTTCTTTACAATCGCTCTGTGCTATAGATAAGGCGTAATCGGTAGTAACTCCAGGGGAGACTTGGGGATCGGAGTGAACGATTGATGTGGCGCATCAAGTACAAGCCACACAGCATCTGGATTCACAAGATCAAACGACTTGCGAAGTGTGGGGTCTTTTTGAAGCCTAGCCTTTAGAAGATCCAAAACTTCATCGAAAACAACCTCGTCGACCCAAGTGCTCTCGATAATGCAAGCCATAGCCGACGAGAAGCTTTGCAGAAATTCTTCCACACGTGAATACTTCTCTTTCGACTTTCGTCCGCTACATTCTTTTTGATATATCTCCTTAAAACTAGGCCATGCTTTATTGATTCTGCTTGCCATGAAGTCACCTGAATAGTCGCACATTATGGCGATGGTCTTGAATGTGTCATTGACAAGAAAAGACTCTGGGTCATGGATGCGTTGTAAGAGTACAGGCCATATTTCATTAATTAGAGGCAAAAATTGATTTTCGTCAGCCGCTAATACTGGGAATGAGTCTCGAATGAGTGCCAACAGACGGCCTTTGAGCTCGGCAGAGGGGCTCGTCAGAAAATGCTGGCTTACGGATGCAATTCTTTTCACTATTGCAAATATCTCTTTATTGATGATTGGCGGAACCCTCTGCTGCGGTTCATTAATTTGCATGGCTAGGCCATCTTCATCAATTTCCTGCAGCTTTGGTTTTGGTGGATTTAGCAATCGATCGAGAGCTTGTTCCAGTTGCTCGTCAGTCATGAACGATACGTGGTGTTTCCGTGTTGGACGCATTCGATCAATCGCCCTTTGTTCTTGATAAGACGTTTCCACAATGGTGGCCAACACCTGAAAGATAGTTTCTGTGAGCTTTACATAACCATGGTAATTTTCCAATGCAAGAAAAAGACTCTCCACGATATCATCGAGAAACGGAATTATGCTTTTCCCGTTGATTTTGATGAGGACGAGCAAAACCAATGGTGCATTTGCGGAGACGTCAAATGAATTGAGTCGAAGCGCAACAGCATTGACAAGATAATCGACGTTTTGCAACATAAGATCCGTTAGCGAGTGGCACCCGCATGAATTTGCAAAGTCTCCAAGGCATGCGCGAGCTTGTAATCGAATAGTTTCCAGGTCATGCGTAAGCAGGTGGACTACAGGGTACAAAACATCAATCAGATGTGATTGAAAATTGCGACCCTCGTATCGCGCAACAACTGACAAGCCCTGCAAAGCGTGGGCCTCCCACATCAAGCTATGGTCTAATTGGTGATTAGTCGCACCCGTAAGTATATCAAAACTGGTCGTGTAGAGGTCGGCCATAACTGAAGTAAGTATTTCATTCGGCAGGTCCAGCCATTCATCTGTAGAAATTTTCAAACACCCAGAGAGAATACGCACAGCAACCCAGAGTGACCATTCATCGCCTCTGGAAAAGTCGCCAACTCGGTCCAGCAGATCCCTTGCCATGTTTAAGCTTGAGCTTGCTTGCGCCATATCCTGTAAACAACGCTCAATAGATTCCATTACTGACATCTCCAAATTTTCAGCTGGAAGTAGTAGCAAGACTGAGGTATCCTTGAAATTTGCCTGCTCGTCTAAAACAAGCTTCGTGTGTAATGATGTCACTGTCTGTATTTTCGGCATAGGACTTGTTAAAGCTTGCAAAAGTTGATTTGGTAACTTTTCCAACACAAACTCAGACGGAGATTGGACCAGTCTTAACCCTACCATCAAGCGTGCCAATATTTGGATTTTTTTGCTTTCGTCATTCGAGACAAGGATTGTTGGCAGTTTTTTAATCCAATCGTACATACATTCCTGTAACAAAACATCAAAATCAGCTGCCTTGCTACTCTTTAATCTTGCGCGGCTAAACTCCGTCTTCGCAAGACTGCTCACGTTTGACGAAGTATCTGCACAAATAGCAAGAAGAGTTTCAACAAAAAGTAAATTGCAATTGTCCAGCATCAAGCTGCATTGACAAAGGATTTCTGAAGACATGATAGCTATTTCTTTTCGGACATTTTCTACTGCATGATTTCGATGGTGTAGAATACCTTCGAGTGCAGTCTTGATCTGGTGCTTACTCCCATCTCTCCAAGATTGGGTTCTCTCCACGTCAAATTCTCCAGGTCTTTTCGAGTCGGAGGAAGTGTTAATCAGGTCGTCATCAGGAAAAGTATGGCAAATCACACATGTCATTAATCGCAAGTTTGCGACTATGGTTCTGGAGTGGCGTTTAGGCCCTGATTTTGCAAGCACCTTTGATAGCGTTGAAACGGTTCCCGGGAGAAAGGAGGCAAGAACATCGCCCCGAATCAATACTTGATTAAACAAAAAGGTCAAAAGGTGCGCAGAAGCGCATTGTAGTGCTGTTGAATTAGCAGATTGTATTTCCTTGAGAGCAATTGTGACCAATTGTACAATATTCAGTCGCCATTTGTCTTCCAGAAGTGCCGCAACTGTGTTGCCCTTGGTGAGGGAGTCTAAGATGCTCTGTAGACACAGCAATCCTGCCGAACGACATTCTTCACTTCCTCGAACATTGATCTCTCCTCGTCGTCCAGGCTTTCCGCCAATGACAAATGTAAGCAGAACAAGTAGCTGTGTACCGACTTGCTCAGAAATTGCTGGTACCCATCCATGGTTTACGAGCAGGCCTAACGACAAGAAAACTAGTTCAAGAGCACGATCAGAGAGTCGATCGTATGACTTCAGTACCTGTGAAATTGGAACGAGGACTATATCAGCCAGACGTGGTGACAGGTCTCCTTGTACATCTTTTAAGGTCTCCAATAAATTCTCGAGCAACCGGGGAATCTCTGCGGAAAGTTCATTCGTCTGTCGAAGAGCGTGTTTTGACAGCTCGAGACATTTTGGCTGGAGAAGGGCAAAACTTGCGCTAGCATTGGTCATATCATTATTGTTGTAGAGCTAGGTCGAGTCTGGCACCATTTATCAAATATTGGAAAAAAAACTTTCCCTACTTTACGAAGTCATATCTACAATACGCAACTAACTCCAGCGCCAATGAGCAAGATCATGTTGTAATGTGTGTAGTGTGTGTCATGATATGTCCTCTTCATCAAGCCAACGCTTGAGATACTTCTGATAAGCAGTATCTGGTGTAGGTTTCGACGCAGGAGCAGCAGTGTTTACAAGACTGGTGACTGCATACGTCGGGCTCGCAGTCTGCGTGGTCTGAGCATTAGGAAGGCCTGCAAAGGTAGTATAAACGCTGTAGGCACTGGTAGGGAATTGCATACTGTAGGATTTGGCTGTAATCATCGTTCCCGGCCGAGGTTGCATCGGCGCGTATCGAATAGGACCAGTCTGCTGCGCGAATGGCACAGCGAATGCACCACCAGCACCTCCCGCAGCCGGTACGGCAATAGGAGCCTGAGCAGCAGGAGGGGAAGAGTCACCATTCGGGTTTGGAGGAGTCGCAAATGTCCCCGTCATGCCAGCCATCGTGAATCTGTCGCTCCAATTGATGTCAATACCGCCAGCCTTGACGGTCGATATCATCTTCAAAAAGTAATACTTGCCGTTGCCGCCAATTCCAACAGGGACCGTAGACTGAAACTTCCCTAAACTGACCGAGACCTGCGAAGCCAAGGTTGTCAGAGGAAGGGGGCTTGCATTACTTCCTATGCACAGAACAATGTCTGCGACTGTGAACCCTGAAATTGCCGGACCCGTGCCAGATTCCTTCCAAGCTATTTCGAGCGTGGAGCCGCCAGTGATTTTGGATCCAGACGTGGGGCTGGAGAACTGGACATCGGCAAGACATATTTGAGCTGACCAAAGCGCGATTAACGTGGTCAGCAATGGTATTTTTTTGATCATGGTCCGTTGGTTGTAAACGAGGTGGTCTTCTTTAGGGTACCGACGCGTCAAGTACATACGACAATGTCTATCCTACATGTATATTTCCGTGACAACCGCGAAATACTCACAGTGGGGGGAGGGAAGGATGGCGCTCCTCAGTCAAGGCCCGAGTCCTGTAGAATGATGCAGCAGCAGCTTCTGGCCCTGAGTCTGCAGAGATTCAGCATCCACGCGTAGATTGAAATCCACGAGGAAGAGGAACGCTACCTCCAAGCGAGAGAGCTCTGATTCTGAGAGCCCGCCAACCTGGGCGAACCTGCGTTGCGGGTGTGTTTGGTCTTCCAGGTTCTTACACGCAATGCGTAAGGCTGCCAAAGTCAGGCGATGTATAGTGAGTTGAGTGAGGGGGATGAAGCGCATTGCACTGTCTATGTACAGCGATGTAGCGATGTAGACGGCCGTAGATAGCGGACAGAACCTGTGGATTCGAAGCAAATAATCCCTGACATCGATGTCTGGCACAGATTTGCTCCAGAACCTCCGTGTAAGCGCATTTCTTTGAACATCCTCGTCTTCAGCCTGCCACAGACTTTGGCCCGCCGAGGAACGTCGGCACGTCTCGTCGTTTATCGCCTGGCGAAGCATCGTCGGGGAGGATGGTGGCGTGCTGTCCGATGGTAAATCATCTTCCTCCTGCTTTTGCGTAGAGCGCTCCAAAGACGTCGCGAGATATTCCAGAGCTCGTAAAGGCTCCAATACGAATAAGTCCAAAGGTGTCAAGGGTGGCGACAATACCTCTGTCATTCAGTTCTAGAAGCACCCTAGAATAACGACCCCATTTCTTTCTCTCTTTCCCGCGCTCTTCAATATCAACTAATGTCCGCGCCTTCGTATAGTGATTTCTATGCAAGTTATTACAATTCACTTTGTGAAGATGAGCATAGATTATCGAGACATCGCGCACACACGTGACCCTCTCTTAGCTCAACTTTGGAGCATCCACCCATTTTCTATCAGCATAAGTATTTCTATGGACGACACCTCTCCGTAAACCTTGGGTACAACGACAAATCTCGCACAGTGAATCTATCGCACAGCCACGCCAAGAATCGCTCAAGCCCAAGGCCATAACCGCCATGTGAACAGGTCCCATACTTTCGCTGGTCTGTATACCAATAATAAGGCTTCGGGTCAATGCCCTCTCGTGCATATCCCTCAAGGAGTTCCTCGTATTCATCGATCCTCATACTGCCTCCAGTGATCTCACCGACCCCAGGCATTAAGACGTCAACACTTTCGGTGACTCGACGGTCATCCTCACATTTCTTCATATAGAAAGACTTGATTTCAACTGGAAATCTGGTTAGGAAGATGGGTAGTCCTATCTGGTCTGTCATAGCTCTTTCTGCCGCTTCGGCAATATCATCGCCAAATTCATGCTCGCTGCCATCTTCTTTTAATATGTGATGCTCGTTAAGATAAGTGATTGCATCCTTATACTCCAGACGCATAAATGGCCGAGTAGGAGGCACAAATGATGGATTCAATTTTGCAATCATTGGTCCTGCGTACGGGTCGGATAGAACCGTAGTAATTGTCCGACAAATGACTTCCTCTATGTGCACCAAGAGATCTTCAAAGACCACAAATCCTATCTCTGCTTCCACGTGGGTATATTCAGAGAGATGTCGTCGGGTCATCGACTTTTCGGCACGAAATGACTCCTGAACACAAAAGACATCGCCGAGTGAGGGGAGACAAGTTTCTAGGTAGAGTTGTGAGGATTGAGTGAGATACGCGGACTTCCCGTAATAGTTGAATTCAAATAACGTACCTCCACCTTCGACTTGAGTCTGTACCATGCACGGTGGAGTCACTTCAAGCAACCCAAGCTCATCATAGCTTTGTCTGAAAGCTTTCAAGACAGCAGCTCGTACTTTAAACAAAGAAGCCTCAGTCTCACGTCGCAACACTAAGTGACGTTGGTCAAGAAGATAGTCTAACTTCTTCGAGTCCTCAGCCACGACATTAAGAAATGCGTCTTCTCCTCCCGGAGCCTTCCCAATTACTTCAAAGAAGTCCGCCTTAAGTTCATGATTGTCAAAAGCCGACTTTCCCTCGGGTAGAGCTGCAACGACGCCGTATACAGCTATCGTTGTCTCCAATGTCAATGTAAGGGCGTCATAGGTCTGTGCCAGTTGGCCGCTGAGAACGCACTGGATGTAACCTGTCCCGTCCCTTAAATCGATGAATATGAGACCTTTTTGACTGCGAAGACTATGTAGCCAACCAAAAATCTTGATTCTCTGACCTCGACTTGCTATGGAGTCGCGGATTTTTATTTTCCTGGCCAGAGGCAGAGACTTGTCCTGATGAATCTCGATAGCTTTGGCTTCATCCAGTTTTCTTTGCTGTGCTTCCTGTTGAATTCGCAGCTCCTCTTGCTGCTTCTTTGCTTTATTCACACGGACTTCAGCCAGCTTCTTTGTTTTCTTGCTCCCGCTCGCAGAGATCTCTTTATACTCATTCTCCTCAGCTTTCCTCGTCAATACCTGTGCATCTAGATTAAGAGTATACGCTGCCAACGCGCTTTTTAATGGATTTCGAATCGACCCATCCCCTTCGTCTGAGCCATTGGACTCATCAACGTGTAGAATTGCTAATCTTGCCAATGAGGTAGACGTTTCGTCCATAGGCGTGTCGTGTGGACTTTAAATTTGATAAATTAAAATTCTACTGCGCGTAAACCGTAGTACTCAAATAATTAGCAAATGGCTCCAGCAAGGGTAAGAGGAGGCCGGAGTGGGACTACTTCTTCACCACTCTGCAAGGGTTTTGCCTGCCGACTTCGGTGAATGGGAGCAAGTAAGTAGAGACTACAACATTTCAGCCGCTGCGCATAATCTTACGCAGAGGGACACGGCTGCGCTTAACGAAAATGGAACAGTCTATTAAACACGAACCACCAACTGGGAGCGCGAGCCCTTCGGCGGAGGTCGTCTCCGCTCTTCGACACGAAGAGCGGATAAGGCAGTCGCAGGACGCGGGCGACACCGAAAACCCGCCTGCTTCTCTGGAAGAGCCACAGCTTCCAGAGGAGGCGACAGATGCGAGGCCTGGTCAAAGCCAATTTGACCAGGCTAACGATGAGACGGAAGTTCCACTTCCGTCTTTCTTGCGTCCAGCGCCGGCCACACGTCGTTTTGTGGCGCCATCTCTGCCCCCTCGGCTGCAGCTTCCTCTGCTCTCGGCGGAATCAACCTTCCCAGGACCATATGTTAGGCTACTTCTCCCCTGCGCAAGAATTTGAACGTAATCACGTTTACTTCTTGCAGGCCAGCTCGCAAAAGCCGAGGCTGAACTCAGAAAGGAGCGCCGTCTCCACACACGCCAGCTCGTGAGGTCCGAGGATCTCAGGGAGGCTTGAGGAAGGAAAACGGTAAGCTCGAGAGGGAGAACCGGCGATTAGAAACTCGAATGCTTTTCTACGAGATGGGTCAAGACACCGAGTAGAGCAAATCCTCAGTGGGAAAAATGGTACCTTTGACATAACTACAACCTTATGGGAAGGCACCCACTAACAAATGAGGTCGAGAGCAAAGCGATTTTTTTTTCTATTTCACATGCTATAAGATAGATGTAAGATGACTTCTATCAACAGCTGCAGAAAGCAACAGCCGTTCGTGCCACTTCCCGGCCACCGATACCACCGTGAAAGAATAAGCAACCCGATTTTTCTCTACAATCTACTCATTCTCCCGTGATTGCAAGACCGTAGATTCCTTCGGTAGATGGATTTCCATTTCCAGGCGGAACGTGGTTATGCGAAAAGTCTGTATCGCTATTCGCAAATTCGCTTTCTTCATGGCTTATGGGTTGGGAGACTTGACGCGTCAGGTCTGCTGCCTGCATCGCAGCAATTACGGCAGCTTCTTGTTGTGCAGCAGAGTGAAATTGAGCTAAGTAAGAAGACATCAAGTTTGCCCCATTAGAACCAAGCATTGGTGCTCCTATTGCCTGCCTTGGAGGATTCCCACAACGGTCTTTGCCAAAATTTATCTTCAGATTGGCATAATTTGGATTATTT
>JAABUZ0100006143.1_pt1 | contig 15206 bp, 15 predicted proteins | sample 5562091 | NCBI WGS metagenome assembly JAABUZ01 (sample SAMN12813069, study PRJNA571459) | rock metagenome | isolation source: Antarctica rocks | place: Antarctica: Victoria Land, Linnaeus Terrace sud | collected 2015-12-21 | reverse complement strand
CGCCGACCCCGTGATCGTCAACACGCCCCGGATGCCGACCCAGGACCAGCTCACCGACCTCCTGAGCGGCGCCATGGGCGACCGACCGGCGGTGGCCTGAGCCGTCCGAGTGGCTCAGCACGTCCTTTATCGGTCGTCTCGGCCGTCGTCCCACCACTCCAAGCATTCGCCGTCGCGGGCGGAGTTGTGCGCGACAAGGATGAGGGCGCGGTTGTCATGCTGGCGAATGAATGCGGCAGAGCATGGCTCTCTTTCAGGGAACGCTTGTCGGTCAGTCCTCGGTGCTCACCGCCGCGTGCGAGGCTGCGGTGCAGACCGGGCTTTGGGCCCAAGCGGCTGAGCAAAGCGACGCGACTATGACTATGGCCACCAGAAAATAATCGCTTTGCGTGAGCAAACCGAAGACCCCCATCGCGGCGCCGGCCAGCAAACCGGGCGCCAACCAGTTGCGGAAGATGGCGCCCGGTCCAGGAGCTCGCCAAGGCACGACGAATGCGACCGCCAACGACCAAACGATGAGCGCCAAGACGCTGTACCTGAGAGGACGGCCCAGCCAGGTCTGCACCAGTCCGAGCAGTACGAAAGCAAGAACGATCAGCAGCAGCAAGATGCTTGCGATCCGTCGCCAGACCGGTACTGCCTGGAAGAGGCCGGCCAGACGAACTCGGGTAACCACAGGGGCTCCGTCCACGGCCGCCAGAGAGAACCTGAGCACGAAGCCCATCGTGAATAAGACGATCGCGCCCAACGCGGCGATCACTGTCCGCCCTGGAGCGGCCACCCCCAATGCAACCGAGGTGACTGCGAAATCGGGGCCGTTGCCGCGCAGATCACCATAGGAGCCTATGAGGAACGTCTCAAGGCCGATGTAGGGCAGGCCGAAAACTGTGACCCAGCCCAGAAATCGGGGCAACGGCCGTGGAAGTCGGTCGGCGAAGCGAGTTACTAGGAGGAAAATGAGGACGGCTTCCACCATAGTGGCGAATGGAGCGATGCACGCCAGCACGATCAACTGGGCGACAGATGCGGCAGGAGCACCGCTGGGGAGGCCTACGGCAGTCGGACTCACAAGGATCGTCGGTAGCCCTACGGCGCGCCCGCTCAGAATGTGCGTCAATTGGTGCAGCGTCACTATGACTCCGGTGGCCAGAATCATGAGAAGTCCATACCCGACCAGGCGCGTCACGTGCCCGGCGGGACGAGGTCCAGTTGCCGCCTCGCTGACGGATCCCATCTTCGGCGCCTCCTACTTGAAGTTCTTCCGGCCGCTGTCTGCAGCTAGGTAAAGCCGGTCGGCAGCTGAGCATTGCGAAGCACTGATAGGAGGTTAGTCTGGAGATCAACAGGCCAGCTAGTCACACTCATCAACACTTTCGACTGACCGTGTCACCAGCTGCTTTGGTAAGAGTCACACGCTGGGGCGTGAGGCTCTCACAGTCTGAGGGCGCTCACATCCACTGATGCGGCAGCCATCAGACTTGGCTAGAGCCAGCCGGTCTCTTCGGCGATCCGCGCAGCCTCGATCTTGTTCCGCGCACCCAGCTTCTGAATGACCTTCGAGAGGTAGTTGCGAACCGTGGCCGCTGAAAGGTGGAGGTGCTGCGCGACCTCCTCCGCGCTGGCGCCTCGCCAGCTCAAACTCAGTACCTCTCGTTCTCGCGGAGTCAGCGGACTTGTCCCATTCTTCAGCGTGGAGAGCAGTAGCTCTGGATCGAAGACGAAGTCGCCCATCGCCACCCATCGAATGGCTGCAACGAGATCGTATGGCGTGGACTCCTTCAAGATGAAGCCGCCCACCCCCAGGTCGATCGCCCGGCGCACATACCCTGGCCGGCCGAAGACGGTAAGGATCAGCGTCCGGCAGCCTGGCAGTTCCCGCCGCAGCTGGCCAGCCACTGTCATCCCGTCCATGTACGGCATCTCAATGTCGATGAGCACGACGTTCGGCCGCGTTTGGACCGCCAGCTCCACTACGGAATCACCCCGTTCTACCTCACCGACGATCTCCAGATCCGGTTCTCGTGAAAGCACCTCGGCGACGGCTCGCCGGAACATCGTTTGGTCTTCCGCCAGCAAGATCCTGATCATGACCCCACGCCCCGACTCAGATGGTGTGGCTCCAGCTCGTCGAGCTGCTCGGGGTTGCGCAGGGTGATAGGTCCCACGTGGAGCGGTACCCGGACCCGGACCCGGAAGCCACCGGCGGCCCAAGTGAAGTCCGCTTCACCGTCGACCAACTGCGTGCGCTCTTGGATCCCGCGCAGGCCATTGTTCGGCCGGATCGGACTGTCCGCAGAACCGCCGTCATCCTAAACTTCGAGCACATACCCCCGTCGCGCTTAACTTGCATACTGCAGCGCCGGGCACCATGGAAGCGAGCCGGTGCCCCAGGAGATCGTGAAGGTCACGCGCGAATCGCAGCCGTTCCTCGGCCACCGCCAAGCGTGCCAGGTGCTCGCGAGCCCGCTCCAGCTCGCGGGCACTGATGACGGCCAGTCGGCTTCCGATCGACAACAGGCCCATCAGCCAGAACTGCAGTACATCACCGAAGGTGTCTGTCACGGAAAGGCGCCCCCAGAGGTCGACGCCGATGGTCAAGATCGCCAGGGTGCTGACAACGGAGAGGCCGGCCCGCCATCCCAAGCCGGCCCCGGACAAGACCATCGGGATCACCAGAAGGTTGCTAACGGGTGCGGGTGGGACTCCACTGTGGTGCAGATCTGTGGTCTCCGCCAGAGCGATTCCGGCAATGCTGACGCCGATCGCTATACCCGTCGTGAGGCGGTTGCCGGTACCAAGGATCCGCAGCCAGAAGACCACCCAGACAACGGCTATCGACCCAAGCCGACGAGCACGAGCCAGGCCTGCGGGCCATGTTCGGCCCGCACAACGAAGATTGTCCGGTAGGCAAATAGGACCGCCCAGCTGGCCAGCAGGGCCCGACCAAACGGCTCGAACCTGGCCAGTTTCATGTTGAACTCAACTCAGCAGCCACCCGTGGCCGAGAGGCCGTGCGGGCGGCCGAACCAAGATCGACGACTACGCCCCGGTCCAGTCCTGGTCCGGGCCTTGCGTAAGTCGAAGCCTTGCTCAACTGACTACAGAATCCCATCCCCACGTAGGCCGATCGATAGGGTAATAGGTACGTCTTAGGGCCAAGGAGTTCACACGGACTACCGAGGACGGGGCTGATCAGTTGCGTCGCGAGTAGTGTTTGTAGTCCGGGGTCGTCTTGGCGACGGCGTAGTTCCTAGTGGAGCTCTCACCCAACTACGAGGAGGACCATGACGATGGCCAACTCGGGGATGACACTACTGGACCTGGTCAGCAAGGCCGACCAAGGCGCGGACGCCGAGTTCCTGCGCGAAGGCTTGAAGCTCCTGGCGCAGGAGCTGATGAAGGCGGAGGTGAGCCAGCTGGTGGGCGCCGGCCTGCGTGAGCGCACGGAGACTCGGCTTACCTACCGCAATGGGTACCGGGACCGGACTGGCACACCCGGGTCGGCACCGTCGAGCTCGACATTCCCAAGCTCCGTGCCGGGACCTATTTTCCGGTCTGCTGGAGCTCCGGCGGCGCCAGGAGCGGGCGCTGCTCTCAGTTGTACAAGAGGCCTGCATCCAGGCCCCACCACCCGCGACGTCGATGCCCTCGCCGAGGCTCTCGGCCTGAAGCGCATCTCGACGGACCAGGTGAGCCGGATCTGCAAGGAGCTCGACGCCATGTCCACGCTTTCCGGAACCGAACCCTCGATGACGAGCATCCCTATCTGATGCTGGACGCCACTTCGAGAAGGTGCCCAAGAACGGGCGCGTGATCTCGGTGGCGGTGCTGATCGCGACGGCACTGCCCCAGTCGACCACGACGAGGCAAGGCGACGGCAGCCCTGAGGCGGCATGCATCGGTAGACCTGACAGTGGTGCGGCGTCCCGAAAGCTCGAACCCGGCGCCTTGCCGGCCTCCCGCTCCAACATCGGCTATTCCTCTCGGAGCAGTTCGACGGGATTGAGTCGGCGCAGGCTGCGAGCCGCGAGCAGAACCGACAACCCCATGCCGCCCAGGACTAGAGTCGCAAGTACAGCGAGCTGGCCAGCCGGGACAGTGAGTGAGGTCGGCGGGATCGTAAAGAGGGGGGTCAGGACTTGCACGAACATCACAGCCATCGCCGCCCCGACCATTGCGCCGACGACCAGACTCACGACAGCGACCACCGTCGCCTCGCCGAGCACGAGGCTGCGCAGCTGGCCCATCCGGATGCCTAGTGCGCGCATGGTCACATACTCCTTGCGCCGCTGGAGCAAGAGGCCGAAGACAAATATCGCGATCCCGGCGGCGCTCATCAGGACGGTGTAGATCGCCTCCAAGCCACCTAAGCCGCGCAGGTTGAGGGCCGCTAGCGAGGATGAGTCTCGGTTGATGGCAGTAGCAGTGGTCTCGACCAGAATTGGAGTCGCCCGCCCGGGCCCGGCCTTCAAAAGGTCAGCCACCCGGGCGATCCCGGCCGAGCTGGGATCGGTGGCCCGGACAAAGAACAGGCTGACCTGGGGGATCCCGGTGGCGGTTTGGTAGTAGGCGAGGTTGGAGACCATATCGATTCCCTGAGGGAAGCCGGCGAAGTTCTGAAAGAGACCGGCGGCGTGGAAGGTGACCGGAACCTGCTTTCCTGAGGCGTCGGTGAGCTGGATCTTGACCTGGTCGCCCGGCACGACGTTGAAGGTCCGTGCCATCTCGGTTGACAACAGGACCGCTGTCGGGTCCTTTTGCAGGGCCGCCATAGCGGCGGTCGAGCTCATGTTGGGGAAGAACGAGTCGGGTAGAGACGCGACCTGGGGGAAGGTGGTCGAATCAATTGCGACCATTGCCCTCTTATCGGTACCGACCAGTGCATTGGCGGTGAGCGCGACCGGAGTCGTACCGCTGACCCCGGCTACTCGGAGCTGAGCCCCGAAGGCCGCGGTCTGGGGGTTGAGGGCGCTGGGAGTCACGCGCAGATCGGACCCGGTGGCGTAGCGGGCATCAGCCTGTTTTTCCGTGTTATAGGTCGCGACGAAGAGCGCGACGCTGGAACCGAAGGCCACAGCGAGCGAGACGGCGATGACTCCCGAGGCCAGCGCCGGTGCTCGACGCAGCATGCTCCTGCCCAGTGTTCCCACTGTGAGCCTTCCGTAGCTGCCGCGCTGACGCCGGCCCAAAAGGGCGGCGGCCAGCAGCATCAGACGCACCGCCAGGAGCGTGGCACCGATCCAGCCAAGAAGCGGCGAGAGCAGAGTGTAGAAGGAAAGCGAGACCGACTGTCCCTCCGCTGGTGTTGGCTTGAAGCCACCTGAGACCTGGGTGATGATCCAAACTAGCGCCGCCGCCGCCAGGAAGATGAGGTCGAGGCGCAGACGAAGCCAGACCGGTGGACTGCTGATGTTGAGCTCTCGCCGCTCCTCCCCCGCTTCATTCGACAACGCACGCCGCCCGGGTAGGTACAGCGCCAGTGCGGTGGTGACGAGGCCGGCCAGGAGCGAGAGGCCAGCGGATGACGTGAGGCTCTGGGCAGACGCAGTAGCCAGCGCTGATCTTCCCAGGACCACTTCAACGGTCACCAGGCCCAGCCCAAGGCCGAGCGCAGATCCGAGGATGGCGACGCTCGCGGTCGTGTAGGCAAGCCCCCTGAGTAGGTGGCTCGGCTGGGCTCCCCGAGCTCTCAGCGTGGCCTGCTCCCGACGCTGGGCCTGGGCCAGGAGCCCGCCCGAATAGCGCGAGAGGTAGGCAGCCAGCAGCACGCCCGGCAGTCCCAGGAAGAGAAACAGGATCTTGGCCAGGATCGTGTCGCCTCTGGCGGCATTGAGCGTGTCCGAAAGATTGTCGATGATGGAGACCCGGCCGGGCGCCAGGCGCTCGATCGAGCGCTTCAGGCCCTGCGTGGTGATGGCTGCGAGGCTGGGATCGGTCGCCAGGCGCGCACGATCGATGTGGAGGTCGAGCTCGAGCGTCGGCGGCGCCTTCAACAGCGGGCTGGTCGAGGCGGCGTCCACCCGCAGGGCGGGCAGGATGTCGTTCTTCAGGACGGACAGGGGCACCACGAGCACGTTCGGCACCTGGACGAACTCGCCCTGGTTGTCTGCCGAGCGGCTGGCGAAGAGCGGATCGGCCTTCGAGAAGTCGGCGGTACCGCCCACTGTGAGACTCAACGGTTGGGCGCGGCCGGGGACCGCCAGCGCAATGCTGCTGCCCGGGCCAGCCCCGAGAGCGCGGGCGGCTTCGGGACTGATGAGGACGGTGCCTGCGCCATAATCGCCGCTCGTCAACCGCACCATCGGGTAGTGCTGGAGGTAGGCGGGATCGAATGCGAAGACACGCAAGCTCTGAGCGACCGCGGCTGGTCCGGAGCGCAGGCTACCCGCTGGCAGATCCAAGGAGCCGAGCTGGTCCGCGGTTGTCACGCCCGGCAATCTCTCAACCCGACTGCCGAGTTGGCCCAGACTCAGCGGCTGCGGCGAGTTGGCAGCGGCCGGCGCCGGCTCTTCGTTACTTGCGACGGTGCCATGCAGGCCGAGTGCCTGCGTCGAAGCGACGGGCTGGACGGCCCGCGCCTGGTAAGCGATGCTGACCTTTCCGCCTGCTCCCAGATCCGCGACTCGGAGGCCTGTCGTGAGCGGGCTTTCACCACCCACATCGGAGATCGGGCGGCCATCGACGGTGGCCGACCCGGGCACATAGGTCAGTTGCTGCGGTACTTCATCGCGGAATACGACACCGGTCATCGGCCGCGTCGAGCCGTTGACGGCGGTGAGGGTCACCGTTGTCGTCTGTCCGGTCGCCAGAGAGGCGCCCCCATCAAGCTTCTCGGTGAGTCCGAGGGGCGATGCCAGGGGAGCCGTGAGGCCGGCCTGCATGTCGATGACCACGGGCGCGATCGCCCGCTCGGTCATGCGCGCCGCCGAACTGTCCACGAAGAAGGTGATCGAGGAGAAGAGGGCCACAGCCAGGGCGACGCCGGTAAGTGAAGCCAGCGTTCGGCGCGGATTGCGGACCAGGTCTCGCAGCGCGTAGCTAAGCACCGACCCGGCTCCCGGCGAGTTCTCCGCCGCTGTCGCCGACCACCCGCCCGTCACGCAGGCTCACGATCCTCTCGAGACGGGCGGCAACGTCGAGGTCGTGCGTGACCACGACCAGCGTCGCGCCGATCGCGCTCTGTGCCTCCAGGAGCAAATCCATGGCGGCCGCCGAGGATTCAGAGTCCAGCTCTCCGGTCGGCTCGTCACCGAGGATCAGGGCCGGTTGATGGACGAGGGCGCGTGCGATCCCGACTCGCTGCCGCTGGCCACCTGAGAGCTGGTCGGGCAGCTTCTCGGCATGCTCGGTCAGGCCAAGCCGTTCGATCAGTTCACGGGAGCGACCGTTGCCGGTGGACCGGTCCGCCAGGGCCAGCTGGAAGTCAATGTTCTCGCTGGCCGTCAGGAACGGGAGCAAATCGTAGGACTGGAAGACGAAGCCGATCGAGGCCCGCCGGAGTGCGGCTCGCTTTGCCTCGCCCAGCGCCGAGAGCTCTACCTCACCAAGCCAGACCTGCCCCTGAGTGGGCCGCTCCAGGCCTCCGAGCAGGCCGAGCAAGGTCGACTTGCCACAGCCGCTGGGACCGACAATAGCGACGCTGCTGCCTGCGCCGATCTCCAGGTCGACGCCATCGACTGCGCGCACGGGAGTGCCGGAAACTCGGAATTCCTTGTGCAGCGTCTCCAGACGCAGGGTGATTCCAACGCTCATGCGCTCTGCACCAAGCCGTCCATGAGCCGCAGCTGGTGGTCGGCGCGGGCGGCCAGCGCTACGTTGTGCGTCACGAGCAGGATGGTCAGATGGCGTTGTTGCCAGACCTCGGACAGGACGCCGATCACCATGTCGGCGGTGGCCGAGTCCAGCTCCCCAGTCAGCTCATCGGCGAGCAACAGGTCCGGCTCGTTGGCAAGCGCCACCGCGACGGCAACCCGCTGCACCTCGCCGCCGGAGAGTTGGGGCGGGCGATGGTGCAGCCGCTTCCCGAGCCCGACCTCACTTAGAAGATCGCGCGCCAGCTTCGGATTCCGACGCAGCTTTCCGGACAGCGTTTGCGCCAGCTCGACGTTCTCCAGGGCAGAGAGGAACGGGATTAGGTTGCCGCTCTGAAAGATGACCGCGATCCGCTCCGCCCGGATCCGGGCGCGGGCGGCCTCATCGAGCCGGCTCAAGTCCTGCCCGTCGAGGATCACCTGGCCAGCGCTTGGGAGCGCCAGCCCGGCCATGATCAAGAGCAGGGTTGACTTGCCGCTCCCGGAGGGACCGACCATGCTGGTGAGCATTCCGCGGGGCAACTCCAGGCTCGCCCCCCGCAGCGCCACAGTTTCGATGGTGCCCTCGCGATAGATCTTGAAGACGTCCTGCAGTCGCGCCAGCGGTTCTGGCACCGGCACCGCCGGGCTGGACCGCTCTTCTACTGCCATTGGAAAGTGCTGGCGACGTCGTCGGCGCCCTGCGGATCGTACTGGTTGGACACGATGCCGTAGGTGATCACAGCCACCGTCTCCGAATCCTTCGGTACGTAGTAGCGGACTGCTACCAGCGTTACTGGCTTGCCAGTGACCGGGCTCGTGCCCGAGGTCCAGTTATAGATGAACTTCTCCATCTTGCGGCCGTTGACGTTGGTCGACCCGGGCCCCGAAATAAGACGGAAACCGGCGATGCTGGAGGAAAGGGTGGCAACATCGTCGCGCCCGAGTGCGGCAACATCCGCAGCCTTCGTGCCCTGGACCACGGTCACCTGAAGCCGCTCGGAAGGACCAACGTAGGCCGCCGTTCCGTCCGCGTTGGCGGTCATGTGGCCAGGCGCGTCGATGCGGTAGCGGTATCGCGAATCCACGTAGGCGACGACCGGCGCCTCGCCGTTGGCCTCGGACCCTGCGGTGGCGCCACCAGCGTCCGCGCTCGGCCGATTTGAGGTTCCACCGGAAGTGCCGCAGGCCACTAACCCGACCGCGAGGGCCAGCAGGGCCAGAGCACCCGTCAGCGCTTTGGTATTGAACACGAGCTCTAACTCTGGCCCGGCTTGCTAACAGGCGCCTAAAGCCAGGGTCAGAATTTGGCCCGATCGGTCGGGTGGCACCTGGCGCCCCGGACGGGCCCATCCACTGAGCGTCGCTTGCCACCGGCGACGCGGGCAGCGCCCCAGAGTTGGTGCGAGGCCGAGCCGATCGGCCGTTTTTGGCTGATCCGGAGCGTCGTCAGGGAAAGGCTCGTGGGGGCAGCCAGCCCAAGCTGCTCGCCGTCCGGGCGGGACTTTGACCCTTTCCCGTCAGCAAGCGTCCAGCGTCCGATTCCGTGGGCAGGTGAAGGCGAAAGATCGCACCCGGACCGTCCGACACATAGGCGAGCTCACCGCCGTGAGCGCGAGCGATCGCCGCGCTCAGCGCCAGTCCGAGCCCGGCTCCAGCGCCATCCGGTGTACGCGCGGTATCGAACTTGCCAAACCGCGAGAAGAGCTCGCCGCGGCGCTCGGCCGGAACACCCGGACCCCGGTCAGCCACCTCCACGTTCCATCCGCTCTCGACCGGGTAACCGCGCAGAATGACCTCGGTTCCAGCAGGAGCGTGCCTTATCGCATTGTCCAGAAGGTTGTCTAGAACCCTCCGGATCAAACGGGGATCGGCGCAAACGTGACCTGACGCTGGGGAGGAAACGACGACGTGCGCTCCACCTTCGGCAGCAACCGTGTCCCAGCGGGCTGCAGTCTCGTGAAGAAAATCGGCAACGTCGATGGTTTCGCCTTCAGGCACCAGGGCCCCCGCGTCTGCGCGAGCAAGCATGAGCAGGTGGTCGGCGAGCCGGCTAAGGTGATCCACCTCGCCGTGGAGTGCAGTGAGCACCCTCTTGTACTCCTCTCGGCTCCGATTTCTGCTCAGGGCTCCTTCCAGCTCGCTGCGCATCAGCGCCAGCGGCGCCCGGAGCTCGTGTGAAGCGTCAGCAGTGAACCTCCTCAGGCTGTCGAAAGACGCCTCAAGGCGGGCCAGCATGGAGTTGAACGTGGCCACCAATTCGCCGAGCTCGTCCGCCGGCACCTTGACCTCGACCCGTCGGTGCAGGTCATGTTCACTGATGGATCTCGCCAAACCGCTGATCGTTCGGACGGGACGGAGGGCGCGCCCGGCGAGCCAGTAGGCCAGGGTCCCACCGACCAGGAGCAGGATTAGCGAGCCCATCAGCAGGAAGAGCAGGGTCCGGCGCTGCCTGCTCTGCATCTCGCCTACCGACCGGCTGACGACGAGAACTTCCGTCTGGCCGGAATCCGTCCTCAGAGGCGTGGCGTACGCCCGCCGGGGGATGCCGCGGCTGTCGACGAGATCTGCCCAGACCGGCGCCTGAGCCGTTTTCGCGCGCTGGAGGAGGGTGTCGAGGGAGGCTCTCGACAGCGGCTGCGTGGCTGTCTGAGCAAGCACGCCTGTTGGCGATATCACGGCTGCATCGACGGCGACGCCCGACTGGGTCTCGCCTGGAATGTCGGGGGCATTCAGGCTCACATGCCCGTTGGCGTCGTCGAGCGTCGCTGAGATGACTCGGGCCTGGGCGACCAGAACCGCATCTGACTCACTGCTCTCGGTCAAGGAGAGCGAAGCGAGCACCGTCCCATCGGCGATCAAGAGCGCCAACGCCAGAATGGCGACCGAGAATGCCACCAGGCGTCCCCGAGTCGTGGCCAGGAAGCGGGTCACCCTCGTCCGGCGCTGTACCGGTACCCGGACCCTCTGACCGTCACGAACGGATCCCCTCCTCCTGCCTGGATGAGCTTGGTGCGCAGGCGCCCGATGTAGACCTCGATCAGATTGCGGCCGCCTTCAAATTCGTAGTCCCAGACGTGCTCCAGGATCTGGCCACGGGTCAGCAGCTGGCCCTGGTTCAGCAGGAAGTACTCGAGGATGGCGAACTCCTTGGTCGTCAACTCTACGTACACGCCGTCTACCTTCATGGTGTGGGCGCCGGTGTCAAGGACCACCCGTCCCGCGCGCAGCTCCGCCTTGCGGTTGGGCACGTGGCGTCGGGTGAGTGCCCGAAGCCGTGCAACGACCTCCCGCAGGGCGAATGGTTTGACCAGGTAGTCGTCGGCGCCCGCCTCGAGGCCGGCCACTCGCTCATCAACCGAGTCCCGCGCCGTCAGCATGAGGATTGGGCTCTCCACCCGGTGCTCTCGGAGGCGGCGGGTCACTTCGATGCCGTCAAGCACCGGCAGCATGACGTCGAGCACGATCGCGTCATACCCGGTCACCAGGCCGGCGGCCAGCGCCTCCTCCCCGTCATGGACGACGTCCACGGCCATCCGCGTCTCGATCAGCGACCGCCGCAGGCTGGCCGCGAGCCGGTGATCGTCCTCCACGATCAGGATCCGCACGGACAGTAAGGATGTACCTTCTGTCTAAAGGATGTCTAAAGCGGTTCAGTGTCCCAGTTTAGAAAGGCTTCAGGGTGGGGTGCGAACCTGAGGGAAGGTCCCAGATCGTACAGCTCAAACTGGAGGTGCAGAAGTTGAATAGAGCAAGATGGCGACGCTGGCTGCTTGTGCTGGCTCTTCCCGGCGCCTTGGCGATCGTCGGCGCATCAGTGGCGGCCAGCGCCGCCAGCCCACCGGCGACCCCGCCAACGAACCAGGCACAAGCCACTGATGTCCCGGAGGCGGCGGATAGCCCTGACACGACTGCTGCGGAAACCACCGCAGCTGGCGAAACCACGAACCCAAGCGAACCGGCCGGGAGCGCCGAGGTTGGTCACCAAGACACGAGCGCTCAGACCGACCACCAGTTCGACGGCTAAGAGTAGACCCATTCCCCGTTCAACTCCGGGGCGGCGCTACGCCCCGGAGTCAGCGGCGACGTTCCCAGATGGCTATCGGCTGGTCTTTAGTCTCTCTTGAGTTTGGCCGTCCACAATCCCCAGCATGTTCGCAGGCCGTTGGATCCGGCAACTAGCGTTGGCGGTAGGCCTCCTGTCAGTGCTGGCGGCTGACGGCCGAGCGGTCGGCAGTCCCTCGTCCTCTGGTTTAGATGCGAGCGGCCAGGTTTCGCCGCCTTCACCGCTTCCCGGGATCGGTACGACAATTGAGAGTTGCCGTGCCGACAATACTAAAAGGCTTCGTGCTGATGATTTAGGTTCTCGTCAGCCAATGGCTCCAAAGTTCATGTCAACGGGTGCCGCAGTGCAGCCGACATACAAGGAGTCACTGACATGTGGAATTGGAAAAGCAAGCTGACGATCTTGGCGGTGCCGGCAGTGCTGGCCGTGGCCGGGACAGCGGTCGTCGCCCAAGCAGCGGGGCCGCCAAATGCCTCTCCGACAGCAAGCGCCCAGATGGCGCCAGCAGGAACCTCAACGGAGGCGCCGGAGACCGCCACCGAACAGGTGGAGGCAAATGAGCCCAACAGTCCAGGCGGCGGTCACACTGATCCGGTTGGCCAAGCCGACCATCAGTTCGATGGAGTCGAATAGTCAGATCTGCGTGGGTCGGGGGCAACCAGAGCCCCCGGCCCATCCTGACGGCAATGACGAATACCGCGCCACGGTGCAGCGGGCCTCCCGCCGGAGCTGGGTCCAGAGCTTGTCGGCACCGTAGACGCGCCAGTTCTCCTGCCACACCCGCAGCGCCCTTGACTTGGGATCCCCGTCGTGCCCATTCCCGGAACCAAGAGGGTCCGCTGGCTGGAACACAACGTAGGCGCTCTTGGCCTCGTCCTCGATGCTGAGGTACTCGCCGAACTGGACCCCCTCGGCGACAAGTCGTCGGCGCTCGCTACTGAGAGTCAGGAACACGATCACTTACTCAGATCCGCTGACCGTCGGTGCTTCCTGCATCGAGTGGTCGCCATGAAAAGAACCAAGACTTCGTTCTATCAACCATGGTGGTGGCCACGAGCGCTGGTTAGGTGTTCGCTGGGTTTTGCAATTGGTCTATCACATACAGCAGGAACATCGTCGCTCGCGTCCCGTCGGTGATGCGGTGGTCGAACGAGCACGAGACGAGCGCCATGTCGCGGATGACGATCTCGCCGTCGCGTACGACTGGTCGCTGTGAGATCCGGTGCACCCCCAGGATCGCAGCCTCGCCGAGGTTCACGAGTGGTGTCGCGAAATAACCGCCGAGCTTACCGGCCAGAGTCACCGTGAACGTTCCATGACGCAGGTCCTCGGGGGCGATGGTTTCACCCCGGACCGCTTCGGCTAGTCGCCTGATCTCGGCGTCGAGCTCTGCCAGCGACAACCGGTCGGCCGCGCGAACGATGGGCACTACGAGGCCTTGCGTTCCCTGGGTGGCGACGCCGATGTCGTAGCGGGCGTGATAGACGACATCGTCTCCCTGAAGCGATGCGTTGAATTCCGGAAATGCCTTGAGGCCGGAGACGACCGCGCGCACGATGAACGGGGAAAACGGCACGCCGGCACGAGTCCGCGCTAGCTCCGTGAAGTCACACTCCTCGACGACGGTGACCTTGGGCACCTCGCGGTGCGACTGGGTGAGCCGCTCCGCGATCCGGCGGCGCACCCCGCGCAAGGGCTCGCGCCGAGCCGCCGGCTCCACTTCGGTAGGTGTAGCTGAGCGAACGTCGCGCTCGGTGATCGTGCCTTCCGGTCCGGTTCCCGTCAGCGTGCCCACATCGACGCCCAGCTCCCTGGCCAGCTTCCGGGCGCCGGGTGTGGCCTTGACCGCCTTCTCTAGGCTGTTGCTTTCCTCGCCTGCAGTCGGAGCCGCTGCTGCGGATGCGGTCGCGGCAACAGGCGCCGGCACGGGCACCGTCGAGCTCGACGCGGCGGCAGGCGCGTCGGTCCCGGTGTTGAGGGTGATCAGCACAGCGCCGACCTGCACCAGCTCACCCTCAGCGGCATGAATGGTCTCGACGACCCCGTCGACCGGAGAGGCGATCTCGACACTCGCCTTGTCGGAGGCGAGCTCGACCATCGGATCGTCCTCCGCCACCCGCTGTCCGACGGAGACCAGCCAGGCCGTGATCTCTCCCTCTGTAACACCCTCGCCGAGATCCGGCAACCGAAACTCGTACAGCGTCATCAGAACTCCAGGGTTCGGCGGATGGCAACGATTACCCGAGCGGTCGATGGGAGGTAGACGTCCTCCAGACGCCAGTAGGGATAGGCAACGTCATAGCCTGTCACCCGCTGAATCGGTGCGTACAGCTCGAGCATGGCCTGCTCGGCGACGATAGCCGCCAACTCCGCGCCGAATCCAGCGGTGCGGGGCGCTTCCTGAACGATGACCGCACGGCCTGTGCGTCGCACTGCGGCGAGCAGCCCAGCTTCGTCGAGGGGCCGCAGTGATCGCAGGTCCAGCACAAGGAGCGAGATGCCCTCAGCGGCGAGTGAGTCGGCCGCAGCCGCGGCGACCCGGACGGCTGCGCCGTAGGCGACTATGGTGGCGTCGGTACCCTCCCGCACCACGCGCGCCTGCCCAAGCGGCACGACGTGCTCGCCCTCAGGCACCTCCTGGCGATCGCCGCGGTAGAGGGCCTTGGGCTCAAACACCACCACCGGGTCCGGGTCTCGGATGGCCGACGCCAAGAGGCCCTTCGCATCGGCCGGAGTCGACGGGATCACCACCTTGACCCCCGGGGTGTGCAGGTAATACGCCTCCGGCGAATCTGAGTGGAGTTCGGGCGCTCGCACGCCTCCGCCGTATGGCATGCGAATGGTGAGTGGCATTTCCATCCGACCACCCGAACGCCAGCGGTAACGGCCCACGTGGGTGATGAGTTGATCGAGGGACGGGTAGCTGAAGGCGTCGTACTGCATCTCCACGACCGGGCGCCAGCCGGTCATGCAGAGCCCGACGGCCGCGCCGAGAAGACCCGCCTCGGCCAGCGGCGTGTCGACGCACCGATCTGGGCCAAAGCGATCCTGCAGCCCCGCCGTGACCCGGAACACGCCACCGGATTTGCCCACGTCCTCGCCCATCACGAGCACGTTGGGATCGCGCTGCATCTCCTGCTGGAGGCCCTCGTTGATGGCCTCGACGAGATTCTTCACGCGCTCCCCTCCGAGAGGGCTGCAAGAGCCTCTTCGCGCTGGCGCTGGAGATCGGAGGGAGGGCGAGAGTACGTCGTGTCGAACACCAGGGCCGGATCCGGCGCGGGCATTTGTTCCATAGCGCGCATTCCGCGCTTGACCACCTCGGTGGCCTCGGCGGTGCTGCGTTTCAC
>JAABUZ0100006141.1_pt1 | contig 15214 bp, 14 predicted proteins | sample 5562091 | NCBI WGS metagenome assembly JAABUZ01 (sample SAMN12813069, study PRJNA571459) | rock metagenome | isolation source: Antarctica rocks | place: Antarctica: Victoria Land, Linnaeus Terrace sud | collected 2015-12-21 | reverse complement strand
TGTCAGCGGCCAGCCAGCAAACTTCCTTCTCTTTTCGCGGAAGAGTGGAACTATGAGCTGAAAACCAATCCGGAGATGGCTACCAGCTACGGCGATCCGCGATTCAACGCGGAGCTTTCCGACTACTCACCCGACTTTCACGAAAAGGATCTGGAACAGAAGCGCGTTTTTCTGCGGCAGTTTGAAGGGATTGATCCGCGTGGTTTGACAAAAGCTGAGTCTTTGAACCGGGCGTTGATGATCCGGCGACTGCAAACGCAGATCGAGGAAATCCAGATAAAAAAATGGGAAATGCCCATTGATCAGTTCAATGGTTTTCATCTCGGCATGGCGCAATTGCCTTCCAACACCCGTTTCAGCACGGTCAAGGATTACGAGGATTACGTCAGCCGTTTGCGCCAGTTCCCCCGCGCCTTCCGGCAGATGGAAGAAACCCTGCGCTTGGGCATGAAGGATGGACTCATGCCGCCCCGCTATCTTTTGGAGAAGACCGTTACGCAAGCGCTCGCCATCGCCCAGGCGCGGGAAGATGCGAGTTCGTTTGCTGCTCCCGTGCGAAAGTTTCCACCCGCTATTTCGCCTGACGATCAAAAGCGCCTAACGGCGCAAGTTTTGGGAGCGCTGGAGCAGGATGTTAAGCCAGCTTATCGGGAACTGGCTCAATTCCTGCAAACGAGTTATGCTCTCCTGGGGCGTCCGGAGCCGGGAGTATGGTCCGTTCCGCAAGGAGACGCCTACTATCGGCAGCAAGTTCGCCTGATGACGACCACCAATCTGACGCCGGAGCAGTTTCACCAGATTGGTTTACAGCAGGTACAGGATATTGAACGCGAGATGCTGGCGCTGGCGCGGAACTTCGGTTTTCAGGACCTGCGTTCGTTCCATCGAGCCATTCAGTCTAACAAAAAGCTGTACGCGGAATCCGGCGAGCAGGTGCTGCAAATCTATGCCCGCCACGTCAAGGATATGCGTGCGAAGATGCCGGAATTGTTCGGCCATCAGCCCAAAGCTCCGTTAGAGGTAGTGCCGATGGAAGCATTCCGGGCGAAGGAAAGCGTGCCCGCGGATTACAGCCCCGGTTCGCCGGATGGGAATCGTCCAGGCCGCATCAACGTGAATGAATATGACCCGACGCATCGCCTCACCCTGAACATGGAAGCGATCGCTTATCACGAGGGGATTCCAGGACATCATCAGCAGTTTGCGCTGGCGCAGGAGATGACGGGTTTGCCTGAGTTTCGCAAGTTTTCGGAGTACAACGCGTTTTCGGAAGGCTGGGCGCTTTACTCCGAGCGGCTCGGCAAGGAAGTAGGGTTCTACCGTGATCCGTACAGCGAGTATGGGCGGCTGCAGAACGAGATGTGGCGGGCGGTCCGGCTGGTGGTTGACACAGGCGTCCATGGCAAGCATTGGACGCGGCAGCAGATGGTGGACTTTTTTCATACTTATACAGCCATGGACGAGCCGAACGTGCAGACGGAAGTGGACCGCTATATTGCCTGGCCCGCGCAAGCGCTGGCGTACAAAGCGGGGCAGATTAAAATTCTCGACTTGCGCGAGCGGGCGCGCCGCGAACTGGGCGACAAATTTGATTTACGAGCCTTTCATGACGCCGTGCTGACAAACGGAGCGGTGCCGCTGGATGTATTGGATGAGCAGATAACGGCATGGATTAGCGAAAAGAGGAACCATTAAAAGCATTTCCTCTTACTTTATGCAGACCCCGTTTTCGCCGTCCCTTCTTTGCAGAGCAGAAATGCAAAAGACCTTTCGAAGCTACCTTGGCCCAATCCTTATCATGCTGCTCGCCGCCTTTCTGGTATTTAACGTAATCCTCACTGTTCAGTGCATCATTAGCTTTTATACGCCGCTTCCCATAAGGGATTACTGGCGCGTTGTTCAAAACCTCCAGGATTACCGGGCATTCCATTTGAGCGTGTTATGGAAGCAGCATAATGAGCATCGGATTATTTTTCCAGAAATTATCTTTGCCGCCGATATGTTGTTGTGTCGTGGCCGTATGCTGCTTCCAATTGTTCTCAGTTTTATTTGCTATGCAGCTACATGGCTGCTCCTTTCCTCCACTGTTCTTTCAGATCACGAACTCAGCAGTACTCACCGTGTTACTGCCGTATTAATTTCTGGAATTTTGGCCCTGTTCGAAACTTCAACGCTTGTGTTAGCCGTTCCATTCTTGCTGCAATGGACACTCATGCAACTTGCAGTAGCGTGTTCATTTGTGTGTCTTAGCCGTATTCACGACCGGCAATTCGCCATCTTTGTTTGTGGCACTATTATTGCAGCCACAGTAGCTACTTACTCCTGCGGCAATGGGTTAGCCTTATGGCCTTTACTGATGCTTTTGGCTACGCTTTTGCGCATGAGTCGCCTTGGCCTTTTCACTTTAGGTGCTTTCGCGATAGTAAGTCTGATTTTGTATTTCATTGGTTATCAGCCAACAAGCAAGCTCAACTTATCGAATTTCATTGCACATCCCATTTACAGCTTCGGCTTTATTGCCTCGTACTTGAGCATGCCTTTCGGCGGAATGAAAGCGCCTTTGTTTGGGGTAACTGTGGGAACTATCAATTTGCTGTTGGCAGTTGTTTTCTTTGTGCTCGCTTGGCGGACAAGGCTGATTGTTTACCGGCCTGCCATCGTTCTTTTTAGTTTTTATGTTTTCACGCTGTTCGCTGCGGTTATGACAGCTAGCGGACGTATGGACCCGGCTGAAAGTTCATTTCTCGCCGCTAAAGCAGTTCGGTACATATCAGTCCCACAGATGAACTGGGCGGCTTTGATTTTGATTGTGTTGTGGCTGTCCGCGAAGTCAAGGCAGCACCGAATTTTATTTCCTGCTTTTTCTTTTCTGTTCGTTATCGGTTCTTGTATTGCGTTCGTCAAATTGGATCGGTGGCTGGCCAGTAACGCCCAATAGTTTGCGGAAGATCAACTAGCTGAATTGAGCATTGAAAACGGCATCATTGGACAGAGACCTAATCCAGAATTCTGTTTACCCGGATCTCAGTCTTGTGTCCTTCGGTCTTGCGCAACTACGGAAATCCGAGCTTTCCGTTTATTATCATCGGTACGATCAATGGATCGGTAATTCTGTAGAGCAATTGCTGCCGCTATCTCATCAACCCATTGTTTGTGCGAGCACGCCGTTACGTCCACTGCGTTCTGGTTTTGAAGTGGTTGGATGGATTGCTCCGAAGAAGTGGTCATCCGTTCAGCAAATCGTGATTGCCGAAAAATCCGGCCGAATTGTTAGCTTTGGGAGGCAGTTGCCTGCTGGACTGCTCGCTCCCCAAAGTTCCGTGCGAAAGTTTATACCTACCTGGGTCGGTTTTGTTCCACTAACGCTTGCCGATTCGGGCTCAAATTATGACATTATCCCCATATATAAGTAAAGCAAGCAACTCAAAGGAGGTACATCCGGATCGAGCAGCGTATTGCTTGCCACAATTGGGAGTTTTGATTCGTCAGCACCTATATTATGCGGAATAGTTGTTGTTCTTGCGAATGAGTAAGCCCCTATATTCTGCTGGTTTCAATAGATTAATTCAACCCCCTTTACAAACGCAAAATGCCGATCTCTTGTGGCAATGGGTAGCCCATATTGTCGAGCTGTCGCCAACTCGCCTACAACGATCCACGAAAGATAGAGAACCTTGACTTCGTTGAAGTGAGTTGTCACGCTCAAGTCGCCACGAAGATGAACGATTACGACGCTTGTATCAAGCAGAATACTACCAGCCGGGTTCATCTATCTTTTCACAACCCCCTGCGATCTCCTTCTCAATAATATCGGCGGTTTCATGAGATAAGCTTCCAGAGGTGCGGGCAAGAACTAGGCGACGCTGATCCTCGCTGATAACAGTTAACCGGTGGATAAAATCAGCAGCCATCTCAAGTTTGACAGGCGGCAGCGCTTTTAAATTCTTAACGATGATCTCTAACTGGCTCACATCTTCAACGTATAACAGACATCCAGGCGACGGCAAGCGGCTCCCACCTCGGCGGATGCGGTTAATTTAAGCGGCGAGATGCCCTCAATCAATTTACGGCAACACTTCGAAGCTTTGACTCGTCACTATTTGTAATATGCGGAATAGTTGTTGTTCTTGCGAATGAGTAAGTCGCCTACGGTTCGTTTGCTGCTTGGTTTGCTGATTACGCTGGCGGCCGTTACGTTCTTCTCCTGGTATTCGCTTCGGCAAATAACTGGTCTACGGCGGCTGCAAAGGCAGACGATTGATCTGAACCGGCATGACTCGCTGCTGTTGCTGCAGGTTCAGAATGATTTGAACGCGGTCGGCTTGAAGCTTCGGGATATGGTGCAGGCGCCGGGAGTTTCGAATATCAGCCAGTATCAGGCGGAGTTTGAGCAGTTGCGGTCGGACCTGGAGCAGTCCATCAAGGAAGAGGTGGCCCTTGCGCCTGTGACGCGGCATCCTGACGCCAAGGAACAATTAGTTCGCAGTCTACAGAGGTTGCGCCGGATCTCGGATGAAGTGTTCAAAGACGCGAAAGAGGGCAATGAAACCACGGCCAGGAGACTGGCGGCTACTCAGCTTTCAGCGGAACAGGTGAGTCTTGCTTCGCTGGTGCTGCATCTGCTGGAACGGAACAATGAAGCGGAGGAAGCGGCTGACCAAAAAATTGCTTCCATTTATAACCGGGGCGAGCGGGATATTTATGTCTTTACGGCAGCCATGCTGATCGCGATTGTGATCACCAGCTCGTATGTGATTTATTCGAATCGGCAGATTTTCAGCAGGCTGGAGTCGCTTTCCCATCAGCGCCGGGTTTTGGCGGGCCGGCTGCTCACCGTGCAGGAGGAAGTGCTGCGCTCCGTGTCGCGTGAGCTGCATGACGAATTCGGACAGATTCTTACGGCGGTTTCGACAATGCTGGCGCGAGCGGAGCGAAAGGGCGTGCCTCCCGATTCGCCGCTTCGAACGGAATTAAGTGAAGTCCGCCAGATCACGCATAATACGCTTGAAAAGATGCGCAGCCTTTCGCAGATGCTGCATCCGGCTATACTGGACGACTACGGCTTGGCCAAGGGTATTGAATGGTACGCGGAGGTTTTTCAGCGGCAAACAGGGATTGCCACGAAAGCGATTGTGGAAGGCTATCCCGTTCGTATTACCGGCCAACCCGCCACTAATTGCTTTCGTATCATGCAAGAAGCTTTAAACAATGCCGCCAAACATTCCGGCACGAAGCGCGCGGAAGTTCACGCGGTTTTCCAGCCCCATAGCTTGACCCTGAGCATCAGGGATTTCGGCCATGGCTTGTCTCCGGTTAAAAAGGGCGACAAACCCGGGCTGGGCCTGATCGCCATGCGGGAACGAGCCGAGCTTCTAAACGGAAAGCTGCAGGTTCTCTCGGCTCCCAATGCAGGGACAACCGTATCAATTACCATGCCGCTGGCGTCGGATGAAAATGGGAGCGCGGCGGCGGAAAAGCAAAGGATAGGAGAAGCAGTAAGCCCTAATTATGAGTGAAGCGATATCGGTATTGCTGGTCGATGATCATAGCCTGGTGCGTAGAGGGTTCCGGCGGATTCTGGAAGACGAGGAAGGAATGCAGGTTCTCGGCGAGGCCAGCAATGGCGTGGAAGCAATCCGCCTGGCGCATGAGTTGAAGCCGCAAGTCATTGTAATGGATCTTTCCATGCCGGAACTTGACGGCGTGCAGGCAACCAAGGAGATCGTCAAAAATTTGCCGGGCACGGAAGTGCTTATGCTCAGCATGCATGCCGAAGATAATTATGTGCGCAATGCCTTGGACGCGGGCGCGAAAGGGTATTTGCTGAAGAGCGCCATTGATGTGGACTTAGTAGGCGCCATCAAAGCAGTATCGGAGGGCAAACGGTTTATTGGTTCAGGGCTGAAGTATGTGGCTCACGAGCAGGACGACGAACTGAACCGGCTGACCGCGCGCGAGAAACAGGTGCTGCAACTGATTGCGCAGGGCAGGTCAAACAAGGAAATAGCGAATCTGCTGGAACTAAGCGTAAATACGGTTTCGGTTCATCGCGCCAATTTGATGGAAAAGATGAACATTCACCGGACTGCCGAGCTAGTCTTGTTTGCGATTCGCAAGGGATTGGTAGCCCCGCAATAGAAAAGTTGGAAAACGGAGCACCGGCCCGCGCTTCAGTCGGCGCTCCGTTGATTCTAAAGCTATTGAACTTTTTTAGCTGCCTTGGCGTCTACTGCAGCCTTCTTTTGCGCCTGCATCTCACGCGCTTTGGCGAACTTTTTCTGAAAGCGGTCAACGCGGCCTTCCGTATCGACCAGCTTTTGCCGACCCGTGAAAAATGGGTGGCAACTGGAACAAATTTCGACGCGCAGATCACCTTTGTGAGTAGAGCGAGTCTGGAAATTTGATCCACACGCGCACACGACTTTCACTTCTTCATAAGCGGGATGAATTCCTGCTTTCATTGCTTTAACTAAAATCCTTTCAAATGGACAAATCAGCCAGGGTAAAGCCTATTTTAACACTTTTCGGGAAAAGCAGAAAACCCCAGACTAGCGCCCGAAAGCGCGTCATCTGGGGTTTCTTTTGGAGCCCGAAGGCTATACTCTAGCTTACGTTACGCGCGACGGGGCGGCCGGTCCACGGGAACCTTGGCCTCGTCACTGAACGAAACCTGAACGTACGAACGGCGACTTTAAGAGTCGGCCACCTCGCGCGTGGATTGTATGCTACAGTCACTACCAGAATTCATTCGACTGGACCACCTCCTTTTTCAGTGATGATTTGATTGTACAAGTTGCCTTTCAATTGTGTCAATAGATCCTGTTTCAATCATCAAAAATTTTGCGGAAAATGCACCGTTGGCAGGGAAAATTACTGATTTGCCGCGTTCCGTCCGCATATTGACATGGGTTCTTGCGACGGCGCTTGCCGCCCGGTGCGGGCAGGCTCCTTTTTCCGAAAAGATTGCCGCTTTGCTGAAGGATTCTCCGCTCATTCAGCATGGTCGTGTCGGCTATCGGTTCGTCAATGTGGAGAGCGGCGAGGTTTTGGCCGAACAGAACTCCTCGACTTTTTTTACTCCGGCCTCCAATACCAAGCTGTACACAACGGCCCTGGCTTTAGTCAGGCTAGGCGATAGCTATCAGTTCCATACCGAAGCGCGAACCAGTGATGCCTGGAGCCCCGGTCAGCCGATCATCCATGATCTGCTGCTGATAGGCGGAGGCGATCCGAATTTATCCGGACGCACGCTGCCTTATCTCGCGGACGCGCCGGAAGGCGATCCATTGGCCGCTTTCAAACAGTTGGCTGATCGGATTGCAGGCGCGGGTATCCGTGAGATCACTGGCGATGTTGTGGGCGTGGATGCCCGTTATCCGGGCGACGCGTATCCTGACGGCTGGACGCTGGACGACAGCGCTTACAGCTATGGCGCGCCGGTCTCGGCATTGACGCTGAATGACAATGCGGCGGCTTTGATCGTGCGGCCCAGTCAAGCGGGCGAGCTGGCGGAGATTGAAATGCGCCCTTCTTTGAGCAGCTTCGTCGTTTTGAACCAAGTGGTGACGGACGAGTCCCGCTCCTCGCATATCGCCTTTCGCAAACCGCCGGGCAGCAACGAAGTGATTGTCTGGGGAACCATCGGCCAATCGGTCGATCAATGGCGCGAGGATTTGGGCGTGACTGATCCGGCCTTATTCGCCGCGGAGACGCTGACGGATCTACTGCGTGATCGTGGAGTGATTGTGCGTGGCGAACCGCGCTCGGAATACCGGACGCTCCCTGATTCGGCCAATTCCGGCAGCGCCTTCGCACCGCCTGGAACGCTCTTGGCGGCGCATGATTCGCCGCCGTTGTCGGAAGCGATTCAGATCGTGAATAAAGTCAGTCAGAACCTGCATGCCGAGATGCTTTTGCGGGAGGTGGCGTTTTGCCGGACTGGAATAGGCACGCTCCAAAACGGCTTGCGGGAGCGGGAAGCCTTCTTGCAGGAAGCCAGCGTTACTCCCGAAGGAACGGGATTTGCTTTAGCAGACGGTTCCGGTCTGGCGCGGCAGGATCTCACGACCCCCGATTCCACGGTTACGCTGCTTCGTTATATGTGGGGTCGCCGGGAGCGCGAAGTTTGGCTGCGTTCACTGCCTATCGGCGGTTTAGACGGCTCGCTCCAGCATCGTTTTCGCGGGATTGCCGGAGCGCAACGGGTTCATGCGAAGACCGGCTCGCTTTCCCATGTGAATGCTTTAAGCGGCTATCTCGAAACGCAGCGGCATGGCTGGATAGCATTTTCCATTATGGTGAATGGGACGGTGGGGCATGGGGCGCAAGTGCGCGAGTTCATTGACCGGCTCTGCGCTATTTTTCTGAACTTTTGAAAGTTCAACACGAGGAAATCTCTGTTGAGCGGATATTGGAAAGATGGTAGCGCTAAGGGGAATCGAACCCCTATTTAAGCCTTGAGAGGGCTCCGTCCTAACCGTTAGACGATAGCGCCGGAAAGGTAGGCAATTTCAGTATACCCGTTACATAGCGGCTGGTAAAGGCAAGCCGCATTTGCCGAGCGCCTTGGTAATGAGCGCAATCGCGCCGGCTTCGGAGACTGACTTTGCAATGGATGTCTCTAGGATCAGCATGCTGCGCGCCCGCTCCAGCATCTTCTTTTCGCGGAAGGAAAGAGGCTTTCCTTTTTGTTGAATGATAATGAGCGCTTTAAATACCTCGGCAATCTCCAGAAGGCTCCCGCCTTTCATCTTCTCGGAGTTTTCTTTAAACCGATCTTTCCAGTCATGAGCGCAACAGGGTTGCCCCACGGCCAAGTAGTTGAGTACGCGGTTGATCTCGCTGCATTTAGTGACTTTACGCAGGCCGACATCGCCTACGTGAGAAAACGGCACCATGACGGTCATGCTGCTGGGAGAAAGGCGAAGCAGATAAAAATGCTCCTGCTGCACCCCGAAACAACGTGAGCTTATATTCTCAATCGTTCCTACGCCGTGGTTTGGATAAACCACTTTTTCACCGACTTGGAAGGTCATGCGCGGACCTCTTTCGTTTATTAGGAGTGTGAACTGCCTGCTACAGGAAAGATATTAATCCCAGAGGAAGAGGGCCGTCAAGCAAAAAATGTAAGTTACACACCTAAAGAGGTGGTGTACGCCTGGAGACAAGGCAAACAACTGATTCTGTTGTCTCTGCAAAGTCATGTCCACTAAGACAGGGTGTACAAAATTGCAGGGGAATTGTCAACGACAAAACCCCCTCGATGTAGTACTAGTGGTTTGCCCTAGAGAACGTTTATAGACCAGCTTTCCAGAATGGACTTTACCTTCTGGCAGAACTGATCCGCCAGAGCGCCATCAATCAAACGGTGGTCAAAGGTCAGGGCCAGATGGGCCTGTGAGCGGATGGCAATGGCATCACCCTCCACCACGGCGGCCACTTTCTCGACAGCGCCGACGCCGAGAATGGCGACTTGGGGCTGATTAATCACGGGGGTGGCAAAAATGCTTCCGAAACTGCCGAAATTAGTGATGGAAAAGGTTCCGCCCGCCACTTCATCAGGCTTCAACTGACGCGAGCGGGCGCGGGTGGCGAGGTCCACGACCGAGCGCTGCAGGCCCGCCACGTTTTTCTCGTCCGCGTTGCGGATGACCGGCACGATGAGCCCGCCTTCGAGAGCCACCGCGATGCCGAGGTTGATGTCGCGATGATAGATGATGTTCTTGCCGTCAAGGGAAGCGTTGAAGATGGGAAAGGCGCGCAGCGCTTCAGCAGCGGCGGCGGCAACGAACGGAAGAAATGTCAGCGAGAAACCGTTACGCGCCTGGAATTCAGTTTTTGATTTGTCGCGCAGCTTGGCGATTTTTGTCATGTCGACGCGATGAACGGTGGTGACATGAGCCGAAACGCGCTTGCTCATAATCATGTGCTCGGCGATTTTCTGGCGCATGGTGCTCATCGGTTCCGTGCGCGTTTTCGCGGTCTCGGCCAGCGGAAGCGGAGCAGGCGGCTGTGGCGCGGGCACTTCCGCCTGCGGAGGCGGTTCGATGGGGTAAGGGCCGGCCGAAGGGGGTTGCGGCGCTGGAGCGGGAGGCGCGGCGTAGGTCCGGGCGGCTTGGGAAGACATGTGCCGTTCCAAATCCTGCTTCGTAATGCGACCGCCGACGCCGGAACCTTTTACCTGGGAAAGATCGATACTGTACTCGCGGGCCATCTTACGCACGAGCGGGGAGAGCGGACCCTGATCCTCGCTGCCGTCCGGTTGCGGAGTGGCGGGCGGAGGCGGCGGAGCGGCCGGTGGTTGCTGCGGAGGAGGCTCAATGGGATAAGGTCCCGCGCCGCTGGGCGTAGGAGTTGGCGGTGGAGGCGTTGATTGCGGCGTCTCCTGCGCCCGCGCGGAAGGCCCCACATCGGCGGAAGGCTGAGCGGCAGGCGGGGGAGTTTGGACCTTCGGCGCGGGAGGAGGCGGTTCTGGTTTGGGGGGAGCAGACGCTGGCGGCGCGGCAGAGGCGGACGCGGAAGAGCCGTCTCCAATGCGGGCGACAATCGCGTTGATCGCAACCGTTGTTCCTTCCTGCACCAATACTTCTGTCAACACGCCTTCAACTGGTGAAGGTATTTCCGTATCCACCTTATCGGTTGAAATTTCAAACAGCGGCTCATCGCGTTCCACTTTTTCGCCCGGCTTTTTCAGCCAGCGAGTGAGCGTTCCTTCCACAATGCTTTCACCCATCTGGGGCATTACAACGTCGGTCATCAGATCTCCTGCAGCTCTCTTTGAGCGAATTGAACTTGAAAATTGAAAATATTGGCAAACGAAGCGGAGATGGCCTCCAGCACCTCGTCGCGGGTTCCCTGCCATCCTAAGCCGCGAAGCGAACAAACCGGCTTTGTCAGGCCGCAAGGAACAATGTACTTGAAGTAATCGAGATCGGTATCCAAATTGAGCGCAAATCCATGGGAGGTGATCCAGCGGCTGATATGGATGCCGATCGCGGCAATCTTAGCATCGCCCACCCAGACACCCTCGAATCCGCGCTGCCCCATCCGGCTTGCGCAAACACCCAGAATAGCCAAAGCGTCGATCAGCGCCTGTTCCACTCCGGCGAAAAAGGCATGCACGTCGCGCTTCCAGTCGCGCAAGTCAAAGATTGGGTAACCCACGATCTGGCCCGGACCATGATATGTCATGTCCCCTCCGCGATCCGTGTCGAAGAACTCGATGCCGGTGCGTTCCAGGATTTCATGGCTGGCGAGCAGGTGTTGCGGCTTTCCGTTGCGGCCGGCCGTAATGACATGCGGATGCTCGACAAACAACAGCGTGTCCTGGCCCGCGCCGCGCTTCCGCTGTTCAACCAGGTCGCCCTGCGCTTGAAGCGCCTGAGCATAACGCATACGTCCGAGGTCAATGACTGCGAGCGGTCTCATGGCTGGCGTTCCGCCTAGATGTTGATGGCCAGCCCGTACACGTTGTTGAAAGCTTCGCCCAAGGCTTCGTAAATAGTGGGATGCGCGTGAATGGTGGACATCATGGATTCCACCGTAGCCTCCGCTTCCATGGCGGTAACCGCTTCGGAGATCAGCTCATACGCTTCGGGGCCGATGATGTGAACACCCAGAATTTCTCCAAAGCGCTCATCCGAGATGATTTTGACAAAGCCTTCGTGCTTACCGAGAATGGTTGCTTTGCTGTTACCGGCAAAAGGAAACTTGCCGACTTTTACTTTGAAGCCCTGCGCTTTGGCTTGCTCTTCGGATAAACCGACGCTGCCGATACCAGGGTCCGTGTAGGTTGCGCCGGGAATGCGGTTTCGATTGATAGGCTGCGCGGGCTTACCGGCAATATGAGCGACCGCGATCAGGCCTTCCGCCGTGGCGACGTGGGCGAGTTGCGGAGTTCCCGCGACGATGTCGCCAATGGCGTACAAGCCGGGTTCTCCGGTCTTTTGCTGCCCATCCACTTTGACAAAACCCCGATCTACTTCCGCCTTGGTATTTTCGAGACCGATATTGTCCGTATTCGGCTTGCGACCCACAGCAATCAGGAGTTTTTCAAACTCCATCTCTTCTTTTTGGCCGTTGGCGAGGGTAGCGCTCAGGCTGACGCTGTTGCCGTTCTTGCGGATGTTCTCGGCTTTCGCGCCGGTTTCAATGCGGATGCCGGTTTTCTTGAAATGCCTTTCGAGTTCCTTCGAAATTTCTCCGTCCTCCACAGGGACGAGGTGGGGCAGCATCTCAAGAATCGTTACTTGGGAGCCGAACCGGTTAAAGATAGAAGCAAACTCCACACCGACCGCGCCCGCTCCGATAATGCCCAGCGTTTTCGGCACGGCGGGCATGTCGAGGATCTCGATATTAGTTAGGATCTGGTTGGCGTCCGATTGCAAACCGGGCAACATGCGGGCTTCCGATCCGGTTGCCAGAATGATGTTCTTGGCTTCTACCATCTGGGTTCCCTTGTCGCCCTTGACCTCGATACGCCCACCGCCCAGGAGACGCGCGTAGCCCTTAATGACGTCCACCTTGTTTTTGCGCATCAGGAAATCGATGCCTTTGGAATGCTTGGTGACAATTTTGTTCTTGCGATCAAGAACTTTCGCGTAATCCAGCCGCGGGTCTTTACACTGAATGCCTTCCGCTTCGGGATTTTTGAAGTATTCCCAAACGTCTGCTGTGTGAAGAAGAGATTTAGTGGGAATACAGCCGACCAGGAGGCAAGTGCCGCCAAGCCTCGGCTGCTTTTCGATCAGAGCTGTTTTTAAACCATATTGGCCAGCTCGCACAGCGGCGGAATAACCGCCGGGGCCGCTGCCAATGACTACAACATCGTACGCCATTTTCGTTTCAAGTGTAGCATCGGAATCTTTATTTTCATTGGTTTCCGGGAGGGTGAAAACCTGTACGGACGGACTATAGCAGCAAGCGCAATGGCAACAAAAGATCCAGGCAAAAAGCGCGCCCGGCTGCTGAAGGAGAACAAGAACTATCGGGAGTACGGAACAAAGCCTGGAAGCAGAAACGGCCTGAGTACAAAACGTGGCTGCGCTAGCGGTGCAATCTGTCCAGGGGAATTAGGCAGGTTGAAAAGCCATTCGCAACTTTTTCCAAAAATCCATAATTCAAGATTTGTGCGTGGATTTAAATTACCTACTGATTGAACCTGCGCTGGAGGAACGAAGGGATGTCACGCCCGCCTTGCGTAATGGCCACAATTTCGATTGGTTGGCGACCGGCGCGGTAAATGATAAGGTAAGCGCCTACTGGAAAGAACAGCACTGGATAGCGAGTAAGGTCATCGCGTTTGTGGCCGATACCGGGTGTCCGGCTCAACGCTTCAAACGCATCAAAGAGTTTTTCTATCCAAAGGTCGGCAGCGTCCAGGTTATCGATGGCGATGTATTCCCAAATATCGTTTAAGTCATGGGCAGCATCCTTGCCAAGAACATACGAACTCATGCCTTTGATTTCCGGCGCTCTTGCGATTTATGCCGGATTTGGTTGCGAACTTCAGCGGGTGAAACGTGCTGACCCGCGTCCAGAGAATCCAGACGGTGGCCTATTTCCTGGTTAAAGTGCGTCAGTCGCGCAGCCCGAGCCTGATCGTATTCTTCCAGCAGCCGCAGCGCTTCCCTAACGACTTCGCTTACTGAATTATAACGACCTGTTTCAACCTTGGCGCTAACGTATTTTTCCAATTCGGGAGTAAGGGAAACATTCATTTAGGATGAGCCTCTTGTCTCTTCGAGACTAACGTCCATAACAAAAATTGTCAATGTTCGTTATAGTGGTTTGGAGGTGTTCTAGTCAAATATTAAGATTTCCGAACACCTGAAACTTTAATCTTACGTATAGCTGTAAGCACAGCGAAAACAATCAAATGGTTAACGAAGAAGTGTTTCAGGACGAAGTGATTCGGGCGACAGAGATGAACCGTGGTTCTGGTGAGGTTCTAAACAAAGCAGCCATAACACCTGTAACCATTGTTCGAAATGATGAAACGTTCGCTTTGATGCGACGCGACGTTGCGGCACACTGGCGCAAAGAGGCTAGTTATGCTGTTCACCTCACAGAGGTTATATGGAATGCCTTAGGGCATTCCGGCAATATGGTTCCAGAGTGCCAATGGATCTCTGCCTTTGATGAGGAGGACCGGCATTTGATGGCAAGTGAACTCATGGCTGGCTATCGAAAGGCCGTTCGCGACGGCAGTTGGGAAGATTTCGAAGCTATCATGCACGAGTGGTCTGAAAGTGGTTGGGCCATCCTTAACCCTGAGGTGCAGGCCTCTTTTGATGTGCCGTCGGAGTCAATTTCCCTCCATACCGATGTTCCTGTTACAGCATGATGCAAGCCGGTTCTGAACAATGGCAAATCAAATTCAAAAGTAGCTAAGTTCAAAGGGCTGGCACGAGCTGTTTGGGGCAGCAAAAGACAACATGGAACGCTGCCAGGAACGGCTCTCGACAAAGCCGCTGGAACGCGTTCCAGGCAGAGTTTATCCCATGAAGGGAAAACCGTATAAAGGGGCTTGGGAATACGAAGTTACCGGAGCAGACCGAATCATGTACGTTCCTGATCCAGACACTAAAACTGTTCTGATCTTCTATGCCGGAAAACATCCAAAACCGCCGTACCCTTATCCTCCTGTCCTTTAAACCAACAACATCACGCATTGCTAAGCAAAAGCGTCCATCTTACAGCACGGGAAACGCTCCTGCTCCCCTCTACGTATCATGGTTGAGTAGCTTATGTATTCCCATGCTTGCGCCACGTTGATTTTTGCCTGCACCTTGGGGCCATGGGCGCTTACCGGTGCGCCTCAGACGGCGGATGGGGCTGCTCAGCCCAAGAAAAAAGAGCCTCCGCCGGGCGTTCTCCATACGGTGACGGTCAAAGGAAATCGTTTGTATTCCTCCGGAGACATCGTTCGCGCGTCGGGTTTGCACGTCGGGCAGCGCGTGACAGCGCAGACCATCGAAGCAAGCAGGTTGAAGATTTTAGGGACGGAACTATTCGATAACATCACGAATGAATACCGGTTCAGCGGCGGTGCCGCGCCCGGCTATGACGTGACGTTTGAAGTGGCGGAAAACCAGCAGCTTTTTCCTATACGGTTTGAGCGTTTAGGAGACGTATCCCCGGAAGGAGCGCAACAGTATTTGCGGGAGCATGTGGAGCTTTACTCGGACCGCATACCGGGAACCGAGGGCGTTAT
>JAABUZ0100006140.1_pt1 | contig 15218 bp, 14 predicted proteins | sample 5562091 | NCBI WGS metagenome assembly JAABUZ01 (sample SAMN12813069, study PRJNA571459) | rock metagenome | isolation source: Antarctica rocks | place: Antarctica: Victoria Land, Linnaeus Terrace sud | collected 2015-12-21 | reverse complement strand
AGATAAACCTCACCCATGGCGCCGCGGCCAATGAGCCGGATGATGCTGTAGCGCCCGTAGTGGTCGCTCGCGTTCACGGCCTGCCTTCCCCCAGCGGAACAATACGGAATTTCGACTGCTCAACCGCGTGGCCGGAAGAAGGGAAAAAGTTCCGCTGCGCCATGCCTTCTTCCGCCGTGGGCAGCCAGATCGCTTCCGCGCCGTTCCCGGCGAAGGTGTTGCCCGTGATAATGGGTCGCGAGGATGAACGGATGAAAAGACCGGGCCGGAGGGCATTGGGCTGCGTTCCGTTTTCGGCAATAACGTTATTCTCGATGGCCGGAGAGGCGGTATCGAGCAGGACAATGCCTGGACCTGCGTTGCCGTGGATACGGCAGGCCAAGATCGCGCCCTGTGAGTTGCCGTCCAGCTCGATACCGGCGCCGCGCGATTCCGAAATGTCGTCACGAGAGAGGATCACGTTGCTTTTTTTGAGACGGACCCCGATATCGCCCCCCCGAATCTGAAATCCTTCGAGCCTCGCCCCCTGAATGTTTTCCGCGCTGACCGAGCCTTGGATCACAGCCTCGCGCGCTTCCCGCGCGATCATCGTAACTCCTTCTTTCAACCGCACCGATTCCTCATACGTGCCGGGACCAACTTCGATCGTATCTCCAGGCTGAGCCTTCGCCAGAGTATCGGAGATGGAATCCGGCGCGGTCACCAGCAGCGCCCGCGCTGTATGCGCCCGGTTATTTCTCAGAACAAAGGTCCCGATCAGGAAAGTGAGGACGGAGCCAAGCAATAGGCCATAACAGAGAAGCGCCGGCCCACTGCGGTACCACGGGATCAAGCCCGCCGTAACGGTCCCTAAGCGGTCGGTTCTTTCGCCATCGTACGCGCCGGTATCGGACGCAACGGACTGTTTGCCGAAAGAAGCGGCAAACGCATCGCCTTCCACCAGCACCGCCGACACATTGTCTTTCCCGACTTTATTAGCCTTCGAGATCAGAGTTCGGATCGTTGCCCAGCGGTCACCGGCATTTTCTTCCACGGTTTTCAGAATGTTTTGGGACGAAACGGCGTCACTTAAGCCATCGCTGCAAAGCAGGAACGCGCTGTCCGGCTCGAATGAAAACTGAAAAATCTCAATAAAATTTTCGTCGCCGGGGGTGTGTTCCTCGGAGCCGACATCGCGGTACACCTCGTTTCGACGGGGGTGGCGCATGGCTTCCGCTTCGGTCAGCTCGCCGCTGTCTTCCCGCTCGCCCACAGGCGAGTGATCGCGAGTAATCTTGTCAATCGCGCCGCGCTTGATTTTATAAAGCCGCGAATCTCCGACATGGCCCACCGTAACTTGTCCCTCCTCGACAATCGCGACGGTGAGCACGCAAGCCATTCCTTTCCATTCAGGTTTTTCCCGGGCGCTTTCGAAAATCGCATTATTGGCGAGTGTGATGGCCTCGCGCAGCCGCTGTTCGGCGCTGCCGCTTTGACGTTCCAGGCGGGCCCGAATGCGCTCAACCGCGATTTCCGCCGCCTGTTCACCGGCCTCATGTCCGCCCATGCCGTCAATGACGGAAAAAACTCCCCGCGCCTCATCGCAGTACACGCGATCTTCATTGTTAGGGCGAACAAACCCCAGATCGCTCAAGGCGGCAGAGAAATAGCGCGGAAGAGCCGACGGCATGAATCAAACCTGCTTCCGAGCCAGCACGGCAGCGCAAAGAGCAAAAATAATCAGGAGCACGAGAAATAGATAGCGGGCGGCATGTAGCTTTGTCATGGCTGCCTGGCTGCCTTGAAATCAATCATGAGGACACCGGCTAATCCGATACGCGCTTTGGCGGGCAGCGGAATTTCGATATTGGCGTCCACGTCTTCGCCATTAACGGGCTGAATACTGGGCGGAACCCGCTTGCCGTCCACCGTTGTGCCGAGGGTGCTCAAGTCCTTTATCAGCCATTGCCCATTCGAAGAATCGCGGCGAATCTGCAAGTGTTCCCGAGATATGTCTTTCTTTGTTTTCAGTTTCAAATCGACCCAATGATCCGGCGAGCCGCGCCCTATTTTAATGAGATCCTTTGTCACCTGATAGGTGTGGCTGCCGGTTTCGTCCTCATAAGCGAGGTGGGCGTAGACGAGGCCCATTGCCTGGCGGGTGTCTAAGTTCGAGGTGCGCTGCGTGGCTGTCGTGAAAGTTTGACCGTCACTTCGCTTTTTGCTGACGCGCTCGGTTAAGGCTCCGGACCACTCTTCGGATTCAGCGGCTACCGGAAAAGTGGATTCAATCACCAGCGGGTTCTCTCCAGCATCCTCGGTATTCTCATGGAACTTGACTGACCACTCGCCGAGCGCCTCATACCGCTTGGCGCGCTTCTTCGGCGCGCCGAAAGGCAGCTTCACTTTCGGCTCCATAGCCCGATTGAGAATGGAAAGCTTTTCACCGAGGGCGGTTACGGCTTCTTCGCGTATCCGCTGCACCAGGGGACGCAATCTTTCCAGGTCGTCACCGGAAAGGTAAATGTCATAGATGCTGGGCACGAGATTACTGTAGTAGCCCGGACACATTCCGGCTTCCATCTCATCGAGAATAAAATGGACGATCCCTTCGGGAGTTACGAGGTTGCTCTGTTGCTGCGCCACGGCGATACCTGATCTTAATTGATTTTATAATTGCTTTCGCAATACCTCGACCTGCCTCTATTGTTACCGGCATGCAGTGCCGATAAGTTGAGCAGAGATTTATGAGGTGATGAGCTGCCTTGGGAATAACGGCTTGCGAGCCCTGGCTATTCTTTTTCTGCTCGGCATGGCCGCGAGCTGCGGTTTAGCCTGTTCCGTGCTTTCTCATGAAGCGATTATTGATGCTTCCTGGGACGTTACGCTTAAAGCGGTTCTGCTCCAACGATATCCCAAAGCGGCTCCAGACGAATTAAGGACAGCTCACGCGTTTGCCTATGGCGGCGCGATCATTCAGGATCTGGGGTACTACCCGCACGGCAGCCATGAGTTCAGCAATCTTACGCATTATGTGCGTTCCGGAGATTTTGTGCGGGCTCTCCTGTCTGAATCGCATGATCTGAATGAATTTGCGTTCGCTTTAGGGGCTCTGTCCCACTATGTTTCCGATGGCGACGTACACCGGTTCGCCACCAATCCCGGCGAGGCGATCCTTTATCCGAAGTTGAGGCGGAAGTTCGGGAACGCCGTGACTTATGAAGAAGACCCGGCAGCTCATCTTAAGACAGAGTTCGGATTCGATGTCTTGGAGGTCGCTAAAGGAAATTTCGCGCCTCGGGCCTATCACGATTTTATTGGGTTTCAAGTAGCCAAACCGCTGATCAGGAGGGCATTTCACGACACTTACGGGCTTCTGATCGAGGATGTATTCAAAGATTTCGACCGCAGCGTGGAATCGTACCGGCGTGCGGTGAGCAAGACCATTCCCATCGCGACGCGAGTCGCGTGGGCGCAGAGAAAAAACGACATCCAAGCGTCCGAGCCCGGAATCACACGCAACAAGTTTGTCTATGCCATGAGCCGCTCCAGTTATGAACGGAGCTGGGGCAAGCAGTATGACCGGCCTTCTTCCGGAGACCAACTCATAGCCGTCCTCCTGAGGCTGGTTCCGCCCATAGGCCCGTTACGGGCATTGCAGTTCAGGATGCCTACCGCACCGGTGGAAAAGCTTTTCATGCAGAGCTTTGACCGTTCCCTGCGGCAGTATGGGACGAAACTGCAAAGCGTTAAAGACGGCCCCTTGCCGCTGGAGAACATCAACTACGATACCGGTGAAGCGTCGACGCCCGGCACTTACAAGTTGGAAGATGAGACGTATGCTTATTGGCTGAACAAATTGGCGGAAAAACAGATGCAGACAATGCCAGTGGAAATAAGAGCGAATTTGCTTCAGTACTATCGCGACTTGAAAGCGCCGCTATATACCCCAAGGAACAATCAGGAGCAGACCCGCTTACTGGGCGAGATCAAACAGCTTACATCTCCATAAGCAGCCTTCAGCGATGCCGCTCGCTAACAGGGCAAAAAACCGGTCACTTGGTTTCCTTCTCTGTTTGAGCGGTGAGTTGTGATGGTTTGGAAGGGGCGGCGTCAATATATTCGACCCAACCGTCCATCATTTCCGCCGTGCTTGGCTCACCCCAGCGAATCGTTTTTGTAGGGTCTGGATTCCATTTGTTGTTGGCGGAGTTGTTAAAATGAGCGGTGACAATCAGGCGAGCGCCTTTTTCCACCCGGACCGGCTCCCGCAGTCGGTAGATCTGCTGCCAAGCAAAGCTGTAATGCGGGACGAACAATAAAGTTTCCCGCCGGCCGTTCGGACGTTCGATTTCGAAGCGCATGTCCTTGCCGCGAAAGTGCATGTGCGCGACGTAGCTCATCAACATAACATCCTTCTGAAATGTCGTGCAGTTGGATACTTCCTGGTTGCTTTCGCCGGGCGGAATCAGAAACAGGTAAGCGGAGGAATCCACGCGGCGTAAAGGATGCTCGGGAGGATGGTCCGCGAAAAGAAAGCCGACTTGGGTGCGATCCGTTTGCGGTGTTCCTAGAGTGTTGTTGTAATGCAACTGAAACTTGAGCTTTGCTCCAGCCGGAATCAGTTTCGCCGTGCCAACCGGATACACGTCAGGAGCCTTGCCGGGCAGGTAAGAACCCAACGGACCAGTGCCGTCATTCAGCTTGCGCCCCGGCAGATTGCCGCCATCCTCCGTGAGACAGCCTTTTTGGATGACCGGAGCGTCGGCCCTCAACCGCTGCAATCCGTATTGATCTTTATAAACATAGCTCGGTATGGGTGTTCCGTCCGCGGCTTTCCTCGTTTTGGACTCCGACGTTTCCGGCGTCTCTATCCAGACATGCGCGTGATGGACGACGCGGCGATTGCCGGGCCGGAGTTCCACGGCTTTCACCCAAGTGTCTTTTGTAAAATGCGGATCGACGGTGAAATAGATATATTCGTCCGGAACGCTCTTGCTGTCAACGTTATAATCCTGCCCGATGTCGATAATGGCGTCCGGTCTTCCCATCTTCCAATCGTCGTTGAAAGTGGGCTGCGCGGGAAGGTCGGCGGGATTTCCTTCTTTGGCTCCCCCCTGAGCCCACGCGCTGATCGTAGCGATCTCCGCATCACTCAGGCGAGGGTCGTTGGAAAATTTTCCGAAATGAGGATCGGCATGCCAGGGCGGCATGACGCGCTGCACAACAGCCTGCCGGATGGCGGCTGCCCAGGGGCGCGCATCCTTGTACGTCAGCAACGACATGGGCGCGATGTCGTTCGGCCGGTGACAACCCACGCAATTCCGGTAAAAAATAGGGGCGACATCCTTGGAATAAGTCACCGGAGCTTCTATCCGAGGCGCATCAGCCGCAAGAACAGGAACAGCTACGAGGGCGAGCCTCATCGAAAGCTTCTGACAATAACGGAGCATAGCGCGGATAGTACCCCATTCATATTACATCTGTGATGTTATACCGACTTGCCGAGGACAAGGGCGTCACAGCGCCGGAGCCGTCCGCGCTCGCGAGCCGACCAATGCGAAATAGGCAATAAAGACATAGCAGCCGAGAGGAATGAACATCGCCTTCGCCATGCTCCCGGTTGCCTCGAACAGCAAGCCCATCAAGGGAGTGAATACCGCGCCGCCGATAATCGCCATCACGATCAGCGACCCGCCCAGTTTTGTGTTGGGTCCCAGGCCTTTCAAGCCCAGCGCAAAGATGGTCGGAAACATCAACGACATGAAGAAGCTGGTTAAGAAGATGGCCCAGATTCCCAGCCAGCCGGGAAACAAGATTCCGATGCCGACCAGCACGATATTGGCAAGGCTGTAGAGACCCATGAGTCGGTTCGGCTCGATAAACCGCATCAAATAAGTAGCCGCAAACCGGCCCACGGCGAAGGCTACCAGGGTTCCGCTGAGAAAATAGCCCGCCACCTTCTCCGATTGGTGCGCGTAATCCTGCACATAAGTAATGAAGTAGCTCCAGGTGCCCACCTGCGCGCCGACATAAAAGAATTGCGCCACCACGGCTCCAATGAAATGAGGGTATCGGAACAAGTCGCGGAAACTGCCGTGATCGGTGCTCCCGGAAGGCTGGCTCTCGTCCCCGATTTCAGGGAATCGCGTTCTGATAATCAGGAATGCCCAGAGCAGAACCACGCCCCCCAGCACCAGATAGGGCGCGATGACGCGCATGGTTTCAGCCTGCAGATAGGAGCTATATGTTCCGGTCGCTTTCATGGCGGAAATTCGAGAGGCGCTTAACTCGACTCCCGAAAAGATGAACAGGGTGCCGGCCATGACACCTACGATGGACCCGATAGGATTGAACGCCTGTGAAAAATTCAAACGCCTTTCCGAAGTCGCCGGATCTCCCAGTTGGGAGATAAACGGGCTCGCTCCCGTTTCCAGAAACGCGAGTCCGCCGGCGATGACGAACAAGGCAAACAGGAAGAACGCGTAACTTTGCGCCAGAGCCGCAGGCCAGAACAGGAACGTGCCGGCGGCATACAGGAAGAGTCCGGTCACCAAGCCGGTTTTGTAGCCGGACCGGCGCATCAGCAAGGCGGCTGGCGTGGAAAACAGAAAGTAGCCCACATAGAAGGCCGACTGGACCAGCCCGGCCTTGAACCGGGTAATCTCGAAGGACTTCATGAACTGGCGGATCAGGACATCATTCAGGTTATTCGGGATACCCCACAAAAAGAACAGGGCCGTGACCAGCACAAAGGGAAGAATGCTTTCACGCGGGAAGAGTTTATGGCCGGTACCCGCTGCCGTGGCAGCCCGCGCCGTTCCGGAGCTTGTGTTCATCATCATCATGCGGATTCCAGAATCATGTTCGCGTATTGCACAGTATCACCTGTCCTGATCAAACCAATGGCTTGGGGCACGCGCTTCTTCAATTCCGCGTGCGGTTCAAAAGCTAAAGGAACTCCGCTCAGAACCTGTTCAAATTCCCGCTGCGTAGCGGCGGAGTTTGCAGCGCGGAACTCCTCGGCCATGAATGCCCTGCCGACGGCAAAGTTGGCGCGAATCGCCCGCAGAACGTCCAGCACCCGGGGAATATCGTCAACCAGCGAAAGATCAACCGTTTCAATGGCGGGCCAAAAAGGGAATCCGCGATCCGAAATCACCAGCGTGTTGGTATGACGCACGCGGCTCAAGAGTGAATTAACCGAAGGATTCAGGATGCCTGTTTTCAGCATTTGCTAACCGTTTACCCGCACCAGGATTTTACGGAAGCTGCTGGGGTTGTCGCTCCAGTCCTTCAGCGCCGCCCCAGCCTCCGTTAACGGGACTATTTTACTGATTGCCTGCTGTACGGGAAACTTGCCTCCCTGAAGCATCTCAATCACAGTGCGAAAGTCCTGGGGGTCCGCATTGCGCGAACCCAGGATATCCAGTTCTTTCTGCACAAACAGCTGCGTCTCATAACTCACCGGCTCCTTGGCGTAACCGATATAAATCACTCTCCCGGCAAAGGCCACTTCCTGCACGGCAGCCTGAAATGTGGCGGGCAAGCCGATGGCTTCAATGACAACATTCGGGCCATTGCCGCTTGTCAACTCCCGCAAGCGCTCATGCAGGGACTCCCGCTGCGAGTGGATGCCGAACTTCGCGCCAGCCGCCCGCGCCAGGGCGATTTTGTCGTCATCGACATCAATTCCGATGACGGTAGCGCCTTGTCTAGCGGCGCCCGCTATTGCACCCAGCCCCACGCCGCCGCATCCGAAAACCGCCACGGTGTCCGAAGCGGAAACGCGCCCGCGCGCTACGGCATGAAAGCCCACCGTGAGCGGCTCCACGAGAGCTAACTCGTCAAGCGCTAAACCACTTGCCTGGTAAATCCTTTCAGCGGGAACCGCGATGAACTCGGCTAACGCTCCATCCCGCTGGACGCCCAGCGTCTCATTAAACTCGCAGGCGTTCGGCCTCCCCTGAAGACGCGAAGAACAGCGTCCGCAGTTCTTATAGGGAGAGACCGTCACGTTCGTTCCTGCCAGCGGGGCACCTGCCGGACCGGCTTCCACGGTGGCGGCTATCTCGTGGCCCAGAACGCGAGGATAGGAGACGAGGGGATTCTTGCCGCGAAATGTATTCAGATCGGAGCCGCACATCCCGACCATTTGCACTCTCAACAAAACTTCGTCGGATTTCGGCTGGGGCGCGGGCACCTCCACCAATTTGACTTCGCCCGGACCTTGAACTTGCAGCGCTTTCATGGGAATCCTCAGCTCCTCGTTTTTTCCGTGGCCGCCCGATCAGCATTCTCCGGACGTCCCGACGCCCACACCACGTCTTTGACCGGTTTTACGATCTCCTGGATTTCGAGCATCAGCGCCGGATCGATCACGGCGTCCAGCGCCCGCAGGTTTTCCCGCACCTGCTGCGGGTCCGACATGCCGACAAGCGTGGACGCCGCATAAGGATGATCCAAGCAGAAACGCAAGGCAACGACGGAGGGATCGGCGCCCTCCCTTTTGCACAATTCCACGACGCGCGCGCCCGCGTCCTTCACGGATTGCGGCGCCGGATGCCACGCGGGCGCGCCGCCTTCCGTCAGAATGCCCATGTGAAGAGGCGAGGCGTTAATCAGCCCGATCCCCTGGGAGCGCGCCCAGGGAGTCAGCAGGACATCCATGTCCGTAATCATCAGGTTATAGCGGCAATACGAAAGAATTACGTCGACCGGAGCTTCTTGCGCGATGGCGGCCAACATCCGCGGCGGGTATCCGGTAACGCCAATGAAACGGGCTTTTCCTTGCCGCTGAATTTGTCGCAGCGCGGGAACTGTTTCTTCAATAATCTGGCGGATGTCGCCGAACTCCACGTCATGAGCTTGCAGCAGATCCACATGGTCCGTTTGCAGCCGCGCCAGCGATTCATTGATGCTCTTTTCCAGGCGTCCCGAACTAAAGTCGAACGAATCCGCGCCATAGCGGCCGCATTTCGTCGCCAGAATAACTCTGTTGCGCCTCCCGGAAAGCGCCTTGCCTAAACGCTCTTCGGCAAGCGTGTGCCCGTAATAAGGGGAAACGTCGAAAAAGTTGATTCCCTGGTCAATCGCCAGGTGTACCGCCTGCTCTGCCTCTTTCGGGTCGGTGACGCGGAACACATCGCCGAGCGGCGAGGCTCCGAAACCCAACACGGATAAGGACACGCCGGTATTGCCAAGACTTCTATATCGCATCTCTTCTCCCTCGCCCACGGGCAACACACATGCGGCAAGACGGGTTCAGAGTGGCACAGCGCGGCGCACAAGTCAAGAAGGGCAGCCGTAAAGCAAACGTTAATTGTTAAAAAGGCGTTTGGCCGCCCGTGGCTCCGTAGACTTCACCGGTCACATAACGAGCTTCGTTGGAGGCGAGAAACACAAAAATAGGGGCGATTTCAACAGGCTGCGCGGCCCGTTCGAAAGAGGTGTCCTTGCCGAAACTTTTCACCTTTTCTTCCGGCATCGTGGATGGAATGAGGGGCGTCCATACGGGTCCGGGCGCCACGGCATTCACGCGAACACCCTGCTTCATCCCGATTTTTGAAAGAGTTTTCGTCATGCTGACGATAGCGGATTTGGTGGCCGCGTAGGGCAACAGGTTTGGACTGGGATCGTAGGCTTGTATCGAAGCGGTGTTGATGATCGCGCTACCCGGCTTCATGCGCGGCAGCGCGGCGCGGCTCAGCCAGAACAGGGCATACACGTTTGTTTTGAAAGTGCGGTCAAACTCTTCCGTTGAGAACTCGTCGATTTTCTCGTGCGTCATCTGGAAGGCGGCATTGTTCACCAAAATGTCCAGCTTTCCGAACTCCTGAAAGGCGCGGTCGACGATCTTCTTGCAGTGCTGTTCTTCCCGCAGATCGCCCGGCAGCTTGATGGCTTTGCGTCCGGCTTTTTCGATCCAAGAGGCTGTCTCGTCGGCGTCCTTCTCTTCTTCAGGAAGGTAGGCAAAAAGTATGTCGGCGCCTTCTCGCGCAAACGCGATGGCAGTGGCGCGTCCGATGCCGCTATCCGCGCCCGTAATTAAGGCAACCCTGCCCTTAAGCCGGCCAAGTCCTTGATAGGACTCTTCGCCGTGGTCGGGCTTGGTGTTCATATCCTTGCTTAAGCCAGGATGCGCAATCTTTTCCTGTTTCGGGTCTGGTTTTGGTCCTTGTTCTTTGGGATCGGCCAACGCCGGATCTTGTAGAGGCTTCTTGTTTGCCATAAGTATCCTGTGTAAGTTTCAGCGGGTTAGACACGCTTCATGGACACATTCGGCAGTAGGAAAAACACTGGGATTTGGAGTTATGGCTCCGTAGCGGCAGAGAGAACAGACTTTAATTTGATTGGCGGAAAGAGCAACAAGCGGGGCATTATTGTTCGGAATCGCATCGTTTGCCAACTGGTCAATGTTTCCATAAAGGAATTCATAGTCATTCCAGCCTGTTACGGACTGATCAGCGGACTTATTGGTAATTTCCATGCGGAGCGCATCGTACATCACGCCTTGCTGTCGGTTGGTGCCGAGGGTGATGACATTGTCCTGTCCGGGCACGTTGAGGGCGCTGGTATCCCATTGAAAGACAACCCATTGATACGTTCCGGAAAGCCCGCTACGAACCATGGGATCACTCGCCTTGGTAGCGTGCCAGATGAGTTGATGTCCGTTCAAATTGATAATCAACGAACCTTCGGCGGCGGCGAGACCGACCGACAGGACCACGTATTGCCCTTGCGCCTGTTGAGCGGCGGTTGTGGTGAAGTGAACCTGCCAGGGCGGGGTAGCCGCGGTAGCGGCGTTAACATAGGACGGCGCGATGTACTTGTAGCCGTCTGTTGTGTCATCCTGCGGATTGTAAAAGCCGCCGAACAGGCCGGGATTAAAGCTTTGCCATTGCACATAATTCCACTTGCTTAAATCGTTTGTCGCGGGCGTGGAGCCAACGGCAGTGGCGTAGTAGATGACAGCTCCGTCGGTGTCCTGAAAATCTTTCCAATAATTCCAGTTGCCCCAGTATTCACGGTCGTCCTGGCCCAGACTGTTCGTGCCGTGCAGAAATTCATGAGCCGAGCGGTCCGGGGTGCCGATAGTCCAGACAGGCGCGGCGCTGCCGAAGTTTTCCGGAGTGAACGCAAGGTTTAGATTCGTTGTGTTTCCGGCGGCTACGGTAACATCATCGTTCCTCAGCTCGCCCCATTGCCCTAGCACATAGCCCGAGAGCCGGTAGATGCCAGGTACGACACCGGAGAGAAGAGCGTCGGTGCCGGAGGTATTGCTCGTCCAGTATTGACGGCCCGCGCCGGAGTACTGCCAGTTCGTGGCGTTATCGCTTAGCACCACCCAGGCCTGGTTGGGTTGCGCTGAGCTAAGCCCTGAAACCGAGGCTGCGACGGCACCGCGAGCGGTACTGGAGACATAGCCGTTTTGCGCGAGAACAGAGTCGTTATCGTAGAAGGCTTTGAAGCCGACAACGGCGGACAACGCTTCCTTGTAGAGCGCGCTCGGTGTGCTCCTCCACGGAGCGAAGGCGTTGAAATGGAAATAGTAAGGGCCGAAAAGTCGATTCTTCACGACACCTTGCGGAGCAAGGGACGTGTAGCCGTTATTCAGGTGATTCGACTGGCACTCCATCATGAGGATGTTGCCGGTGAAGATCAGATCCTGTTTCGAGGGGCCGCCGACAAGCGATTCTTTGTTCGGGATCACTGTCCAGGCTCCGTAGGCAGAGCCGTAAAGGCCGTGGATTTGATGGAGATACTCGTAGCTGGAGTAGTCGTATTTGGTGTAGAACTGGCGGCCGAAGGCGTCGGGCAATGGCAGGCCATGAAGATCCGACGTGGCATCCTGCACGGCGCGGCCCGGATCAGAAGTGTTAAGAACGGCGGGATCGGGCAGTGGGATTTGCGTGACGCCTAGATTGTTTAAGCCGGAATTGACGGAATAGTAGTTGTTGAAAAGGGTTTGGCTGATACGGAAGACGTATTGGATCTGACCCAAACCACCCGCGATATCAGCAGCGGCATGACTTGCCGCAAAGTAGACGTGAAAGCCGGAATCGTTTGGTCCCAGGATGAAATGCTGCGAGTAGGTGAAAGCGTTGCCGGCATTGGAAGCCGTGGTAATCCACCAGTCCAGGTATTGATCGCCTTTCTGGTAACCTGCCGTAGAGACTCCGCCGCCCAGACCCGTGTTGTCCATATACAAGCCGCGCGGCTGGCCATTACGGGCACGAACGGTGGTATCCACTAAATTGTCTGGATGTCCATTCAGATAGACTCCGAAGACGTTGCCGGTAGTGGAGTTCCAATTGAGCGAGATAAAGCGATTCGAGATTTTCCAATCGTTGGGATCGCTCGTGTCTATGTTGATTTGAGCGGACAACGGCATCGCAGAGAAAAACAGGAAAAGCGCGAGGATCTTTCCCAAACGCAAGCGTGTTTTAAGCTGCACGATATAAACCCCTTTGTAACGTCGTTTTGTTCAGCTTTGTTGCGGCACTGCGCTGACTTGAATAGCATACACAGCGGCTTTGCTCGTCTTTGCCGCCATCGCCTTAACTTTCGAGCAGTTGCTTGCGGTTACGCTCCGCGAATTCTTTTAGCGTGGTTGCTTCCCGGCCCGTGGTTTCCTTGATGCAGCTTGTCACGTTTTTTCCCATGCCTTCGCTCCACAGGTCAAACAGCTCGCATTCGGCATTGACAACGAACTCTGATTCACTGCCCTTTAGAAAGTTCCGGAAGTCTGTCATGGATGCTGGCCGGTACTCGATGGTTTTACCGAAAGCGGAGGAGAGAATGGCCGCGGCTTGCTCTCCCGTCAGGGATTCGGGACCGGTCAGCGCATACGTTTTCATCGAGTGCCTGTTATCCATAAGTACCTGAGCGGCCACCGCGCCGATGTCTCCGGCATCGATGTGCGATACGGCCGCGCCGCCTAACGGCAGCGGCAGCGCTCCTTGCGAGAGGGCGGACTTATACCAGCGGAGGTTCTGCATGAGCATGTTGGCGCGAAGAAAGGTCCATGCCAGTCCTGACTCCTGGATCTTTGCTTCCACCCGGCCATGGATGCGCCCAAACTCAAATGGCGCGTCGGGAGCGGCTCCCAACACGGACAGCTTAACGATACGCTTCCCTTTGGCCGCCGCTGCTGCTTCGGCAAAGTTCGCTTCCAGTTCGTACTGGTTGGAGCCGATCGGGGACAGCAGAAAGGCTTCCGTGACGCCGTCGAGAGCGGCCTTCAGTGTTTCCGGTTTGGCGAGGTCTCCCACGACATACTGTACTTGGGCCTGATCTTGCCGAGGGGTAGTCTGCCCCGGTTCGCGCGCCAAGGCTCGAACCGGGACGGCGGCTTTTGATAGCGCTTGAATGACTTGGCTGCCGATGGTTCCGGTTGACCCGCAAACGAGAATCATTGAGCACCCTTCTTCTGTTTGGCCACGGTGGTGATGTCATAGTGCCGCATTTCTTCAATAAAGGGAATGAACTTGGCAATTTCCTGATAGAAATGTTTGAAGTCGTCGCTGGAACGGAATTCCTTCAGATGACCGTCATGCGAATTCCAATGGATGCGCAGGATGTAATGGTCCGGCGCTTCGGTGCAGCGCGACAGTTCGTAGCCAAAACAGTGAGGAGAACTGTCCAGCCACTGGCTGGCGCGTCCATAAGCTGATTCCAACTCGTTCGCCCGGTTTGCCGGGAGAGCATAACGAATGTATTCCGTAATCATAGTTTTCTTTATCACGGAATTTGTAGTCTGAACAAGAACGCACTTTTTTGTAAGTACGCGACGAAAGACATGGCGGTAAGACAAACAACATCCAAAGAAGCCTGGCTTAACAAGCCGGAAATGGATCTTAGCCGATGTCCGGTGAGAGCCACGATTGACGTTCTGAGCGGCAAGTGGAAACCGCTGATTCTCTACTTTCTGAAGAGTGGTCAGCAGCGCTACGCGGAATTGCGCGGGCAGCTCAAAGGTTCGAGCGAAAAGGTGCTGGTGGAACAACTGCGCCAGTTGGAGAAGGACGGCATCGTGCAGCGAGTAATCTATCCGGAGGTTCCGCCGCGGGTTGAGTATTTCATCACCGCATACGGTTATACACTCATTCCGATCCTCCAGCAAATGGCCGATTGGGGCGCCTGTCATCAGGAACGCGGGAGCAAGAAGTGACTCCCCATGGATATTTACAAAATTCTCACAAATTAACAACAACTTGACGGAAGGCCGCAGACTATAATCCAGAGACAGCACAGGAGATTTTCCATGCAATTACATTCAGCAGCATGCCTTGGGATTCTTGCGATGGGTTGCGCATTATCCGGCCATGCGGACACTGTTTACAACGAGGCGATTCAGGGAGATCTTTCTAATTCGGGCTTGACTCCCACGGCAATCACCATAGCCGTTGGCTCCAATCAGATTCTTGGCACTACAGGAAGCAGCGGCACGGGAATTGATCGCGACTACTTCACGATTACTGTGCCGTCCGGCTTAAAATTGACGGCCCTTATAGAGCTTGCCGGTACTTCGGTCGGCGGCGTTTCATTTATTGGACTGCAGGCGGGCAATCAATTTACTTTGCCCACAAACGCGGTTACCGCTAACGGGCTTCTGGGGTGGACGCATTACGGCCCTGCCGCAACCGACAGAGACATTCTCAGCGCCATGAGCGTACCCTCCAACGGCTCCAGCGGCTTTACGACGCCCTTAAATGCCGGCAGCTACTCTTTCTGGATTCAGGATTTCAACACCGGAAGATTCTCGTATGGGTTTAACGTGGTGCTCGCGCCAGCCCCCGAGCCGAAAGCTTATGCCCTGATGCTGGCCGGGTTTGCAGCTCTCATTTTATTGGCTAAGCAGCGCAAGCGATCTCTTACAAACCTTTTACACCAGCCGCACAACTCTTCTTCCGATCTCGCATAGCATCAAGTTCAGGATCGTCGGCGATTTACGTTTCCCGCGGTCTACTTAGCTCGATTATCGGGATGTATAGGGAGGTTTTTTAATGCTTGTTTCTTTACGCCAGCTTTCTTCTTTTGCTGTGCTGGCTTTGTTCCCGCTTATCACGGCGCAGAGTATAAAAGCGGATTTGATCACTGATCCGGCTGGTAATTTCTTGCCATCTTATACCGGGCCAAAAAACGGCGACCTGGATGTTATCAGCGCGCAGGTTTTCTTTGACGGCTCCAGTTTCCTGTTCACCAGCACGCAGGCGGCGCCGATTGGCCTTACGACC
>JAABUZ0100006139.1_pt1 | contig 15221 bp, 16 predicted proteins | sample 5562091 | NCBI WGS metagenome assembly JAABUZ01 (sample SAMN12813069, study PRJNA571459) | rock metagenome | isolation source: Antarctica rocks | place: Antarctica: Victoria Land, Linnaeus Terrace sud | collected 2015-12-21 | reverse complement strand
AAACGGCGATGTGTTTCCGTCCCTGCAGCTCGCCGCTGTGGGGGCGGCACGATCTCGCTACCGGGTGATCTCGCCGGTTCCTTCGGGGTGGTGCTGTTCTATCGGGGTTCGTGGTGCCCCTACTGCAACGTGCAGCTCGCGGCGTTTCACCGGGCGGAGGACAAAATGGCCGAGGCGGGGTGAAGGTGGTGGCCCTCTCGGTCGATGACGAGGCGACGAGTGCGGCGCTGGTCGCCAAGCATCACCTGGGTTTCCCGGTCGGGCACGGCGCGGACGCCGATGCCGACGCGGTCATCGTAGAGTCACTGGCGGAGGTGGGTCTGCCCGCGGAGCTCGCGCAGGCCGCCGGTTCCGAGTCCTATGACGAGGCGCTGCGCACGTCCCACCATGCGGGCATGGACTCGGGCGGCCCCGATGTCGGCACCCCCACCATCCACGTCAACGGCGTCGACTTCTTCGGACCCGTGCTCTCCGGTATCCCCCGCGGGCACGACGCCGCCACGGTGTGGGACGCGACCGTCGCGCTCGCCAGCTGTCCACATTTCTTCGAGATCAAACGCACCCGTCACGAGGACCCCGACTTCGCCTGGCACCCGCAAAGGCAGGCACACACCCCCCGCCCCGCGTGCGTTCGCTGAGCGGCCGGCGGCATCGGCGTGTCGTCGTGTCGTGGTGTGGGTCATGCCCTGCCCATGCGGGTGATGAACCGTCCCTGCACCTGTGTGATGTCGAGCAGCCGCAGCCCGGCGGCGGTGGCGAGGTCGGCGGCGGCGTCGGTGCCGACCCGGGCCCAGGGAAACCATGCGCCCACCGTGTGCTCGGTCTCCAGCCGCAGGTACTCCCGCCGCACCCCGGTGGAAGGGGGATCGAGCTCGGCGAGAACGATCCCATCCACACCCAGGAGCTGACGGGCGCGTCGCAAGGTTCTTGCCGGGTCGCCGCCGATGCCGATGTTGCCGTCCGCGAGGAGCACCTGCGCCCAACTACCAAGCCCGGGCAGCGACGCGAACAGGTCCTGGTGCAGCGCCACGCCGCCACGTCGGATGGTCATGGCCACCGCGGCCGCGGAGACGTCCACGCCGAGCGCCCGAACACCCCGGGCGGCCAGTGCCGCGGTGAAACGGCCCGGCCCGCAACCCAGGTCGAGGGTCGGGCCGGTGCACGGCCGCAGCAGCATCTCATCGGCGGCCCGGTCGCCGGGGGTGGAGGCGTCCCCACCCAGCCAGCGGCCCACCGGTAGTGCCCGGCGCAGCCCGGTCGGGTCACCGACCCAACACGGGAGGCCCGCCGCGGCCCGCCGGTAAAGCACGTCGACGGAGACCGGGGCCACCGCGTCGGCGGCGGTTCCGGAGACGGTCGGGGGCACAATCGTCGAAGGATGCTCTCGAGAGAGCGGCCTCACGCCCGCGGCTCTTCAACAAGCGCATTGTGTGCGTCGCCGTCCGCTGAGCCGCCATCCGCTGTGGCGGCGGAGGACGGTGAACCAGCTTTCCGGTGGGCGAGGGCGAGGTGGGTGGTGTAGGCGAGGGCGCTGAGCGCGAAGGCGATGGCGGTGAGCAGGAGCCAACGGCCAAGGAAGGGCGCCTGGGTTTGGCCGGTGGCGGCCAGGTAGGTGGTGGTGCCTTGGGCGATGATGCCGGGGAAGAACACCAGGAACAGCAGCCCGCTGGCCAGGACGGGGACCCGCAGGTAGTTCACGGCCGCCCCCCGCGGTGGCCGGTCACGGTGGCCGACCCGTGCGCGGAGGGTGTGCACGGCGGCGGTGTGGGCGCGGTCGGCGAGGGCGTAGAGCGGGAACAGCACCAGGTCGTGCAGCACCACCGCACCCAGAAACCACACCAGGATCGACTGCCACCACACGCTGGGATTCCACAGGGCGGCGGGCCCGACGACGCTGACGATGTAGCCGAGCAGGGCGAAGCTGGCCAGGACGGCCAGCAGGTGCAGCGGGTGGGCACCGTAGAACGCACGGAAGCGGGTCAACATGTCAGCGGCTCCTGAAGTCGATGCTGCGCACCCATTTGGTGTTGTGGACCCCGGGCAGGGCCGGGACGATGACCCGGGCGGGAAAGCCGTGGTCGAGGGACAGGTCGACCCCGTTGACCCGCAGGGCGAGCAGCGAGTCGGGGTTCAGGATCTGGTTGGTTTGCAGGCTGGCCTGGTTGAACGCCCCGGCCTTCTCCAACGACTGCACGTGCGCCGAGGTGGGGGCGGGCACCCCCGCCAGCGCGGCGAGATCGCCCAGGCGCACCCCCGTCCAGGACTGGGTGGTCGACCAGCCTTCCACGCAGGCGATGGGGAGCACCGCGGTGTGCTGGGGCATGCCCTGCAGCGCCGCCCGATCCAACGTCCGCGGGGTCACCCCCATCAGGGACAGCTTCCACCCGGCGCCGACATCGGCCGGGGTGATCGCCGCCGCCATGGAGGTGCGGTTGATCTCGAAGTCATTGGGCCCGTCACCGAGGTCCCGGCCGCGGGGCAGCAGGTACGACAAAGGTCGGATCGGCCCACCCAACGTCTGTCCGAGGGCCACCACGGCGATCAGCGCCGAGCCGCCGCCGACCAAGGCGAGGGCGCCCCGGCGAGACAGGGTGGCGGGGACAGGGTCGGCGGCGACCAGACCGTCGGTGTCAGCGGGCTCGGGCACGGTGTCGGCTTTGCTGGTGCGGAGCATGTCCCGGAACGAGCGGGACCGCAGCGAGGTGATCATCTTGGGTAGCTTGATACCCACGTGCACCAGGAACCCGGCGATGAACACCCAGGCCCCGTAGTAGTGGGCGGTGTAGAAGCTGAACCCGAAGATGTAGTCGTACTGGATGTTCAGCACCCCGGTGACGATCTCGAACAGGATCCCGCCGACGAGCATGAGCAGCGAGACCCGTTCGATGACCTGGGCCACCGACCGGGAGGGGGGCCAGGCGAACAGGCGGGGGATGACCGACCACAGCTTGGCCAACACGATCGGGATGAGGATCAACCCGAGCCCGACGTGCAGACCCTGGTTCAGCCGGTAGAGCCAGGACGGGGTGCTGGGCCAGTTGAACACCGGCAGGTGCAACCAGCCCACGTCGGCGGGGATGGCCTGGTTCAGCTGCGGGGCGTAGGCAATGTAGGACAACAGGCCGGTGATGATCACGATCGGCAGGCCCACCAACAACACCAGGCCGAACACCGAGGTCAGCCACGGACCGCGCAACGGCGAACGCCACTGCTGCACCCGTCCCAGGCCCGGTGGGGGGCGGTGTTCCAACGTGCGCCACAACGGTGAAGGGAAGCCGTAGGCCGGTCTCTCACCGTCGGCGCCCGCGCCGGGGGCCTCTGGATCGGTCGGTGGGTCTTGCCCGGCTGGGGGGCGGGGGTCGCGCGGTGCTGGGCTTGGCGGTGTCATGTAAGGCTCCGGTCCTCGGGGTCGGGCATGCTCAGCAGGCGCCCCAGCACCGGCGGACTGTCGAACCGGGGCAGACACAACCAGTCCACCGACCCCGCGGCGGTCATCAACCCGCTCGTGCCGCAATCGGACAACAACGCATGCTCGCCCAGCGGAACGTCGCTCACCCGCCCATCACAGCCCAACGATCCCCGGGGCGGGCAACCAGGAGGCCAGCGACAGCGAGGGGTGGGGCCGGGCCACGACCGGCTCGCGCAGCCCCATCCCACCCCGATAGGGCCATCGACCAGCTCCGCGGCCGCGACGATCGCCCGTGCCGCGCCCTAAGCGTGGCAGACGATGGTGTCCTGGTCATGATCGCCCTCTCCGACGTTCGTCCCCGCCGTCCCGCCCGGTCCCGGACGTCGACGGGGCTCTGCGAGCTCGGCCTCCGCATCGACGTTGACTTACCGGTCCTCGAATGTCCAAGCCGTCGAAGGTGGCTGTCGCTTGGTCGAACATTGACGCGACCTCTGCTTCGGAACGGATGTCGGCCTGCACGACCACGGCGCGGCGACCGACCGCCTCGACCGCCTCGCTCGTGGCCCGGGCACCGTCCTCGTCATGCAGGAAGTGCACGACGACGTCCGCGCCCTCCTTGGCGAACTCCGCCGCGCTCGCCTGTCCGATCCCGGAGTCCGAACCCGTGATCAGGGCCACCTTGCCGTCGAGCCTTCCCGTCATGCACTTCCCCTTTAGTTCGCGTCCTTGGACGTCTCTGCCTGGCCGAGGCGCCAGGCAGCGTTGATCAGACCTACATGGGAGAAGGCCTGCGGAAAGTTGCCGAGCAGCTCCCCGCTGGTCGGGTCGGCCTCCTCCGACAGCAGGCCGAGGTCGTTCGCATGAGCTGTCGCACCGGCGAACCACGCCGTCGCGCGCTCGTGCTGTCCGGCGAGTGCCAGGCACTCCACCAACCAGTAGGTGCAGATCAAAAAGCCGCTGCGGTCGCTCGGCCACCGCCGCACCAGACCGCCCTCACCGAGCTCGCGCTCGACCGCCTCGATGGTGGCCAGCATGCGCTCGTCATCGGCTGGCAGGAAGCCGACGATGGGCAGGAGCAGCACGGAGGCGTCCAGGTCGTCCGAGCCGAACGCGCCGGTGTAGGCCCCTGCTTCGTCGCTCCACGCCTGGGCAAGCACCGCTGCCCGTACGGCATCACGCGCCTTCGTCCACGCTTCTGGATCGGCGCGCGCGCCCAGCCGACCGGCGAGCTGCACGGCCCGATCCAACGCCACCCAGCACATGACCTTGGAGGACACGTAGTGGCGACGCGCCTCCCGGGCCTCCCACATGCCTGCGTCCGGCTCGGTCCAGACGGAGGCGGCCCGGTCGGCCAGCGCGACCAGCATCTGCTGCACGGCCGGCGTCAGCTCGCCGAGGGTGTCCCGCAGCAGGTGCGCGGCATCGAGCACCTCGCCGAAGACGTCGAGCTGGTCCTGTTGCCAGGCCGCGTTCCCGACTCTGACCGGGGAGCTTCCCCTGTACCCGGCCAGGTGCTTCAGCTCGTGCTCGCTGAGATCGCGCTCGCCCTCGATCCCGTACATGATCTGGACGAGCTCAGCGCCCACGTGGCCGGCGCTGGCGGCCAGCCAGTCGAACAGCCGCTCGGGTTCGTGCGGGCAGGCGGCGATCCACAATGAACGCATGGTCAGGCTGAGGTCACGCAGCCACGCGTACCGGTAGTCGAAGTTCAGCTCGCCGCCCATCGTCTCGGGCAGCGACGTGGTGGCAGCGGCGACGATCGAGCCGGCGGGGGAGTAGGTCAGTCCCTGAAGGACCAGCGAGCTGCGCCGCACCTGATCGGGGAAGGCGCCGTCGTAATCGGTGTGCAGCGCCGACCAGGACTCCCACGCTGCGGTGGTGTCTTCCAGCGTGGGGGCGTCGGCGCCGACCTGCGGCGGCTGCCCACCGAAGGTGGACGAGTAGGACAGGTGGAAGTCGACCGTGTCGCCCGCCGTCACTACGAAGGAGGAGACGAGTGCCCCGGCGGCCCGTGACACGGGTACCGAGGCCGTGAGGGTCAGCGTGGCCGGTCCGCCACGGGCCACGCCTCCGCGCTCGGTCAGGTGCAGGTTGGGCTCGGTGCGCCCGTACTCCATCCGCGGCGCCAGTTCGCTGGGCATCGCCACCGAGCCCGTGACGCCCTCGACCCGGCGCAGCAGCACGTGCGGGCTGCGCAGGCCGATGTCGTGGCCGCGGGCCCCCTGCTCCAGCCCCAGGGCGTCGGTGACGGTGACGACGCCGGACTCGGTAAGAAAGATCGTGCGCAGGACGAGGGTGTCGCCGACGTACTCGCGGTCGGTGGTGAAAGCGCCCACAGGGCGCAACGCCCAGTGCCCTGCCTGCGGATCGAGCAGTCGACCCAGCACCGAGGGCGAGTCGAAGCGCGGCACGCACCACCAGTCGACCGACCCGCTGCGGTCGACCAGGGCTGCCGAGTGACAGTCCGATAGGAACCCGTAGTCGGCGATTGGCGGCTGCCTGCCCCCTGGTCGGTCGGCCTCCTCCCCGGAGAGGGGACGGCGCAGGTCCGTCATCGAGGGCCAGCGTCGGCGGGCACGGTCGCGAGCGTGACGGAGTAGTCGCCGGCCGGATCCGTCCACGTGTGCGTTGGTTGGAGCCCCGCCCGGTGCAGCTCCTCGTGCAGTCCCTCCAGGCGGAACTTGGCACTCGTCTCGGTCAGCAGCTTGCCCCCGGTCGCCAGCGTCCACCTGTAGTCCATCCGGCGGAAGTACGCCGTGACGGGGACGAGGGCTCGCAGCCACATCTCGACACGCTCGAGCTGGGCGTTCCAGACGGCGACATGCTCGAAGTCCTCCGGGTCCAGATCGCCGTCGAGCTCGCGGTTGAGCACGTCGAGCACATTGCGGTTGAACGCCGCAGTGTCACCGCCGGCGTCGTCGTACGCGCGGACCAGCCGGTCGGCGTCCTTCACCAGGTCAGCACCCAGCAGCAGGCTGTCACCTGGATCCAGGGCCGCCGACAGCCGAGCGAAGAACTCAGCCCCCGGCCCTGCGGTGAAGTTGCCGATCGTGCTGCCGAGGAAGACCACCAGCCGGCTGCCGGGGCTGCCGGGCAGGTCGAAGTCGTCGCCGAAGTCGGCGATCTGTGCCCGCACCGTCACGGTGGGGTAGTCGGCCGCGATGCTGGCAGCGGACTCCATCAGCACCTCTGCACTGATGTCGAGCGGGGCGAACAGCAGGTGTGCGGTCCGCTCGCTGAGCGCATCCAGGAGCAGGCGGGTCTTGCGCGAGGTCCCCGAACCGAGCTCGATCAGCGTGCTCGCGCCGCTGAGGGCGGCGATGTCCTGGGCGTGCTCGCTGAGGATGCTCTCCTCTGTCCTCGTCGGGTAGTACTCCTCGAGCATGGTGATCTGCTCGAAGAGCACGCTGCCCTTCTCGTCGTAGAACCAGCGTGGAGGCAGGGTGGGTGGGTCGGCCGTCAGCCCTTCTCGCACGTCCTCCACGAGCCGCTGGTCCGCCGGTGGACTGGTCTCGGCGAGGCCTGCGCGCTGGCCTGTCATGACCGGGCCAACCGCAGGCCGGAGAACGCCCAGCGAGCCGAGGCCGGGAAGAAGTTGCGGTAGCTGACGCGCTCGTGCCCGGATGGCGTGGCGCAGCTCGCCCCGCGCAACACGTGCTGGTCGCACATGAACTTGCCGTTGTACTCACCGACGGCGCCGGCAGCCGGCTGGAATCCCGGGTAGGGCAGGTAGGCGCTCGCGGTCCACTCCCAGACGTCACCGATCATGTGCTTCCCGGCCGGGCCAGGGTGCAGCCGGCCGGGGTCCAGGAGCTGTCCACGCAGGTGCGAGACCGGCTGCACGGCAGCCTCCCATTCGTGCTCGGTGGGAAGTCGGGCCCCGGCCCAGCGGGCGTAGGCGTCGGCCTCGTAGAAGGACACGTGGCAGACCGGCTCGTCGAGCCGGATCGGCCGCACGCCGCTCATGGTGAACACCAGCCACGTGCCGTCCTCGTCGCGCCAGTGCAGTGGCGCCCGCCAGCCCTGGGACTGCACTGCTGCCCAGCCGTCAGACAGCCAGAGTTCGGGGCGGTCGTAGCCGCGGTCGGCCATGAAGGTGCGCCAGTCCTCATTGGTGACCGCCCGCTCAGCGATCTCGAAGGGCTGCAGCAGCACGTCGTGTCGGGGGCCCTCGTTGTCGAAGGCGAACCCGTCGCCGTCGTGACCGATGCCGACGATGCCACCCTCGACGGCCCGCCAGGTCTGCGCTACCGGCGATCGCCCTGGATCGGTCGCTCGGTCGATGTAGGCGGGACCGAACGGGTGCAGGCCCAGCAGGTGCTTCGCGTCCATGACGAGCAGCTCCTGGTGCTGCTGCTCGTGATGGCGACCGAGCAGGAGGACCGCCGCGCCCTCGTCGTCCAGGCCGGAGCTGAGCAGGAGGGAGACCGCGTCCTCGACGTGCTCCCGGTAGCGGGTGATCACGCCGGTTCCGGGGCCCCGTGATGAGACCGCGCTGTGCCCGGGGGTGCCGTGGACCCACTCCCTCGTAGTAGGAGTTGAACAGGTAGCGGAACCCGTCGTCGAAGGCCTGGTAGCCGCCGGTCGGTCCGAGCAGGAACTCCTCATAGAACCACGTGGTGTGGGCGCGGTGCCACTTGGTCGGGCTGGCGTCCGGCATCGACTGAGCTGTCTGGTCCTCCGGTGCGAGCGGAGCGGCCAGCGTCTCGGTCAGCGCCCGGCTGTCGGTGAACGCGGCCTGGTCACCGAGGTCGACCTCCCGAATCGGCGTCGTGCGGGCGGTCGTGTCCATTGTCACGAGCACAGCCTTGCCCAACAGATTCCCCTGGGCCAAGCGCTCACGTCTTACATAATGCTGACGTGGAGGTGGTGACGACCCACCAGATGCAGCCTCGAAGCCCCCGGCCCAGCCGGTGTCGTCGCCATCCGCAACCCTCCCAACCGCTCGCGTCCGATGCGAGATAGTCGCATCAGAGGCGAGACGCGCGCAAGCCTGCGCGTTGACTCACCGAAGATGCGTGCGTGGGGGTGTTCGTTGACTCATCTACGGGTGCGCGCGTGGTGAGCGCGCCTACCGGGCCTGGAGTGGGGTCGCCGGTAGGTCCTGTGGATGGGACTGACGATGGGGCAACGGAAGGCCGTGACGAAGGCGATCGCGACCCGCTACAAGCGGGCCAGCAAGGCGGACAAGAGCAAGATCCTGGACGAGTTGTGCGCTACGACCGGGTGGCACCGCAACCACGCCCGTAAGGCCCTGGCAACGGTGCTGCGACCCAAGTTGGTGCCGGGGCCGCGGCGGCCCCGGACCCCGGTCTACGGGCCGGAGGTGCTGGCGGCGCTGAGGTTCTGCTGGGCCGTCCTGGGGGCGCCGACGGGCAAGCGGCTCGCGCCGGTGATGGTCGAGCTGGTTTCGACGTTGCGGCGGTTCGGGGAGCTCGACATCAGCGATGACCTCGCCGCTGTGCTCGTGGTGATGTCGCCGGCGACGATGGACCGTCGGCTCGCTCCGGCGCGGGCCACGATGACCCTTCGGGGTAGGTCTCACACCAAGCCGGGCTCGCTGCTCAAGAGCCAGATCCCGATCCGGACCTGGGCGCAGTGGGACGACGCTGTGCCGGGGTTCGTGGAGATCGACCTGGTCGGTCATGAGGGCGGCAACGCCGAGGGTGAGCACTGCTACACGCTGACGGTGACCGACATCTCGACGGGCTGGACGCAGAACCGGTCGGTGCAGAACAAGGCCCAGAAGTGGGTCGTTGCGGCGCTGGAGGACATCGCCAAGGTGATGCCGTTTCCGCTGTTGGGGGTCGACTCTGACAACGGCAGCGAGTTCATCAACCATCACCTGCTCACGTGGTGCCAGAAGCGCGAGATCACCTTCACACGCTCACGTCCAGGCAACTCCAACGACGGTGCGCACGTGGAGCAGAAGAACTGGGCGGTGGTCCGCACCGTCGTCGGCTACCACCGCTACGACACCCCCGCGGAGTTGTTGCTGCTCAACAAGATCTGGGTCCTGCAGTCCCTCGTCACCAACTACTTCCTGCCGCAGCAGAAGCTCATCTCCAAGGTCCGGGACGGCGCGAAGGTCACCAAGAAGTACGACGTCGCGACCACCCCGCACCGACGTGCGCAGGCGCACAAGAACCTCACCGAGCAGGACAAGACGATCATGACCGACACCCTCGCGGGGCTGAACCCGGCCGCGGTCCAACGTCAGATCCAGGCCCGCACCGGCGAGCTACTGACCCTGACCACGAGCAAGGCCACGGCTGGCACCAAGCCCGGCGCTGCGAACCCGCCCCAGATCGCGGCAGCCATCACGACAGCGAAGCCAGCCGCCACCAGGCGGGCCTGATGACCGGGCGATGGCGTCAACAAGACGTTGACAACCCGATCCGCTGTCAGCACGCCACCGATCCGGTCCTACGACCGCACTGCACCGTCACAGCCACCGTCGGGATCGGCCCCATCCCGCTGTGCTCGTCCTGTCACAGCCGCCGCTCGAGCGTCGGTAGGGGCCAACCCTCGGTGGCACTCCCAACCGGCCCGACGATCGACCTACTGGCCTGGATCCACAGCTGCCAGCAGGCCGCCGAGCAGGCCGAGCAGACCCTGCTCGCGGCGGTCACCAGAGCACGTCAAAACGGAACCAGCTGGACCGAGATCGGCATCCAACTCGGGGTCTCAAGACAGGCCGCACAGCAACGCTTCACGCGCGCAATCCGTTCATGAGTCAACGAAGAGAGCTACGCGCGCACATTGACATGAGTCACCGGGGCCCCGTCGTCAGCCGCCCCGCAGCCGGCGGACACGAACACCACATGCGAGGCCCCTGACACCCCAAGCAGCACACTCGCACCAGGCCAACGGACCACCATCAGCGCACGTCAACCGTCATCTCGACCCGCCCTTCGGACCGGGCACCAGCAGCGCGCACCAAAGCAGTGCCAATGAGGCAGCAGATGACATCCGCACTGCTTTGGTTGTCATAAGTAAAGCTATCAGCGGCCGGGTACACGCCGGGGGAGGGCGGACTTGCACGTGTAGCGGGCTGCGCGCCGACCAAGGCGAGGAGGCGGCGTTGTGCACGGCTGCCGGCGAGGGGCTAGGTGGGGCGTTATCCGACGGTCGTGTCGGTGCCGTTCCTGTCGACCGTGAGTGCGGACACAGCTACGCCTGATGCGGCACTAACTGGTCGTGCTTGTCTGGGTGCTGGCGGTGTCTCTCGCCAGGCGGCCACCGCCATCTTGCTCTGCGGCTTGGCCGTTGTCGCTGGCCTGTGAGGACTCCTGCACCGCTGTTGCTCTGCTAGTTGAGTGAGCAGCCCGTTCCCACAGTGGCGCAGCCCGGTGGCCGGCGGCCCCGGTCGACCATCATGGTCGGGTGACTGAGCCCTCCCCCTCCGACCGGGCCGGGCTGCGCAGTCTCGGACACCTGCTGCGCCCGCACCGCAGGTCGTTGGCAGCCGCCGGCCTGCTGGCGCTCCTGGCCGCCGCCGCCGCGCTGGCACAGCCCCTGCTGGTACGTCGGGTCATCCACGATATCCAGACCGGTCGGCCCCGGGCCGTCGCCGTCACCGTCCTGGTGATCGCGCTGGTCGTCGCCGCCGTCCTGTCCGGGCTGCAGAGCTACCTGTTGCAGCGCACGGGCGAGGCCGTCGTCCTGTCCACCCGCGTGCAGCTGGTACGCCGCCTGCTACGCCTGCCGGTGACCGAGCTCGACCGGCGTCGTACCGGCGACCTGATCTCCCGGGTCGGCGCCGACACGACGCTGCTGCGCACCGTTGTCACCTCGGGGCTCGTCGACGTGGTCTCCGGGCTGGTGATCGCAGTCGGTGCCCTGGTCGCGATGGCCACCGTAGACCTGCTGCTGCTCGGGATCACCGTGGTCGCGGTGGCGGTCGGCTTCGCGGGGGCGATCGTCGTCGTACAGCGCGTGCGCCCGGCCTCCCTTGCGGCACAGACCGCGGTCGGCACCATGACGTCAGGCATCGAGCGGGCACTGTCCGGCGTGCGGACGATCCGGGCTGCCGGGGCTGAGGAGCGCGAAGAGGCGGCCGTCACGGTCTTCGCCCGGGACGCCTTCACGGCGGGGCTGCAGCTCGCCCGGTTGCGGGCCCTGCTCGGCCCGCTGGCAGCGGTCGCGGTGCAGGGAGCCTTCCTGGCGGTGCTGGGCGTCGGCGGTGCGCGGGTGGCAAGCGGGACCATCACCGTCGGGGACCTGGTGGCCTTCGTGCTGCTGCTGTTCCTGCTCGTCCAGCCGCTGGCGCAGGGCATCCAGGCGCTCACCGCGGTCCAGACGGGCTCGGGGCGCTGTCGCGGATTCAGGAGGTCCTGGACCTGCCGGCCGAGAGCGCCACCGACGTCATCGCCGCCGACCTGCCGGTCAGCGCGTCGGTTGAGGTGCGCTTCCGGGACGTCGGCTTTGGCTATGCCACAGGGGGAAGCGTCCTTCATGGCACGTCGTTCATCGCGCCGACCGGCCGACGTACGGCGCTGGTCGGGCCGTCCGGGGCCGGGAAGTCGACGGTGTTCGCGCTGATCGAGCGGTTCTACGAGGTCAGCTCGGGCGCGGTCCTGGTCGGCGACCAGGACGTGCGCGACCTGGATCGCGCCCAGCTGCGGGGCCGGATGGCCTACGTCGAGCAGGACGCCCCGGTCCTCGCCGGGACCCTGCGTGACAACCTGCTGCTCGGACGCCCTGCCGCCGTGGACAGCGAGCTGCTCACAGCGCTCGAGCAGGTCAACCTGCTCGAACTGGCCTCACGGAGCGTCCAGGGGCTGGACGCCCAGGTGGGCGACGACGGGATCCTGCTGTCCGGCGGGGAGCGCCAGCGGCTCGCGATCGCCCGGGCCCTGCTGAGCCGGCCCGCGCTCCTGCTGCTCGACGAGCCGACATCATCCCTGGACGCGCGCAACGAGCAGGCGCTGTCCCGGGCGGTCGCCGCCATCGGGCCCGGCACGACCGTCCTGGTGATCGCGCACCGGCTGTCGAGCGTCGTTGACGCCGACCAGATCGTGGTGCTCGATCGTGGGACGGTCGTGGCGACAGGTACTCACGACGAACTGGTGGCTTCATCACCGCTCTACCGCGACCTGGCCGCCCGACAGCTGCTCGTCTGACCGGGCGGACTGGCTGAACACCACAACCCGTCCTTCCGTCAACCACCACGCCCGCAACCCTCGGTCGGCAGGGGTACCGCGAGGAAGCGGCGCTTCACGCTCGGCTACTCGGCGCTACTGTCGGCCGCCAGTACAGAGGCGGCGCTACTCGACGTAGGGAAGGCGGCCTTGCAGCCGCAACACGGCGGCCCTCAGAGGCTCCAGATCGTGCTCGACGGCGCCCGATACCTGGCCGTGCGTCGTGTCGAAGTAGCGAGGGCCAAGCGGTCGCGCATCCGGGCGATGTCGCTCCACGGGTGGCCGGGCTCGGTGTCGAGCAGCTCCGGCGAAATGGCCTTGATCGCCTCTCCGATCTCGATGAGGCGGACCCGGACGGCGTCGAAGATGAGGCCATCGGAAAGGTCGCCCCGTGCCACATGGCTGTTGATGGCCTCGATGGCATCAAGGATGTCCTGCAGGCGCTCTGGATCGCGCCGGCTCACAGCGTGACCGCGTCGACGAGGGCCTCTGCGCGCACCCGCGGCTTCAGGCTCGTGACGGGCGCCAGGTCGACGTTCACCTTCAGGATGCGTTCTAAGGTGCCTTCCAACGCCAGGACCGCGAACAGGCTCGTGTCCTCGGCAAGGTCGACAAGGAGGTCCACATCGCTGTCCGGGCCGTCCTCTCCGCGGGCCACGCTGCCGAACACCCGAAGGTTGCTAGCCCCCGCGCTGTCGACCGCTTCGAGCAACGCCTTGCGGTGCTGCCGCAGCCGCCGTCCAAGCGGGCTGTCGGGCAGGCCCCGGACCGTCGGGTCGCTGCGCTCCAGACCGAGTGTGAGCTCGTGGCCCGTGGCGGCCACGAGCCGAGCGAGGGTCGGCATAGCGGGCTGACGCTTGCCCGCCTCGTACTCGCTGATGACGCTCTGCGGCACCCCCGCCCGTCGAGCCAACTCCGACTGCGAGAGGCCAACGCGTGTCCGAGCCTCCCGCAGCAACTCACCCGTGGACTCCACGCGGCCAGGGTATCGCGTTTTGCCGATAAGCGGCTAGGCGTAGATCTGCCAAGATCACGACCGACAGTGCTGGGCCTTGCTCCGGAAGCCTCTGGAGAACCAAGGCAGGGTCAGGATGCGCTCGACCTGTTCCGAATCGGCTAGCGGTGTAGCCGCGGCCCTGAGTGGGAGGAACTAGCCGCAGGTACGGCCTGATGGTCATACTGTGACATAAGGTCAACTATCAGCGACCGGGTACACGCCGGGGAGGGCGGACTTACACGGGCAGCGGGCAGGCGCACTGCGCGCCCGACCACGTAAGGAGGCGTCGCTAGCCTGATGCCTGTGGAGTCCCTTGTGGCCGGTGAGCGAGCGATGCTCGAAAACATGCTCGACGTCCAGCGGGGGGAGCTGAGGCGGCTGCTGTGCGAGGTGGACGACACCCAAGCCCGCGCGCGGCTTGTCCCGTCGCTTACGACGTTGTTGGGGCTGGTCAAGCACGCCACTTTCGTGGAGCAGGTCTGGTTCCACTCTCGCGTAGCGGGCGTGCCGCGGGCCGACCTCGGTCTGCCGGACACCGTCGACGAGACCTTCACCCTGTCGCAGGGGACACGGTGCACACGGTGGGTGAGGCCCACTTGGCAGCCTGCCAGCATTCACGACAGGTGGCTGAGGCGCACGCTCTCGACGAGCAGTTCCCCTGGCACCAGGGTCCGGTGAGCCTGCGGTTCGTCTACGCGCACATGATTGCCGAGCTAGCCCGTCATGCAGGCCACGGCGACGTCCTGGTCGAGCAACTGAAAGCCCGTGTGGGACGTGCTGGGTGACAAACTGGGCGACCTGCTGAGTTCGCCATTCGGTGCACGCGCGGAGTCCGAGGCAGGGAGCCCGAACGACTGCGTCGGGTAGCGAATCGCCACCTGTAGGTGCCGGTAAGCCAAGATGTGCTAGGCCTCGCTCCGGAAGCCACTGGAGGACCAGGACAGGGTCACGATGCTCTCGACCTGTTCCCGAAGCGGCTAGCGACGCAGCCGCGGCCGAAGTGAGAGAAACTAGCCGCAGGTTACGGCCCAAAAGGCTTATTATGACATAATCATTATTATCGGCGGATTGCTTGGGGGCTGGGGGAGGGGGGTTCTGCCCTCCCGAAGGAGGGGGCGTCCGCTGTCCATCTAGTGCTGCTGAGCCTGCAGCTCGGCGGTGAGCAGACCTCTGAGCAGGTCCTTCTCGATCTTCCCCGTCTTGTTGCGGGGGATCTCGTCCACTATCCGCACGTGCCGTGGTACGGCGTAGTCGGCCATCCGCTCGTGCACGAAAGTCCGCACCACGACCGCGGTCACAGTTTCGCCTGCTGTGGCCGTGATGTAGCAGGCGACCGCCTCGTAGGCGATCTTGTCGGGTACGCCGAAGACCGCCGCCTGCTCGATTCGGGGGTGCGACACGAGTAGATACTCGAGCTCAACGGAGTAGACCTTGTAGCCGCCCCGGATCACGACGCCTTTGATGCGGTCGAGCAGGTAGACGAAGCCCTCGGCGTCGACGCGGCAGTAATCGCCGGTGTGCAGCCAGCCGTCGCGGATTGCGGTGGCGGCCGGGTCCCCGACGTATCCGCTGGTGATGTTGGGTCCGCGGACCAGCAGCTCACCGGCCTCGCCGGTCGGTAGGTCGCTGCCGTCGGGGTCCACGATGCGCACGTCGCAGCACGGCACCGGGC
>JAABUZ0100006138.1_pt1 | contig 15228 bp, 18 predicted proteins | sample 5562091 | NCBI WGS metagenome assembly JAABUZ01 (sample SAMN12813069, study PRJNA571459) | rock metagenome | isolation source: Antarctica rocks | place: Antarctica: Victoria Land, Linnaeus Terrace sud | collected 2015-12-21 | reverse complement strand
CTCAGACTGATTCCAGACCGGCTCGACTGACGAGGCGAACAGGCGGTCGCGCGCTCACCACGGCCGCGTGTCCCAAAACCGCAGTGCGCCGGGCCGGACTCGAACCGGCGTCGTACGGATTATGAGTTCCGGCCCGAATGGCGATTTCACCGCTCTAGAGCGGGATCAGATGCCCTCAGGTTCGCTCAGATCCGCTCTGAATCGCCGAGTTGGGAACCCGCCGGGAACCAATTCGGTCCGTTACGGGCCGCGCGCCAGCACCGGCCGATGAGCATCCTCGGCCGGAGGTCGCGCCGACCCCCAGCCGCCTTGCGTCCTTGGCGTCCCGCGTGCCAATTCGAACGGGAGGCGGATGCGGTCGATCGGGCGTTCGCCTGAGCTGTCGTCAGGGCTATGACACGGCGACGAGCCCGGCGTCGTTGACCTTCTCGGGCTCGTCGTGGAATCCCACCACCAGGTGGGTGTCAAACGCCGCCGCGAGTCGACGGAGCGTCGTGACGCTGGTCGGGTGCTGGCCGCTCTCGATACGCGAGATGACCGAGTGGCTGGTCCCCACCCGCTCGGCGAGCTCTAGGAGGGCGGCTTCGAGCAGGCGGCGGTTGGCGATCCACTGCCGGTAGAGGGCGGCGTCGTCGGCGGGGAGGATGCGGGAGAGGGTCTTGCCGGCGTGCTTTCAGGAGAGTTGCCAGTAGGGGCCGTGGCGCTGCTGTTCATCGGCGCAGCGGCAGTTGGGGTTGTTGCAGGTGGTGTAACGCTCGATCAGGGATCCCTCGCAGGTGAACCCGACTTGGGCGAGTCTGGCCTTCGCGGCCTGGTAGTCGGCGCTGACGCGGTCGAGCTTGGCCTGGGAAGAACGTCTTGAGGAGGGTCGTGTCGCGGCTGGCCGTCGGTGCGTCTACTACCGCGCGTCCGACTGCTCCGAGCCGGTCAGCGATTTCATCGATGAGCTTTGACGAGCGCAAGCAGGCGACGATTGACCTCCAGATTGACCGCCTCAATGACCGGCCGTCGTCGGCACCACCACCGCCGTTTCCCCACTCGAGCCAGGTGCGCGGTCAGTTGCGCCAGTTTGCGCTGTCACTACGGGGCGGAGTTGTACCGCGTCCTCTACCGGCGGTCGGGCAACCTGGTCGTTCTGCTCCAGATGCTGCGCAAGGACAGCGCCGCCCTACCGGAGTCGGACAGTGGGTTGACCACAGACAGCAGCGCCGTCGCGACGCCGAAGGCAAGCCAGCCGGCGATAAGCGCGGCGACGTAGCCCGCCACGCGGGCGCAGGCCGCGTAGGCCAAACAGAAGAAGACCAGCGACACCAGACCCAGCGCGCCGGCCGCGGCCGCGTCGCGCGCGAACGCGTCGCCCTGCTCGACAGCGCAAATGAGAACGATCGCCGCGGCGACCACCGGCAGGCCCCCGACGTACGCGACACCCTCCGCGCAATGCGAGCGCGGCACTCGTATCGTCGCCAGTGGATCCGTGTGGCGTGGCGCGAACGGTCTCCGCTGCGTAGGGGCGTCGCGACTGGCAACTCGGACACGCACGTCGCGGAGTCTGCGTGGCCGCGCCTGCTGCTAGGCAGTCTTAATCGAGACGTCCTCGTATCTGTTCGCCATCCCCACTTCGAAGCGGGCCGTCGTAACCCAACGTTTACCGGCCACATCGCGGTAAGACAATCGCAAATCGAATGGGCCTCGGGGGGCGGCGACGAGAGGGAGCTCAAGGGAGGCGAGATGGCCGATGCCGACTCCGGGAGCCATCATTTTGTGCTCGCCGCGGTGCGCTTCGGCGATCGTGTCAGCACGATACGTTAGGCCCATCTCAACGCCAAGCGCCGGGCCGGACCCGATGTTTTCTACGGGCACGAAGATGCGGTTGCCGGGCGCGGTCGGTTCGGCAGGACCAATCCGCCCGTCGGGAAGTGTCATCTGCCGCGTGTTGTCCAGGACCGGAACGAGGACAGGACGATGGGCCTCCTCGACCTCTTGGCGAGATAGGCCTATTTCCTCGCGCGTTTGTTTCAGCGCTCCCCGCGTAAACCACAGGATGGCGACGTTTAGGATCGCGAGTGCGACCGTTGCGAGCGCTGTCGGGTCTACATCGTCGCTGATCTCGATTGCGAGGGGCACGCAGCGGGTCAGGGGTTTGAGGCCGCGTCCGGTTCGAGTAGGGCACTCATAACGTCTGCATCGCTGAATACGCCCCACGGGCCGTCATGGTCCGCTGACCGCTGGCGCGGGGTGCGATCAGCCGCAACTGACGCCCAGCCTCCTCCTGAGACGAGGCTGGGGCCTCTAGGTTTGTGGTCTTGTGGCCTCCCGATGGGTGACCTCGACCTTGCACACTGCGATGAGAGCTTCGCCGATCTTGGCGTTCGTCTAGAAGGTCGCGGCGCTGGCATCCCGCCTCCCGAGCCGAACGTGCCGTCTGACCAGGAACATGGCGTAGAAATACGCACTGAGTCGGACGGACCGATTTCTCGCTGTTTCTCGCCCGCGCGCGGATTGGGGCACTTCCAGGGGCCGCTCCTCTCCGGCGAAGCATCGTGCCCTCGGGTGGCTAGCGCTCTCGCTTTCGCGTGGCTCCGCGCGCCCAACTTGTTGCCCCCGTCGCCCCCGCACATAAGATGGGATCTCCCCCGTGGCGCGTGGTCGTACCTCACGGGCTCACCGCGGCGCCCCCGGCGACGAGGTGTCGCTGTTCGTCCGTGAGGCTGCCCGGTGTTCGGCCGATCCGGGGCGCCTGGGGCGACGGTCGCGACGCGCTGGCTCATCGTCCGCTGCGGGCGTCTCGTGGGCGCGGTTGGAGACGACTGCTTGGCGCCGAAAGCAGCGGCGAGCCGCCGCCGTTGATGGGCTTGTGCTTTGTCGCCAAAGCGCTCGCCGCTGCGCGCCGGCGCGCCGGCAAATGCGATCGTCCGCGAGAGCCGCGGTTTCCGCGCAATCCGGGGAAGAAGGCGGCCGGGACGCGGGGCCTGCCGGACGACAAAGCAGGGGTCTCGAACGTCGCTCCGGGCTCGACCGGCGGTGTCCCGCTTGTCGCCCCTTCACCGGGCGTTTTCTCGGGCGGGTCTTACGGGACGCACCGTCTCGCGAATGGAGTCGAAGAGCCGGGCTCTCCCGGGCGTCGGCGGCCATGGTTCCCTTGCGGGACGGTCTTGCGGCCGGCGCGGAGCTTCGAGGTCAGGGGGAACGTGCGTCGTTTCGCTTGATTCGGCGGCGCGCTGTCGCGATCACGCCGGCGGCGAGTCCAACGACCCCACCGACGATGGTGGCAGGAAGGCCAAGCTCGACGACGGCAAACGGAGCAGTCGGTGCATAGACGCGAAGGCCAATGACCAGCCCAGCAATCGCCCCGATCACGCCTACAGACGCCGCGCCGACGATTGCCCATCGCGCGGGTAAGGGCAAGCCACGTAACCACACCGCGAGCGCGTTCACAGCCTCATTCTCGCCGACGCCGCAAGGCTTGACGTGGCTCCGGATGCCGATCGGGTCACGGACGCGCCGCCCGTTCGTGGTTCCAAGCTGTCCCTGGACTCCGCCACTCGGATGGAGGAGCGCTTTCGTCAGGAGTGCGCGAGAATCCTGTGGGTGCTCCCTGACCAGGCTGCCCGCTGGGTGACCGACGTGCTCGGTCGCGGCAGCCGCGTCGTGTGGGCTCGGCGCCTGCGGTTGGGCGGCTGGCACGTCAACCACGCGCTCGATGTCGTCGACGCCGACGGCCGAACCCACCGCCTGGTGCTTCGACGCTGGGCCCGGGCGGGCTGGGAGGTGGACGACCCCGACTACACCGTGGACCGCGAGACCCGGGTGCTTGAGCTGCTGCGCTGCACGCAGGTTCCCGCCCCGGCGATGGTGGCGGCTGACTCCGGCGGTGCGCGCTGTGATGTGCCCGCGATGCTGCTCACCCGCCTGGCCGGTCACCCGCCGCGTCCGGCGGACACCCATAGCGACGCAGACGGGTTCTGCCGTCAGCTGGCTGAGACCCTCGCGCAGATCCACGACGTCAACGGGACGGCGAAAGCCCAGCTCGACCTCTACCGGCTCTACTACGACCGCCCTCGTGCGACCCCGGCCCGTTGGCTGCCGGCCACGGCGGTCTGGAGGCAGGCGACCGCGGCCGTTCGCCAGCCGCCGCCGCCGACCACCATGACGCTGATCCATCGCGACTACCACCCGGAGAACACGCTGTGGTCCCGGCAGCGCCTCACCGGCGTGGTGGACTGGACGCAGGCCTCGTGGGGCCCGCCTGCGCTCGACCTCGGCCACATGCGCTGGAACCTCGTCGCCGATCACGGCCAACGCGTCGCCGATCGGTTCCTGGCCTGCTACCGAGCCACGATCGGAACAGCCTCCGACGATCAGCCCTACTGGGACCTCGTGAGCCTCCTCGACCTGCTGCTCGATGGCGACGATCCCGGCGACATCGAGCCCCAAGACCTGCAGCGCTTCGAGGACTACGCCGCGACGGTGCTCTCGCAACAGAAGTGAGCTTCTCGCAACAGGATCGGCTCGCGGCTCGTAGTGGGGCGCAGAATGGGGAGGTAGCCCCGGCTGTGCGAGCCTTCGGGCGTGATCACCGAAGACGACATTCGCCAGCTCGCGCTGGCACTCCCAGGCGCGTACGAGCAGGCATCGTACGGAGGGCGACCCTCGTGGCGGACGGCACCGCGGATGTTCGCGTGGCTGCGCGACGATCCCGAGGCGCTCGTGGTCTGGGTCGACGCGGTCGAGGACAAGGAAGCACTCATCGCCGCTGATCCGTTCAGATTCTTCACCACGCCGCACTACGACGGTCAGCCCATAGTCCTCGTGCGCCTTGCGGCCATCGACGCAGACGAGACCGCCGAGCTGATCGTTGATTCGTGGCGGCTGCGCGCACCCCGATCACTGACCCGGCCGGCGGGCGACCGCCGGCGGTTGATCTCGGCGGTCACATCACCCAGTCGCGACGACCCCGGCTACCGAGCCTCCGAGTGACGGCACGCGGGAGCAGGCCCGGTTGAGGATCGGCAACGCCTCGCCGTCGCAGGCGCCTTGGTGGTGAGGCGGCCGAGGGTGTGGGTTAGTCTGCGCACGGTGGGCCTCGTCATCCGGGAGTTTGACCCTGATCCGGCGTTGCGCAGCGTGATCATCCGCGCTTCGGACTTCCAGGAGCGGGCCGAGACGCCGGTGCGCCGATCGGAGGGGCCGATGCTCGGCGTCGTTTTGATCGTCTCGCTCGGCCCTGACATCGAGGTCGCGGGCGAGCGGATCGGCTCCTTTGCCGCGGGGTTGTGGGATCGGCCGGTGACCAGCGGCCACTTCGGCGAGCAGGCCGGCTATGAGCTCTATCTCGATCTTCTCGGTGCCCGCCGGTTGCTTGGCGTCCCGAGCGCGGAGCTGACCAATCGCATCGTGCGCCTCGATGATCTGTTCGGGTCGTTTGCTGGCGAGCTGGCCGAGCAGCTGGCCGAGGCCCGCGATGCTGCCGCCCGTCATGCTGTCGCGCAGCGGCTGCTCGCCCGTCGCCTGATCGAGGGCCGTGCCGGCTCGCCAGAGCTGCGCCGTGTGCTGGGGCGTCTACGCGCTTCGCGCGGGACGGCGCGGATCGAGGCGCTCGCGGCGGAGGTCGGTTGGAGTCGCCGGCACTTGTCCGCCCGTTTTCGCGCGGAGGTTGGGCTGGCTCCCAAGACCGTCGCGCGGCTCGCCCGCGCGGAGTACGCGGCTGATCTGCTGCGTGGCGGTCGGCCGCTCGGCGACGTCGCTTACGCCGCTGGTTACGCCGACCAACCGCACTTCAACCGTGACTTTCGCGAGTTTGTCGGCTGCCCGCCGGGCGAGTTCCCATTCGTTCAAGACATGCCGGTCGCGGCCTGAGACGCTGTCAGGCATGAAGCTATATCCCACGTTGCGCTACGACGATCCTCGCGCTGCCCACGATTGGCTGCAGCAGGCGATCGGCTTTGAGTCCGTTTCAGTCCACGAGGGCAAGGACGGCGTGATCGAGCACGCCGAGATGCGCTGGGGTGAGGACCTAATCATGTTCGGCGCAACCAACGAGACGTTTCCCAAGCTCCCGGTCATTGTCTATGTCACCTGCGAGGACCCCGATGCGGCCTACGCCAAGGCCAAGGCGGCCGGCGGCGAGATCACAATGGAGCTTGTCGACCAGGACTACGGCAACCGCGAGTTCGCCGTCCGTGACCCAGAGGGGCACACCTGGAGTTTCGGGACCTACGAGCCGCGATAGCAAGGATCCTGATACGGCCTGAGCATCGTGACGCGCGCGTTGTGACCCCGGCACTGGCATGGCGAGGACGCCAAGCGCGACGTAGCTCGTCAAGATCACCTCGGCTTACGTCAACGCCAACCGCGCCAACTCCGACGGTAGCCCAGCCTCGACACGAGGCCATCGCTCGCCGGTAGAGGATCCCCTTGCGGAGCGCACCGAGGGAGCAGCGCGGCGCGGGTGCTAGCCGCCTTGAAGCGGGAGCGGGGCCTGGGTGGCCTCGGCTGATGGGTTAGGGAACTCAGTTTCTCAAACCGATTGGATGTGGGGTCGTCAAAGGAGACGGGGATGCGGCGGCGAGAAATCTGACGTGCGAACGCACCCATTCGGACGGGCTACCGCGGTTGGCGTGCGCGCGTGTGAATGCGCTGGGTGGGCCCAGAAAGCATGAGTTTGCCCGGATCGGTCGGCTTCCCTGCTTCTCGCCAATAGGGCCATGCGAACACGAGCGGCGCTGCGCCGCTCGTACGCCCAGCTGCGACGCTGAGAAAAGCACCACCGCTTCGTCGCCAACGCGATCGCGCGACGCGAGGCTGCGGGTGGATGAAAGCGATCGTGCGGACCCCGGTCAGCCTCGCGCTCGAGATTGGGCGAAAGGAAGCGCGGCGCAACGAGCGGCATTCCGCGCGGGGGGGCCCGACGCGAAAGCAGCCGCGAACGCACATCCCGGACGGGGACACGGGCGCGCGGCTCGCACCAGCAGACCTCGTGGATGACCAGCACGCCCTGCCGATTCCTCGCGCATGGGATACTCGCGTCGTGCTACCGCCAAGCGACTTCGCCTCAAGAGTGGTGCTTAGCGAGAAGCCAGCCCCCCGTCGAGTGACTCAGGCCCCACCAGCTTCGTCTGCTGCAGCACGGAACAGGATGCGAGCGAACCGCTCGGAAAGCTCAGTCGAGCGAACGCTGAGATCGGAGCTGCACCGACGAGGACTGCGATTCCGCAAGCACGCCATCGCGGTGGCTGGCCTCCGATGCCGGGCCGACATCGTATTCGGGCGTGCCCGCGTCGCGGTATTCGTTGACGGGTGCTTCTGGCATCGTTGCCCGGAGCACGCGAGCGCTCCGCGCGCCAACGGCGACTGGTGGAACCGGAAACTCAAGGCGAACGTGCGACGCGACCATCGGAACACGGCGGCCCTCGAGGCCGCCGACTGGACCGTCATGCGCTTCTGGGAACATCAGCGGGTCGAGCAGATGGCCGACGCGGTGGTGGCGGTCGTCTGCCACCCGGACATTCAACGTTCCCGGTTCGTTCTCACCGACCCAACGACCGTCGACTAGAGTCGCCCCACATGCCAAGACGCGTACCTCGCGTGTTCGCGATCGACTTGTTCTGCGGTGCCGGCGGCCTGTCGAACGGCCTCCAGGACGCGGGGATCCCGGTTCTCGCGGGGATCGATGTCGACGAGCAGTGTCGGTTTCCGTTCGAGACGAACATCGGCTCTCCCTTTTTGAACATGGACGTGCGCGACGTCGACGCGGAGCACCTGAATAGCCTCTGGGAGGGGAGCGAGGTCCGACTGCTGGCCGGCTGTGCGCCGTGCACTCCGTTCTCACCGTACCGGCGCGGCACGGACACGAGCAGCGAGGAGAAGTGGCCGCTGCTCGACGACTTCGGGCGGCTCGTCGCAGAGACAGAGCCCGACCTCATCACCATGGAGAACGTCCCGAGGATCGCGAGCGCCGCGGTTTTCCTACGGTTCGTCGAGCAACTGCGAGGCGCCGGCTACCACGTGGCGCACGGCACGTGCAGCTGCCTCGATTTCGGGCTCGCGCAGATGCGACGACGGCTCGTCCTAGTGGCGTCGAAGCTCAGCGCAGTGACGGTTCCGCGAGGCGACGACCGCCCGCGCAGAACGGTGAGAAACGAGATCGGCGAGTTGCCGACGCTCAAGGCCGGCGAGGTGGACCCCGAGGACAGCCTGCACAGGTCACGCTCGCTCTCGAAGATCAACCTGCGGCGCATGCGCGCGTCGAGGCCGGGCGGCAACTGGCACGACTGGCCGGCCGAGCTCCGTGCACCGTGCCACCGCAGGGCAACCGGCGCCACCTTCCGTAACGTGTACGCGCGGATGGAATGGGACGAGCCTGCTCCCACCATCACGACCATGGCTTACAACTTCGGGACCGGCCGGTTCGGGCACCCCGAGCAGAACCGCGCTCTCACCCTCCGCGAGGCCGCGATGCTTCAGGGATTCTGTCGCGACTACCAGTTTGTGCGCCAGGGGTCGCCGGTGCGCTTCAACCGCCTCGGCACACTGATTGGTAACGCTGTTCCGCCCCCCCTCGGGCAAGCGATCGGCCGGGCTCTACTCGCCCACGTCGAGGAGGTCGCTGGACCTCAGGAGACTAGGCGTGGCTGAGAGCACCGCCCCAGCCACCGCGACCGAATTGGGCCACCCCTATGAGATGACCGCCGACCTCGCGGTCATCGAGTCGCTCGGCATCAACCTCTACAGCAACGCCGCCGCCGTCCTCACCGAGCTAGTAGCGAACGGATACGACGCCGACGCGACAACGGTCAGCATCTCCTGGAAGGAGCACGGCGAGAAGGTGATCGTGACCGACAGTGGCCGCGGAATGACTGCTGACGACATCAACAAGCGCTTCCTGAAGGTCGGTTACAAGAAGCGCGAAGAGGAGGGCTTGACGTCTCCCAAATTCGGGCGGAGCTTCATGGGGCGCAAGGGCATCGGGAAGCTGTCTGTGTTCTCGATCGCCAAGACCGTAACCGTCTACACAGCAAAAAGCGCGCAACAAAGCCTCGGCTTGAAGATCGCGACCGACGAGCTCGAGGCGAAAATCAAGGCGCAGCAGAAGTACTACCCGGAGCCCGTCGACGTGCCGTCCGAGTACCGCACGAAGGGCACGACATTGGTCCTCGAGGACCTCAAGAAGAAGCGGGCCGACCTCACCACCAGCGCACTCCGGAAGCGGCTCGCCCGTAGATTCGACGTGATGGACACGACCTCGCCCTCCGAGGGCGGGTTCACGATCAAGGTCAACGACAAGCCGATCACATGGGCGGACAGGCAGGAGCTGAAGCACCTTGAGTTCATCTGGGAGTTCGGCAAGGCGTCCCTCCCCGCGAGTGCGCTCCCGAAGGACTGCACGCGCTTTGTGCTCGCAAGCGACCACGTGAAGGGCCACCCTGATTGGCGCGTCACCGGGTGGATCGGGACCGCGGGCAAGCCCACCGACCTCACCGACACCGACGCAGGCTCACTGAAGAACATCATCGTGCTCGCGCGTAAGCGGCCCATCCAGGAAGGCATCATCGACAAGCTCGACTTCAGTCGGATCTTCGGTAACTACGTGACCGGCCAGATCGAGGCCGATTTCCTGGACCTCGACGGCAACTACGAGGACATCGCGACCAGCGACCGCCAGCGCATGATCGAGGACGACGAGCGGGTCCTGGGGCTGCAGGCGTTCCTGCGAGACGCGTTCCTCAAGGCGGCCGAGGACTGGAGCCGGGAGCGGCCGAAGAAGGAGGCGAAGGACCTCCTTGAGAGCCGCCCGGCGCTTCGCAACTGGGTCAACAGCAGGCCGTCGTCCCAGCGTGAGACCGCCGAGAGGATGATCGGAACGATCGCGAGCCTGCCGATGGAGAAGGACCGCGAGAAGGAGGACCGGCCAACACTGCTACGCGCCGGAGTCTTGGCGTTCGAGCGAATCGGGCTGCGGGACGTGAGCGACGAACTCAAGAAGCTCAGCAAGGTGACCGCCAAGGACCTCCTGCCGCTGCTCGGGAGGCAGGACACGTACGAAGAGGCGCTCTGGGGCGACATCCTCAGGTCCCGCGTGGACGCGATCGCCGAGTTCCGGGCAATCACCGCCGCGAACGAGAAGGAGAAGGTGCTGCAGGAGCAGCTCTTCAAGAACCTGTGGCTCCTTGACCCCTCCTGGGAGCGGGCGACCGGCAGCGAGCGCATGGAGCAGCACCTCAAGAAGGTTGCCCCCGACCTCTTCCCCGAGGACCGCGACAAGAGCGAGATCGAGGGCCGCCTCGACATCCACTACGCCACCAGCGCGGGGCTCCACGTGATAGTCGAGCTCAAGCGGTATGGGAGAAGCGTGACCACTGAGGAGCTGGCGGAGCAGGGGGAGAAGTACTACACAGCCCTCGCTTCGGTCCTCGACAAGATGAACGACCCGAATCGGGCGGCTATCCAGATCGTGTTCGTGATCGGCGACCGCCCCAAGGTCCATCGACCCGGGGCGATGTCGGACGAGGCGTACCGTGCGAACAGATTCGAATCCTTCCACGGCCGTTACGTGCTGTACGACGAGCTGATGGAGAACGCCAGCAAGCAGTACGACGACTACCTCGAGGCGAGCAGCAAGGTGCACACCCTCAACGAGCTGCTGGAGACGTTAGAAGGCTCAAAGGCCAAAGCGTCGCCGTGATTACCTCTCGTCCGGGAGGTTTGGATGCATGACCGGTCCCCTATCACGGGCGGTCGCAGGAGTCGGGAGTACTGGGTGACGCCGACGCTCGCTTCGGGCTTACGTGAGAACGAAGAGGGCGGCAGCAAGTGTGAATGCGCCCGCACGTTTCCGCGGAAAAACGCGATCCTTGCGTCGCGCTTCCTTTCGTCCACGAGCAAGAGCGGGAAGCCGCTCGCCCTCGCGGCACCGACCAGCGGCGCTCTCGAGCACCTCGGCTCGGTTCGAGCCACACTGCGTCTGACGCTGGCCGCTCGAACGTCGGCGGATTCAGGCGTCGCGCTCGGGCACGAGCTTCGGGCCAGGTCCCGCGGCGACGATCGACCCGCACCTGCGCCCGGCCCGGATCGCAGGGTTCAGCTCAAACCCCGGACCAATCTGCGGTACTCGTCGGGGGTCATGGTGATCTTGGGCCGGCGCATCATCACCTTGTGATGGATGCCCAGGTCATCCAGTGTCGGGGCGGCCGGGAGGTCCATGCGCAGGACGCCGCGGACCCTGGTGACCCAGGGCCAACGCTCGCCGGCGTCGGGCTCTTGGCCGTGGCTCTCGCGTTGCACGAGGTCGGGACTGAACTCAGGCCGAGCGATGACCTCGACCAGCACCGGAATCCGCAGGGTCCCGCTGTAGTAGAGGCCGACCTCGTCCCCGACTCTCCAGCTGGGCTCCCCCCACGGCGTTCCGTCGACCCGGTAGACCCGCTGCCCCGTGCGCGTGCGCCGACCCACATCGGAGATCCACGTCTCCTCCCCGGGCAAGATCGTGTAGTCGTCGTCGTGGTAGTGAAGCGACTTCAGCCACGGGATCGGAGGACCGTTGTGCTCAAACGGCTCGAGACGCTCAGCCGGTGACGCCTCGCGAACTACCTGGAGAGACTGCACGTACTTCATCCCGCTCTCGCCTTGAAGACGGCGAGCCGCACGCTGCTCGTTGCGGTTGACGGGGCGTCGGCTACTGCGGTGGTCAGACACTTCAGCTCCTCTCATGCGATGACCCACACCCACCGCGGAGGAAGTGTTGACGTCGCGACACGTTCGGAACGGTTTTCCGGCTAAGGCTTGGAGTGTGGGTCCTGGCCTACGGAGCGCTTTCGCTAGCGCGCGGTGCATTCTACGCCGACTCGGCAGGCAGTACAAGGGGCCGGAACCAACGGACTCGTTCCGCCATCCGCCGAAGTGGTCTGGGCTCCCGTCAAGTGCCTGGATGGGGGCGGAGACCTTGTACGTCCACTGCGCGCGGATGCGCGCCGCGCTCGCGTTCGTCCGTGGCCAGCCGCCCCCTGGTCGGCGCTGCGGACGACTCCTCTGCTCGGCGCGACGTCGCGGAGCGAACGATCGCGTTGGCGACCGTGCGATCGCCGCGAACGATCGACTTCGTTCGGATGCAGCGCTGAGAGCTATTTCGATAGCTGGCTTCGCGCTTGAAAGTACGGCTCGATGAGCACAGATCGCGCTCGGTTCCAATCGAGGGTCAGCGCTTCGCATGGGATGGCTGGCGAGGAGACCGCGTTGATCGGTCGACCGGCAACGTCGCGGAGTCGTTGGAGCAGGTCGTCGGCGAGGTCGTGTGCGCCGAGCTCGCGGAAGATCCCAAGGTAGAACTCGGCGCCGCGGTTGGTGGCGTAGACCCCGATCCCACTGGTGTACTTGGCGCCTCGCTCGAGTACGGGCGGCTGGTAGTTGCGGCCTGTGCGGCCGGCTTTGACGGTTAGGCCTAGCTCGCCGGCAAGGGCGTCCATCTTGGCGAGTAGGTCATGGAAGGCAGGGCTCGCGGTGGAGAAGTCGAACGGCGCGGTTGCGCCTCGGCCAGCCGGGCTCTTGGCCGCACGTGCTGCTTCGGTGCGACCGACGACCCGGGGAACGATGGTTTGACGCGTTCCGTCGGCATCGACGTACTGCTTGACTTCGATTGCGATGACCTCGGTTTCGCGCATCTGGCGGTTGAGGAACTCCACGATGCTGCGGACCTCTGCCGCGACCTCGTCAGCGACAAATACCAGGCGAATCCGATCGGCCGCGAGGTTCGTCTGGACAGTCGCCCAGTAGCTGTCAGGGTCGGTCACGTCGAATGCTGCCTCCAGTGCCGCTGCGCCATCGGTCTCGTTGCGCTCACACTCGGTCTCGAACCACGCCTGTAAAGCCTCGACCTTCCAAAACGCGGTCGCGTTCGCGGCGTAGTCGAGCATCTGCGCCACGACCTCGCGCCGTGCTCGTGTGTCGACGCTGCGCTTGACTTCGACCAGCGTCGGTACCCCTCCGGCGTCGAGGAACAGATGGTCTAGTGTCGTGAGTCAATAATTCCATTGTGGTTTGTGGTAGACTTTGTGGATGCCACGGGGTCCTGCTGCGGTGTCGATCGAGTTGGCCGATGGGGAGCGTGAGACGCTCGAGCGGTGGGCGCGGCGGCGGCGCAGCGGGGCGGGGTTGGCGCAGCGCTCGCGGATCGTGTTGGCGTGCGCGCAGGGTAAGAGCAACTCGGCGGTCGCGACGCAGGTCGGGGTCTCGGTCCCGACGGTGCGTCGCTGGCGCGGACGGTTCGCCGAGCGGCGCTTGGACGGGCTGCTGGACGAGCCGCGGCCCGGGCGCCCGCGGACGATCGGCGACGAGCAGGTCGAGGAGGTGATCGTCAAGACACTGGAGACCGTCCCGCCGGACGGAGGGACGCACTGGTCCACGCGTCAGATGGCAGCGGCTGTTGGCCTGAATCAGACTGCGGTCTCGCGGATCTGGCGTGCGTTCGCGTTGCAACCCCACCGCGTGGAGCACTTCAAGCTCTCCAAGGACCCGCTGTTCGTGGAGAAGGTCAAGGACATCGTCGGGCTCTACCTCGACCCGCCCGAGCGTGCGGTCGTGCTCTGCGTGGATGAGAAGTCCCGGATCCAGGCGCTCGATCGCGCGGCGCCGATCCTGCCGCTGCTGCCCGGCACACCGGCGCGCATGAGCCACGACTACAAGCGCCACGGCACCACCAGCGTGTTCGCAGCGCTAGACGCGAGCAGCGGCAAGGTCATCCGTTCGCTGCACGCCCGCCACCGCGCGATCGAGTTCAAGAAGTTCCTTCAGAAGATCGACAAGCAGGTCCCCCCAGCGCTTTACGTGCATCTGATCCTCGATAACTACTCGACGCACAAGACCCCGCAGATCAAGCGCTGGCTCGCCGCCCACCCCAGGTTCGTCTTGCACTTCACCCCGACCGGCGCGTCATGGATAAATCTCGTCGAGCGCTGGTTCGGTGAGCTGACCGCCCGCAAGCTCAAGCGCGGCGTCCACCGCTCCGTCCGAGCGCTCGACGCCGACATCCAGGACTGGACCGAGAAGTGGAACGAGAACCCCCAGCCCTACGTCTGGACCAAGACCGCCGAGGAGATCCTCGAAAGCCTCGCCGGATACTGCAACACAATTAACGCCTCAGGACACTAGCGACCAGCGGTTCGAAGCTGCCTCCGCGTCCGCGATGCCAGCCTCTCGTGTCACGAGAACCCACCCGGCGCGCTCGCTGCGGCGATCGTTCTCACCGGCGAGAATCTCGGGATGGTCGGCAAGCAGAGCCTGCAGTACCGCTTCGGCCTCATAAGGCTGCTCAGTCATCGCGACGAACTCATCGCCATGTCTCAGATAGATCGCGGCCACCGACGACACCTTACGACCAGCAGCTGAGCAGATCCACAGCCCCGCCCTGCTGGCGAAAACCGACCCTCCGCGCGCTCGACCCGACCACGATCACTTTGCTCCTTCCCAACGGCGCGCGCGGGGCTGCCGCTATGGCGACAAGTCCAGCGCGCGTTCCCTTGGAACGTGCCGCCGCGCTGACGGCTTGCTCCCGTTCGGGTCGGGCACAATGGGGTCATGCTCATCGTCTGCGGCCACCTCGTACTCGTTCCAGCGGATCGAGACGCCCATGTCGTTGTAAGTGCCGGTGCGGTGCGCCTCGCCCGCCAATCACCTGGGTGTCTTGACTTCGCGGTCTCGGCTGATTCGGTGGATCCCGCGCGGGTCAACGTCTTTGAGCGGTGGGCGCGCCCCGAGGACCTCGACGCGTTCCGCGCGAGCGGCGACCCCGATGACGAGCCAGTCGATTTCTCACGCATCCGCCGCTTTGAGATCGAGCAGTACAGCGTCGAGCGCCGCAGTTAGCAGCGTCTGATCGCAGGTCGCACCCGGCGCGGGGGCGACCAGCAAATCGGCGCGATCGCTTTCCTCCTCATGCTGCCGCGCCTCGGGCGAGTGCTTCGGCGACGAGTCAGTCACCTGCACTTCGCTGGCGGTCGAGAGTCCGTCGGGTCGCGGCGGTTTGCTCTCGCGGTCGCCGGGTAGGGCGCGGACATGAAGTTGTTGGATCCGGCTCTCAATGACCTGTCCCCACGGCACCTCGAGATTTACTGGCGAAGGGGGGTATCTATCTAACTCAGGCGGCTTGACGCCATGGCCGCTCAATCGCCGGTGATACGGGTGATCGCAGGGGTGGCGCCGGTCGGCGTCCGGTGGGACTCGGGCTGACGATCAGGCTGC
>JAABUZ0100006137.1_pt1 | contig 15231 bp, 13 predicted proteins | sample 5562091 | NCBI WGS metagenome assembly JAABUZ01 (sample SAMN12813069, study PRJNA571459) | rock metagenome | isolation source: Antarctica rocks | place: Antarctica: Victoria Land, Linnaeus Terrace sud | collected 2015-12-21 | reverse complement strand
CGCGCGGGCGGGGGCGCGGGGGGGGGGCGGGGGGGGGGGGGGGGGCCGGGGGGGGGGGGGGGGGGGGGGGGGGGGGGGGCGGGGCGGCGCGGGGCGGCCGGGCCGCGGGGGGGGGGGGCCCCCCCGCGCCCCCCCCCGCCCCTCCAAACAAAAAACCCCCTCTTGAAGGTGGGGAGAGGGACGTATGACGTATAAGGAAGGATGGAGTAGACGATGCGACACGCATTGGGGATCGACCTGGGCGGCACAAAGATCCTGGCCGGGGTGATCGACCTCGAGCGCGGCAAGGTCCTATCGACGGCCAAGCAGCGCAGCCAGGTCGACCAGGGGCCCGACGAATTGCTGGCGCGTCTCGTGGAGACGTCGCGGGAGGCGATCCAGGCCGCCAAGGGCGTCCGTCCCGAAGCCGTGGGTATTGGGGCGCCGGGACAGATCGACTACAAGCGCGGGGTCCTCATCCTGGGACCGAACCTGGGCCAGCACATGGACAACCTGCCGCTGGCCTCCCTCCTGGGCAAGAGGCTCGATCTCCCCGTGACGCTCGGCAACGACGTGCAAGTCGCCGCCGTTGGCGAGCATCGCTTCGGGGCCGGCAAGGGGCACGACGACTTCATGTGCGTCTTCGTCGGCTCAGGGATCGGCGGGGCGATCGTGCGGGACGGAAAGCTGCGCCTGGGAGCCAGCAACACCGCCGGCGAGATCGGGCACATCGTCGTCGACGTGGGCGGACGGTTGTGCGGCTGTGGCGGGCAAGGCCACCTCGAGGCCTACGCCTCGCGCAGTTCCGTCGTGCGCGCCATCCTCAGCAGCATCAGAGCCGGCCGCGAGAGCGTCCTGCGCGACGCGGTATCGCTCCCACTCCCCGAGATCCCAAGCGGGACGGCGCTGCGCTCGAAGGCCATCGCCAAGGCGGTGGCCGAGGGGGACGCGCTGACGCTGGAGGCGATCGCGGACGCGGCGCGCTACCTCGGCGCGGGGCTCGTCTCGGCGATCAATTTCTACAATCCGGGCCGCATTATCCTGGGCGGCGGCTTCGTCGACGCGGTCGACCTCCTGTTCGTGCAGGCGGCGGCGCGCGGGCGGGCCGAGGCGCTCCTGGCGGCGGGCCGCTCCGTCGAGATCGTGCGCAGCGCCCTCGGCGACGACGCCGGCATCATGGGCGCCGCCGTGCTCGCGGCGGGAGGGTAGAGCGTTAGGCTAGCGCAGGCGCGCCGGCCGCCAGGACGAGCGCTTCGTAGTCGTAGATGCGCTTGCGGCCCAGCATGTCCGCGATACGTCCGAAGAGCACCGCTCCGATCGCTGAGGCGATCAGCGCCGTCGAGTTGACGAGGGAGATGTCTAGCGACGAGAGGCGCCAGATCGGCTTGAGGATGGTGACGACCACGCCGATGATGAACAGGTCGTAGGCGTCGGTGAAGAAGTCCATCCCCGAGACGAGCAATATCTTCCAACGGCGTAGACGTCGTAGCTGCTGGCGTGGTCGAGGCTGGGGACGTGCAGGACGAGGCGCAGCAGATCCTGGCGGGAGAGGAGCCCGGGGCCGTCGGCGGGGCGCGCGCGGTCGGAACTGTGGTGGGCGATGAGGTAGGTCGTATGCAGTTGCCCGGCGGGTACGATCGTTCGCAGGACGGCGTGCAACGCGCGCGCGGTGTCGAAGCTGCCCTGGGTCACAGTGATGCGCGGATCGCGGTAGAACGCGATGCGCAGCATATACAGCGGCGGGTTCGCGTCCTCCGCCACGATGGTGACGGGGCCGTCCGCCGCCTGGCGGCGCAGGTACGCGATGACCGGCGCCAGCATATACCCGGACGGCCAGCCCCGCACGTACTGGAAGGAGTCGGCGGGGATGAGCGGCGTGCGCGCGGGCGCGGCGATCATCGCGGTGTCCGCGCCGACTGCGGGTCCGGCGGCGAGACCGACGACCAGGCCGACGACGACCGGCCACAGAGGCCACAGGGGCGCGCGACGGGGCCGGTAGGCGCGGGTCACGGCCGCGAGCTCCAGCGCCCCGCGCGCGGCGAGCAGAAGGATCGGCACGGCGATATAGAGAAAGTGGCGCGGCACGAACAACCTGTTGGGGACGAGGACGATCGGCAGACTGCCGAGCACGGCCCACAACCCGACCAAGCGCGCCGCGCGATCGCGCCGCGCGGCCCACAGACCGAGAACGCCGAGCAGGAGGATGGGCGGCGTGAGGTAGAGCCAGAGCGCCGTCTCCCATACCCCCGCCTGACTTTGGAGGGTATGGACGAGGCGCGCCGCGCCGCCGCCCGTTTGCAGGTGACCGTGCAACGCGAACGCGGCGGGGGTGTTGTCGTACGGCATGGACAGCACGACCAGGAACGGCAGGACGCCCAGCGCGACCGCCAGGGCGGCGCCCCGTGCCGCGCGGGAACGTCGTCCGCAGGGAGCAGTCGCGATCGCCAGCAGCGGCAGGAGCAGCAGGTCCACGGCCAATATCTTGGTGAGCAGAGCCGCCGCCAGGCACAGGCCGAGCGCCGCGGCGTCGCGGACGCGCCCGCGGCGCGACAGGGTGATGGCGAACAGGAGCGTCCAGGCCCCGCATGTAGCTACCAGCCCGTCGAGCAGCGCCAGACGATTGTAGAAGAGGAGGTAGGGGCACAGTGTGTAGAAGAGTCCCGCGAGCAAGGCGGCGGCCGGACCCCACAGGGCGCGCCCGACGGCCCAGGTTCCGAGCATGCCCAACGTCCCGATGAGGGCCGAGGCCAGGCGTGTCGCCAGCAGGGGGTCGAGGATAAGGCGCGTCAGTGGGGCGGCGAGCCACGAGAAGAGGGGCGGGTTGCCGCCGTAGCTGGGGCTGGCCATAACGAGCAGCGTACCAGGCACGGGCCCCGTCGCCACGATTTGCGTCGCGCGCGTATACAGGCTCTCGTCCACGAAGATCGGCAGGGCTCCCAGACGCGCGACGCGGAGCGCGACGCAGAGGGCCAGGAGAAGGAGGAGCGCCGCCAACTCCCATGGGGGGACGCCGGCGCGCGACGGATGGGCGGACAGACGGGCGGGCGGGCGCATCACCCGGATCATAGCATACCGATTGTATCGGGCATGATAGACTGACGGGGGTCTAAAGGAGAAGCGATGCGGCCGGGGAGCGACGCGACGATCTGGGTGGCGGTGGGATGGCTGCTCTTACTCTTGTTAGCCTGGTTCGCGCTTCCCCGCCGCCTCCCGGAGGCCGCGCGCTGGCCGCGCGCTCATCCCGCCCTGACGGTCGCGCTGGCCGCCGCGCTGGCCCGCCTCGTCCCTACTTTCGCCCTCGATCGAGGGCTCTTCTACGACGTCGACGCCCACTGGTTCATCGGATCGATCGTCCTGTCCGGCCGCAACGTGTACGTCGCCCCGCTCGCCCAGGGGCGCTACCCCTATCCGCCGCTGCTGCACGAGTACCTCAGCGCCCTGCTCGTGTGGCTCGCGCGGGGCGATCGCGCGGCCTTCCTGGCGCTCGACAAGCTGGCCCCGGATCTCTGCGGGGTCGGGGTGGCCGTCGTGGTGTGGGCGATGGCGCGGCGCCTGGGGCGGGGTGATACCGTGGCCTTGAGCGCCGGGCTGCTCTACGCGCTCAACCCGGTTCCGGTGCTGGTGACCGCCTACCACGGGCAGTTCGAGGAGATCCCGCTCCTCTTTATCGGCCTGGCCGCGCTCCTGCTCGTGGGCCTCCCGGCGGCGCGACATCCGCGCGCCGGAACGGTTATCCTGTCGGGTCTCCTGCTCGGGATAGGTATCGCCTATAAGATCTGGCCCGTGCTTTTCCTGCCGCCGCTGGCGCTGTTGGCGTCCGGTTGGGGGGCGAAGGGAACCTCGGGGGCGCCGGGCCGTGTCGGGGCGGGGGTGAGGCGTGTGGAGACATGGGCGCTGTACGGCGCCTGCTGTCTGGTTCCCCTGGGGATGACCCTCGGCGGGTACGGGCTCCTGTTCGGGCGGGAGGGCGTGCGCCAGGCGATCAAGGGGGTGACGGGCTACGTCGGCGCGAACAACTTCTGTTGGGGCTACGTCGGGGTGCTGCGCTCCTGTTGGGCCCACCCGGCGTGGTCCCGCCCCAACCAGTGGGTCTTGGGGCTGAACAAAGAGTTGCTCGTGGCGGGGCTGCTGCTCGCCGGGGCGCTGCTGCTCGTGCGGCGGCGTCCGCTGGAAGGGCTGGTGACGCTGCCGCTGGTGTTCCTGTTGTTCAGTCCGGGGTGGGGGCCCGACTACAGCGTCTGGGTCCTGCCCGTCGCGCTGGCTATATATCCGGCTGTCGGGCGTTGGTACACGGCGCTGGTATTGCCGGTCGTCGCCGTGACGTATCTCGATTCGCTCTACGCGTCCTACGCGCACGTCGACTTTTCCTGGAGCGTGCTCAAGCCGATCGAGGCGGGGCTTGGGCTTCTCGGGTGGGTCGGGGTGGTCGCGCTGCTGGCGGGGGTCTACGTCTTGCCGTCGCGGGCCGGCGCCGCGGAGATCATGGACGACTCCGTGGTGGAGCGCGACACGCCGATCGGCGTGTCGGGGGGACATCCGCGCGGCGTCGACTATGGCCGCTCTCTGCGCGAGGGTAGCGCGTTATCGTCGGAGTAGTCAGGCTCGTGCGCCGTTAGCGCCATGGAGGTGCGGGACTGGGAGCGCGACGCTCCCGGCTCTCTTGGCGCCTGTCTATAGGGGAGTGAGGGGAGTAAGGAGAACGATGGAGCAGTGGGGCGTTAGCGGTGGAGCGCGATGGCGGGCCGTTGCGCTCGTCCTCGTCGTGTTGGCGCTCGCGCTGCCCGCGGTCGTCGCCGACACGCGGGCCGCGGGGCAGCTGACCACGCTCCCGCCCGCGTTCGACGGGTTCCTCGACCGCGTCCGCGACGCCACGCCGCGCGACGCGCGCCTGCTCATCGTCGATCCCTATACCGACGCGCATGGGCACCTGCTCGAACGCGGCCTCTACGTCCTCTATCCGCGCAAGGTTATCCGTCAGCCGATCCCCCCCTACTACTTCACGAACGGCACGCTGACGACGGCATGGTCGTACCTGCTCTACCGTATGCGCGCCAACCACACGCCGTACCTCGTCGTCTGGATGGAGCCGGCGGGGAGTCCGCCGGACCCGTGGGGGTGGGCGCTGCCGCGGCCGCCGCGCGGGACGCTGCCCGCCCACCTCGTGCGCCTGCGTGACGGGTGGGGAACGCTCGTCGAGGCGAGCGTATGAGGGCGAGGGGCGGTGGGACTGATACCTGTGGGGAGCGGATGGCCGAGGCGGTCGGGCTCTCCTGGGCCGTCGGCATGGCTCTTTTTAGCGAGGCGTATTTCCTGCTGTACCTCGTGGGCGCGCCCGACCCTGTCACGGTCGCGCTCTCGCTCGGCGTGGCCGTCGTCGCGGTGGCGGCGGGGCTACGCGTCTTGCGGTGTGCGCGCGTCGGCGAGCCGTGGTCGGCGACAGGGATACCCTCGAGGCGTTCGGCGGTCGTCGCGGGCGGCCTGGCCGTGGCCGCGGCGCAAATTCTCGTGGCCAGCTGGATCGCCACGCACTCGCTGCTGCGCCACGACGACGCGTGGACGGTGTGGGCCTGGAAAGCGCGTATGGTGGTCGCGGGGCCGCTGCCCCCTGGCTACTTCCATTATCTGGTGTGGACGTCGCACCCCAATTATCCTTTCAACCTGTCCCTGGCCGAGGCCCTTTTCTTTCACCTACCCGATCCCCTTGGTCTAACTTTGGCCTCTCTCATCGGGACGGTCTGCCTCGTCGCGCTGCTCCTCCTGTTCTACGCCGGGCTCGCGCGCCTGTATGGGCGGGGCGTCGCCGCGCTGGCCACGGGCGCGCTGGCGCTCGTGCCGTCGCTGCCGCTGTTCGCCGGGTACACCTACGCCGACGTGCCGCTGGCGCTCTACGCCGGGGCGTCCGCGCTGTATCTGCTCCTATGGTTGCGCCTGCGCCGGCCGATCGACCTCGCGCTGATGGGACTCCTGGCCGGCGGCGCGATCTGGACGAAGAAGGAAGGTCTGCCGATCGCGCTGCTCCTGCTCCTCGCCGTCGTCCTGGGCGAGGCGCGGTGGCGGGGACAGCGGGGACAGCGGGGGCGGCGGGATATGTCCTGGCGGGAGCGTGTGCGGCCCATCGTACGGGCGGGAGTGGCCACGGCCGTGTTGTCGCTGCCCTGGCTCGTCTTCACGCGGATCGTGCGTCCCGGGGGGAGCGACGTCCAGCCGATCACGCCCGCCGTGTTCGTCGCCAACGTCGGCCGGTTGCCGACCATCGCGCTGTACGTCGTCCGTGAGGCGCTCGACGTGGAAGGATGGGGCGTGTTCTGGATCGTCGTCGTCGCCGCCGTCCTGCTGGCGCTCAGACGGCGGCTACTCTCGCCCCAGGGAGGGATACTACTCCTCGTGCTGCTAGGGCAGCTTGCCGTCTATATGGCGGGCTATGTTTTCTCCTCCTGGACACCCTACACCCTCCACATCGACTCGTCGCTCAATCGCCTCATGTTGCAGGCCGTCCCGCTGGCGCTGCTCGTCGCCGTCGACGCCGTCCGCGCGCTCGTGCCCCGGAGCGTCCCCCTCGATCTCTATACCGCAAAAGCCGCTGATCTACCGCGCGAGACCACTCGATCCGCGATGTAGGAGGTGGAGCGCCTATCCTGAGACCGGGCTCATTCCGGGTTATGCGCCGCGGTAAACGTGTCGTGATAAACGTGTCGTCGGGGGCCTTATGACAGGAGCGAGTGGGCCGAGGCATGCCCTGAGTCCCGCCCGCGATAGGTCACAGGTCCCGGGATTCGGGGGGCGCGAGCCAGGAGGCGCCCCCGACGCAAAGGGCCGCGATGAGGAACAGCAGCGCGCACGCGGCCGCGAGCGGGGCCGTCGGGACGCCTTCCAGGGCGAGCAGATGCCACCATGTGTGCGGGGCGATGGTGGTGTAGTGCATGAGGAACGTGGGCGACTCACGGGGCGGGGGGGCCCACGTCTTCGCGAGGCCCAATTCTCGCCAAGCGCCCACGATAGGGGAGAGGGCCGGGATGTTGGTGTACTCTTGCTCCAACCGTGTGATGTCGGTATGGCGATGCTCGGCCTGCAGCGTGTAGATGTACGTGTGCGGCTCGTACACGACAAGCGCGGGCACCTGGACGAGGACGCCGGCGACGACGAGCGTGGCGAGGACGCCGGCGACGACGAGCGTGGCGAGGGCGACGGGCAAGACACGCCCGTACCGCCGCCCCACCCGCAAAAGGGGCGCCAACAGGAGCAGCGCGAGCGGCAACGCCGGCACGAGGAAGCGCGGCCCCCACGACCAGCCACCGAGCCAGCGGATCAGTACGTTGGCGTGGGCGACGAGGTCGAACAGGAAGAGCGCCAGCAGGAGCAGGATCTCGGGACGGCGCCGCGCCCAGCCCGCGGCGATCCCAAGCGGCGCCAGCAGCAGCGGCGGCGCGTACTCGAGTAGCCCTTTGCCGGGGCTGACCAGCAGTCCGTACAGCCCTTCCACGAGTGAGGCGAGGGTGTGGGGCGGGTGGGTATCGCGGAACGCGTAGCGGTCGCCTTTGCTGTACCCCGTTTCCAGTGGCGAGCCGAAGCGTGCGGCGTTGTAGAGCCCGAGGGCGGCCAGGGTAGCGCCCAGCGGGAGGAGCAGCGCCGCCGCGCGGGCGAGGCGGCGTTCGCGTGGCAAGAGGATATAGAGCAGCAGGGGCGGGACGAACAGCAGCGACTCGATGCGCACGGACACCGCGACGGCCAGCGCGATGCCCGCCAGCAACGGGCCTCGCACGGTGAGGCGCGTCCGGTCGCGTAACACGGCGTAGACCGCCGCGAGCAGCGCGCAGGCCGTGAGCGGCTCGCTGAACCATTGCGTGGGGTAGACGGCCGCCGGGGTGGCGAACGCGTAGATTAGCCCCAACACCAGCGCCCCGCGCGCCGCGGCCCCTAACTCGACCGCAGCGAGGACGAGCAGTATCGTCGTGAGCGCCGTGGCTATCGCCGGGAGCGTCGAGGCGACGAAGCCCGGAAGCTCCGGCCGGTAGGCGGGCGGCGCGAGCGGCGCGACCGCGCGTCCGATGAGGTAGAGCGGGATGGCGGCGAGAGACTGTCCGGGACCATACTTCGAATAGAAGCGGCCGCCGAGGCCGGGCACGCCGATGTTCGCGTCGCGGACGGTCGGGGCGCCGGACTCGACGATCGAACGCGTCACGCCGAACATGCTCTGTCCATCGGTCCCGCCGACCGTTCCCGGCACGATGAGCAGTAGCGCGGCCAGGACCCCCAGCCCGAGCAGGACGGCGGCGAACCGGAGCCCAACACGGGAAGGTTCGGGCGCCGGGGGCCGGCTATTCTCCTCGCCGTTACGGACGGGGTTAAGCGTCGGCGTCACGGGACAGCCCTCTCCCCCCACGGGGAAAGGGGCCGGGAGTGAGGGGCTTGAGCCGAGGGATCGAACACGCGTCCATTGTAACATGCGGCGCGCCGCCGCGATTTTACGACCTTTTAAAGTGTCCTTAATACGGCCTTAACGTCCGAGACCTAGAGTGTGGGGAGAGAGGCCGTACAGGCCGCTGCGGCAATGGAGGTCGACCCCATGTATCTTCTCCCGCTATCGCGCCGGCGCCGCGCGCGCGCGCATCATCCGATGGCGTGGTACGCGTTGTCCGTGATCCTTGGCCTGCTCGCGCTGCTCGACCTCGTGGCGCTGGCCTCCCTGGAGCGTGTGAGCGCCGTTCTCCCGCTCGCGCTGCGGCAGCCGCTCGCCTCCGTCCTCATCGTCGGCCTGTGTCTCCTGCCGCCGCTCGCGTTGCAGGCGGCCACACGGGCCACGCGGCGTTCCGCACAGGTGAGGCCGGTCCTCGTCGTCGTGCCGGGAGGCAAACCCAACGCGGCGCGCCGACGCGCCGCCTGGTACCGCCTGGTAAATGGTGCGGGGTGAAGGCCTTTAGATCTCGAGTAGGGGCGCCGCCGTGCGGAAGATAGCCCGCCAGGCCTCCGAGCCCTCTACGGTGAACTCGAAGTGGCCGGTAGCGGGGAGCGTGATGAGCGAGGCGTCGTCGCCGCTCGCCGTCGCGTGGGCATAATAGTCCTGGCTCACGACGACGGGCACGCGGTCGTCGTCGGTCCCATGGATGAGCGTTTGAGGGACGCCTAGTGGCAGCAGCGCGGCGGGGGACGCCGTGGCGTAGCGCTCGGGGTACGCCGCGGGCGGACCGCCCATCAGCGCCTCGACGGCGCCGTCCCCCAACCCGAGATCCCACCCCTGTCGCAGGTCGCAGACTCCCGCGAGCGAGACGGCGCCCTTGAGCGGGAGCGGCGCGCCGTCGGGCGTGGCCACGGCGTCGCCGGCCGGGATACGCCCGCGCGCGGCCAGCCAGAGGGCCAGGTGCCCGCCCGCCGAGTGCCCGAGCGTCACGACGCGGCCGAGGTCGAGATTGTGCTCCGGCGCGAGCGCGCGCAAATGGTCGACGGCCCGAGCCGCGTCGTGGAACGTGCCCGGCCATCCGCCGCCCGGTTGACCGATGCGCCGGTACTCGATGTTCCAGGTGGCCGCACCGGCGGCCGTCAACGCCGCGCATAGGCCGTTGAGGTACGTAAGGTCGTGGGCGGCGCGCCAGAAGCCGCCGTGGATCGTCACGACGACGGGGCGCGGTCCCGGTCCCGCCGGCAGCCGCAGATCGCCGAACTGCAGCGGGTCGGGTCCGTAGTGGACGCGCGCGTCGGGGGCGGGCATCGGGTCGGCCAGGGCAGCTACGCTCACCTATTGCTCCTTCACATACTCTATACTTGGTATCAACTTACAGGAAGAGGAGGAGGAGGGCAATGGCGGCGAAAGGCGAAAAGGGCGAGAGCGTGACCGATCTGCGGCGCCGGGTCAAGAGTATCGAGCGCACGCTGGCCGAGATCCTGGAGCGGCAGGCGAGCGGTCGGACTGATGGGGGCGGGGCGCAGGGCGCCGTGGTGGGCCAGGCCGGGGACGGCGCCCGTCCCCCGGCTCTAGACGCGGTGTCCCTGCCGGATGTCTTGCCCGCGCTGCATGACGCCGCCCGCGCGCGCGGCGAGCGGTTGCTCCTCGTCGCCTTTGCCGATCCAGAGGCGGCGTCTGGAGGAGACTCTATGCCCGTCCTGAGTCTTGCCGACGACGAGAACCTCCGGCCGCTCACGACCCTGTGCGCCGCCGCGAGCAATCCGATACGGGCGAGGATCCTCCAGGCCCTTTTGCTGCACGGCGAGGGGACGACGACCGCGCTGGGCGCGGCCAGTGGGACCGGCGGCGGGAACCTCTATCAACACCTCAACGAGCTACAAGGGGCGAACCTCATCTACCAGCCCGGCCGCGGCCACTACTCCTTGACGCTCACGGGACGGCAGACCCTAGAGCTGCTCTTTTGGTGCGCGCGGCAGGCGCGTGGAGGCGCATAGGGGTTTACCGGCCGGTGCGCCCGTGGCCGTGGCCGGGCGCGCGTGGGACGTTTTCGGGCCGCGGGCCCACCGCGCGCCAGATTGACGGGGCGGACGGTCGATGCGTACCATACAGCAGCCGGCGTCGGTCGGCGCATAACATAAGCGATGTCGTCAAGAGTAGTGTCACGTAAAGGATAGGTCATGGCTATAGCGCCCGCGACGGAGACGGTTACGTTCGCGTCCGATGGGACGCAACTCGGTGGCTACCTGGCGCGGCCGGACGGCGCGGGGCCGTTCCCTGGCGTCGTCGTCATCCATGAGATCTTTGGGCTGAACGACGACATCAGGAGTGTGGCGCGGCGCTTCGCCGACGTGGGTTACGTCGCGCTGGCGGTCGACCTGTTCGCCGGCGGCAACCGCGCCGTGTGCATGGCGCGCGTGGTGGGGGGCGGGTTCGTCAATCCGTTAGAGAACAGAGGGGTGCGCGGCCTCAAGGCGGCGCTGACCGCGCTGGCCGGCCGGCCCGAGGTCGACGAGACGCGGCTCGGCGCGATAGGCTTCTGCCTGGGCGGCGGGTTCGCCATCGCCTGGGCCTGCGCCGACGATCGCCTCAAGGCCATCGCGCCGTATTACGGCACGAACCCGCGTCCGTTCGACGCGGTCGCGCGCCTGTGCCCCGTCGTCGGCTCCTATCCCGGAAAGGATTTCACGACCAGGGCGGGCAAAAAGCTCGACATCGCCCTCGACGGCTACGACATCCCGCACGACATCAAGGTGTACCCGGAGGCGCGGCACTCATTTTTCAACAGTCAAAGCTCGCGGTACGACGCGGCCGCGGCGGAGGACTCCTGGACGCGCGTGCGGGCGTTCTTCGACGAGCGCGTGCGGGGGCAGAGACGCTTTTAGGGGTAGGTTTGTCACGCGCGAGGGAGGGTCGGAGGGCGACGCCCTCCGTGTTCCCTCTTGTGTGGAGGGGTGAGCAGCTATGCTGCTCACCCCTCCACACCAAAAACCCACCCTTGTAAGGGGCAGAGACAGGAGGAACAGGTATGAACGGCGAGAGACTGACGCTCATGGCGGTCCACGCGCACCCCGACGACGAGGTCTTTGGGACGGGCGGCGTGTTCGCCCGCGCCGCCGCCGAGGGGATGCGCACCGTGCTCGTGACGGCCACGCGCGGCGAGGTCGGGGAGATCCATGACCCCGACCTTGACCCGGACGAGGCGCGGGAGCGGCTGGCCGCGATCCGCGAGGGGGAGCTGCGGCGCGCCTGCGCCGCGCTGGGGATCGACGAGTTGTACTTTCTGGGTTACCGCGATTCGGGAATGGTCGGGACCCCTGACAACGACGACCCGCGCGGTTTCCACAACGCCGATCCTGACGAGGCGACGGGGCGTGTGGTCGAACTCATCCGGCGGGAGCGGCCGGCGGTCGTCGTGACCTACGACGCGCGCGGCGGCTATGGCCATCCCGACCATATCGCGGCGCACCGCGCGACGGTCGCCGCGTTCGACGCCGCGGCCGACCCCGACCGCTATCCCGCGCAGGGCCTGGCGCCATGGCGCGCGCAAAAGCTCTACTACACTGCTTTTCCGCGGTCGGGGCTGCTCCAGATGCGCGACGAACTGCGCGCCCGCGGCATCGCCACGCCGTTCGAGCAGGATGGCGAAGACTTCGACCCGACGAGTTTCACCGTTCCCGACGAGGAGATCACGACGCGCGTCGACGTGGGCGCCTACGTGGAGCGGAAGCGCGCGGCCTTGCGGGCGCATCGCACGCAGATCGGCACGGAGCACTTCACCGCGTTGCTGCCCGCCGACCTCGCGCGCGCGATGCTGGGGACCGAGTGCTTCACGCGCGTCCGCTCGCTCGTCTCCGCCCCCGACCCGGAGGACGACCTCTTCGCCGGCCTGCGCTGATCCGGCCCGACCCTGTTCGCGCTCGACGCCGTCTCACACACGTCTACCTTTCAAGGGCGGGAGCCCACGCGCTGTAGCCGTGGGAGGATAGCCCACCGCTTGAGTGGCTGTAGCCCACATACCCACTGCGTTACTCATTCTGGCTACCTCTTATGTGGTATCATACGGCGATGGAGATTCAGCGTACCGTCACGATCACGTTGCCCGCTGACGCCGATCTGCGCGCGACACTGACGGCCTTCCGTGCCGTGCAGAACGCGGTGAGTGCGGACGCCTTTAACGACGGGAAGCCGCTCGCGGCCGTCCCCTTGCAGCGCGTCGTCTACGGCAGGGTCAAGGGGACGCTGAATAGCCAGATGACCATCACCGCGCTGCGCCTCGTCGTCGGGGCGTATAGCATTGCCGTCAAGGGGCGCAATCGTCGTCTCACAGCGGAGGCGCGGCGCAAGACGCGCTTCGAGTCCAAGGGCTGGCGCTACACGCCCCGTCAGATCAAGCCCCTCGGTGTCTGCCGTTTCGAGCGCCGGGCCGCGATGTTTCTCGTCGGCGTCCGTGGGCGCGACGCCGACTTCCGTCAGGACGGAACACTCTCCATCCGGACCGTGGGCGGGCGCAAGCGCCTCTCCTACAAGGTCGTGCGCGCACACCAGGCGCTCTTCGACGCGGCCAAAGAGATCGACTCCCTCACCGTCGTCGAGCGCGACGGCCACCTCTACGGACGCGTGGCCCTGACCCTGGACGCGCCCGACCCCACCGGGGTGACGCCGGTCGGCATTGACCTCAACGAGACGAACGCGCTGGTGGCCGTCGACAGTGACGGGAACGAGTTGTTCCTATCGGGGCTCGCGACCAAGGTTAAAAATCGGCGCACCATGCAGGCGACCAAGCGCGTGCAGCGCACGTTGGCGACCAGGAAGGCAGAGGGCACGGACACGCGCAGCGTCCGGCGCGTCCTCAAACGGCTGTCTGGTCGGCGCACGCGTCGCACGCGTGATGTCGCCCGCGTGACCGCCAAGATGCTGGTCGCCTGGGCTCCCGCCGACGCCGTCCTCGTCTTCGAGGACTTGCGGATGAGCCGCCCTGAGAAGGGGTTGACACGCGGGGCGGCCCTGCGTCGTCGCCTGTCGCTGTGGCAATTCGGCGCGATCCGCGACGCCGTTGAAAGCAAAGCTCAGATGCACGGCGTCGCCGTCACGTTCGTGAACCCCGCCTACACGAGCCAGAACTGTTCGCGCTGTGGGTTGCGCGGGAAGCGGCATCGTCACAAGTTCACCTGTCCTCACTAGGGATAATAGCCTCGGCGCGCGAGGAAGGGGTTCGGCGCCGGCTCACGCAGGGTTAAGGGCGGCATTAATCCCCTTGTCCGTCCAGTGGCGGGACGCGAGGCGCGGAAGAGGCGCCGTTCATGGTCGGCGCGGGCGTGATTGGCGGCCCCGTCTCTCCCGCGCTGGCGAGCGGGAGGAGCGCCGTAAAGACAGAGCCCTCGCCGACCGTACTTCTCGCCAGGAGGCGGCCGTGGTGCGCCTGTACGATCCCCTGTGCGATGGCGAGGCCCAGGCCGCTGCCCTCTGTCCTGGCCGCCGTGCCGGGTGCGCGGTGGAAACGCGCGAACAGGCGCGGCAGCTGGTCGGCCGGGATTCCCCGCCCCGTGTCGCGCACCGCGAGGGCGGCCTGTCCACTCGCGCGCCGTAGCGTTACCTCCACCACACCTCCAGGCCGGTTGTATTTGACGGCGTTGTCCAGGAGGATGAGCAGCGCCTGCTCCAGCCGCCCGGCGTCGCCCCGCACCAGGAGCGGCGCTGTGTCGCCCTGGCGCACCTCTACGTCGGCGCGCGCGGCCAGGCGCGCGACCTGGCGTGTCGTGGCGGCGATCAGGGGGGCGAGCGCGACGGGGTCGCGCGCCAGCGTGAGCGCGCCCGCGTCGAGCCGCGCCAGCGTGAGCAGATCGGCGATGATGCGGCCCATATGCTCCGCTTCCACGACGACATCGGCGACGAGCGCCCTGTCGTCCGGGTCGGGAACGCCGCCGGTTTCGAGAAGGACCTCAGCGTTTGTGCGCATCAGGGTGAGCGGCGTGCGCAGTTCGTGCGAGGCGTCGGCGATGAACTGGCGCTGCGCGGTGAAGGCGGCGTGAAGTGGACGTATAGCCTGCCGCGTCAGCACTACCCCCCCGGCCGTGGCGATGGCGACCGCCGCGGCGCCCAGGCCGAGCAGCAGGTAGAGCAGCCTGTGCTGGGCGTCGACGAGCGGGGCGGCCGGTTGCCCCGCTTGCAGCAGCGCCGCGACCAGTCCGCCCCGCTTGATGACCGCCGTGTAGAGGCGGACGTCCCCCGCGTCGGCGGTCACCAAGGTGCTGAACACACCGCGCCGCAGCCGCGCCGCCCGTCGCGCGGCGGTCACGTCGGGCAGCCCCGCGTGCTGGACCCCGGTCGAACTGTCCTGGAGCCGGCCGTCGGGCGAGAGCAGCAGGTAAAAGAATTCTTGATTGGCGAGCGGGGGCGGACCGGTGAAAGCCGGGTTCGTGCCGAGGGTAACGCCACCCGGAACGAGCGCGAGGAGGGCCTGCCGCTGCGCGGCCAGGCGTAGCGTCGCATCCGCCGCGTCGGAGAGTTGCCGCGCGAACGAGAGGTAGAGCACGGGGCCGAGCAGGAGGAGCGTCGCGGCGATGACTCCGGCGTAGGCGAGGATGAGGCGGCGGCGGACGTCGTCGAACACGTCCCGTCCCCTACTCGGCTCGCAGGACGTAGCCGACGCCGCGGACCGTGCGCACCAGGGGCGTCGCGGCGTCGGCGTCGATCTTGTCGCGCAGGTAGTGGATGTAGGTATCCACGACCGTGTCGTGCCCATCGTAGTCGTAGCGCCACACGTGCGCGATGATCTGCGGACGCGTGAGCACCTGGCCGGCGTGGCGCAGCATGAACTCGAGCAGGGCGAATTCCTTGGCGGAGAGGGCGATCAC
>JAABUZ0100006136.1_pt1 | contig 15234 bp, 19 predicted proteins | sample 5562091 | NCBI WGS metagenome assembly JAABUZ01 (sample SAMN12813069, study PRJNA571459) | rock metagenome | isolation source: Antarctica rocks | place: Antarctica: Victoria Land, Linnaeus Terrace sud | collected 2015-12-21 | reverse complement strand
TCCTCGACCCACAAGACCCCGTCGATCCAGCGCTGGCTACTGCGCCACCCGCGCTTCAAGGTCCACTTCACGCCGACCTACAGCTCGTGGCTAAACCTCGTCGAGCGCTGGTTCGCCGAACTGACGACCAAGTGGATCAAGCGCTCAGCCCACCGCTCGGTCCGCAACCTAGTCGCCTCGATCCGAACCTGGATCGTCAACTGGAACGAGAACCCCAAGCCCTACGTCTGGCACAAGACCGCAGACGAGATCCTCGACAGCCTCGCCTCCTACTGCCAGCGAATCTCTGACTCAGGACACTAGCTCTGCGCGTCGGCTTCCGCTCACTCGGGTGGAACCAGACGTAGGGGCTGGCGCGCGGCGAAGCCCCGCCCCCGCAACGCCGCCCTTACCGAGGGGATCGGGCTCGGGGACATCGGCGCTTTGGCGGCGCTTTCCCCTACGCGGCAGGATCTAGCCCGGCCGCTACCCGGCGGGAAGAGGCCGATGCGGCTAGCGCTGCTGCGGGCAAGCAGCGCGGGGTCGCCGCGTGGCTGCTCGTGCGAGCGGCGCCGCTCGTGGCGCCGCATGGAGCCCCTCGGCGCGACCCTGCTGCACCTCGCCGTCCCCCCGGACTTCGCGCGCCTGGCTCTCGATCGAGGCGCGGACCACGAAGCGCACGACCGGACGTCCACTCGACGCCGCTTCGGGCGGACCGAGATGGTGAAGCTACTGGGCTGGGCCGCCCTGACGCGGGCACCGAGGGGCGCCGTCAACCCGTTTGAGCACGGAGGCATCGACGCGCTGCCCGAGCGCACCGAGCTCGCCCGGATCGTCGAGCCCTACGGCGACGCCGCCGAGCAGACCGGCACCACCCCGGGGATCGCGGGCACCAAGAAGGGCGACGAGGTCGTCACCCTCAACCCCGACGAGACACGGGGCCAGGCGACGAGGTACGCGCTCGAGGTCAAGGACCGCAAGCTCGGCCTGAGCGCCATCCTCGCCGAGCTCGACGAGGCCCAGTCCAACCGCGGCGCGCTCGCCTCGGTCGCCGTGTTCAGCCGCGACACGAACTGCCCGGCCGCCGGCCCGTTCACCTACCACGGAACCCGCGGCCTCGCCGTGCTCGACAAGGACGAGCCCGACCCCGGGGCGCTGCGCCTCGCCTGCCTGTGGGCCCGGTGGACGGCGCGCAGGCAGCTCGCCGAGGACCGCGAGGGCGTCGACACCGAGCGCATCGAGGCGCTCATCGCCGAGGGCAGCCGCGCCCTGGACCGCCTGGCCAGCATCCGCCGCTGCCACACCGCCGCCCGCAACAAGGTCCAGGAGGCGGGCAGCCAGGTCGATGACCTCGGCTAGGATTTTCTAGCCACCCAAGTTGGGTCGCTAGAAAGCGTTAGACAAGCCGTGAACAAGCGCGACAACCCCCACACGCCAGGTGCAGGCCGCAAGCCTCCGACCCTCGCCGGCCGCGACCTCGACCTCGAGAACTTCGGCTCCCTGATCGAGCGCCTCACCGCAGGCAGTTACGAGCGCAGCCTCATCTACTCAGGTCTGCGCGGCGTCGGCAAGACCGTCCTGCTGATGGAGTTCGACGTGCTCGCCAGCGAAGCCGGGTGGGCCACCACCGACGTGCAGGAGGTCGGCTCCCAGCCGGACTTCCGCGTCACGTTCGCCAGGATGGCCGCCCGGCTGCTGCGCGAGATCAGCCGCCGGCACCGGGTCAAGGACCGCGTCGAGCGTGCACTCGGAGTCGTCAAGGCCTTCAGCATCGCGGTCCCCTCGGGCATCCAGCTCAAGCTCGACGTCGAAGCCGCCTCCGGGGTCGCTGACTCCCGTGACCCCGAGCAGGACCTCACCGACCTGCTGCGCGAGATCGGCGAGGTCGCGCAGCAGGTCGCCGGATCGGGCGCCCTGTTCCTGATCGACGAGATGCACAACCTCGACACCAGCTCACTGGCCGCGACCTGCATCGCCTTCCAGGCCATCAGCCGGCGCAGTCTCCCCCGTCGCCATGGCCGCCGCCGGGCTGCCCGATCCTCCAGGTCCGGCTCATGTCCGCCAAGCCCTACGCTGACCGCCTGTTCCAGTACCACGAACTCGGGCGGCTCCCCAAGCGCCCGCTCGCGCGGCGCTGATCGCCCCGCCGCGACGCGCGGTATCGGCTACGAGGAAGAAGCGGCGCGCCAGGTCGTCCGCGAATCCGCCGGCTACCCCCTACTTCATCCAGGAGTACGGCCCCGAGCTCTGGAACCACGCCGAGATCGGACCGATCGGGGCCGAGGACGTCGAGGCCGTGCGCGAGATCGTCACCGACTCCCTCGCGCGCAACTTCTTCGGCACGCGATTTCAGATGGCTACCGACGCCGAGCAGCGCTACCCTCCGCCATGGCCTCCCTCAGCGCGCCGCCCTACCCCACCTCGGCCGTCGCGCAGGCCTACGGCGCCAACGACCAGCGAGGCGTATCCGTGCACCGCGACGCGCTCATCCAGAAGGGACTGATCTGGAGCCCGCGCCGCGGCCGGCTCGACTTCACCGTCCCACTGTTCGCAGAGTACCTGCGCGATAACCATCCGATCGCCTCCTTTGAGGAAGGCTGAATTGGCGGTGTTACCCGACCTGCTCCGCCCCGGCCTCTGGGTCGTTTTCGTCGGCACCTCTGTGGGCGTGCGGTCGGCCCAGGCCGGCCGGTATTACGCGAACCCGACCAACCGGTTCTGGGAGCTGGTCGAGGCCGCGGAGCTCACAGACGGCAGCGGAATCACGGCCGAGCGCGACAGCGAGCTCCTCGACCATCAGATCGGGATAACCGACCTCGTCAAGAGCCGCGCTGCCTCATCGGACAGCCACCTTGAGCCTGGTGACCACAACGTCGCGGGGTTTCTCCGCCGCATCGAGGCGAACCCCCCAACGATCCTCGCCTTCAACGGCCGCGAACCGGCGCGTCAGGTCGCACACCACCTGGGAGAGCCGGTGCCCGCTGAAGGCCCGCTCCCGTGGAGGGTCGCGGGGGCGCTGGGCTATCGCCTGCCCTCATCCTCAGGCGCGAACGCCCGCCGCCCCGCCGCCTACAAGATGGAGGCGTGGCGTAGGTTCGGCCGCTGGGCCCGCGAAAGGGGAACAGCTGGCCATGAGCCGGTCCGCGGTTCGAGCCCGCGCCTTCAACGGATGGCAGCGGAAGACGTCGGGGATCTGGGATTCGTGTGGCAAACTGGTGGTGCAATCCCGGCAGCTGGCGAGTCTCCCCAACCGCGCGAATCCGCGAGGAGTCCGATATGCCGATGAGCAGCGTCAACATCCACCGTCCCGTCTTCGATGAGCCGCGCGAGTACGAGGGGTTTTCGTGCCTTCGGGCGCGACTCGGTCGTCAGGCGGGAACCGAGAAGCTCGGGCTGAGCCTGTTCGAGGTCCCGCCGGGGGAGGCGGCATATCCGTACCACTGGCATCTTGCCGAGGAGGAGGTGCTCATCGTGCTCGGCGGCCGCCCGTCGCTGCGAATCGCCGAGGGGTGGCGCGAGCTCGAAGCCGGCGACGTCCTCGCGTTTCCGGTCGGTGAGCGCGGCGCACATCAGCTTGTGAACCGCACCACAGCGCCGGTGCGATTCCTCGCCTTCTCAAACCAGCAGCCTGACATCATCATTCGTCCCGACTCGCAGACGATCGGGGTCGCCGAGCGGCGCCCCGAGGGCGGCGGCCTGGCCTACCACTTCCGGATCTCCGACGGCATCGGCTACATCGAAGGCGAGCAGGCACCATGAACGACGGCCAGCTGATCGCCGATGCGTCCTGGAACGTGCACGCGCCATGGGCATTGTCACACGGCGATGAGCCCTCGACACCACCTCGCTGGTTTATAAACGCCAGCGTTGCGGCACACCCTGCGCGTCGCCCCAGCGTTGACGTGGGTCTCGGTTGGGATCGTCCCGATCGTCCGCAGCGACGGCGACCATGGTCGACGCGGCGAGAGACAGGGTCACGTCGATCCCGCCGAGATGCCGACGACCTTGCCGCGATCGGCGACGTGGTGCACGGTGGGACTGCGCGCCGATACCCAGGAGCGCCTCGGACGCTGAGTCAGTGTAAGCGGTCGTCGAGCACGCCCGGCCCGAGGCGACCAGCACCGACCTGGTGCACACCGGCTTGGGTCCACGTCGAGCGTCCACTGCGCGGTGCGCAGTCAGGCAAGCAGTTGCCTGCGATGCCCTCGGGAAGGTGCCTGGCACCCGCTTTCAATACGGCAACTCGTGAGGCTGACAGCTTCGAAAGTCCGGCTGCACCGGCGCGGTAAAGCGGACAGCGTCGATCTCCGCTCGACCCTCCAGCAGCGCGCGGGCGATCCGGTGCATGCCGTCATGACCTGCCCGTCGTAGCCCAGGATGATCGGATAGGAGAGATCGGCCTCCATGATCAACCTGGCGTGCTCGGCGACCTTGCGGACCGTGGGTAGCTCAGCACTTCCGTCGAACCAGGAGGTGTCGATCTCGCTGATCGAGGCCACCGCCACGCGCTCGACCGGCAGATCCCGGCTCAGCGCAATGAGGCGGTCGACGTCCCAGGCGTCGAACCCCTGCTCTGCCGGCCAGAAGTGGTACTGCTTGCGCACGAACGCCAGTGTTGCGCGTTGAGCTAGCCCGGGGCGACCGAGCGCCTGACCGCCGGATAGACGACGGAGCGGCACCGCCCATGCGAACCGGTGTGCCTGCGAACATCGACCGGCGTGGAGCCTCCGATCAGACGATACGTCCCAGAGGATCTGGAGCCGATCGTGGCGCTGTCGCTGCGCGCCTGGGCGCCGGTGTTCGCGTCGCTTGAGGAGGCGTTGGGCAGCGAGCTGTTCACTCGGTTGCGTGGTGACTGGCGTCAAGGGCAGTCGGCCGAGGTTCGTCGGGTTCTGGAGGACGAGACCACACATGCGTGGGTAGCCGCGCTTGACGACCGAGCGGCGGGGTTCGTGGCCGCGACTCTGCACCCGGCGAGCGAGATCGGGGAGATCTCGATGATCGCCGTGGATCCCGATCGCCAGCGTGCTGGCATCGCGACTGCGCTGACGAGGACCGCTACCCAGTGGATGCGCGATTCTGGCATGAGTGTCGCGATGGTGGAGACCGGCGGCGATCCTGGCCATCTCCCGGCGCGACGGATCTATGAGACGACAGGGTTCACGCCCCTTCCGGTGTCTCGGTTCTTTAAGGCGCTGTAGGTAACCACCGGTGTGCTCGGCTCCGGCGCGGCTTCTGCATTCACGTCCGGGAGTCTTCTGCCTCCAGGCTGGATCGTGACGAAAGCCGGCAGCAGGACGCCGCTGCATCGAGGTGGTTCAACGCCTCCCTCGTCGCTGCTGAGCGCGCCCGTCAATTTGGCGTGCTTGGCCGCTGCGCGGCAGCGACGTCATGCTGGTGAGCGGCGAAAGCCACCTTCGATATCGAGGATCTGGCCGGTGACCCATTGGCTGTCTGGCGAAGCCAGCCACGCGACGGCGGGAGTGATGTCCTCCGGGCGCCCCCAGCGCCCGGCGGGGAAGCGACCGCGAAGCCGCTCGCGCAACTGGGGGTCGGCCCAGCCGGTGTCCACCGGTCCGGGGTTGATCGCGTTGACTGTGATCCCCAGGTCGGCCACGGCGTCGGCCAGCGAGGCGACCATCTGGTGGACGGCCCCCTTGCTGATCGCGTAGGGCAGCTCGGTCGCCATGGGAGCGAGATGCTGGCCGGAGGTGAAGAGTACGACGCGTCCGTCCGGGCGATCGTTGTCATGGGCGGCGGCGAAGGCCTGCACGAGCAGCACCGCCGCGCGTGCGTTGACCGCCCAGGAGCGGTCGAGCTCTGGCCAGGTCACGCTTGCGAGGTCCTGTGCCGAGCTGTGGGCGTGGTTGACAACGAGCACGTCGATCGCGCCGAACCGCTCGACGGTCGCGGCGATCAGCCGAGCCGGAGCCTCGGGGTCGGCGAGATCGGCCTCCAGATGCGCGAGGCGATCAGGACCGGCTCCCAGCGCTTCGACGATGCTCTCCGGTGCCCCAGGGTCGGCACCCCACGGCTGTTCGGCGTCGTGCTCGCTCCATGAATGGATCAGCACCCGCGCACCGTCGCCCAGCAACCGCTGGGCGATCGCGAAGCCGATGCCTGCCCTCCGGCTCACCCCCGTCACCAGGCACACCCGGCCGTCAAGCGCACCCTGTGTCATAGCTCTCCCGATAGCAGGCGCCGGAGTCGAAGGCTGCTGGCGCCCATGAACGGCCGCTGAGTGCCGTCGGGTTTCCATCCTCGGGCTCGGTAGAAGCGCTGGACAAGCGCGTTGCCTTCGAGCACCCACAGGGCTGCGGAGGCAAACTCTCCGCGGGTCAGCTGTGAAAGCGCCGCATCGTGCAGAGCGCTGCCGTGCCCTTGAGCCCAGAAGTCGGGGTCGACACAGAGCGAGTACAGCTCCCCGACCGTCGGGTCGAGGTCGTCGTCGCGGCTGGGGCCGGCACCGGCGAACCCGCACAGGCGGCTATCGAGCTCGGCGACGGTCACCGTGCTGCCTGGGGGTGGGTGTCCGAGGAATGGCTGCCATTGCACTCGGGCCGCTTCAGTCGTGAGCTGCGCTGTGGCGGCGGCGCTGAGCGCCGGCGCATTGCCTGCCCGGAACGCCGCGAGGTTGACTCGAACCAGCTCCTCCAGATCGTCTCCTCGCGCCGGACGGAGGGCCCTGGCTGATGCGCTGTTGACGCCCACAGCTGTGAAGCTTGCCATTCACGTGCTGGGACCGGGCACCTGCGCTCGACGTGATCTAACTTCCGCAGGCATGGTCGGCGTGTTTCGTCATGGGCACTACCGAGGTTGAACACGAACCCGCACCAGCGACGCCCGCAATCGCACAGCGTCCCCTCCCCGCACAAGCTCGCCAAGCGCATCAAGGCGGGCACCGTGCACATCAACACGTACCACATCTATGACGCCGCGCTGCCCTTTGGGGGCTACAAGCAGAGCGGATGGGGACGGGAGATGGGCGAGGAGGTTCTCGCCGCCTACCAGGAGACCAAGTCCGTGGTGGTCGCGCTCTGATAGGCGGCGTATCGTCATCCCGATCTGGCCGGAGGATCTTCTGGTGGGTTTGGCGGAGTTGCAGTTCATCGACGTCGAGCGGCGGGGAGCCGTGCTGTTCGGTGCATTTGACCGTCCCGAGCGCCACAACTCGTGCTCGCTTGAGGAGCACCGCGAGTTCGCCGGGTTCCTGCGGGCCGTCCAGAGGGATCCTGAGATCAAGGCGGCGGTGGTGACAGGCAAGGGCCGCTCGTTCTCGATCGGGGGTGACATCGAGCTGATGCGGGGGGTTACGGACGATCCGGGATCGCAGGTCCTGCCCCTGCTGGAAGACGCGCGGGAGCTCGTGCTTGCCCACATCGAGCTTGAGAAGCCGATCGTGGCGGCGATGAACGGCTGGGCGATGGGTTCAGGCGCGATCTTTGGGCTGCTGTGCGACATCATCGTCGCTGAGCGCTCGACCCGTATCGCCGACGGCCACACCCGGGCTGGGCTTGTCGCCGGTGACGGTGGCGTGGTTCTCTGGCCGCTCGCGATCGGCCTGACTCAGGCCAAGCGCCTGCTGCTGACCGGCGATGCGGTCAGCGGAGAGGAGGCGCTGCGGCTCGGCCTGGTCACCGAGCTCGTGGAGGACGGGCAAGCCGTCGGTCGCGCCCTCGCCATCGCCGAGAGGATGTGCACCGGGCCGGAGTTCGCGATGCGGATGACCAAGCGGGCGCTGAACCGTTGGCTGGCGCTGTCTTGGAGCGCCATCGGAGAGCACGCCATGGCGCTTGAGGGGCTCAGTATGGGCACGCCCGAGGCGTCCGCGGCGATCGCGGCGCTGGCCAGAGACGGCAGGCCGGCGATCGACCCAGACCCGACCTGACCCGCGTGGTCGGTCGCGTCGGTCTGGTCCAAGGCACCGCGGGTTACCAGATGACGTCCACGTCGTAGGCCGCAAACGCGGGGTCCGACCCGACCAACGAGACGCCCTCCGCCTGAGCCTGAGCGACCAGCATCCGATCAAACGGGTCGGCATGGTGCATGGGCAGGCGCCCAGCGGCCAGGGCATGGCGCTCCGTGATCGCGAGAAGCTGGACATCCGAGGCGAAGAGGGCATCGAAGTACCCCTCGGGCAGCCGCAGCTTGCCGCGGTGCTGCTTGATCGCCATCTCCCACACCGAGGCGGCGCTGACGACGGCTCGGGTACGGCGATCCTCGAGCAGCAGCCGCGCTCGGGTGCTCATCTTCCGTTCGTCGGCGCTCCAGAGCAGCAACGCCTGCGTGTCCAGCAGCACGGTCGCCATCGCTACTCGGCGAGCCCGAAGGCGCCTGCTTCCTCCTCTGTGAGCTCGTCGAAGTCCTGGGCGACCTCGACCTCGCCCGCAAACCGTCCCTTCAGCTGCGCGAAGGTCAAGCCGCGCGGGCTGGGTGACAGCACGGCGACCGGCACATTCCCACGACGGATCTCCACTTGCCCCCCGTCCTCCACCTCACGAAGCAGCCGGGAGAGGTGGGTCTTTGCCTCCTGAATCGTGACGCTTCGCATTCACGTCAAGCTAGCGGACCAGGTTGACCTGGTCAAGCCGGTCTCAACCCGTGGGTCGCCGTTGCCGTACCCAAGTCATAGACTCCTGACGCTACCCCGCCAGAAGGTATGGGGGCCGGAAAAGCAGGGGCGCAGAAGTAGGAGTAGGTGGCGGACCAACCGAGGCGCAATGACAACCACAGGAAAGATAGGACGCCCATGATTGAGAAGAGCTCTCACGCGACCAATGCGGACACCGCCCCGCCGGCGACCACCACCGATTCCGGTGTTCCCGCCCCCAGCGACGAGTTCTCACTCACTGTCGGCCCGGCTGGGCCCATCGCGCTGCACGACCACTACGTCGTGCAGAAGATGCAGCACTTCAACCGCGAGCGCGTCCCCGAGCGCGTGGTGCACGCCAAGGGCAGCGGCGCCCACGGCTTCTTCGAGGTCACCGACGATGTCACCCAGTTCACCAAGGCGGGCTTCCTGGCCCAGGTCGGCAAGCGCACCCCGGTGTTCGCTCGCTTCTCCACCGTCGCCGGCGAGCAGGGCTATCCCGACACCGTGCGCGACCCGCGCGGCTTTGCGCTGAAGTTCTACACCGACGAGGGCAACTTCGACCTCGTGGGCAACAACACGCCGGTCTTCTTCGTCCGCGACACCACCAAGTTCCAGGATTTCATCCATTCCCAGAAGCGCCTCCCCGACACCGGTCTGCGGTCCAACGACATGCAGTGGGACTTCTGGACGCTCTCGCCCGAGAGCGCCCACCAGGTCACGGTCCTGATGTCTGACCGCGGCACGCCGCGCACCTGGCGCAACATGAACGGCTACAGCAGCCACACGTTCTCCTGGGTCAACGCGGGTGGTCAGCGCTTCTGGGTCAAGTACCACTTCAAGACCGTCCAGGGCCCCGATAACTTCACTGACGACGAGGCCAAGGCGATGACCGCCGAGGACCCCGACTTCCACCGCCGCGACCTGCGCGAGGCGATTGCGTCGGGTAACGCCCCGGAGTGGCGCCTGGAAATGCAGATCATGCCCTTCGAGGAGGCCGCGGACTACCGCTTCAACCCGTTCGATCTGACCAAGGTCTGGCCGCACGGGGACTACCCGCCGATCCAGGTGGGGCGCCTGGTCCTCGACCGCAACCCCGCGAACTTCTTCGCCGAGGTCGAGCAGGCCGGATTCTCGCCCGCCAACCTCGTGCCCGGCACCGGACTCAGTCCGGACAAGATGCTGATGGGCCGGATCTTCTCCTACCACGACACTCATCTGCACCGGATCGGCGCCAACTACGAACAGCTGCCCATCAACTCTCCCAAGGTCGACGTGCACTCCTACAACAAGGACGCTCAGATGGCCTATCACCACGCGGGGGCACAGCCCGTCTACGCCCCCAACTCCTACGGTGGTCCCCAGGCCGATCCACTGGGCGCCGCCGACCTGGGCTGGTCGGTGGAGGCGGGAGAGCTGGGACGCTACGCGTATGACAAGCACGCCGAAGACGACGACTTCGGCCAGCCCGGGACGCTGTACCGCGAGGTGATGGATGAGATCGACCGCGAGCACCTGGTGACCAACATCGTCGGCCACGCCAGCGATGAGGTCAGCGCCGCGATGCAGCAGCGCGTGGTTGCCTACTGGACCAGCGTCGATGCCCAACTCGGCGCGCGCGTAGCCGCCGGTCTCGGCCATGGCGCCTCGTCCAACGGCGGCCCCTCGACTCAGGCGGCGGAGCTGGTCGCGGGCCGCGCCAACCGCGCCTGAGGCCCCGGGGTCGGGTGCTGCGCATCGAAGCGGGTGGGTCGCGGGGCTTTACCGCCTGCGGCCCGCGGCGAGCGTGCCCGGGGTGAGCGCCGCGTCGGGCGCAGCGGCGATGTCCGCGAAGGGGTCGCGGCCGGCGATGGTTCCCTGAGAGCGCTCTAGCACGCAACGAGCGAACCAGGCCTCGCTTGCGTGGCCCGAGGCGCGGCGCCGAGCGTGCCAGCGCATGGCCGCGGCATGGTGAGGGCCGCGGTGGGCGTAGGCGAGCGCGTCGGTGAGCGTGCGCCAGGCGCTGACGGTGAAGCCGCTGAAGCTAAGGCCGTCGAGCCCGGGGGTGGCGAAGGATGCCAGCGCCCCGGCGGCCGACTGCTGCTCGGCGGCGCTTCGCAGGAGCAGGCGGTAGAAGGCGGGCAGGTTGCGCGGCGGGACCCCGGCGTAGGTGAAGACGACCCCGGGCAGCGCTCCGCTCTGCCCGGCGGCGGAGATGCCGTCGAGCGGGTCGCGACCATGCAGGGTGCCGGTGGTGCGCACGGGGATCAGGCGGACGTGCCACCGCTCGGCGTCCGCTGGCCAGGACACGGTGCGCTCGTGCGCGTCGAGCGCTTCCACGGATGGCCAGGTGGTGAGGACCATGATGCGGCGCGCGTCGACGAGGGCGCCCCAGCCGTCGTTGCGCAGCAGCGTCGACCGCAGCGGTCCAGACGGCTGGTCCCTCGGAGAGTGCAGGGAGCGGCCGCCGAAGGTGTAGGTGGCCGCCAGGCTTTCCGGGCGGCGGCGACTGCTGCGCAGCAGACGGGCGGCGGACACCGGCCCCGGACAGGAGATGACATCCAGAGAAAGGCGCGGAGACTTGCATTACAGCGTTATAACACGCCTTGGATATGCTGGCAAGGTGAGTGCCCGGCCCCCCGATGCCGACCTGCGGCTCCGCATGCTCGAGGCGGCGGCGCATCTCATCGCCGACGAGGGATCGCACGCCTTGAGCGCCCGCCGGATCGCCGCCGCGGCGGGGACTTCGACCATGGCGGTGTACACGCACTTCGGCGGGATGGAGGAGTTACGCCGGGCGATCCGTCGCGAGGGCTTTGACCGACTGACGGCGCACCTGGCAGGCGTCGAGCCCACCGGCGACTCGCTCGTCGACCTCGCCCGACTCGGGGCCGCCTACTGCCTCAATGCCCTGGCCCACCCGGATCTCTATCGGGTGACGTTTCTGGAGGGGCCCATCGACCTCGACGACGCCGCCACCGGGCTCGAATCGTTCGCCCCCCTCGTGGGCGGCGTGCAGCGCTGCGCCGACGAGGGGACGATGGAGCCCGGCGACGCTTGGTCACGTGCGATTCAGCTATGGACGGGCGCGCACGGCATGCTCACCGCCCACTTCGCCGGCCTGATCACCCTCGATGGGCTTCTCGAGCACTTTGCCGCGATGGGCACGGCCCTGTTCATCGGCTACGGCGCAGATCGCGAGCGCTCCGCCGCAGCGGTCGCTTCGGCCGCAATGCGGACGACGGTGCCCACGGCCTCGCCCGAGCCGCTCCCGGCGGCCAGAGCATCACCGGCGCTCCCCTGACCCCGCCTCCGCCTGGCCGTCGCTCATCATCTGCTGATGAGCGCCGTCGAAATCCTCACCTCGACTCAGCTCAACCGCGCCACGCTGGCACGCCAGATGCTGCTGGAGCGCCATGAGCTGAGCGTCCCCGAAGCAGTGTGCCGCCTGTCTGGTCTTCAGGCCCAGGAGCCACGGCCGCCCTTCGTCGGGTTGTGGTCGCGCCTCGAGGAGTTTGATCCCAGTGCCCTGACCGGCTCTCTGGAGGACCGCTCCGTCGTCCGCGCCACCGCGATGCGCGCGACCCTCCACCTGCTGTCGGCAGAGCACTACCGGGCGTTCGGGCCGGCGCTCGCCACCGTGCTGGCCGGTGGTCTGGGCGTGCTGGGCGATCGAGCCGAACGCATGGACGTCGAGGCGGTCCTGCGCGCCGCTCGGGAGCTGCTCACCGAGCGCCCCCGGACCTTTGGAGAGATCCGCGGGGCGCTCGTCGAGCGCTTTCCCGAGTCCGACGAGCGGGCCCTTGGTTTCACCGTGCGCATGCTGCTGGCACTGGTCATGGTTCCCACCGAGGATCGGTGGGCCTTCCCGCGCGATGCGCGGTTTGCCTTGAGCGATGAATGGCTCGGCGAGCCGCTGCCCGGTCAGGCCGAGCCTGACGCGCTGGTCCTGGCCTATCTGCGCGCCTTTGGCCCCGCCACCGTGGCTGATGCCCAAACCTGGTCGGGAGTCAAGGGGCTCAAGCCCGTCTTCCAGCGTCTCCGGCCGCAGCTGGCCGGGTTCGCCGATGAGCGCGGACGAGCGCTCTTTGATCTACCCGACGCCCCAAGGCCCCACCCCGAGACTCCGACACCCGTGCGCTACCTGCCCGAGTTCGACAATCTCGTCCTTGCCCATGCCGACCGGACCCGGCTCATCGCCGACGCGCACCGACCCCTGGTGACCACGAGGAACCTCCGCGTGCGTGCCACGTTCCTCGTTGACGGCATGGTGGCTGGCACCTGGACGATGGCCAAGAAGCGCAAGGTCGCCACGCTCGAGATTTCGCCCTTCGCCAGGCTCCTGCCGCGCGAGCTGCTCGCGCTGGAGGAGGAGGGGGAGCGCCTCGCCTCCTTCTTGGAACCAGACTCGGCCGGGTTCGCCCTGGCCGCTGCTTCCCCGGTCGCCTGATGGCCACAACCGCTGCCGCGGCCGCCGCCGCTGTCGCCACTGCCCGCGACGGCCTGGCGGGCGGGCGCCCCAACCGGCCGACCGCCGCACCGAGCCGCTCGCCGCCTTCTCACCGAGTCGGTGAATCAGGGCTGCGTACTCTGTCCATCGCGGTAGGGGTTAGTTGGCCACCACTCCCGTCGGCTTCTTCGGTAGCCCGGCCGCCTTTCGAAGCTTCGCCGCTATCTCGGTGATCTCGCCGGGATCGGCGCTGGGCGCGAATACGGCGGGCTGGGGCGGGAGATCAAACGCCGGCTTCCCCTCGGGGTGGGGCTCGTCGGCGATGAACAGATCCTCCCCCGTCTCCGGATGGGGGCCGTTGAACACCGCCGCCAGCTCCTGGAAGTCCTCGGGTGAGAAGCGGTAGAGCTTGAGGTGCTCACCCCGCTTGATGTGCGGCCGGCACTCCGGGATCTTGTCGGTGGGAATGCGGGGTGAGGGAAAGAGCTTGGTCAGGTCCGCCCCGGTGAGGTTCTCCAGGGCACGAGCGTAGGCGACCTGGTGGACGCCGCCGCGGACGATCAGATAGCCGGTGAGGGCGCGAGCTGCCGGGTGCTTGACCATCTCATACACCTTCATCTTGTTGTTGCGCGCGCCGGTCTCGAGAAAGAAGTTGTGCGTGAGATCCTCGATCAGGTCACCCGAGGAGAAGACGTAATCCCCGTTCCACGGCTTGCCGTTGGAGTCCTGGACGAGCGCCGCGGCGCCACCGGCGATGAACTGCTGGGGATTCGGCGTGCCCTTGACGTTGGCCAGCGCGCCGTTCTTGCCCGGGGTGCCCTCACCGGCCCCGGTGAGCATCGTGTTGATGGCGGCGGCGACGAGCTCGATGTGGCCGAACTCCTCGGCAGCGATGCTCGCCACCAGGTCGTAGAAGGGGCGCGCGTTCTGCCGGCTGCGGAAGTTAAACGACTGATAGGTGTAGTTCATGAAGGTCGACATCTCGCCGAACTTTCCGCCGAGCAGCTCCTGAACGGCGGCGGCGCCGGCGGGATCGGGATCAGACGGTGGCGGGAGCTCGGTCAGCAGTCGGTCGATGCGCATGATCATGGGGGGGCTCCTCCTGAAAGACGGGACAGTCTTCCTCCTCTACCACCGCCGCCCGATCGCTAACCCGGACCTTGGCCCGGACGCGAGCCGCCGTGGGCGTTAACCTTCGGCGATCCATGGCCTCTTCCAGCGCCCCGCAGCAGATGCCGCTCTCCACCGGCCTGGAGATTCCGGGGATGGCGGTTACCGAGGGGCTCGGCGTCGTCTTCGGCTTGGTGGTGCGCAGCATGGGGATCACCGGATCGGTGACCGCTTCGTTCAAGGCCCTGCGGCGCGGGGAGATATCTGAGTACACGACCCTGCTCGAAGACAGCCGTCGCCATGCCATCGACCGCATGATCGACAACGCGCGGCTGATGGGCGCCGACGGGATCGTCTCCATGCGCTTTGATTCCTCAGAGATCGGCCAGCAGTTCACCGAGATCGTCGCCTACGGCACGGCGGTCCGGCTCGAGCGTGGCGCCTGAGCCGCCGCACCCCACCGACGGCTCGCATCCCAGCGACGCCGACCGCGACCGTCTCGCCGCGGCGCTGGGCCGTCACTACGCGGCCGGTCGTCTCGATCTCACAGAGCTCGACGGGCGCCTGGAGAAGGTGCTCGGCGCCGCCAGCGTCATCGAGGCGGCCGGTGCTCTGGATGGCCTGGGCCCCCTTGAGGCATCGACACCGCCGCGCCGAGGCTGGCGCCGACGCCATGGCGAAAGCGTCGGTGCCCAGCCGGGCTGGGTACCGACGCTCGAGCGCTTTCGAGACCCTGCGACCAACCGTCTGATGCGAGTCTGGATCGATCCGGTGGACTCCAGCCGCAACTACGTGGCGGAGGCCTGAGGGGCCCCGGCGCTTGACCTCTCGGGTGTCGTATCCCTTTGACACCCAAGTCCAGTAAGCGTAGGCTTACGGTAAGTGGTTGCTTACCAGACCGGAGGACTGAGTGGACTGGGCGCCCTGGGCGACCCGACGCGGCGAGCGATCTTCGAGCGCCTCGCCGACGGACCCTGCGCGGTCAGCGAGATCGCCCGGGAGCTGCCGGTGAGTCGGCCCGCGGTCTCCCAGCACCTGAAGGTGCTTCGGGAGGCGGGTCTGGTCTCTGACAGGACCGACGGTAACCGCCGCATCTATCGGCTGGATCCGGACGGGGTCGGCGCTC
>JAABUZ0100006135.1_pt1 | contig 15235 bp, 11 predicted proteins | sample 5562091 | NCBI WGS metagenome assembly JAABUZ01 (sample SAMN12813069, study PRJNA571459) | rock metagenome | isolation source: Antarctica rocks | place: Antarctica: Victoria Land, Linnaeus Terrace sud | collected 2015-12-21 | reverse complement strand
GCGACGGAGCCGCTGCTCGGCTGCATCAGCCCGGCGATCAATTTCAGCAGGGTGCTTTTGCCGGAGCCGTTTCGCCCAATGATGCCGACGGAGTCGCCCGGATAGACCGTCAGATTGATATCCCGTAGTGCCCAGAAATCTTCCCGTTGCCCTTTGTCGCGCTCTAGCGTGCGTACGAAGAGTTCATGAAACGTTCTCGGCCGCTCGTGATGGAGAATGAAACGGCGGGAGACGTCATGTACTTCAATAATGGGGTCTACCGTGGTCATCTGTCCTATCATATTCCTACTTCTCACCCGCGTCGGCTCATCGTTAGCCGCCGCGAGTATACTTCGCACCGATGATCTGTCAACCGCAGCATAGTACGGGCCTAATGCTGCTCGCGATCACTCGATGCGCTACCGCACGATGAGCCTCGCAAAAGACGGTTCCATACGGATGTGGGCCGTACCAAACCCTATGGTATATTCTCTCACCGATGATGAGCGGGTCGGTTGGTGCGTACGTGTGGGAGGATGCATCCGTGCATCAGAAGAGTAAATTCCCGGCCCCACGGATACTCCGGACAGATTCGGCATCGCGATGGCGGCAGGAAAACGCCATCTTGTATGCCGTTGTACGCGGTACGCCGACTGCGCGACGAGAAATAGGCGCTGCCGATTCGCTCGACTGGGAGTATCTCCTGCGCGCTGCCGATTACCACGGTATTCTTCCATTATTGCATCAGTGGATACAATCGCAACGAGAAATTGCTGTTCCGCCGGAAATCAGCCTGCGGCTGTCTGGAGCATACTGGGCGAACCACTTTCGCAATCGTATGCTCCTCGAAGAACTCGTACGGGTACTCCAGAATGCTGCCGCAGCCGGAATCGCCGTGATGCCGCTCAAAGGAGCGGCGCTCGCGCTCCTGTATTATCCCACGCCGGCCTTGCGGCCAATGAGCGATCTGGATCTCCTGCTGCAACCCGGCGATGTCGTGGCGATGACCGCCCTCCTCCATCGTCTCGGCTATGAGGAGGTATCCGGGGCGCCCGTACTCCTCGATGAACGTTTCTACGATGCACAACAGGGAGAACACCGATTTGTCACCCATAAAGATGGCTGCAATGTGCTGATCGAATTCCGGATCGAGCCGCTCGATCCGCTTATTGATACGCTCTCCGCCCTTGATCCCGTGCTGGATGCCGCTTTGCACGATCGCGCCGCATGGATGTGGACGCGAGGTCAGGATGCGATGCATGAGCGTGTGCCATTCGCGCGCATCTCACCGGAAGACCTGTTGCTCCACGTCGCCAGTCATCTCACCACGCGCCATCGCTATTTTCGGCTCCTCTGGCTCTACGACCTCTCGCTGGTCATTACGGCACACGGTAACGATATTGACTGGGCATATATTGGCGACGCGGCACGTCGCCTCCGTCTATCCGTTCCGGTCTATGCCGCGCTTGCGGCAGCGCAATGTCTGCTCGGCGCTCCCGTCCCCCTTGCCGAGATGGAAAGGATGCTGTTCGCTGGCAGCGAGCGACGGCGGCCCCTTCAACGTGTGGGGCGAGCCTTTTTCGCGCGGCGTATCCGCGCCGCCAATCGCGGTGACCTCACCGCACAATCGTATGCGCAGGTCTGGCTCGTGGCAGCATCCTTTGGGCGGTTGCGTGGATGGAAACCGCGCCTGCGCGCCCTTCGGTGGATTCTCTTCCCGAGCCGTGCCTACCTTGCTGCCTGGGGAAATGAACCGATCCCCGTCGGCCATGCCGCCTATGCCGCCACGTTCCTTCACTTCATCGGTATCTCGCTCTTGCGTGCGCTCGGTGGCATTGGCCGGTTCGCGCGTGTGCCAGTGCTGCCCGCGCTGATTGATCGGTTTATGGAACGGCGGTACCCCTTCACCGTTCCATGAAGCCACCGCCCGCTCCGTTCAGGCAGCAAAATCGGGATGAGGCACCCGGAATCCGCGTCTGTGTGCATTGCCTCCACTGTCCTCCCTCTCCCACTCATTCGATGAGGTATCTGCCGAGCAACACGAGACTCCCCGCCAGGACGCAGAGGCCGAAGACGAGTACGATCTGCCAGAGGGGATCAAGGAAGACCGTGAGACGCTGCCAGAACGGGCCGATGACTGTGAACAAGGGGCCGGACGCGGTCGCATACAAGACAATGAATCGCGCGGTGCCTTCCTGCGGCATACCATTGTAGACGAGCGAGTACCCCTCAGGCTGTACACTTCCATTTACCCACCACGTCACCGCGTTGTTCGCGTCGCCATCGGCGGTCACGAGAATTCGCAGCGTCTGCCCTTTCCTGACAATGACAGCAGGCGAAAAGTCAAAAGCCTGATACGTATTGTCCTTGATCGCCGCTTTGTCCACCGTCCGCGTTGCCACATCTTGCCATATACCGGCCGCGTCTGCCTGGACAGTTACCTTCAGGGCACCGTGATTCTCGCGCAGATACGTGCCGAGGAAGAGCGCGATGGAACGAACCCGCGCTCCGTTGGCGGGAAATTGCTGTTGTGCCGTTATCCCGCTGTACAACCCCCCAATTGGGTGGATCGCCGGGGTATTCGCAGCGGTTGTTGCTGGCGCGACGGTTGGTACACCGGGAAGGGGAACGCCACTCTGATCCGCAGTCGGCACTTTGACGGGAAAAACCGCCACGATGGCAAGGAAAAGCGTCCCAATTGCCGCGCCACGGAGGTACTGCCTGTTCATCCAATCTCCACACCGTAGTAGCGGAGGAAGAGCGTCGCCAGCGCGACCAGTTGCAGTGCTGCCATCGCGACCGGGGCGAGACGGAGCGCAATCGGATGCTCCGCACAGAGATGATCCCAGCCGGAAAGCAGGAGAAAGAGGAGAGGAGCAACGATCGGGAAGAAATACCGTCCCTGCAGGCCGAACTCTGAGCCTATACGAGCAAAGCCACGAAAATAATCCACGCCGATAAATAGGAAGAGCGCCTGGCCGACGATAAAAGCGAGCATGAGGAGAATCATGCCCCGCCGCTTGGATTGCCGCACGAATTGCACGAGCAGACCGATGCCCCCAATGATGTAGACAACGACAATCAGGATGAAGGCGCGGTCGGGAAGCGGCGCATCGAGCCAGCCGAAGTTTCCCCAAAAATCTCTAATAAGCAGCGTATAGAAGTAGCCCCAGCCTCGAGACTGCTCACGTTGAAAGTATTGCCAGAGCGAGATTACTGCGAACGATTGCCCGGCCTCACCGGCGGATGGCGGCGATGCCGCAGCAACCGTCGTTCCACCACTCAGGAAGCGGATCAGCGGGGCAAGGCGGATCGCCCCGAACCCGACAACACCATTATAGTGAAAATTAAGGAATGCCCACGGGCTATACACCGCGATAGCGCCAATTGCATAGGCACCGAGGGCGAGCAATTTCGTTCGGACAGACTGCCATGAGGAGCGGAGTGTAGGGATGATTTTGATGAGGATGATGATCCCTGTAAGGATAACGATGGGAACGACCGTCGGTTTGGTGAGAAGCATTAACCCGCTGATGATACCGATCACTAACGCGAATCGGGCTGAGAACTCGTGTTGCTGCCATGTCCGCACCGTCAGCCAGATCAGCGTTGTCGCGCCGAGGTCCATCGCGACATCGTTGTTGACCGTGGACGTGACAAATACATACATCGGCAACAGCGCCATGCAAAGCCCGAGCGACCATCCCCACCGTCGTGTCCGCCGCAGTTCATAGGCGAGCAAGTAGCCAAAGACGCAACTCAGCGCGCCCAGCACGGCGGAAGCGAACCGAACGGCAAAAAGGCGGGAGAGAATAGGCGCGGCTTTGAAGAGAAGATACGCGGGCACGCTGTAGAGGAAATACAGGGGAGGATTCGAACTCGCGAGACCGGCGGCAGCGCTCCGACGGTCCGCATCAGAGCCGCGATACGCACGGGCGTCGCGGTAATCGTACGTGATGGGAAGATACGCCAAGCTGTGCGGGGCCGATAATCCCAGACTTGAGAGGTCACCGAGCAGCGTAAGCGTCCAACTCGTGGTGTTCTCTTTCGGATAGCCAGGGTATTTCCGGTATGGAGTATGCGGGAGCGTATGTTGTTCGGCGAGGTGGGTGACGTACGTGAACTGATCTGGCTCATCCGGCGCTTGCCACGGCGGTACGACGACCATCCATAGACAGCGGATACCGAGGGCAATGACGAAGAGTGCAAGCAGGTCGTAAGCGATTACGCGCGTTGTCGCGGGTGGCTCATCGGTGGCGGGGCGCGGGAATGGCAGCACAGGCGTTGCGATCCATGTGCCGCGCCAGTTGAGCGGTGATCGCGCGATCCATTCGCGCGCCGCCACCGCGAAGCGCCCGCCAATTAGTACATAGATCACCACGCCGATCGTCATCAGGAGCGCCCCGATCGCCACTACCCTGGTCAACGGTTGCGCCGCTACTTTGATGATGACGATCAGGAGCAGTGCGAGAAGCAGGATGGGTGATGTGCGATTCATTGAACGGGAGGGAGCCACGTCGGAGGACATAGAACCTGCTTGATGCGTCTACCATACAGCCGCCCAGTTAACCGAGCCGGGGGATGGTAGCATAGAAAGTGGCCGCGCGTGTATCGCGTGATCCATAATTGTGCGACCGCCGGATCGCAACGCGGACTATGCTATACTCCGTCACGCGATAGGCGTGGAGAACGGCGCGCACCGAACGTCCGGAGAGACGGGGGCGGTCGGTAGATTGTAGGCCATGTACCGTGGAGATGGCAAAGATGTTGGGTCAATCCGCCGACGTGATACAGCAGCATGGACTGTCTACACGGATACCATATCGAGATGAAGAGGAAACAGACGCCTGCGAATTGACGATTCTCATGCCCTGCTTGAACGAAGCGGAAACATTGGCGCTCTGCATCCAGAATGCGCGGCGGTTTCTGGATGAGTACGGCATCAATGGCGAGGTTCTGATCGCGGATAACGGCAGCGCCGATGGATCGCAGCAAATTGCCCAGGAATGCGGTGCGCGGGTCGTTGATGTCCCGGAGCGTGGCTACGGCAACGCGTTGCGGTACGGGATCGAAGCGGCGTATGGCCGCTATGTCATCATGGGTGATGCGGACGGCAGCTACAATTTCATGGCCTTGATGCCCTTTGTGGAGCAACTTCGCGCCGGATACGAACTGGTGATGGGTAATCGCTTCGCGGGGGGCATCGAACCGGGCGCGATGCCAAAACTGCACAAGTATCTCGGTAATCCCGTTTTGACGATGATCGGGCGGCTCTTTTTCGGGGGCCCATGCCGTGATTTCCATTGTGGCCTGCGCGGATTTCAGCGAGATGCGATGTGTGATCTGGATTTGCGCACGACGGGCATGGAGTTCGCAAGCGAAATGGTCGTCAAGGCTACGATGCACAATTTGCGTATCACAGAGGTGCCGACGGCCCTCGCGCGGGATGGGCGCAGTCGCCCGCCACATCTGCGCAGCTGGCGGGATGGGTGGCGGCATCTCCGGTTTCTCTTGTTGTACAGCCCGCGCTGGCTTTTCCTCTATCCCGGTTTCGCGGCGGTCCTTGTTGGGATCATCACGATGGCGCTTCTGATCGTCGGTCCGGTGCATCTAGGCAGGATCGGCTTCGATATCCACACGCTTTTGCTTGCCAGCCTGCTGGTGATGGTCGGTACGCAGTCCATGTTCTTCGCCATCCTCGCGCAGGAGTTCGCAATCAGTGATGGCCTGGTGCCGCCCGAACAGCGCTTCAATTCGTTCTTCGCCCGGCTGCCGCTCGAAGCGACCCTGGTGATCGGTTTGATTCTTGTTGGCGCGGGGGGTATCGGCATCCTCGTCGCGGTATTGATCTGGGGTTCGGTGGACTTCGGCGGGCTGCGCGTGAGTGAGATGATGCGCATGCTCGTCCCGTCCGTTACCGCAGTCGCGGTCGGATTCCAGTTGATGATCGCGAGTTTCTTCAAGGGCATCCTCAGCCTGAAAGTCGTACGCGAGCGGTAGCCGGGGTCGGGATCGTGTCCCGCTGACGAGCGATGGCGCTCATGAATATCGGCGCATCGCGAGGAACATGGAGAGAACGGACCCATTGCGGATTCTGATCGTGCTCGAATACTTCCCACCCCACATCGGGGGAGTCGAAACACTTTTTGACCATCTGACGGCGGCGCTGGTGCGCGAAGGCCACCGTGTGACGGTCATCACCCTGCGCGTGCCGGGAACGAAAGCGCGAGAGATCCGCCACGGTGTTGAGGTCTTGCGGGTCTGGACGCCGCGATGGGCGCGTAGAGGCTTCTTCACCCTCGTATCTTTTCCGCTCACACTCACGAAAGCGCGGCGTGCCGATATTGTCCACGCGGCGACACCGAACTCGGCTCTCCCTGCGTGGCTCGCCGCGACGATCGCGCGCAAACCGGTTGTCCATACCGTCCACGAGGTCTTCGCCGATCTGCTCAGCACGCTCCCTGGTTTGCATCCCCTACGTGCACTCCTGTTCCGTCTCTTTGAGACGAGTGTGTTGCGCTTGCCATTTGCACGATTCCTCTGTGTCTCGGAGTTCACGCGCGGGCGGCTTGTGCGGTTGATGCACATCGCGCCGGAGCGTACGGCGGTCATCTACCCCGCCCTCGATTATACCTTCTGGGATCGCACGCGGCATCGGCCGCGCGATCTAAAAGGCGAACTCGGGCTTGGCGAGGATGTATTTCTCTCGCTGTACTTTGGCAGGCCGGGCTTCCTTAAGGGGGTCGAATACCTGATTGACGCAGCGACCTGGATACGCGAGCGCCTTCCGTCGAGCCATCTCGTCATGCTTCTCGATCATGACCCACCCGATCACTATCAGCGGCTCCGACAGCGGATTGTCCAGTTGGGGCTGACAGAGTACGTCACGGTGCGCGATCCGGTTGCGAGAGACGTGTTACCGTCCTTTCTCCTGGCAGCGGATTGCGTGATCGTCCCATCGCTTTCCGAGGGGTTCGGGTACGCGGCGGTCGAGGCGGCGACGCTTGGTTGCCCTGTTGTCACGACCTCCGGCCACTCCGTGCAGGAGGTCATCGGCGATAGCGCTGATTTCGTTCCTCCGCGCGATGGAGTGGCGCTCGCTGAGGCGGTCGTCGCGGTCGCACGGTCGCCGCACTCCCGCGCGGCGCCGAAACAATTCACTCTCGCCGCGCATGTCGCGGCGTTGACCGACATATACACGCGCCTCACACAGGGCCAGGCGTCCGCACGCACGCACGCCGCCTCGTTACCTGACCAATGACACGGAATGTGATTGCGTCCGAGGGACACGGAGCCGCGCGCACTACTGAGCAGGCGCGGATCGGCATCAACGGTCTCTTTCTCGCATTGGGAAAGATGGCTGGGATGGAAACCTATCTTCGTGCCATGGTCCGAGAATTGCCCGCGCTCGATCCGGCAGTCGCCTATCTTCTCTTCACTGAGCGGAACAATGCCGGGTCGTTTGGGGTCGGGGGATGTTCCAACGTCCGCGAGGTCGTCTGCCACATTCCGTCCGTAGCGGATCGGCGCGCGATGTGGGCGACCCGTCTCGCGTATGAATACGCGCGTTTGCCGACGCAGGCGCGGCGGCAAACGATTGATGTGCTCTTTTCGCCTGCATTCATTGGGCCCGCACACCCCCAATACACATCGGTCATCACGATCCACGACACACAGCATGAGGATCTCCCGGAGAACTTCGGGGCGCTCGATCGCGCGCTGTTTACTCGATTACTCCGTCGGTCGGTGCGCTCCGCCGCGCACATCTTCACCCCATCGGAGCACGCAAAGCGACGGATCGCGGCGGTCTATCAGGTGCCAGCGGAGCGGATTACCGTGACCTACAATGCGCCTGATCTCGTCTATTTCGCGCGCGTGCCGCGTGAGGAAATCGCCCGCGTCCGCGATGTGTATGGCCTTCATACCCCGTATATCCTCTCGGTCGCGACGCTCCTTCCCCATAAAAACCTCGACGCGCTGATCGCGGTATACGCAGCGCTCCGCCAACGCGGTGAGACCGACGCACAACTCGTACTGGTTGGCCTGCGCAGCGTCGCTGCCGGGCCGTTGGAAGCGCGCATTCAGTCAGCAGGGCTGGGCGGGCAGGTGATCCTCACCGGCTGGGTGCCCGATACCGATCTGCCCGCCCTTTATCAGGGTGCGGCCGCCTTCGTCCTCCCCTCCCGCTATGAGGGGTTCGGCCTGCCCGTGCTGGAAGCGATGGCGAGCGGGGTACCGGTGGTAACGACGACGGCGACGGCGCTGCCCGAAGTAGCGGGCGATGCCGCACTGCTGGTGGACCCGGACGACCGGGCAGGGATGGCAGCAGCGCTGGGGCGGCTGCTCGGAGACGAGGCGCTGCGGGCGGAGATGATCGGGCGGGGCACCGAGCGGGCACGCCAGTTCACCTGGCGCAAGACGGCGGAACTCACCCTCACGACACTGCTGCGGGTGAGCCGGGATTGTCCACCTCGTATCGGCGCGAGGCAATCACCCGATGACTGAGCGGATGCGCATCGGCGTCAACAGTCTCTTTCTCTTGCCGACGGGTGCAGGCGGCACATGGACCTACCTGTGCAACCTCATGCGCGAACTTCCCGCGCTCGATGAAAGCATCGAGTATCTCCTTTTCACGAACCGCGAGAATAGAGGGATGCTCGATGCACGAAACGCCCCGAATGTGCGCGAGATTCCCTGCCCCGTGCGCGGGTCCAGCCGGCTCTCCCGTCTCTCGTACATGTACGGTCGCTTGCCCGTGCAGGCGCGCCGTGCGGGGATTGATCTCCTTTTCTCCCCGGCGCTCACGGCGCCGCCCCGGTTCGGCTATGCATCGGTGCTCACGATCCACGACGTGCAGCACGAGGACCTCCCAGGGAACTTTCCGCCCTTCGAGCGTCTGATCTTCGCGCGGCTTTTCCGGCACTCGGCACGGACAGCGACCCAGATATTCACCGTGTCGGAGCACGCGAAACGGCGCATCGAGGCGGTGTATCAAGTGCCGCCCGAGCGAGTAGTGGTGACCTACGAGGCAGCCGACCCGATCTACTTCGACCGGGCTTCCACCGAGACGATCGCGCGGGTCCGGCAAAACCACGGTCTGCATGCCCCCTATATCCTCACCGTTGCCTCGCTGTACCCGCACAAGAATCTCGATGTCCTGCTCGACGCGTATGTGGCACTGCGGGGGCAAGGCACGACGGCAGCGCAACTCGCATTGGTGGGAGTGCGAGGCGCTGCCGCCGGGCCGTTGGAAGCGCGCATTCAGTCAGCAGGGCTGGGCGGGCAGGTGATCCTCACCGGCTGGGTGCCCGATACCGATCTGCCCGCCCTTTATCAGGGTGCGGCCGCCTTCGTCCTCCCCTCCCGCTATGAGGGGTTCGGCCTGCCCGTGCTGGAAGCGATGGCGAGCGGGGTACCGGTGGTAACGACGACGGCGACGGCGCTGCCCGAAGTAGCGGGCGATGCCGCACTGCTGGTGGACCCGGACGACCGGGCAGGGATGGCAGCAGCGCTGGGGCGGCTGCTCGGAGACGAGGCGCTGCGGGCGGAGATGATCGGGCGGGGCACCGAGCGGGCACGCCAGTTCACCTGGCGCAAGACGGCGGAAGCGACACTGGCTGCGTTTCATCTGATCCTGGCGTCTCGTATCCGGTGAGAATGCGTTCCGCCTCTCGACCATAGTGCGCGGCGATCTCCTCGCGCGATCCCACCTGCTCCAATTCAGTCAGCTTCGCGTAGCTGGCCAGGAAGTACCCGCCCCAAAAGAGGGAGGTGTAAAATCCCCGCCAGCCATCGCGATAGCCCCGATTCTTGATATACCGATTGGCAAAGGCAAGGAAGGCATAGACCAATGCCCACAACGGCGTGTTCCCCCGTTTGCGGTAGAAGGCGAGCAGTCGGGGATAAAGGGCCATATCCCGTATTACCCACGCCGGCGTCTTACCCTTCCCACGCGCGAAGCTTTGCTGCGCCTCGATCGTTGAATAGCGGTTCATTTTATCGAGGAAACTGGCGGTATCCAGATAGGTGAAGTGGATCATCGCTTCGCCAGGTACGTACGGAAGTTCCAGAACGCGCGCCCCCGGCACTGGCGTGACGAAGTGGTGGATCTCGGCGTTGGGCCACATCATGCCACGCTTGAAAAAACGCGGATGTTTGTTGATCTGTGGGCCCCACGCGTAATCCAGTGGCGCACCGAGCATGTATTCCACGCGCGGGATCATCACCACATCGGCCTGGTCTTCTCGCACGATCGCCTGGATCCGTTCGCTCAAGGGAGCGGGGATTAGTTCGTCGGCATCCAGCACCAGCAGCCACTCACCGGTCGCCTGCGCAAACGCAAACTGCCGCGCCGGATCCGCAAACCCCATCCGCTCGTGCAAAAAGACTTTCGCCCCATACTCCCGCGCGATTGCCGCCGTGCGATCCTCGCTGTGCATGTCCACGACAACGATCTCATCCGCCCACGGCGCGACAGACCGCAGGGCGTAGGGGAGGTTCTTCTCCTCATTGAGCGTATTGATGATTACCGAGATGCGCGGCCCGCTCTGCGCCATTCCGACCACTCTCCCTTGTCACGAATCGCGCGGATGATCCGTGGCATTTGATGCATCATGCGGCGCTTTCTCGTATTCCTTGAGGACGTGCTCGGCAACGTCGTGATAGCGCTCCTCAATCATCTCCCGTGTGCCAGTTGTTTCTAATTCCATCAGTTTGGCATACGCGGCCAGATAATACATCCCCCAGAACAGCGCAATGTAGGCTCCTCGCCAGCCGTCCCGATACCCGCGATTCTTCACATAGCGGCTCACGGTATGAAACGCGGCGTAGAGCAGCGCCCACCCCGCGCTGCGGCGCCCCTGGAAGAGAATGCGGAGCGGTGGGTACGGGCGCATATCCCGCGGCACCCATACTGGTGTCTTCCCTGCCCCGCGCGCAAAACTCTGAGTAGCCTCGATAGTCGAGTAACGATTGATCTTATCGAGGAAGCTCGTGGTATCCAGGAAAGCGAAGTGGATCATTACTTCGCCAGGTCGGATAGGCAGGTCCAGAACGCGCGCTTCCGGGATCGGCTTGAGAAAATCGTGGATCGCCGGATTCGCTTGCAGGAAATCGCGCTTGAACAAGCGTGTATGCTTGTTCTGCGCCAGTTGGTAACCACTATTGTGGAGCGGGGAACCGAGCATGTATTCCACGCGCCGAAACGTCACCACATCCGCCCGGTCTTCTCGCACGATCGCCTGGATCCGTTCGCTCAAGGGAGCGGGGATTAGTTCGTCGGCATCCAGCACCAGCAGCCACTCACCGGTCGCCTGCGCAAACGCAAACTGCCGCGCCGGATCCGCAAACCCCATCCGCTCGTGCAAAAAGACTTTCGCCCCATACTCCCGCGCGATTGCCGCCGTGCGATCCTCGCTGTGCATGTCCACGACAACGATCTCATCCGCCCACGGCGCGACAGACCGCAGGGCGTAGGGGAGGTTCTTCTCCTCATTGAGCGTATTGATGATTACCGAGATGCGCGGTCGGCCGTCTGACATCTCTCTCCCTCCACATTCCGACACCGCTGCTTCCGGTGCATACCGCCATACCGACCTAACACGGCGGCGGAGCGAACTATAGCACAGCCACCAGGCGCGATTGTCGCGGGCAGGCCGATATGCTATTGTCGCCGCGCGCCGCAGGGAAGCGCGTGGGATGGAGGGAGAACCGGGACGTGGATCGCGGCGTCACACTATGGAAATAATCAGGCGCGGGATACGGCAACCAATCCTGCGGAACAACGGCTTCATCTTCATGGCAACCGTGGTAGTAGCGTTCGCCGGTTATTTGCTGAACACGACGGCCGCCCGACGGTTCGCGCCCGGTCAGTATAGCCAGTTCGGGATCATGATCAACCTGCTGGGAATCCTCGCCCCGCTCTCCTCGTCAATCATTAATGCGGTCCTGCGGCGGGCAAGTCTCAATCGGGCAAGCGGCGTGCATGAAGAAACGGATTCGATCCAGCGCGCGCTCATCCGCCAACTCTCTTTCGCGTTCCTTATCGGGCTCGGGACTATCGCCATCTCGCACGAGCGCATCGGGAATTTTCTCCATCTAACGACCACGACGCCGCTCTACTTCGTCTGTATCGCCGGATTCTGGCTAACGATGCAGGGAGTATTGCAGGCGACCATGCAGGAGCAGGGGAAATACGGCGCTCTCAGCTTCATCTTCTTTCTCGAAGGGGTCTTCCGGGGGGTTGTTGGTGTCACGGTCATCGCCATCGGGCTTGGTATCACGATTACGCTCGGCGCCTACACACTCTCCGCAGTCTTCGCCGCCCTTCTCATGCCGTGGCCGCGGATGCCGTGGACCGGCGTGCGCGCCAAGCGTGCGGCGATGCTCCCCCTGTATCGCGACATCGGCCAGTTACTGCTCGCCAACCTGTGCTTCGCCGTCCTCACGACCCTTGATGTCACCTTGTGTCGGCGTTATCTCGCGCCCGTGATGGCGGATCGCTACACCGCCCTCGCCGCGCTCGGGAAGTTCTTTGTGTTCGCCACAAATTCGGTCAGTGCAGTGGCGTTCGCGGAGGTCGTCAAGAACGTCCATCGGAATGAATCGAGCAAGCGCCCACTCGCGATATCGGTTGGACTGATTGCCGGGCTTGGCCTTCCCTTCGTCATTTTCTGCACGATATTCGGCCCCTTGGTAATGACCCTTGCCTTCGGTGACGCTTACCGGGCAAGCGGCCAAGTGCTCTGGATTACAGCGCTCAGCGCCGTTGCAATCGCCCTCATCAACCTCGAAGTCGCGTACTTCAATGCCCGGCACTGGCTCTGGTATCTCCCTGTTTTCCTGCTGGGGTGTATCGCGACGATCGCCGCCCTCCCATTGGCGGATCAAAACTTGCGAGGATACGCGGGTATCTACGCGACTGGGGCAATGACGCTCGCGATTGTCCTTTTCATTCCCTTGTTGATACTATTTAATCGCGATCAGAAAGCGCCACCATTGCACGATACGCCGCCTGCTACAAGTGAGGATTTCGCAAGGCGCGCGGACGCAGAATCGGCGACGGTTCTTGACGACTGAAATCGCGTTTCTCCGTCTGTTTTCGACGCCATTTCTGGCTTTCATGCTCTCACAGACTACATCAAGTATAGAATACTATTTAACATAAAAAAGGCTGATGGCGCTCCGCTTGCGGCATATCACCCAAGCAGTTCCCCGATTCCTGCAGGCTGAGCTAGGAAGGGTACCGACAATGCGAACGGGTCTGATGAGTATAGAGATGCGTATAAGAGATAGTATCCCGACCGTCACTGCTCCCGTCTCCTCACCGCGACGAGCGGGACGGAACCGTCGCTTCCCGCTCGCGATTGTCGCGGCAATCCTGCTCGGTGTCGTCGTCCGGGCCGTCCATGTGCTCCTGCAGCCCTTTCCACTCAATGATGGCGGTCTCTTTTACGTGATGGTCCAGGACCTTCAGCGCGCCCGCTATCACCTTCCCGCCTTCACCTCGTATAACGCGGACAGCATCCCCTTCGCCTACCCGCCGCTCGGCCTGTACGTCTCGGGCCTGCTGTCCGATGGCCTCTCCCTCGATCTTCTCACAGTCTTCCGTTTCCTCCCCCTGATCGTATCCTGCCTGACGATTCCGGCCTTCTTCCTCCTTGCGCGCTCCCTGCTTGATACGGAGTCGGCCGTGGTCGCCGCAGTCGCCGCGTTCGCCCTCATCCCGCGCGGTTTCATTTGGATGATCATGGGCGGCGGGATTACGCGCTCCTTCGGCCTGCTCTTTGCGATCCTTACGCTGTGGCAGGCACACATGCTGTACACGCGCCGCACGACTATCTTCGTCCTCCCGACCGCGCTCTTCGCGGCGTTGACGTTGTTAAGCCACCCGGAAACGGGCAAGTTCGTCGTGTATAGCATACCGCTCTTCTTCCTCGTCTTCGGACGAGACCGACGAGGACTCTTCCATACCGTGCTGATCGCCGTGGGAATGGCGGCGATGACCGCACCGTGGTGGATTACGGTCGTCGCGTATCGCGGCCTCGACCCGTTTCTCGCGGCCAACGCGACGGGTATCTCCATCTTCTCCGGGGATATTACCGCATGGCGGAGTATCCTCGGTACGCTGTTGGGCTTCGGCATTACGACGAGCGAGCCTTTCTTCCCGCTCATCGGCGGCCTCGCGCTCCTCGGCGCGCTCGTCTGCCTGGTTGACGCGATCGCGTCGCTACCGCAGGGAAGGTTGGCGGCGATAGCATTGCCGCTCTGGTGGAGCACGATTATCGTGCTCGACAACCGGGCCTCCTCGACGTTCAATACGCTGCCGATTGCACTGCTGGCCGGAATCGGCGTCGCCAATGCCCTGCTCCCATTACTGCGCCGCGCGGCGCTGCTCACCGCACCGCGCGGGGAGTCGGCCTGCGCACGTAACGGTACCGGGGATGTGTACCGATCGCGGGGCGAGATCGCCCGGCAGTGGTCGGCAGCGTTGGTACTGGGTGTCCTGCTCTGCTACGCGGCAGGTGCCGCATCGTTAACGCTCCCCAATTCCGTCGGCAGCGAACTCCGCTTTCTCGTCGGCTTGTCTCAGGGGGATCGTGCCGCGATGCAATGGGTCGCTCAGGACACCCCATCGTCGAGTCAGTTCCTCGTGATCGACGGGCAGCCTGATTGGGCGGCCGACCGGACGTCTGAATGGTTTCCCGCGCTGGCGCGCCGCGTGAGCGTCACCACGCCGCAGGGCGACGAGTGGATTCCGGACCGAGCCTTCGCGCGCCGCGTCGAGAGCCACAAGCAGGCGCAGTACTGCGCATACTTCGACGCGAACTGCCTTGCGCGATGGTCCGCAGAGACGGGGATCGCCTTCACGCACCTCTACGTTCACGTCCCCCAGAGTCCACTGTCCAATCAATGCTGCGCGCTCATCCCTTCGCTGGAAGCGAATCCCGCGTACGTGCTGGTATATCGCGGGTCGGGAGTGGCGATTTTCGTCCGGCGGTAGCGCGTCCATACTTTGCGATTGCCCATTCGTCCCTCCACGCACAAGCAAGGCTACTGACGGTGGCCCTGCTGGATGGCGCTTTCGCCATCTTTGCGCTACACCGGCTGGCGGGTGCGTGCTGCCGAGGGCTTATACTCTTTCATGATAGACTTGACGGGAATAACCGACCGAGGAATTGTGGAGGAGGGCAACGTGCGCCAGACCGATTATCCACGGATCATTCTCGAGGATGACGCCCGCCTTCGTCAACGAGAG
>JAABUZ0100006134.1_pt1 | contig 15236 bp, 17 predicted proteins | sample 5562091 | NCBI WGS metagenome assembly JAABUZ01 (sample SAMN12813069, study PRJNA571459) | rock metagenome | isolation source: Antarctica rocks | place: Antarctica: Victoria Land, Linnaeus Terrace sud | collected 2015-12-21 | reverse complement strand
GACTTTCCCCATTTGATCGGCAGCGAACAGACCGGGTGTATGCAATCATCACGCGCGGCCCCGGTGTCGACATGGCTTCTCGGGCCTCCTCGGTACATTGCAGGTGCCGGGTCCGACTTTTCGCCTCTCACCCCTGGATACCGCTATGCGAAAAGTCTTGACGTGATCGCGAACCGCTGACCCGCCAAGGGAATCCTGATCTGCCCGGCCATGCAAATGGGGGAAGTCGAGCTACGTGGGATCAGCCCCTTCTTAGTCCTCAGTCCTTTCCCCCTCTGCCCGGACTGGCGAGTTGATCCTGGCACCACTGGTAGAGGCCGTCGAGCAGCGGCGTGATGGCGGCAAGAAACGCCTCGTCGGACTGCGCCATCTTGCGCATGCCGGATGTGACCGCCGCGATGCCCGGCGACCACTGCGTCAGAGCTTTGTCGCTCGTCTCCGCACCGCGCAGCACTATCGTCATGAGGGCAACCGCCGGGTCCGTCACATCATATGCGACCCGCAAGCCATCGAAGCCGGTGCGTGACCCCTGATGACGGATCGCCGCCTGCGGGTGGTGAAAGGGTGTTGCGCCATGTTGGTCCGCGTACGCCATCACCTCATTCTCGGGCAACATGGCAATCTCCGCCTGCGGGTCAATGAATTTACGGATCATCCAGATCATCGCAGCCCGATCCAGCCGCACCCCGACACGCGTCACCCACTGCATGTGCTCGTTCCTCCCCTATCTCGTACAGATCGTCTTGTCTGGGTTGCGATGATACCAGACGACTTCATCCCAGCACCGCCCGCAGCCGTTCCGCGACGATTATCTCCTCGCCCGACTTGAGGAGCGCGGTGACGATGCCGATCGCCCGCTCGTGGAGGAAGTTCTGCGTGACGGCGACCGGCGGATCGCCCTCGATCAGTTCGTTCACGATTGCCGCGACAGATTTCTCGACCACTCCCTCATCAATGCGGATCACGCCCGTTGGATAGGCGCGGGGCGCGTCCCGTTCCCCCATCTGCTCCACGCGGATGCCCCGTAGCCCGTCCACAGCGGCGAGGATCGTGGCGAGGCGATCTTCCTGCTCGGCCCGCTCGGCAGCGTGATCGCGCGCGAGAAAGCGGCGGAGCGCGACGACCAGCCCGACGATCTCCTCCTTGCCGACCTTCATTGGACGCCCGATGCCGTGGTGCGGCGGGCCGGGCAGCACACCCGTCGTGATGTAACGGTCGCGCCATGTCCACGTCTCCGGGTAGACATCCATATCCTGATGCTGCAAGGCGACCGACTCGATCAACGTCGCCCGGCCGACGAGGATGCCCGACGCCTGCGGCCCGCCAATCGCCTTGCCGCCGCTGAACGCCACGAGGTCCGCCCCGGCGGCAATCACGGCGCGCAGGTTCTCGACGGGCGGCAAGGCGGCGGCGGCATCCACGATGACGGGCAGCCCGTGTCGGCGCGCGATGGCGACGACCGCTGTCAGCGGCACGACACCCGGCGCATTACCGAACGAGTAGGCGAGCGCCACCGTCCGCTCGGTGATCGCCGCCTCGATCTGCCACGGCCAGGTAATCCCCTGCCCCGGAAAGCCGAGGTAGCCGACCTCGACCAGTTTTGCTCCCGCGAGGCGTAGTGCGTGCGTGTACGCCGTCAGATGCGGACGCTGGATGACGATCTCATTGCGCACGCCTGTCGTATCCGGCAGGCGATCCATCGCTGCGACATCGAGTCCCGCGATGCATGCCGCCGCCCCAAGCGCCAAGCCGGCCGCCGCTCCCGCCGTCACGTAGCCCGCCTCCGCGCCTGTTGCGGCGGCAAGTTCGCGCCCCGCCGCTTCCTGCAGGTCCTCGATGCGCACGCACTGCTGCGCCGCCTCCGCCATCGCCGCCGCCACTTCGGGATGTAAGGGTGCGCCGCTCAATCGCGTTACCGGTCCCGCCACATTGATCACCGTCCGGACGCCGAGCGTATCATAGATGGTCATGGATTCCTCATTTCTCCGATTCCTCTCCCGGCGCGTGCGTGCTCAACGCGCATCCTAGCAGATGCGTCAGAACCCTTCTCGACCGCTTTTTCCATTGGCTTCGCGTCTCCGCGCCAGGAAGCAAGGAAAATGCGGGTTGCATGCCGTGACACCCGTATGGTACAGTGTCCGTCGCGCCCGCAAACGGGCAGTATGTGTCTGAATGCACAGAAGAACGAGGCGAGGGCGATGCAGCATCCATTGGTTCAGATTGTTGGCGATCAGTTTCTCCGCACCGATATTCCCGTCTTCCGCACTGGCGATACCGTGCGCGCGAGTGTCAAGGTCGTCGAGGGAACACGCGAGCGTATCCAGATCTTCGAGGGTGTCGTGCTCAGCCGCCGGGGTGGGGGCATCAACGAGACGTACACTATTCGCCGCATCGGCGCGAATAGCATCGGCGTCGAGCGTACCTTTCTGCTCCACTCGCCGCGCGTGGACAAGATCGAAGTCATCCGCCGGGCAAATGTCCGCCGCCAGCAGTTGTATTACCTGCGTAACCTGACGGGCAAGAAAGCCCGCCTCAAGGAGCGCCGCGAAAAGCATCCGGTCGGCAAGCGTGCCGCCGCCCAAACCGCGAGCACTGGCGCGGACTAAACACCCTCCCTCGTCTCGCTTGGACCGGCCCGGAATACGGGTCGGTCTTTTTGGTTCATATCCCTTCTTCGCGTGTTCCCATCGGTGCGGAGATGTGCTACTATCCAGACTGTACGTACATGAACCGCGCGACGCGGAGATGCAGGAGGGGGACGATGCCACGCGGCGTGAGACGGGTACTCCCTACATTGGACGAAGAACTGCGCCTGACGCACGATGGGCATGGTCCGATCGCGGGTGTGGACGAAGTCGGGCGGGGCGCGTGGGCAGGGCCGCTTGTCGCGGCAGCGGTCGTGTTGCCGCCAGTCTTTTCGCCACCACTCGCTGAAGAACTACTGCTGCGCCTCGCGGACGTGCGCGACTCGAAGACCTGCACGCCTGCGGAGCGCGCGACGCTCGCTGTGACGATCCGCGCGGTGGCGAGCGGCATCGGCATTGGCATTGTCCCGCCCGGTGAACTGGATCGCTATGGCCTGACAGTCGGCAACCGCCTGGCGATGCGGCGCGCGGTGGAGGCACTGCCGTGGATGCCGGGCTATCTTCTGCTCGATTGGGTGAAGTTGCCGGAGTTGCGCGTCCCGCAGCGAGCCTTCGCGCGCGGCGACGCGACCAGCCTCTCCATCGCGGCGGCGAGTATCATCGCGAAAGTCGAGCGGGACGCGATGATGGTGGCCCTGGATGCGACCCATCCCGGCTACGATTTCGCCCGCCATAAGGGGTACGGCACGGCCGTTCATCGCGCCGCGCTCCGCCTGCTGGGGCCGTCGCCCATCCATCGTTACCGCTTCGCGCCTGTGCATGCCGCCGCCGTCGCCGCCTGCACCTATCCCCTGGAAGCAGTGACGATCATCGAACCGCCGACAGGCATCACCGGCATCGCGGCGCGATGACCATGCCGCCGACGCGCAATGCGGCGGTCGGGGCGAGCGGCGAGCGGATTGCTGCCCTCCTGCTCGAACAAGCCGGATGCCGGATCATTGCGCGGAACTGGCATTGTCGTGGCGGCGAACTCGATCTCGTCGCCCTTGATGACGATATACTCGTCTGCGTCGAGGTTCGCGTCCGCACGCAAGCGGGGCATGGCACGGCGGCGGAATCGGTCATTGGCGTGAAGGCAAAGCGCGTCCTCCATGCCGTCGCTGCCTTTCTTGACACTCACTCGGAGCACGGCGACCGCCTCGTCCGCATTGACGTTGTCGCCATCACGCTCGACCGCGCCGGGCGCGTCGTCGAAACCCTCCATGTCCGCGATGCCATCGGGGAGGCATGAATGGACTATGAACAGACGCAGATAATCGCGGTGGAGCAGGCTTCAGCCTGCAATCCCGACGGCAGGCTGAAACCTGCTCCACCGCGTTTGGCTTCTCTCGGTCGCCGTATCGCGGTGATCGGCATGACAGCGTCGGGCAAATCCACTCTGGCGAGGCATCTTGCGCGGATGCTCGACGTGCCGCACGTTGAACTCGACGGCATCGTTCACGGCCCAAACTGGGTGGCTTTGCCCAATGAGGAGTTCCATGCGCGCACGGCGGAGGCGTTGAGCGGCGATGGCTGGGTCGTGGATGGGAATTACTCCGCCGTGCGCGACCTGACCATCGGCCAGGCGGAGACCGTCATCTGGCTCGATTATCCGCTCATCATTCCGCTCTGGCGTGTCTTCCCACGTACAGTGCGGCGGATTATCCGGCAGGAAGAACTCTGGAACGGCAACCGCGAGACGTGGCGCGGCGCGCTCTTCGGTCGCGATTCGCTCGTCGTCTGGATACTGAAGATGCACCGCGTGCGGCGGCGCGAGTTCACCGCACTCTTCCGCCAGCCGGAGCATGCGCGCCGCACGGTCATCCATCTCCGCTCCCCGCGCGCCACCGACCGCTGGCTGGAGGATGCCATGACGCCGTAGCAATCAAGATTCGCCGATTAATTGCGTTGGATCGTTTATCGCAGCCAGTTCCCGAGAAATTAGTTGGTTTGGTGGTACGCCTACTCGGGACGCGATCTTGTTAATCTGCTTACCTGGTGCTATTGGCTCAAGGCGACTGGGACGTAGCACATAGATTTGCGGCCGTCCATCAACGCGTCGCGTGATTTCTTGTAAGTGAACCATGATGAGGCCAGTTGCGCGCAAAGCGTTATGACCGACACCGTCAGTCACGACGAGCGTGAGGCGCGCTCTCGATAGCACGACCATCTCTCTCGCCAACTGTAAGATGTCAGCGTCATTCGTAATAAATCCGTCAACATCTCCACGCTGACTCAGGACACGGAAAATTTCCCAGTCCTCGTGATCGCGCGTCAGTTCCGGTTCAAGGTGTGCGAGCCGTGTAAGCCGAATCGGGGGAGGCCAGTCGAGCGATGTAATTTGTAGGGGAAAATTTTGGTCAAGCACAAAGTGCATCGAGTTCTGGCTCAATCAGTCAGGCGGCGTGTTCGCGTTGCAGCGAACGCTCGAAATCAATTGCATCCTCAATCGCCTCAGTGGCGGCTTCCGGATACATTTCCTGGATTTTATCGAGGCTGTATCCCATCTCAAAAAGCGCATAGAGGGTGGCCGAGGGAATGCGCGTATTGAGAAGATGAGGTTCGCCATGCAACTTCCCAGGAATGATTCGGAGTAGGGGACGTGGTTCGAGAAGGTCGGGAGCGATGTCGTAAGGCCGCACGAGGTGAAGGATGTTCGACAACGTTTCCTGCCTCCCGGGGCGCGCACGAACGTCCGTATTGTCGAGCATAAAGAAGAGTTCGCCCGAGTCGGAGACCGCCACGACATGAGAAAGTTCTTCTCTTGATACACCTGATTCGACGAGTTCTTCTAACGCCTTACGTATCTGGGGAATGCTGACTTTCTTATCCAAGCCTTTCCCCTTTCGGAACCAGTCAATTGCCCGAAGGGCCAGCAAGTCCGACCACGACCATAAGCGGGTATACGGATCGGGAGAGATCGAAGGGATGTAGAGACCGTTTCGCGCCCAGTAATGAAGCGTGGATTTCGGGACACCCGCGAGTGCGGAAGCGCGCTGCGCGTCATACACGCCGCGACCAGGCTCGTATCGTAGCTCATTCGCTTTGCTCAGTTTCTGCACCACGAATGCCTCCAGATTTCTTCGCTCCACTTCAGGGTACGTTATAGGACATTGGCCTACAAAGAGCAATGGCATGTTATTCATTCCGGCGCGGGTCCTTCGGGATGAGGAGGTGCACCGGCCCGGCGTCCGGGGCGTCTTCCGGTTCGATGATTTGTAGTTTGCCGTTGACGCGTTGCACCCACGGCACGGGCCAGCCACCGTTTTTTTCGGTGAGCATCCGCAGTTGCTCATCGAGTGGTGGCACATCGTACTGCGCGCGTTCGGCATCGGAGACTTCCGGCTCCACTTCGTAGATCGCGTAGCCGTGCGTGCCGATGCGGACGTACTGCGTGCCGTACTGCTGCGGCTTGCCGAGCGCGACGAGCCAGCGGTCGAGCGTGGCGGCGAAGAGCCAGCGCGCCGGACGAGAGCCGCGCGTCACGGCCTCGGCGGCGAAGTCGTGCGCGCGGCGGAACTCCTCCGGCAGCGTGCCGTGCTGGAGCAGGTACGCGGCGTAATAGTACTCGTCCGCGTCGCGAAGCGCGCCGTCTGCCGCGAGGCTCTCTAACCGCTGCCGCCGCTCGTAATCGCGCAGGCTCAGTTCCGGCTGCGTCATCTCCCGCGCCGCCACCGCCCGCCGGTCCGCCTGATCCCCTTCAAACATCGCCCGCAACTCGTTGTGATACCTCTCCATCATTCCCTTTCCTAGTCCGATAAACGAGCGCAGAGGACACGGAGAACACAGAGACCACAGAGCAGAACAATCTTTTCTTTTTTTCTTCTCTGTGTCCTCTGTGCGGGTGCCCTTTGGGCAGCATGCGTGCTCTGCGCTCGCATCTTCTCTTTCCGTGCAGTATACGCACGTTGGCGTCAGGCCGGGCGACCGGAGCGGAGGGCGCGGTCGGTATCGGTGAGCAGGCGGCGGAGAACGGCGTACGACTGCCCCATCCAGAACTGCGGGTTGCCGAGTGAGAGCGCGTGCCGGTAGCGGATTTCGAGGATGAGCGGACCCGTGTATCCATGCGCGACGAGCAGTGGCACCATCCCGTCGTACGGCACGGTGTTGAAGACGAGTGGGTAATGGTTCGCCAGCGTCTCACCGTTCGCGTCATGGACATGGGCGTGAATGACGCGATCGAGAAAGGCGTCCGGCGGGCGCGGCGTCCACGATGGGTCGCGCAGGCCGTTGAACCAGTCGTGTTCCATATCCCAGCAGATACCGACCAGCGCGGGGTCGCAATCGTGGATGATCGTCATCACTTTCTCGCGACTGGACGCGGCATGGACATCACTTGCACCCCGCGCCCGGAGGAGTTCGATAGCGATCCGTACCCCACCGCCCAGCCTGAAGATTTCTCCTTCCGCCCAATGGAGGAAGCCACGCGTTGCTTCCTGGTTCGCGTGGAGGGTTGCCTTCGTGTCGCCCGCGCCATGCGCGACCATCGTCACGGCGCGCCCTTCCGCCTGGGCCATGCGCGCGCAGAAGGCGAGGAGCGGCGTGTATTGTGCTGCACAAACTTGCGCATCGGTGTGCCATCCTTCGAGTCGGAAGCCGGGCGCTAAGGAGGCGTGCGCATGGCAGGCGATGCCGCGTGCGTGGTACTGCGCGAAGGTTGCGTTCCAGTCCTGCTCGATGACGTGGACGAAGCGGAATTGCTCGGTCGCCGGGCCATGATGGAGCACCAGTTCCGCCGCCCCCGCGCCCCATGCCCGCAGATGACTGAGGTACGCCGCCAGCCCCGACACCGACCCCCGATACCACCGTGGCGACGACGCCGATCCAATCGTATTCATGTGATGGGAACGATTGAACCACGAAGACACGAAGAGCACGAAGAGGGAAAAGAGAAGAAGAAATTTATTTTTCTCTCTCCATCTTCCTTCGTGCTCTTCGTGCCTTCGTGGTTCATAATCCCGCTACCCGTTCAGGAGGCGGTGGAGGGTGGTGGCGAGGTCGGTGCGGGGGACTTGGTGTTGCGCGCGGGTGGCGAGGGTGCGGAGGGTGACGGCGCCCGCCGCGCGTTCGTCGGAACCGGCGATCAGGGCGTAGGGAATGCCCTTGCGCTCCGCGTACTTGAACTGGTCGAGAATGCTCCGCTTCGGCTCGAAGGTCACTTCCGTCGGGATGTTTTCACCACGAAGTTCTGCCGCAAGTTGGAGCGCAGGCAGTGGGTCATCATTCGGGAGGACCGTGACGAGCACTTTTGTGACGCTCTCGGTCGCGCCCGCCATGCCGCGCTCCTCCATCACGACGAGCAGCCGTTCGAGGCCGACGGAGATACCCGTCGCGGGGAGGTCCCGCCCACCGAGCGCGCCGATCAGGTTATCGTACCGACCGCCGCCGCCGAGCGAGCCGACGCCACCCTCCGGCACGTACGTTTCGTAGACCGGGCCGGTGTAGTAATCCAGCCCACGGGCGAGGGCGGGGAAGAAGAGGGCTTTCCCCTCCGGCACGCCGAGCGCGGCGGCATAGTCGAAGAGGTGCGCAAGATCGTCCAACCCCACCTTTGCTGCGGGAATGTCCGCGAGCAACGCGTTCAATTGCGCGAGCACGGCATCGTTTGACCCTGTAATGCCAACCAGTTCGAGCACGCGCTCCGCCGCCTTTTCGGAGATGCCGTGCGCCGTCATCTCGCCCTTGACGCCCTCCGAGCCAATCTTGTCAAGTTTGTCTATCGCGCGGATCAGCGTCACCGCGTCCCCGTCGGGCAGGCCCGCGTACGGCGCGAGGGCGGCAAGGACGGCGCGGTGGTTGACGCGGATCGCGTAGTCGGTGAAGCCGCAACCGGCGAGGACGGCGTTGTAGATTGCCACGCCCTCAGCGTCGGCAATCACGCTCTTTGTGCCAACGACATCCGCGTCACACTGCCAGAACTCGCGGAAGCGCCCCCGCTGCGGCCGGTCCGCGCGCCAGACGGGGCCCATGTGATACCGCTTGAAGGGAAGGACGAGATCGTTCGCGTGCATCGCCACGACGCGGGCGAGCGGAATCGTTAGGTCGTAGCGCATGCCAACTTCGCGCCCGCCGAGATCGGTGAAGCGGTAGAGTAGTTTCTCGTCCTGCCCGATTTTGCCTTGCAGAACTTCGATTGCTTCGAGCGTCGGCGTATCGAGCGGCTCGTAGCCAAATCGCTCGAAGACGCCGCGTAGGATGGCCGTCACCTGCTGCCGCACGCGCATCTGTACCGGCAGGAAATCTCGGAACCCGCTCAACACGCGGGGATTCGGCTTTTTGGAAGGTTCTTGTTCACTACTCATGGTTGTTACCGCCTGCGGAGAGGGCGCATGCGATGCGCCCCTACAACTCATTGCTCGTTGCTCGTTGCTCATTGCTTATTTGCGGTGGCCGGGACGGCGCCCGGCGTGGGATGGCTGGCGGCCTCACTGTCCCGCGTGCGGATGCGGAAATATTCCTCGGACGGAAGGAAGAAGGCAACAGCGATGGTGAGGAGAACAATCACTGCCTGGAAGCGCATCGCGGCGGCGATCCCGAAGGCGTCAGCCAATGCGCCCATCACCGGAACGCCAATCGCACCGGTAACGAAGCCGAGGCCGAGGATCAGGCCGGAAGCCATGCCCGCCCGCCCTGCCATCAGTTGCTGCGCCATCACGAGCATCAAGGGGCCGGTCGAGGCGGCGAGGAAGCCGACGAGCGCCCCCGTCAGGAAGCCAATCGGGCCGGTGAACTGCGCGAAAAGGATGATCACCGGCACCGTCAGGATCAGCGCACCGACGATCACCGCCCGCCGCCCGTAGCGATCCGCCAGCGTACCGGAGCCAATTGTGCCGAGAGCGCTGGCAACGACGACCGTCGTGGCGAGCGGCCCATAGAACGTTGCGCCGTAGCCGAGCGACTTGTACCACGTCGGGATGAACGCCTCGATGCCGATCACCGTCCACGAGCGTGAGGCCATCACACCGATGATCGCGAGCATCGGCCCAATCGGGATCGGCGCGCGTGCGACGACGGTGCCGGGTTTCACCGGCGCGGGGCGGCGCACAGCAATCTTGCGCATCTCGAAGAGGAGCCAGATCGCGCTGAAGATGCCGGGGAAGAACATCACCACCGTGCCGTGGATGCCGAAGAGCGTGAAGATCACCGCGCCGATGATCGGGCCGAGCGCAACGCCCATCGTGCCACCCGTCACGTAGACGGACATCGCGACATTACGTTGCTTTTCCGGGATGACGGCGTTCGCATTGAGCGCGCCGAGCGGGTGATAGCATCCCGAACCGATCCCCGCCGCCGCGGCGAGCATGAGCAGAACCGGAAATGACGGCGCGAAACCGATAGTGGAGAACATTACCGCCGTCCAGACAAGCGCGAGACCAATGAAGCGCGTGCCGTAGCGGTCGGCGATCCAGCCAAAAAAGGGCTGCGAAATGGACGCCATGCCGCTATAGGCGAGCGAGACGAGGCCGACCGTCTTGAGGTCGAGCGTGAAGCGGGCGGTGAGTAGCGGATAGAGGACGGGCAGCAACCCGACATACAGGTCCACTGAGAAGTGGCCGGACATCAGGGTGAGGAGCGGGCGGTTGCGGAGCACACTCGTCTGTGCGGCCATGTCAGTTCCCCCGGTCAGTCTCCATCCCGCCGTCTCTCCCGACGCGAACGGCATTGTCGCATGGGCATCGGGCACGGGCAAGCCGCTTTCCCGCTATCTGCAATGGAAAGCGGAGTGAAGGCGTCGATACACAGGGTTACCCATGCTCGCCATTATTGGCGCAGTTTTCGGGATACACGCCACGCAAACCGCCGTTCTTCGTCTAATCCGTTTTCGACGAAAGTCGTGATTATGTTGGCTTCCCCCAATATGCGCTGCGCCGTAGGGCACGCACGAATAGAAGTGCGGATTTATTGTCTGTAAGGACGTACGCAGTTCGCCAGAGGGAACTCGGTGGTACGGGTACACCCTTTGGGCAGATTTTTAGCCTGCCTTGTGTCGCCGCGAGACAGGCTGGAAAGCCTGCTAGCACCACGAAAAATGTTCCACCGCACAATCATCGGTAGAGAAAACATACACAATATCACTTTAGATTTTCCGGCACCCTCCTTGCTGTTATTGAGTAGTACGGGTGTGTGCCCGGAGCAGTGCAGAAGATGCGACAAGGAGTACCGATGAAGATCAGGGTGATGCTACTGACGGTAGGAACACTGGCCCTTCTTATGGTGGGGCTTGCGGTGTTCGCCCCCGACTTTGGCGGCGCTACGGTGGCCGCGCAGGCACCCACGCCAACCGTGTCTGTACCAAAGACGACTACCGCGCCGACGACCGCCGAGCCCGTGAAGCAAGACAACAGCGGCAAGTGGGGACTCCTTGGGCTGCTCGGCCTCGCCGGCCTGGCGGGTTTGCTGAAGCGCCCACACACCGAGGTGCGCACTGTTGAGACGCAGCGCGTTGACCCGCCCCGTGATCGCACGCGCTAGCCGCGTCACGGCGTTTCTTACCACCGGATCACGATGATCCAGTTTGTCCGGCCCGGCGAACATGTGCCGGGCCGTTCGCTGTGCGGGCGATGGCTCGCGAAGGATGTAAGGGGCTGACGAGTGGAACCGACCAAAGGCACGAAGCCAGCGACGGATACGGCACCCGATGCGCGCGACAAGCAGGTGCCGCGAGAGAAAACACGCGATACGCGACCGGACACGGGCGCTGAGGGGACACCTGAAGCGGTATATGACGAAGCGATTGAGGAAGCGGTCGAGGATATCCATGGATGATGCAGCGGGTCATGTGATGGAGTAAGCCGTTTCTGCGAACAGCCTGCTGACAGGGAGAGGAAGGTCTGAGTATGCGGCGATCATCGGGCGGTGCCGCTGCGATCGTCATCCCAACGGGGCGGAACGGCTTCTGCTGCATCGTGCCATGCGCGCTCATGCTCGCTTTAGAGGCGGGCACCCTCGCTGCGGGGCTGCTACTCGCCCGGTGCCTCATCCGCCGCGTTGCGGGGAGCGGCGAGGCGGGCTAAATGGCGGTGCGGACGCGGTATACTGCGGTCGTCGTGGGTATGGAGGAGGTTCGGGGGCGGGACGTCGCCTTTGACCTTCTACGGCTGCGCGACATCGTGGACGCCGATGGCCTGCCCTTCCGGGGCGCGCCCTACCTGACCTATGGCACGCAGGTCCGTCGACTCGACCTGCGTCCCGGCGACGCGATCACGTTCGTGGCGCACATTGAGGCGCTCGACGCGAATCGGTCCTGCATGGGCGGGGGCGCATCCGCGCCGCTGCGGCTGGCCCGGCCCGCGAAGCTGGCACCCGCGTAAGCATGCCATGATGGTGCAGGCGTCTATCACGATGATCCCGGCAGGCGTGTTGGCTCGACCCTCTCTGCACGCATTGCATGCCCACCACCGTAGTTCGAGAGTTGACAAATAAGCTGCCGAAGGTGGCCCACATCTATTCTTGCCAGTCATCTGCGGCCCGCCCGGTATCGTGTCCATCGGGCTGGTGCGCCGCACGCAGCAGGATCAACCCGGCCAGAAGGATTGCTGTCGCGATGCCGATGAAACCCGCGTCGTAGGGCAACTGATGCGCGACGCCCGGGCGCACCTGGTGTAGCCGGAGCACCTTGTGCTGGATCACGCCATCGTACAGGTTGAATCCTCCCAACCCCAGCAGCACGCCCGCCCAGAAGCGGCGCGCCCATCCCGGAATTTGCCAACTGCGGTGCTGGCCCAGCCGGTACATACCGTAGAGCAGCAGCATTGTCGAGGCAACGTGGAACAGCCCGTCGGAAACCAGCCCGACCGCCGACGTAGAGCGGTCGTAAAAGTGGTGCCAATGGAGAATCTGGTGAAGGAGCACCTCGTCCAGCGTCCCGGCTAACCCGATGCCGAGCAGCGCGCCGGTCCAGGCCGTGCGTCGGCGGTCCATCGCCGGGGATGCGGCACTCATCACGCTACCGTGCCGCCCACGGTTTGCGTGGCGCGGGGATATTCAGCGGTCCGGCGATGAGCCGGTCTGCGACCATTCCGGTGGCGAAGGCATAGACTGCCTTATGCAGCAGGTCAATCGCCTGCTCATCCACCGGCCACGTCCACGGCGGCGCACCGATATGCATCGCGTTCTCCAGCGTCTGGTCGTTGAGCAGGCGCACGTTCATGAACAGGAAAGACCCGACCGGGCCCCGCAGCCTACGGGCCGCCATCGCACCGCGCACCGCGCCGAGGAGAATTCCCTGTCCCCAGTGCATCGCCCAGTTCAGCCACCGCCGCTCCTCATCTGGCTTGTGGGGCAGCCGGAGTAGCCGCTCCAGCGTGTGGGCGGGCACAAACGAGTTGGGCCGGTGGGTGAAGCGCTGCTCCACCTTCTCCGCTGCGGTCATCGCCGCGACACCCACTAACCCGGCCAGCAACCCGCGCGCCGCTGCATGGATCACCGGACTCCTACCATGTCCCGTTTCCTCGGTCTCAACCGTACCCGATGCACCCTGCTCGCCGAAATAGGCCTCGGCATCCCGCAACGCCTGCGGTGCCCAGTGAGGATCGAGGCCGGGTATCTGCTCCGTGAAGCTCTGTCGCTGCGCTGCTTTGTTCACCTCATCTTCAGTGCTCGTCGGATTGGACTCCCCGCGCATCTGCTCCTCCTTTCACCGCCCGTGTCCACACGCCTGCGACGGCGGTTCCGGTGTCTATGGCGGCATACTGCCCGTCACGCCGAACACCTCGCCAGTGATGTCACTCGATTCCTGCGCGGCGAGGAAACACCCTGTTGGATCCAGGTCCGCCGGCGATCTGACCCACTGCATTGACAGGCGACAGTGGCATTGTCGGGACCCTCCTCGCTACGCGATGCCGCCATCTTGGACGGCACCGCGAATGGCGCATACGGGGTGCCATCGAACGCGATGAGATAGTCTCTTCTATCGGCAATACCATGTTACCGACTAAAGAACAATGAGGACAAAGGTACGGGAGTCACGGATTAAATCGTTCTCGCGCGAAACGCGGAAGGCAAATCGTTAGTGGTCATCAGTACCAATATGCAAGAGCGATCATATAGCGATGTTCAAGCCGTTACCAACAATCCCCTGCTTCGTCCCGGCCCCCGTGTTGCGATTTAGGCCTTCGATGTGCACCCATGAAACGGGCCATTAGCGCGGCGCGACGATTCGAAAGGGGACAACGATCACTACCTCGGCATTGCACAGTTTCTTCGTTGGCGGCTTCGAGTGCTCGTCGCACTGCGTCCGCCCCGGTGAGCGTCTGGATGAGATCGCCGCGACTGGCCACGACCGCTGGGCGAGGAAGGATTACGAGCGACTCTGGGCGCACGGCATTCGCGTCGCGCGGGATGGTGTGCGCTGGCACCTCGTTGAGCCTGCACCGGGACACTACGACTTTTCCACCGTCCTCCCAATGATCCGCGCCGCCCGCGACACGGGTACGCAAGTGATCTGGGACCTCTGCCATTACGGCTGGCCCGACGACCTCGATATCTTCAGCTCGGCGTTCGTCGACCGCTTTGCCCGTTATGCCCGGATGTTTGCGACGGTGCTGGCCGACGAAACGGACGACGTTCCCGTGTTCGCGCCGATCAATGAGATCTCCTTCTTTGCCTGGGCAGGCGGCGAGGTCGCCTATTTCCACCCCTTTGCGACACACCGGGGCGACGAACTGAAGGCGCAGCTCGTACGCGCCACGATCGCCGCAATCGAGGCTGTCCGGGATGTCCGGCGGGACGCCCGTATTGTCCATGTCGATCCGCTAATCAACGTCATCGCGGCCTCCGCGTGTCCGGGCGAGAGCGCCGTCGCCGAGGGCTATCGGTGCGCGCAATATCAGTCGTGGGACATGGTGAGCGGGCGGCTCCGCCCCGAGTTGGGCGGCGACGAGCAGTATCTCGACATCGTCGGCATCAACTACTACCCGCAGAACCAGTGGGTCCACGGGCGTAGCGGGTTCGATCCTGGCGGCGCGATCGGCCGCCAGGACCCGCGCTATCGCCCCTTCCAGGCGATGCTCGAGGAAGTGTACGAGCGCTACCGACGGCCGCTCTTGATCGCGGAGACTGGCGCGGACGCCGCCGCGCGCCCCGGATGGTTACGCTATATCAGTGACGAGGTGCGGGCGGCGATGGAGGCAGGCGTGCCGGTCGAGGGGATCTGCCTCTACCCGATCGTCAACTTTCCCTGGTGGGACACGGGCCAGCACCTCCAGAACGGCCTGTGGGACTATCCCCCCGGGCCGGCGGGCGGGCGATCCCTCTACCGACCGCTCGCTGCGGAGTTGCGGCGTCAACAGCGTGCGATCCATCAGTGGCCGCAGCCCGCTGAGGAGATGCCGACCGCCGAGGTCGCGGCGGGATAGGGAACATCCTGCACGAAGTTGGGATGACGCGAGCGATCATCGCCTCTCAGATATTTCTGCCCATCCGGGTCTCGTGAAATGACGACAAGTGAAGAGAAAGGAAAGAGGATGTTTGATTACTTGATCGTCGGGGCGGGCTTCGCGGGCAGCGTGGTTGCGGAGCGCCTCGCCTCACAACTGAACAAGAAAGTGCTGATTGTGGATCGCCGCCCGCACATTGGTGGCAATGCCTACGACCACTACGACGACGCGGGCA
>JAABUZ0100006132.1_pt1 | contig 15241 bp, 18 predicted proteins | sample 5562091 | NCBI WGS metagenome assembly JAABUZ01 (sample SAMN12813069, study PRJNA571459) | rock metagenome | isolation source: Antarctica rocks | place: Antarctica: Victoria Land, Linnaeus Terrace sud | collected 2015-12-21 | reverse complement strand
AAAGCGACGGCAATGGTCGGGTCGGCGACGGGCGAGAGCGCGATCAAGATTTATGCCGCCGATTTCCGGCGCGAGGCGGTCTCGTCAGCCGGCGCTGTGCAGCGTGACCCGCATAACTCGTGGGCAAGCTATGTGCTGGGCGTTGTGGATCAGCTGCAGGGGCTTGGGGTCAAAATCGGCGGCTTTCAAGCGGTCATCCACAGCGATGTTCCCGGCGGCGCGGGCTTGTCGTCGTCGGCGGCGCTGGAAGTGGCGACCACGTTCTTTCTGAAGCAGTTGTTCCCGTTTGAGCTTGGTTCAATGGAGATCGCCCGGCTTTGCCAGAAGGCGGAGAATGAGTTTGTCGGTGTGCCCTGTGGTATCCTGGACCAGTTTTCGTCGGTGTTCGGCATTCAGGACGGGTTGATGTTTTTGGACTGCCTGACGCTGGAACACAGCGCGGTCAAGATGGGTCGGGACGACATTGCGCTGGTCATCTGCGACTCGAATGTCAAGCACGCCCACGCGGGCGGCGATTATACGACCCGCCGTGCGGAGTGCATGGCGGCGGCGGCTTATTTCGGCAAGCAGCTTTTGCGCGAAGTCTCCTGGGAAGAGTTCGAGGCCGGAAAAAGCGGGCTGCCCGAGAACCAGCGCAAGCGGGCCGAGCATGTGCTGACCGAAGATGCGCGGGTTCTTGCCATGCGCGAGGCGGCCAAAGCCGGCGACACGGCGGCAATGGGGCGTCTGCTGGCGGAAGGGCAGGCGTCCTGCCGGGACTTGTTCGAAAACACGTCGCCGGAGATTGACCTGCTGGCGGAAATGGCCGTTCAAATCCCCGGCTGCATCGGCGCGAAGATGACCGGCGGCGGCTGGGGCGGCTGCACCGTCAACCTGGTCTACGCCGACGCCGTCCTGGAGTTCTGCCGGAGTTTAGCGGCACAGTATAAAGAGCGCACCAGCAATATCGCGTCGGTCTACGCCTGCCGCGCCGCCCAGGGCGCACACGCCGTTCCACTTTAGGCGGATCGCGCGAGAGGAGAGAATGCCATGGAAGGCGGGTACAAGTTTTGGGACGAGCTGCTCAAGACAATTGGGGGTTTGACAAGCTGGCCTCTTGTCGTGCTGTATTTATCACTGCTGTTCCGGCAGGCGCTTACCCGGCAGATACCGGCCTTCTTCAAGAGCCTGGAAGAGCTGATTGAGCGGCTGGCAAAAGTGAAATATAAAGGCATTGAAGCGGAGTTTGACCTGGACAAGCTGCGCGATGTGGCTGCGGAACATAGTCCCGAACTCGCTCAAGAACTGCTGATCAAGATTGACTCGCCGCCGGAGCATAAGGCAGATGACTTGGTAGATGAATAAAGGAGAGGCACCCAATGATTGAAACACAGCCGCCGGTTGCGGAAGCATCCGGCGAGACATGGGAACAGCAGAAAATCGTGCAGGCTCTTTCGGATACAGAATACAAGTGGCGCTCCCTAAAACGCCTGGCAGCGGTCACCGGACTGAAAAAAGACGCGCTGGATGCCGCATTGACGCAGTTGTTGAAAAAGAACATCGTCAAGCCCGCGTTCGGAAAGCGCAGCATTGTTTTCGGCCTGCGCGAACGTGTAGGTAAGAAGTAGCTAAAGAGAAGAAGGCAGAACTAATGGCAGACAAACCAATCGCGGTCGTGACCGGGGCCAGCAGCGGCATCGGGGCGGCGGCGGCAAAGCAGCTCGCGGCAGCGGGCTACGATCTTATTCTCGGAGCGAGGCGCATGAACCGGCTTCAAGCCGTGGCCGAGCCGCTTGGGGCGAAGACATTTGTGCTGGATGTGATGGATGCCAAAAGCGTGGAAGCGTTCTGCGAGCAGGTTCCGGCAGTCAATGTCCTGATCAACAACGCGGGCGGGGCGCAGGGAGTGGAGACGGTCGCGGAGGCGATTGACGAGAAATGGGAGACCATGTACGACTCGAACGTGCTGGGAACCATGCGAATGGTGCGCGGCCTGCTGCCGAAGCTGGAAGCGTCGGGCGCGGGGCATATCGTCAACATCGGCAGCGTCGCCGGCATTGAAGTCTATCCCGGCGGCGCGGGGTACACGGCAGCCAAGCACGCGGTCAAGGCGCTGACGGAAACGCTGCGCTTAGAACTTCTCGGCAAGCCGATCCGAGTGACCGAAGTCGCGCCGGGATTGGTCGAGACTGAGTTCAGCCTGGTGCGCTTCGGCGGGGATGCCGAACGGGCGAAAAAGCCGTATCAGGGCATGACGCCGCTGGTGGCTGACGACATCGCCGACGCGATTGTCTGGGTCGTCACCCGCCCCGCGCACGTCAACATTGACACGCTGGTCATCAAGCCGCTGGACCAGGCAACAGCAACACTTATTCACCGAAAATCCGAATAATTGAAAGCCGGAGTAAAGATTATGTCAACGCTGACCATTCACGTCCCAGAAACCCTCGGCACGATCTCGCCGTACCTGCACGGACATTTTGCCGAGCATTTAGGCCGCTGCTGCTATGACGGCCTGTGGGTCGGGCTTGACTCACCCATTCCAAACACTGGCGGCTTCCGAAACGATGTGATTGATGCACTCAAAACCGTGGGTGTTCCCCAATTGCGCTGGCCGGGCGGCTGCTTTGCCGACTCCTATCACTGGCGCGACGGCATTGGCCCCGCCGAAAGCCGACCGCGCACCTGGGCGGAAAGCTGCGGCGCGAATGTCGTGGAAACGAATGCGCTGGGGACGCATGAGTTTATGGCGCTCTGCCAGGCGATTGGGGCCGACCCCTATTTGGCAGGCAATGTCGGGTCGGGGTCTGTCGCGGAGCTTGCAGGCTGGATCGAATACTGCAACGGCACTGCGGACACGACGCTGGCGCGGGAGCGGGCGGCAAACGGACATCCCGCCTCGATGAACGTCAAGTTCTGGGGCGTCGGCAACGAGAACTGGGGCTGCGGCGGCAACTATGATGCCGAAAGCTATGCCAAAGAATTCAAGCGCTACGCGACGTTCCTGAAGATGGCGGATCACTCAGTTCAGCTTGTCGCCTGCGGCCTGAACGACCGGGCCTGGAACCTCAAATTGGTGGAAACGATGAAGGACCATTTAAGTCTGATGGATCATTTGTCGGTGCATCAATACTGGATGCACGGCCCGGCGCTGAGTTTTTCCGAGGACGACTACTATCAATCGTTCGGCGCGGCGGCGGTGGTGGAGGAAGACATTCGGTTCACCGACGACATCCTGCGCTTCTTCAGCGCCGGAAAGCATCACGTCGGCATCGCGTTTGATGAGTGGGGTATCTGGCACCCGGAGGCGGGCGTGAATACGCAGTTTGAAGCGCCCAGCACGGTCCGAGACGCCGTAGTCGGCGCAGGCGTTTTAGACGTGTTTCACAAGTGGTGCAGCCGGGTAACAACTGCGAACATTGCCCAGATCGTCAACGTCTTGCAGGCATTGATCCAAACGTCGGGCGACAAGATGTGGCTGACGCCGACCTATCATTTGTTCCAGCTTTACGCGCCGCATCGGGGCGCGTCGGCGGTTCGCGCTGAGTTTGAGTCTGTAGAAACACGCGACGCTCTGCCGTTAATGTCCGCGTCGGCGTCCCAGAAAGACGGGCAGCTGATCGTCAGCCTGAGCAATCGCCGCAAAGACCAGCCGCAGGAAATCACGCTGTCCCTGCGCGGAACATCGGTCAGCGGCGGCACTGTGCGGACGCTTGCGGGAGCGCCAAGCGCTCATAACACTGCCGAGGAACCAGATGCCGTTGGAGTCACCGAAGCACCGCTGACCGCTTCCGGCGACACGCTGACCCTGACGCTGCCGGCCTGCTCGGTACAGACTTTGACGCTGAGTTTGGCTTAACTACGCCACGGATTGAAATCCGAGGCTACCAAGTTCCCACCGTCGAGGCGACGGAAGAGTGGACGCCGGCATACTCTGTTCTTGTGTCGCTGCGACATTGGGCACTTTTCAGCCTCGGATTTCAATCCGTGGCGCAACAATGTCGGCCAAGAAATAACCTCATGCTCTGCTACTACGTTACCGGCCACGGGTTTGGTCATGCGATCCGCGCGACGCAAATCCTCAAAGCGCTGCCGCCGAGCCTGCCGCTGATTGTCAAGACAACGGCCCCGGAGCGGCTTTTCCGCGAGGAGCTTCCGGGGCGCAGGTTCGAGTATATCGCAGACGAATACGACTGCGGCTGCCTGCAAAGCGACAGCGTTTCCGTGCTGCGGCGCGAAACGCTGACCCGCTACGGCGAAATCGCGCGGCGTAATCACGAGCGGCTGCCGGAAGAAATTGCATTCTTGAAGCAGCGCGGCGTGACGTGCGCCGCGTCCGACATTCCCTCGTTCCCGCTGCTGGCCGCACGCGAAGCGGGCATTCCCGGCGTCGCCGCCTGCAACTTTACCTGGCACGATATTTATTCCGAGTACGCCGAAACGCCTGAAGATGCCGCGATGCTCTCGCAGATGGCGGCGGAATATGCGTCGGCGACGGTGGGATTGGTGACGCCGCTCAGCCTGCCGTCCACGCCGCGAGTGTTCCCGAATGCCGAGCGCGTCCCGCTGGTGGCCCGACGCGGCAACTCTCTGCGGGAAGCTTTGACGCTGGCGCTGGACATCGCGCCCGGCAAGCATTTGGCCCTGCTGTATTTGGGCGGCTGGGGGCTAGAGCTAGAATGGGCCGCGCTGGAGCGCTTCACGGACTGGGTGTTCCTGCTGGATCGGCCCCTGCCGCAGCCGGCGGCGAACGCCCGCGTTTTTGACCCAAGCGTCTGGCGCTACGCCGATGTCGCGGCATCGGTTCATGCCGTCGTTTCCAAAGCAGGCTACGGCACCGTGACGGAGTGCATCGCAAACTCCGTGCCATTCCTCTACCTGCCGCGCTATGGCTTCGCGGAGCATGACGCTCTCGTTCTGGGTATGAACGAGTGGGGCGGCGGGATTGAGATTTCGGAGCAGGCGTTCCATGCCGGAGATTGGCGGAACGCGCTTGATGCCGTGCTGAACGTCAAGCCAAATCCGAATGCGTTTGCCGTCAATGGCGCGGAAGTGATCGCGCGAAAACTTGAGGAGTATTGCAAGTGAACCAGCCAAACGTGAACCAGCCAAAAATTACGATGTATACACGGCCCGGCTGCCCGGATGTCGGGCGGGCGGCTTATTACCTGCGGGAGCGCGGGCTGACCTGGGACGAGATTGACATTGATGCCGATCCCGATGCCCGAAATCAAGTGATCGCCTGGACAGGGAGGGCCGTGACGCCGACCATTTGGATCGGCGACACCCTGCTGACCGAGCCGGACAGCGCCGAGATTGATGCCGCTCTTGCCGAAGCGGCCTGATACGCAAGCGTAACCGGATATGCTATACTAGGTTTGTGCTGGAAGTCGTGCCGGGAAGCTTCAAAGATAGGATTGCGCTGGTAGGACCTACGGCGGCAGGAAAGACCGCTGCGGGCGTTCTGCTGGCAGGGCTGCTGGGCGCGGAGATTATCTCTGCTGACTCAATGCAGGTTTATCGCCGCATGGACATCGGAACGGCCAAGCCGACCGCCGAAGAGCAAAGCCGGGCCGTTTTCCATGCCATCAACGCCGTCGACCCAGACGAAGATTGGACGCTGGCGGATTACCAGCATCTTGGCGAACACGCCTGCCGGGACATCGCGGGGCGCGGGCGAGTGCCGCTGATTGTCGGCGGCACGGGCTTATATGTGCGGGCGCTGACGACGCAGCTTGATATTCCGGCCGCGCCGCCCAATGAAGACCTGCGGCGGCAGTGGCGCGAATTTGCCGAAACGCACGGCAACGAGGCGCTGCTTGCAGAATTGACGCGAATTGACCCGGAAACCGCCGCCCGGCTCCATGTCAACGACATCGGCCGCCAGATACGCGCACTGGAAGTCTACGCGGCGGCAGGCCGGACATTGACCGAGCTGCACGCGGAAAATCGGGCGAAACAGACTTTGGACAGTCCGCGTCTGTTCGGGCTGCGCTTCGCGGATCGGGAGCTTTTGTACCAGCGCATTGACAGCCGGGTAGATGCCATGCTGACGGATGGCCTGCTGGGTGAAGTTCAAAGCCTGCTGGACGCCGGGTACTCTGCCGAATTGAAGCCGATGCAGTCGCTTGGCTACCGGCATATGACCGCGTTTCTGCGCGGCGACTGCGGGCTGGACACGGCGGTTGAGAGCATGAAGCAGGACACGCGGCGGTTCGCCAAGCGTCAGATGATCTGGTTCCGGGGCGACCCGCGCGTTCACTGGCTGGACGCCGACAATCGAAGCGCCGAGCAGCTTGCCGATACAATTTTTCGTCTTATTCAAGAGGCCGCACACGTATGAACAAATCCCAGCTTAATCTTCAGGACACTTTCTTAAATCAAGTTCGCAAAGAGAACATCGGCGTGATGATTTATTTGATCGGCGGCGTCCAGCTTCGCGGCAATGTGCGCGGCTTCGACTCGTTCACGATTTTATTGGACAGCCCCGGCAAGCCGACCCAGCTTGTTTACAAGCACGCCGTCACCAGCATTGTCCCAATGCGTCCGATTCAGAACCTTTATACCGAAGCGATGCGCGAGGCCGGAGTGGTTCCGCAGGCTGGCCCCAGCCAAACTGCCCCGCCGACGGTCCCCGCCGGCAGCGCCCACCCGGACGCCGCCGTAACGGTGCAGACGCCTAACCCCGCTCCCGCGTCGACTATCCCTGAAGCGGCCCAGGCCGAGTCGATCTCTTAATTTCGCTGTCTGAGGAAATTTACATGCACTTTACGAAAATGCACGGCATCGGCAACGATTTTGTCATGGTCAACTGCCTCGGCGCAGATGGTCCCGCGCTGCTGGCAGAAGCCCAAAAACACGCGGTTCTTCTCTGCGACCGCAAGTTCGGCGTCGGCGGCGACGGCGTGATTGCGCTGCTTCCGGGCCAGGCAGGGGCGTTCAAGATGCGAATGTTCAACCCCGACGGCTCTGAGGCCGAGATGTGCGGCAGCGGCATCCGCTGCTTCGCCAAGTTCCTGTTTGACCGCGGTTTGATGCACGGCCAAAGCGAGATTTCCGTTGAGACCGGCGCGGGCCTGCTGCACCTGCAAATCACCGCCGGGCCGGACGGCAAGGCCGAGATGGTGCGGGTGGATATGGGCGAGCCGGTCTTGAAGCCGTCCCAAATCCCGACGGTTCTGTCGGAAGGCGACGCGCCGATCATCAACGCGCCTTTAGTGCTGGGCGATTTGACGCTTGGTGTCACAGCGGTTTCGATGGGCAATCCCCATGCCGTGACGTTTGTCGGCGATGTCCAAAGCTATCCCGTGGAAAGTGTTGGGCCGCAGGTCGAGCATCACCCGGCGTTCCCGCGCCGGACCAATACCGAGTTTATCCAGGTGGTTTCGGGGCGCGAGATTATCTTCCGTGTCTGGGAGCGCGGCGCGGGCGCGACGCTTGCCTGCGGCACAGGCGCGTGCGCGGCGGTGGTGGCGTGTGTTCTGAACGGCAAAACCGGACGCGAAGTTCTGGTGCATCTTCCCGGCGGCGACTTGGAGATTGACTGGTCTGAAGCCGATAACCACGTTTACATGACCGGCCCGGCGGCGGAAGTTTTCGAGGGTGAGCTCTTGTTTTCAGCGCCGTAGATCAGTGTTGACGACCCGGCGTAAAGTGTGTTACAATCAAGCACGATGCGGGCTGTAGACATCATCCGAAATAAACGGCAGGGCGCAGAACACACCCCGGCGGAAATCAATTTCCTGATCCAAAATTATGTTCATGGCGCAATCCCCGATTACCAGATCAGCGCCTGGCTGATGGCTGTGCTGTGGCGCGGCCTGTCTGAGCCGGAGACTTTCGCGCTGACGACGGCAATGATCGCGTCCGGCGACACGCTGGATTTGTCTCCCTTGTCTGGCCCCTGCGTGGACAAGCACAGCACAGGCGGGGTGGGGGACAAAACAACGCTTGCCGTCGTTCCCATTCTCGCGTCGGCAGGAGTGCAGGTTCCGAAGATGTCCGGGCGCGGCCTCGGACATACCGGCGGCACGCTGGACAAGCTGGAATCGCTCGGCGGAACGCGGACAGAAATGGCAACCCACGACATTCTGGCCCAGGTCCAGGCGGTTGGAGCCTGCATCTGCGCCCAGACCAGCCGCCTGGTTCCTGCCGACCGCCTGCTGTATGCCCTGCGCGATGCCACCGACACGGTGGAGTCCCGGCCGCTGATCGCCGCCAGCATTATGAGTAAGAAGATCGCAGGCGGCTGCCCGTCTATCGTGCTGGATGTGAAAGTCGGCGGCGGGGCGTTTATGAAGACGCTGCCGGAAGCGCGGGCGCTGGCCGATCTGATGATCAAAATCGGCGCGGCGCATGGCCGGAAAACGGTCGCCGTGCTGTCGGACATGGATGTCCCGCTGGGCTACACGGTCGGCAACCGGGTGGAAGTGCATGAAGTCGTCAGCCTGCTCCAGAACAATGCCTGGACCGAGCCGCGCCTGAAAACCGTGGTCTGCACTCTGGCCGCCGCCGGTTTTTTGCTGGCGGGCCGCGTGTCCAGCCTGGCCGAAGGAACGGCTCTCGCGGAAGCCCAAATCGCCTCCGGCGCGGCCAAGCAAAAGCTTCGGGACATTGTTGAAGCCCAGGGCGGCGATCCCGATTACCTCACCCACGCGCTGAAGCCGCCGGTCGCAAAAATTAAGCGCGATGTTCGGGCGGAAACCAGCGGCTTTGTCCGCTCGATCCATGCCGAGGCGATTGGACTGTCCGCCATGCGCCTCGGGGCCGGACGAGCCGCAAAAGAAGACCCGATTGACCCGACTGCCGGGGTTGTCCTGCGGGAGACGGTCGGCTGCGCCGTGACGGCAGGCAATATCATTGCAACCCTCTACACCGGCAGCGAGATCGCGGCCCGAGAAGCCGCCCCGCAGGTGCTGTCGGCGTTTGAGATTGGCCCTGAGCCGCCCCCTGCCCGGAACGTAATCCATGAAATCATCGGCCTTGATTCCTAAGTTGACCTCTGAACAAACCGTAGTCTGGAACTTATTGCGGGAAGAGTTCCACCGGCTCAATGCCGCTCACTTTGACTGCCGACTAGCAATGCCGGAGATCGTGCTGTCCACCCGAAAGACGTTCGGCGGCTACTACCAGCCCGGCCGGCACCGGATTGTTTTAAGCTGGCAGGCGTACTGCGAGCATGGCCTGCCGGAGACTTTGAACACGTTCCGGCATGAAGTCGCGCACATTATCCATCCCAATCACAGCGCGGCTTTTTGGAGCGTTGCGCTGAAGCTGGGAGCCACGCAGCGCCACGCCAGCCCGCCGCTCCAAACGCCCTCACGCCGCTATGTGTATGCGTGTCCGGCCTGCGGCCGCCAGATTGTACGTCGCCGCCGTCTCCGCTCGTCTTCCTGCGCGTCCTGCGACCGTGTTTATAACCCGCGCTACGCACTGCAATTGCAAACCGATTCGCCGCCGGGGTAAAATAGCTCTGAGCCAGGCTGCAAACACTCGCCGCTCAAGGAGTAACCCTATGTCCAGATATTCGATGCCGCGCTTTGCGGCGCTGACCGCCGCCGCACTGACCGCCGCGCTTTTGACCGCCGGCTGCCACGATGACACCCCGCCCCCGGCCACAGTAGTCACCCCGCCGCCGTCATCCACAACGACAATTACCCCAAGCGCAAGCACGTCCGCCTCGCCGGGAACAGCCGTTGTTCCCGACACGAAAGTCAACACCAATGCCGGGCCGGGCGGCTCGACTGGAACCGACTCGGCACTGTCGGACCAGGTCAACACCGCCATCGTTCACAACAAGCAGATGACCGGAGCGCGGGTGGAAGTCGTCGCCACCGCGGGCGTCGTCACGCTGAACGGCCAGGTGCAGAACCAGCAGCAGAAAGCGCTGGCTCAGACCACCGCCCAGCAGGTTCCCGGCGTTTCCAGCATCAAAAACAAGCTTTTAATTGTTACTACCGGCGGGGCCAAGCCGAAGCCGATGATCGTGACCAAAACGAAAACCGTCGTTGTTCACGACCAGGCTCCGGCCGCGCCCGCCGACACCGCCGCGCCGGATACCTCGGCTCCCCCGACGGACCAGGCCGCTCCGCCTGCAACCGATCAATCAAACCCACCGGCCCCTCCCGCTGCGAACGGGCAGTAGGAACCCCTCCCGCCTCGTTCCTCGGCTCCCTCCCCTGTTAGGGGAGGGTCTTCGGAGAGTGCAGGATTGTCTTGTAGGGGCGCTGCTTGCCGCGCCCTCTTAAGCTTGCCGCGCCCTCTTATCTTGCGCCCTCTTCTTTCCGTACTTCTTCACCTTCCCGTTCCGGGAGGGTCGGTGAGGAACGAACCGGGGTAGGTTCTACCGCCGGGCGTTAAAAATCACTTTGGTTCCGTCACGCTCCAGGCTGAACGGCAGTTCTTTCATCTCCGTCAGCACTTCGCGGACTGCCGACTGGCGATCCGGCGGGCAGTAAAGCAGCAGAAAGCCGCCGCCGCCCGCCCCGGCAATCTTGCCGCCGGTCGCGCCGGCATCTAAAGCGCTTTCATAGAGCGTGTCAATCTCGGCGCTGCTGATGCGGCCCGCCATCTGCTTTTTCCAATCCCAGCCCGCCTGCATCAGCCGGCCTACTTTGTTCATGTTCCCTTCCGTCAGCGCGGCCTCGACCTCGGCCACCTGGTTCTTCATTCGGTCCAGCGAGACGCGCTTGTCTTCAATGTTTGCTTTCTGCTCACTGAGAATGCTGTCGGCCTGCCGGGTGATGCCGGTGTAAAACAGCATCAGCGACTCGCCGAAGCGACGGCGTTTTTCCTCGGTCAGCTCCACTGCCGACGCCGAAACCGAGCCGTCGGCATGGAAGTCAAAACGGCGCAGATTGCCGTAAGCGGCGATATACTGGTCCTGCTTGCCGATAGGCTTGCCCAGAATATCAATCTCAATCTGGCAGGCCAGACGCGCCAGAGTTTCCGCCGTCACAAGAATGCCCTGGTAGGCATACATCGCGTGCAGCAGGCCGACGGTAACGGTGCTGGACGACCCCAGGCCGCTGCCTTCGGAGGGTATGTCCGCCATTGTCGCAATCTCGACGCCGCCGGTGATGCCGGTGAGTGTCATGCACTCGCGCACCAGCTCATGCTCAATCTGCTCAACCCGGTCCACCATTTCGGTGCGCGTGTAGCCGACGCGGATTTTGCTGTCAAACCGCTCTTTAATGACAACGTAAATATATTTATCAATGGCCGACGAAATCACCGCGCCGCCTTCTTTTTCATAATAGCCTTTAAAGTCCGTGCCGCCGCCGGCAAATGAGATGCGAAGCGGGGTCTGCGTGATAATCATAACTAAGGCTCCTGAGTGATAGGGACAAGCGGAATGGAGAACCCGTCGCCAACAATGCGGTCACGAATTTGTGCGCCTGGCGCGGCAGAAGCGCCGACCAGCAGAATGCTGTCGGCAAGCACGGCCCCATCGCCGATTTGAACGCCAGCATCCACAATGTTTCGTCCGATAAAAGAAACGCCGACGCCGATCTGCGCGGTCAGCGCAATCCAAAGCTGAGAATTTTCGAATTGAACACCGGCGCGGCCCGCCAGCAGATCGAAGTTCGCCCGGCGATAGGCTTCCGGTGTTCCCGTGTCCTGCAAGTAGCCGCCGAGCGGAGTTCCGTAAAGCGGCACGTTTTGGGCCAAAAGCGCGGGGAAGATGTCACGCCCAAAGTCCGACGGCGCGTTCGGGGGAATAAACTCGAAGATCGCCGGGTCAAGCACATATACCCCGGCGTTCGCAAGACCGCTGAAAACTTCATCCGCAGGCGGCTTTTCCACAAACCGCGTGATGCGCCCGTTCCCGTCCAAGCCGGCAATGCCTGCTGCCGTAGGATTTGGATGCTGAAACAATCCCAGCGTAGCAATGCCCGGCTGCGACGCATGAAACTCCGCCAGACGCCGCAGGTCGGCATAAACCAGATTGTCGCCGTAGATGACAAAGAACGGCGCGTCTTTGAAGACGCCCTCGGCGGCTTTGACGCCGCCCGACGTGCCGCGCAGAGTGTCTTCAAAGAAGTAATGCAGGCGCACCCCGGCAAAACTATCGCCGAAGTAGTCAGGAATACGCTGTGGCCGGTGAAACAAGTTAATCGCGACTTCGGTGATGCCCTGGCCTGCCAGCCAGACCAAAGTGCGCTCCAGCAGGGGCGTTCCAACAATCGGCACCATCGGCTTCGGCAGGAACTCCGTGAGCGGGCGCAGCCGGGTTCCTTCTCCGGCGGCAAGTATCATCGCTTTCAAATTATCATTGCTTTCATACTCTATTATAGCATCTTGGTTGACTTGCCGGCCAATCGCCGCCATAATACTCGCATGGAAAAAAAAGCGATACACACGGAAGCTGGGCCGCTGCAAGGAGCGCCTTATACTCCCGCCGTTCGGGTCGGCTCGTTTCTGTTCATCTCCGGCCAGCTTCCGCTCGACCCGGCCACCAGCCGAATTGTGGAAGGGGACTTCGAGACCCAGGTGCGTCAATGCCTGCGGAATTTGGCGTCCATTCTGAAGCAGGAAGGTCTGGGTCTGGACAGCATCGTCAAGACAACTATCTTTCTGAAAGATTTGAACAACTTCGCCGCGCTGAACAGCGTTTATGGCCCTTATTTTACAGGCGTTAAGCCCGCGCGTTCCACCATTGAAGTCGCCCGCCTGCCGCTGGATGTGATGGTCGAAATCGAAGCCATTGCGGTCGCGCCCGACGCCTAAAATAAACGCCAAAACAGCAAATGCCCCGGAGTAAATCTCCGGGGCATTCGCCTTGTCCAATCGGCCTATGCGGTGACATCTTTCTTGGAAGGCCGGCCCCGTCGACGCGGGGTTTCCGGGGTGGTCGAAGCCTCTGCGGACGCGGTGGTTCGCTGGGCTGCCGCCCGCTGACCGCGCATCTCACCGCCGCGCCGGCCAATCTCGGCGTAGAACTCCGTGCCGCGCTCCCGCTTAACGGTCTCGCCGCCTTTGCGTCCGATGCTCTGGTAGAACGACGGGCCGTAGCGGTTCTTGACGGTCTCGCCGCCCTTGCGTCCGGCTTCGCGTGCGAGGTCGGGGTTTGCGGCAAAGCCGCCTTCTTTGTCGTGATCGTGAGAGCCGCGATGGGCTTCCGCGATTTTCTTTGCTCCTTCGGAGCCTGCGGTTGGTCCTGGTTTAGCCATAATGTTTTCCTTCAGGGTACTGCTTTCTTAAGGATTTCTAATCACTGCGTTCGTGAAATTGCTTACTCCGCCTGGGCGGTAAGCTGTTCTTTGGTTTCCTGGGCGGCTTGTTTGCCCGCGTCAACGGCCTCAGAAATCCGGGATTTCTGATCCTCGGCAATGAACTTGCCTTTGTCCACCAAATCTTGGGCGCTGCCCTTTGCGGCGGCGGCGGCGTCGGTCGCTTTTGAACTGATGTCCGCCACCGTACTTTTCGCCGTTCCCGTCACTTCCGCCGCTTTCGCTTTGACCGCGTCTGCGGTCTCGGCGGCCTTCGCCTTTGCGCTGTCTATCGTATCGCCGGTTTTGTCGGAGAGGTCGGCGGCTTTGGCTTTTGCCGCCTCCGAAACGTCAGTCGCTTTCGCTTTCGCTAGGTCAGAGTAGTCGTTGGTTCGCTGCTTGATGAGGCCGCGTGTCTCGTCGCCGCCCTGCGGCGCATAGAGAAGCGCGACAAGCGCCCCCAGCGCTCCGCCCAGTAAAAGGCCAGTGAAAAAGCCGCCGCCCGTGCCTGCCGGCGGGTCTTCCGCAACGCCGACGACAATGACTTCTTCAATGACTTTCCCGTTATCCAATCCAGTCTCCGCGCGATTTTGCCCCGCCATGATATTGCTGCCCCCTAATACGCTGCTTATTCTTGATCTTTCGTCTTGTATTGCTTCGCGTTTGCACCGTTTCCGGTTTTTGCATCTGCGCCATGTCCGGTTCCCGAATGTGTGTAAACCTGGAAGCCTTTAGAAATGCCGTTGACGAGGCTGCTGATATTAATCAGCGGCCCGATAACCGCGCTTTGAACCACGCCCGCCGTCTTTTCCACCCGGCCGGAAACATCGTCCGTCAGGGCTTCCCCCTTGATCAGCACCTGATCCGCTTTTGCGCCGACACTGGTCGTGACCCGCTGCACGGTTTCAATCGCGTCCGTCGCCTTGACAATGACCGGGTCCATCTTGTTTGTCACTTTGTCCAGCAATGCGACAAGCTTGCTCAACGCAAAAGCGATTGCGCCCAGCAGCCCCACTGTCACCAGTGAGAACAGCCCGCCAAAAATCAGCAGCGATATTTCCGCCCAGGTCTCTAAATGCATCTTTTCTGTCACTCCACGTCGTCAAGCAAGGTTGCTTCGATATACCCCAGCTATCGTCCGGCTCAAACAGACGCCAGCAGTTGCTTTGCTTTCTCCTGCCCCAGCAGCGCTTGAAGTGCCATTGCCCGGTGGCTGATCCGGTTCTTTTCCTCCTCGGTCAGTTCCGCCATCGTGCGCCCGAACTCAGGAACTAGAAACAGCGGGTCGTAGCCGAAGCCGCTTACCCCGCGCGGCGCTTCCAAAATCGCGCCTTCGCATATCCCTTCCGCCTCTATACTTCCGCCGTCCGGTCCTGCCAGCGAGACCACGCAAACATACCGCGCCGTTCGCCGCTCCGCCGGAACCTCAGACAGCCGCGCCCGCAGCCGCGCATTCCGGTCGGCGTCAGACACGCCAATCCCCGCCCACCGCGCCGAATGCAGCCCCGGCTCCCCGCCGAGCGCGTCCACGCACAGCCCTGAATCATCCGCCAGCGCCAGCAGCCCCGTCGCCAGCGCCAGCGCAATCGCCTTCAGCCGCGCATTCTCCGCAAACGTGGTGCCGGTCTCCTCTACTTCCGGCAAACGCTCCAGCCAGTCCTGCGGCGTCAGCAGCGTCAGCCTTTTAGTCGGTTCATACTGCCCCAGCAGCGCCTTGAACTCCCTGATTTTGCCTGGATTTGTTGTCGCCAGCATCAGTCCCTTCATGAAAGCTAGTTCCACTTTAATTCACTGCCCCGTCAATTATTGCCCATAAAATGGAAGCATCGGCCTCTGATGAACTATGCTCCAATAGAAGAACGGAGACGAAACAGCTAGCCCCAATACAGCCTGCGTATAGGCAAAAATCTGATAATGTCGTTTAATAACCATTGGTGCTAGTTTTATCCGCGCGTTAAAGTGCAACCTGAAGCATGGAAAGTGACACAAATCCGTGTGCGTCGGCTTGCAGACCGTTCCACTGGCTGCACAGGTTGAAGGCCGCCGTTGCG
>JAABUZ0100006129.1_pt1 | contig 15246 bp, 13 predicted proteins | sample 5562091 | NCBI WGS metagenome assembly JAABUZ01 (sample SAMN12813069, study PRJNA571459) | rock metagenome | isolation source: Antarctica rocks | place: Antarctica: Victoria Land, Linnaeus Terrace sud | collected 2015-12-21 | reverse complement strand
ACTGGATGCCTGGATCGGCGCCGAGGAGCAGCCCGACGACATTACTCTGGTGCTTGCCCGGCAGATCTAGCGTGTTTACTGCTTCAACGTCATAGCCTTGACCACGATGTCGTTCGGCTGGCCCCCGGCGGGCAGGATCGTAAACAGGGCCGGCCCCTGTTTACCCTGCGTCCGGATCACCGCAACATCCCCGGATTTCGCATCCGCGGCCAGCAGAAGATGCTCATCCTCCGAGAATGCGAGCGCATCCGGCGAAGAGCCCGTTTGCACGCTGCCCACCGGCCTCCCATCATCGATGCTGTACAGGCTTACCGAGTCTGCGCCGAAGTTTGAGATCCAAAGCGTTCCATTGTCATCACTCACTACGGCGTGCGCCGGCCTGTTCGCAATCGTGTATGTCCCGCCGACCTCATTGGTTCCGGTTGCGATCTCCGAGATGCTGTCTCCCTTGAAGTTCGACACAAAGATCTCTCCTCCGTCCGGCTTCAACGCAAGGTGCCCCGGTCCCGGCCCCACGTCCAGCAACGCCAACAGATGATCGGTTGTCAGCGATGGGTTCTGCTTTGCCGCCCACGAGTTCGGGGCCGCCGCAAGGTTTACAGCCATGACCTGATGCCCCGCCGAACATGCAACGAACGCCTTCGACGAGTCGGGTAGAATCACGGCGTCCGTCGCTCCCGCACATCCGCCGACCGTAGCCCGCAGCCTCAGCTTCGAAGCGTTCGTATCCTCCGCCGGTCCCGCCGCAAAGATGGACACGCTTCCGCTCCCTCGGTTTGTAACCACAACCGATCGCATGTCCGGCGACACCCTCGCCAGTCCAGGCTGCTCGCCCGCTCCCGCGGCCATCAGCTCACGCCGCACTTCAAGATCGAGCACACTCACGTTGTTTGAGCCTGCATTCGCCACATAAGCACGCCGCCCGTCCGCGTCCACGCTGATCGCATACGGCTGACGTCGCACAGGAATCGTCGCGACCACGCGGTTTGTCTCCGCATCAATGACCGAAACGCTGCCCGATTTCGTGTTGACGACGTATACCTCGTTCCGCTTCGGATTGACGGCCAGCCCCGTCGGGTTCTGCCCGACCTGCAATGTGCGGTCCTGCCGGACGAACACCAGGTCAAGCACCGTTACCGTGTTGGCTCCGCCATTGCTGATATACGCATACTCCCGGTACCCCGGCGGAACATCAGGAAACGAGTTGGATCGGCAGGCGACTAAGCCTCCACACAGAAGCACAGCACTCAGCAGCCCGGCGCTCAGCAGCCCAGGCAAGGTGGAACGAAACAGATTGTCTTTTGAGGATGCCGGCACTACCGAAGCCCATCCAACCCGCCCGGTTCGGGCAGAGGACAGGCCATCGCACATTGCACCTTTACCGTTTGCAACTCAGCGTCCGTCGTCGCGCCGGGTCCAACCCCGCACGACCCACAATAGGTACCCACCCTGCATCAGCATTACGGCGGCGTAGGCGATCGGCAGATCGCGCAGCGCCGGAATGTGAACTGCTCCGAGAAAGCTTTGCCAGGTCATCGTGATATCTCCAGCGTCGCTTCAATACTGTCGAGCGCCGCCTCCTGTTCCGCAATTTGCCGCCGCCGCTCCAGAGCAAACCGGAACATCACCAGGAGGATCCCCCACATCGCCCACCCGGCCAAGCTCCAGAACACCGCAGGCAGCATCGCCTTGTCAATCCCCGATCCATCCCCTCCGCCAAACACTGGCGCGGGATGCTGGGTTCTCCACCACCGGATGGACATGAACGTAATCGGCACATCGATCGCGGCAAAGATCGACAGCACCGCCGCGAGCGTGCTTGTCTGCCCAGCCGGGGTAAAGCGCCGGACCAACAGATAGCTCACATACAGCAGCCAAAGCAGGAAGTACGTTGTCAGCCGCGCATCCCACGTCCACCAGATGCCCCAGATCGGCTTTGCCCACAACATCCCCGTGATGAGCCCGACGGACACAAACAGCACCGCTACTTCGGCTGACGCCAGTGCCAGCGCATCGGCCGCCAGCGCGCTCAGCGGGTTGCGCCGCCGGAGGTACAAAAAAGCCAGGGACGCGAGGAGGTTTACATAGGGAAACACGCACCCGAGCGATGCCTCCGTCACATGCCAATAGAAGATCCGCTGGACATTGCCCATCGTCGCCTCGGTCGGCACCAGAAAGATCGCCTGCCGAAAGCTCTCCGCAAGCACTAGCAGCGTCGCGGCAAACCAGACCCATCCGATAGTGCGCGCAATGTTGGAGCGGATCACAATGGGTTTATTTTATCGCGGAAATCGTCCGCTCAGGCCAGGGAGCTTCCGTCTTACTCTGCCTGGAGGACGGTTTCGAATAGCAGGATGCAAACGGTCGTGAAGATCACGTCATACCCGGCCAGCATCTGGATCCACGTTTTGATCTGGATCGGATCGAGGTCAGCCGTCATCACTCCTGTGGTCGCCTGGACCATCGCCAGCAGCGCGGGCAAGGAGATCGGCAGCAGCAGCAGCGGCAGCAGCAGCTCCCGGCTCCGCGCCCGTATCCCCAGTGCCGCAAAAAAGGTCCCATTCACCACCAGACCCCACGTTCCCAGCGGCAGGATCAATGCCAGCAGGGAGACATCTCCCAGCGGATGGAGGTTGTAGAACACAACAAACACCGGCGCCAGCACCAGCTCTACAAAGCTGACAAAGATCAGATTCGCCAGTGCCTTCCCCAAGAACAGCGCCGAAGCCTGCGCCGGCACCAGCCGCTGCGCATCCAGCACCTGGTTACGCTGCTCACGCACCCAAGACTGGTTCAGAGCCGTCACCGAAGCAAACAGCAGCGCTACCCACAAGACGCCGCCCGAGATCTGCCGCGCCAGCGTCGGGTTTGCCGTTGGATCGAACGCCAGCGAAAACACCGCGACCACCAGCAGTGAGAAGAACAGCACACCGTTGATCGCCTCCCGCGATCTCCACTCGAGGCGAAGATCCTTGCGAAGGTGAACCAGAACCGTGCGGAGGTAGATCATGCGCTGCTCGCCGCCGCCTTCGTCAGATCCGCCAGCGTCGCTTCAGCCGCTCGCAGGTAGTCGGCCGGTGACAGCAGTAGCTGCAGTCCCCGCTGACCCGCCGAAACCGAGACCACATCAAACAGCTCGATCGTCTCGTCGGCGAAAGCAGGGAAGCGCCGCTTCGCCCCCATCACCGTCACCCCTCCGCGCACATAGCCCGTCAGCGGCTCGACATCTTTGAGGCTCGCCATCTCCGCCCTCTTCGCCCCGCAGGCATGCGCCAGCCTCTTAAAGTCGAGCTCCGCATCCCCCGGAACCACCCCGAACACATGCTCTCCCGCACTCGTCCCCTGCTTCGTTATCTGGATCAGGAGGGTCTTGAACACCTGCTCGGCCGGCAGCCCGATCTTCCTCGCCACCGACACCGCCGTCAGATCGCTCTCATCCACCTCGTACCCGCGCAGCTCATATCCAATCCCAAGCCTGTCCAGCAGTCGCGCCGCATTTGTCTTCTCCCGCGGCGTCTGCTTCAAAGCGCGACCTCGGCCATCTCCGCCGCAACGACCTCGCCGTTCTTCAGCATGACGACGTTGTCCGCCAACGGCATCGCCAAGGGCGCCTGGTGCGTCGTCAACAGAATCGTGCGGCTGCCGCCACCGGCGACCGGCCACGTCCGAAAGTCCGCCAGCAGATCCACCATCTGCTGTACCGATGCCACGTCCATATTCGAAAACGGCTCGTCCAGCAGCAGAAGCTCCGGATCGGACTGCAGCACCCGCGCAAACGACGTGCGCTGCCGCATCCCCTGCGAGTACTCCCCCAGCGGCCGCTTCAGCATCGGATCGAGTCCCACCGCCCGCAGGGCCATCTCTGGCGAGCCCACGCAATCGCACTGCTTGTCCGTCGCCAGCGCCGCGAAGTAGCGCAGATTCTCCATCGCCGAAAGCTCGTCGTACAGCATCGCCGCATGGCTCATGTACGCCACCCGCCCACGCTGCTGCTCGGGCGCGGTTCCAAACACCATCACCTCACCCCGGGTCGGAGACGCCAGCCCCGCCGCCATCCGTAGCAGCGTCGACTTCCCCGCGCCATTCGGCCCCAGGATCACACTGCAGCTCCCACCCGCAAAGGTCACTGAAACCTTCCGCAAGGCTGCGAACCGCCCATAGATCTTCGACACATCACGAAACTCTGCAGCAGGCTTTGCCGGCATCATCTCTCCTTGCGAACCTTGCCGCCTGTTGCTTTCAGTAGCGCGCGATGGCAGAAACCTGCCGTCTTCCGGCCGGTCTACTTCGCTGTCACGCTCGCCACCGTATTCGGAGCCCCAGCCTTTTTTTGATCCGCCGGCGCGTACTTCGACGCACACTTGGCTTGCAGCTGCGTCGCATGGAACACCCCGTCGTGGCCAAACGTCCCCACCGCCAGCGCCTGCGCATCGTCCTTGAACGTATCCGGGGGCGGCTCGGCGCCCTTGTAGTCCACGCGCAAGGTTCTGCCCTGCTCCAGCAGGGTGAAGTCGGCATTTGTCCCCACCCGGTGGATGCTCCCTGGCGCCACATTCCCCGCCACTCGCAGATGCCGCGTATACGCTTTGTTTCCCATCCCCTGCAGTTCGGTGATGGTGACGTAGTAGCTCTTGTTATCCCGCACACCCGTGAACGCGAGCCAGGCCACAGTCCCCAGAATCACAATCGCGGCAAGAACAATCTTGAACGAACCTTTGGTCAGCGCTTGGTTACTCATAGACATCTCTAGTCTACGTCCGCAGCCCTGATTCAAGAAGCTCGCCATCACAACACCACTGCCTTCTCATCCACTTCGCTAAAATCGCTGAAGATGACACCCGGAAACCGCCCTGATCTTCGCGCCGCTCTCCTCCATATTCTCGCCACCCACTCCTTCCGCCTTGGCAATTTCACCCTCGCCTCCGGCCAGAAGTCCGATTACTACATCGACTGCCGCACGACCACCCTCCACGCCGAGGGCGGCCGCCTCTCCGGCCTCCTCCTCTACGACCTCATCCTCCAGCACATCCCCCAAGCCGTTGCAATCGGTGGCCTGACCATGGGTGCCGACCCCCTCGTCTCCAACACCGCAAGCGCCAGCGCCTGGGCGGCCGCCGATCACGCCGAAACCCTCCAACTTGCTGCCGAGCTCGATCTCCCCCCGGACCCCGATCTGGGCGAAGTCCCGCGTCTCCTGCACGGCTTCCTCGTTCGCAAGGCCGAAAAGGCCCACGGCACCGGCCGCCGCATCGAGGGCTTCCTCCAGCCCGGAGCTCCCGTTGTTATCGTCGACGACGTCTGCACCACCGGCGGCTCCACCGTCACCGCTATCGAGGCCGCCCGCGAAGCCGGCATGCTCGTGGCCGGGGTCCTCTGCCTCGTTGACCGCGAACAGGGCGGCCGCGCCTGCATCGAAGCCGTAGCCGCTGGCGCGCCCTTCCTCTCCGTCTTCACCGCAAAAGATATCCGTGCTTCCCACATCGATCTCCACAGAAATACGCCTCACGCATAGCACCAGCAGCCCCCCCTCCCACCTCCGAGGTATGGTGCCAACCAGCTGCCCCTTCTACGTTTCAAGAGAAGCCCCGAACTAGAGGCTGCTGAACCACTGCATCACTGCCGTACCTGCTGTCCTGCTTCACGATCCACGCTACAAACCTTCGCCCCGGAAAAGTCCTCCCGAGGCATTTCCCTGTGGTTCTCTCACAGCGAGCGACGGCCCACCCACGGTGCCGTCGCCGCTTCTCTTGCCCCTCCGTCCTGCAACGCGTCGTAGACTAAGGGGGACATGATCCCCACCCTCGAATGGCTGCCTGAAGGCGTCAACTTCCTCGATCAGACCAAGCTCCCCCTCGAAGAGACCTACGTCCTCGCCACCAATTACCAACAGGTAGCCACCGTGATTCGCGACATGATCGTCCGCGGAGCCATGGCCATCGGCGTCTCCGGCGCCATGGGCGTCGCCCTCGGCATCGATCGCTCACAAGCCCTCACCATCCCCGATCTCAACGCCGAAGTCGCCACTATCTGCGATCATCTTGCCGCGACCCGCCCCACCGCCGTCAATCTCTTCTGGGGCATCGGCAAGGTCCGCGACCTCTATAACCAGCTCGCCGCCATCCACACCCCCATCCCCGAGATCAAATCGCAGTGCGTCGCCCTCGCCCGGGAGATGTATGACGAGGACATTGCTGCCTGCCGCAAGCTCGGTGCCATTGGAGCCGAACTTCTCCCCGCAAAAGGCACCGTCCTTACCCACTGCAACGCGGGCGCCCTCGCCGCCTGCGGCTACGGGTCTGCTCTCGGTGTGGTGCGCGCCGCCGTCGAACGCGGCCAGGAGATCGACGTGCTGGCCGACGAGACCCGCCCCTACCTCCAGGGCGCCCGCCTCACCGCCTGGGAGCTCATGAAAGATGGAATCCCCACCACCGTGCTCTGCGACAACATGTCCGCATCGCTCATGAAGCAAGGGCGCATCCAGGCCGTCATCGTCGGCGCCGACCGCATTGCCGCCAACGGCGACACCGCGAACAAGATCGGCACCTACGCGGTCGGGATCCTCGCCCGCGAGCATGACATCCCCTTTTACGTCGCCGCCCCCTGGGCCACGGTCGACCTGGCTACCGCCCATGGCGACCAGATCCCCATTGAACAGCGAGACGCCCGCGAGGTCACCCATTCCAATGGCAAGCAGATGACTCCAAATGGCGTTGGGATAGAGAACCCCGCCTTCGACGTCACGCCCGCCAAGTACATCACCGCCATCATTACTGAGCGTGGCGTGCTCCGCGCCCCCTTTGAGCAGTCCATCGCCGAAATGGCCATCCAGCCCGTGCGCGGGCCTATTCACGCTTAAGCGGAGAACACGGCGATTCAACGCGAACCGAGGCAATCCTAACGCTCCCCCTTTAAGGCTCCCCAACGCAACGATCTCTGATCGAACCTCAGGCTTTGCAAGGAAAAGGGGCTGGAATTTTCGGGCACAGAGAAAGCTCGCAAGGCACAACTGCGAACGGCCGTATGGAAGGAACACGTTCCTGTGTGGTCCTTCTATACTCCGGTCTAGCCCAAGCGGACCGCCAAGTTGCAAAAAAGACGCGCCTATAGACGCGTCTTTTTCCTCCGAGGCGAGAAGCATTACTGACATCCGTTGACTTTGAAAGAGCCTATGCGGGTATGCCAGTTGAACGTGCCATTTGTGGTGAGGTATTCGCTGGTGTACCAGAACGTACAGTCGTCCACAGGGTCTACGGTCATGGCACTGTAGTCGCCCCACCGATTCAGCGTTCGCTGCTGGGCCCCGGTGCCGGTCTGCAGAATCTGCTCCGATCCAAGCATGCTCAGGGTATCTGCAGCGGTACGGTAGGAGTACTTAATTGAAGGAAATGCCGAGCTGCTCGACGTGCTGTACCCGAGCGCAAGACTTCCGTTCTTATCCGACGCGATCGAGCCCAACCACCGGTTCAGTCCATCTGCCGGAGAATACGTGGACTGTTGATAGACAGCGACTCCGGTTGTGTTGCCGGACGTGGGGCGCAGCTCGTACCAACGCGAGCCCGAGGCAACGGATCCGGGATTCACCGAGTGGTTCACGAAGAGCGCCTCGTGTCCATCAAAGAAATGACGATAGGAAAGCCGGTACATGAGACGGTCGCCGAGTGAATCCAGCTGCTGCACTGTGCCAGGCTGCGGAATGCAGGTGGCACCTCCGCAGGCCTCGCTGAAGGCAGCCACCGATGTGCTGTAGGGGCCGGCCAGCGTGCTGTTTGCGCTCGTGGTGAAATCGATATGCGAACGCCAGGTGAGCAGCGCGTTCGTGCCGAAGTTGATGAAGTATTCGCTCGTGCCGCTGGCTGGAGAGATGGTGCCGTCGACATCGGCAGGAAGCACTCCGCCATATGCATTGGAGAGCTGAAAACATTGTTCCGCGGCCGATCCGCCGGCGCGCATAGCGGCACCGTCATAGGCGCAGAGTCGTGCTCCCGCGAACGTGTTGCCGCTGAACATGTTGTAGGTTGCGTAGTAGACACCATTGAACACGCCGAATTTTGGATAGTCGTTGAAGTTTGGCTGACGGTAGGCATAGACGTTGTACGCCCCAGTGGCGTCACTCGTCTTTGAAACAGCAATGCATTGCCAATAACCCAGCGTGCTCGCGTTGGTAACGGAGAACTGGGTGAGGATCCAGCGGTTATTTGCCTTGTCGTATTGTGCAATTGGGTCACCATCGTTGTTGACGGCGCAAGGGTGCGAGGAACCGAGGGCCTGATAGAGCTGATTTCCGGGGGTAGGCCCTTCCAGGAGGTTTCCGCTTGCCTTATCGAATACCGCGAACGACTCGTTGACCCACTGGACATACTGAGTTGCTCCAACGGCGCCGTTGGTGTCAGGTGGGGCAGAGTTGACCGTAAAGTTAGGGAACCCTGCACCAACACCTTCAAAATTTGGGCCGGTGGTGAGAGAACCCGAACTGGTGAACGCGGAGCTTTGGACGACCGGATCAGAAGAGGTCCCCCCGCCGCCACCCGGCTTGGTATGCCCACTGCCTGAAAGTTGGCGAAGCGGCTTATCCTTTTTCGGGCCGTCTGCCTGTCCCCGGCGCATACCGTGAACTGTGATGCTGGAGGAGCCTGCTCCGTAGCTGACCGCAGGATTCGTCAGCACGGTCGGCTCGATGGTCTCGTGCGGGTTCTGGGCCAGGGCGACGGAAATGGCGTAGGTGCTGGTCAAAGTGAGCATGGTGATCAAACGGAAGCGCGAGGTGCTGAGATTTGCCAAAGAGAGCTCCTTTAGGTGTGCTTGCTCTCGCGCGGGACGGTAGGGTGAACCTCATAGCCGTACTTCGTAAGAGTGCAGTAAAGGTAGCTGATGCGGAGGGGAAGGTAAACCAAGGAACTGAGACCGCAGCAGCGCTCAGGATCAGTTCCCTCCAGCCTATGTCCACGGGGATTCTGTTCTCGCGAGCGTAGATATCATCTCCCGGCCGACACTTGCCGGCTTGGAATTGCGGTGTTTCCGGCGTTGTATTCTTCATTGCGCTGTTTACGATTCCGCAGAGCTCGCGCTTTCTCATCTCGAAGAACAGCCTGGAAGACGCGCTTGGCGTGATCCGGATGATGGGGTCAGAAAACCCCCACGGAGAGCTGGAAGAAGTCCGTCTCTCAATGGATCGCGAACGCACGGAAAAGGTAGTGCCGCTGCTTACGAGGTCGCTTTCGCTCCCGCTATTTCTGGCGGTGAGCATCGCTATCTTCAACCAGGTTTCAGGAATCAACACCATTTTTTATTACTCGAAGAGCATGTTTGTGGCTGCCGGAATGAGCCGAATGTCGGGATCTTCCCAGAGCATTTATCGGGACTGTTGAACCTGATCTTCACCCTCGTAGACCAGAGGCGCGACGCTGGAGGAGCTACAGACGCGGCTGGAGCACTAGAGCAAACCTCCTAGCACTGGGACGTTGAAGCGGGCTTGCAGTACCGTTCTTCTGGGGAAAACGGACATGAGTGTCGGGATTCTGCTCTAGATCCACAGGAGATTTACTCTAGCCCGTGTGTGGGTGGTGCTGAGGTTACGGCAGGTCGTGGAGACCCATCGCTACGCAGATGGCGGCGACATCGCCGATGCTCTCGCCCAGCTGAGCGGGAAGTATGGTGCAGGCGGCGGCGGCGGTAGCAAGAGATTCAGCATGCATCTGCGCGCGCGCGGGGGCGAGGAGGGCTTCGCCGAGACGCAGGGCAAGGCCGCCGATGACGATGCGCTCAGGATTGAGGAGGTCGACCAGGATAGCGCAGGCTTCGCCGAGGCGCTTGCCCGTTTGGGCGACGATGCGGCCAGCGACCTCGTCGCCCGCGACGAGAGCCAGGCCGATGTCCCGAGCTGTGAGGGTGCTGAGCTTTTCCGCGAGCATGGTGGGAGTGCCGTTATCGACAGCGTCTTCGATCGTCTGCACGGCGTGGTGGGCCATGCCGCCACCGCTGGCCCAGCCTTCTACGGAGCCTTGCTTGCCGTAGCCGGTGGGGCCACGTTCGGTGAGGCGAATGTGGCCGATCTCTCCGGCCATGGCGCTGGCACCGTGGAAGATGGCGCCGTTGAGGATCAGGCCTGCACCGAGGCCTGTACCCATGGTGAGGAATACGATGTGGCGACAGCCTCTGCCGGCGCCGAACTGGTGCTCGGCCACGGCTCCCGCATTGGCGTCGTTTTCAACTGCGCAGTGGGCGTGGAACTCAGCTTCAAGCAACGCTTTGAGCGGAACGTCGTCCCATGTGGGGAGGTTTGGCGGGCGCTGGATCACGCCCTTGATGCGGTCGAGCGGACTACCGCAACTGACGCCAATGGAGGCGAGTTCTCCGGAGCTTTCGGCGAGGCCGCGATGAATGAGCGCGATGATTTCGTTGATGGCGCGTTGCGGACCCTGCTCGGGGAGGGTGGCGAGCTCGGCGCGCCAGAGGGCGTGTGGAGGGTCGGCACACAGCACGACGGCTGTCTTGGTGCCACCGACATCAACGCCAACCAGTAAACGCTTCACTCCGTCGTGCTCCGAGCGGAAGGGATTCCGCTACTCTTCGAGTGCATTGACTTCCTTCACACGGCCTGTGCGGCGGTCGACGCGCAGGGTCTTGATTTCGAAAGGGTGGAAAGCGCCAGTCCATTGCTTATGGGCGAAGGAGAGGCTGAGGGTGGCGGTTGTCTGGCGGCCGGCCGTTTCGTAAGAGCGCACGATGAGGTCATCGCCATCCTCGGCCTGCTTAACGGCCTCGACAACGATGTTGGGTACATCGACGGAGAGGAACGAGGCGGATCCGGGGCGAGTGCCGCGATGTATACCCTGGTAGAGGAGGGGGGAGACGGTGACGAGCTCTTCAGCGGCGCGCACGATGCCGGCATCGTGCCAGGTGCCGGCGTGAGGCATGAGCTCCATGCGAAACGTCTGAAGGCCCTGGTCCATCCAGTTGTAGTCGACTCCGGGCTGGAGGTCGCGTGGCTCGTGGTTGGCAAAAACGGCGGCACGTGCGACCGAGACGCGCATGTCAGAACCATCGATGCTGTAGCCGTATTTTGCATCATTGAGGACGGCCAGGCCGAAGGTCTGGTCACCCTGTGTGCCGGTTACGTCAATCCAGCGCTGGCCGGGGTCTTCGTCACCCTTGTTATCGCGCTGCATGGCCCCATAGGCGACCTCGTATGTCCCTTGTGGAGAGGCGACGTCGACCGGAAAAGAGAACTTGAGCATCTTCAGGTGCTCGTGCCAGTCGAGGGAGATTCGAGCTTCAAGTTTGGCGCTGCCAGCGTACAAAAGCCAGTCGACGGTGAGGGTAGAGGCGCCGTAGGTGAGGCGTTCGCGGACGCGGGCGCGTAACGGGCCGCTTTCGATGACCTTGAAATCGATCCGCTTGAACTCGCCGATCTGCTTATCGAAGGCGCGGGCGCGGTGACTCCATGTATCGCTTACGTCATCCATGATGAGCGCACGGAAGCCGGTTTGGCCTCCGCGAAAGATCTGGCGACCAGTGGACTTATTAAGAATGCCGAGGCTGCCGCCGAGTGCAAAGGTGACGCGGAGCAGGCTATTTTCAAGGAGGTTTGCTGCTGCATGCGGGGCGTTGGTGGGAGGTGTTGTCGAGGCTTCTGCTTTGTGGATGCGGATCTGGCGATATCCGAGGGGAGGAACGTCGACTTCCGCGACGAGACCCAGGCGATTGTTGACCACGCTGGTGGCTTCGACCCACTGGAAGGGAAGCGAGCGTCCATTTTCGTCATCGACTTGAGCGGGAATTTCCGGGTGCCAGCCCAGGTCATACTCGACACGGGTACGGCTGGTCCAGGAGTGCGGGTTGAAGACGACGAGGTACTTGGAGTCAGGATCGGTGGTGGGCACCTGCCATGCGAGGCGCTGGACGGCGGCGTAGAGCGCCTGCTGCGCCACATCACGAGCGCCGCCATAGGCATCGCGCGCTGCGAGGAAATCTTCAGGGAGGGTGGTGCCGGCGAGGCTGTCGTGGAACTGGAGAAGGAGGACGCGCTCCCACGCCTTTGAGAGATCGGATTTTGGGTAGGGGGAACCCCAGGCGAAGGAGCCAATCGCGGCGAACTTCTCCGCGGTTTGCAGGGCAACTTCGGTGGTCCGGTTCAACTTCTTGATGTCCGAGCCTGCGGTGTACGTGCCCACGGAGTGATGCTGCAGGTCCCCGGTGTAGACCTGAATATCAGGCGGGAGGTGCGGCGCGACCTCAGCAAAGAAGCGATCCGGTGTGGAGTAGAAGATGTGCGGAGCGCCTTTTTCCGTCTGGATTTGCCGGATGGATCGCATGTTCTCCTTGGTGGGGCCGCCGCCGTGGTCGCCGATGCCAAAGAACTCCATGGCAGTGCGCTCTGGCTGGCCGGCGAGCGCGACAACTTCGCGCTCCATGTGATTGCGCACCGAAGCGGGGTCGTCGTAGAACAGCGGAATGCGGAAGGTGAGGGCGCGTGTGCCGTCGATGCCTTGCCACTGGAAGAGATTCTGGCGGATGTCCGGCTTTTCGATCGCGTTGGGCCGCATGAAGACGTAGCTGCGCATGCCCTGGAGCTTCAAGATTTGCGGAAGGCTGCCTGTATGACCGAAGGAGTCCGGGTTGTAACCGATCGTGGCGCGACGACCGAAGAGGCGCTGCAAGGTGCGCTGCCCGTAGAGGCCCTGACGGACGAGGGATTCGCCACTGGGCATGTTGACGTCGGGCTCAACCCACCAGCCGCCGACCAGATCCCAGCGGCCAGCGTCTACCTGCTTGCGGATTTCCGCGAGCATTGCAGGGTCGGTAGCTTCTACCCACTCATAGAACTGGGATGAGCTGGTGGTCATTGTCAGCTCGGGGTCTTCCTTCATGCGGTCGAGCGCCGAGCGGAAGGTGCTGTGCACAACGGCACCTGCCTCCGAGAGTGGCCATAACCAGGGCGCATCGATATGCGCGTTGCCGATCATGTGCAGGCGAAGCGTGGCAGCGTCGGCGGTCCAGTCGGGTGTCTCGGGAGCGGTTGCGACGACCGTGGCGCTGCTGGCTGGAGTTGAAGGCGCGGGCGCCTGCTGTGCGGGAATGGTGTGTGCGGGGGCTGTCTGCGCGGTAGTGGTCTGCACAGCGAAAGCAACGAGCGACGCTGCGAAAACCCTGCCCATCCAGTGCAGGCGTGATGTCATGTAAAGGGCTCTCCCCATAGAAGGTTTGCCGATGCCAGGCAGGTGCTTGAAGCCAAGAAGAGGCCACCTTGGTGGAGGCGTTGCTCGATGGTATCGGTTCCAACTTCGCGGCAAGGGAACTGTAGCGATGCGTTCTTCGCGTGTCAAGGCAGAGCGGAAAAAACGATTCAGGAAGAGTGCGGATCCAGGAGCGTAAAAGGAGGCGCTTTGAGGGTGCGCGAAAAGACTTGACACGGGCTTTCCCAGAGGCGCATCGTGTCCTCGTGCCTGAATTGGAACCGATTCCAACACTGTGCCCCCAGCACAGATGAAAACAGCCATCTTCTTAGTGAGGTCAGCATCGATGATTTTCAACCGCTTCCGACAGATTGCTTCCAGCGTGCTTTTTCTCTTCGCGATCCTGATTGCAGCGGTAGCGGCCCCTGCGCAGGAGTCGCGCGCCACACTCAATGGACATGTGCAGGACGTCGGGCAGGCCGCCATTCCGCAGGCCAGCATCACGGTTCGGAATACGGCTACCGGCGTCGTGACGACGGTGAAGAGCGGAGGCGAAGGCGACTATACGGTGCCTTTCCTGGTTCCCGGACCGTACACCGTGACTGCGGAGATGCCAGGTTTCAAACAGGATGTACGTAACAACGTTGAGCTGCACGTTGGCGACAAATTAACCGTGGACTTCAACCTGGCAATCGGCGCAGTAAGCGAAGTGGTGACGGTGACCGATGCGCCGCCGCTTCTCGATGAAGGTACTGCGACGCGTGGCGGCCTGGTGGATAACGTCCGCGTTACAGAGTTGCCTGTGATTGGGCGCAACCCCATCAACCTGGCCAACCTCATTCCGGGCGTGGTCTTTGCCGGCAATCAGTCGTTTCAGCGGCCTTTCGACAATGGCGACGTTATCAATTTCTCGGTAAACGGGGGCCTGCGTCAGACGAACAGCTTCCTGATTGACGGCGCTCCGGATGATGCAATCTCCGACACCGCCGGCGACCGATCTCACGCCAACCTGAACATTGGCTACATCCCCAGCGCCGAAGTGACGCAGGAGTTCAAGGTCGTTAGCAACTTTTACGACGCGCAGTACGGGCGTACCGGCGGCGGCATCTTCAACATCGTTACGAAGAACGGCACGAACGACTATCACGGTTCCGGCTACTACTTCCTGCAGCGTTACCAGTTCAACGCGAACAACGTGGGCAACAAGTTCAACAATCTGCCCGTCTACTCGCTGGACCCGGTGACCAAGCAGTTTCTGGCTGCGCCCAAACTTGACCAGTTTGGCGGGCAGGTAGGCGGCCCGGTTCGCATTCCCCGCTTGTACAACGGCAAGGACAAGACGTTCTTCCTGTTTGGAATTGAGCAATACAACGAGGACACGCCTTCACCAGGCATCGTTGGGACACTGACCGCGGCTGAAAGGAACGGAGATTTTTCCGCCAGCGGTGGGAACATCTACGACCCGTACACCACCCGTCTGAACGCGAACGGCACGTGCTGCACGCGCGACCAGTTCTCCTCCAACGGCGTACTTAACGTGATACCGGCATCGCGTTTGAACGGTGCTGGGTACAAGCTGGCGCAGTCCTTTCCCGCTCCGAACGTCCCCAACACTACATCTGCGAACAACTACAACGTGGGTGCGAATCTCAGCATCGACCGCTATCGCACATGGATTGCGCGTGTTGATCAGAACTTCGGCCAGAAGGAACGCATGTACGTAAGGTACGCGCACGCGCGGCGCAACCAAACCGACCAGGGCAATACCAACTATCCGCTTCCGCTGCTGGATTCGCAGGATCCGCTGCAGCGCGTCAATGACAACGGAGTTTTAGATTCGCTGACGCAGTTCAGCTCGCGCATCAGCATGGACCTCCGTGCGTCCTTCACCCGCTACAACGAATATGTGGATCGCAGCCGCGCGCTGAGCTACGACATCACGCAGCTTGGTTTCTCGTCGAACTATGCCAACAACCGTTTTGTGCCGCTTCCTCCGAAGCTTGGTTTTGACAACACCAATGGGGTGAACCTTCCGGGTGGCTTGGGCGGCACGGGTATTGGCTCCCGGGATCCG
>JAABUZ0100006127.1_pt1 | contig 15250 bp, 11 predicted proteins | sample 5562091 | NCBI WGS metagenome assembly JAABUZ01 (sample SAMN12813069, study PRJNA571459) | rock metagenome | isolation source: Antarctica rocks | place: Antarctica: Victoria Land, Linnaeus Terrace sud | collected 2015-12-21 | reverse complement strand
TGAACGGTGCAGCACTCACACGCCGACCGGCTATCACACTCTTCGGTCCTGAGCGGCGGGCCACAAGACCGGAGGAGTAGCCATCCGGCACCGCGCCCGCACGCTGACTAGACCGAGCAGCGGCAGATGCTGCGGTGCTGCTGCCACCACCGCGACGCCGCCTGTCGGCCCTCGGCCGCGAGAAGTCGCAGAACGGACCGGCTACCGCGTTGGCCGAGGTGGCGAAGTCGGCGATGCTGGCTCCGGCGAGGGCGGACACGCTCACGACTGACTGTCCGTGACTGGCGGGCGACGATGCACCGAGTGTTCGTAGGCTTCGTAGACCCTGCGGTAGGCCGTGGTCTCGTCCTTCTCGACCCGCACCGACTGCACCAACGGGTACCCCCTGGCAACGAGGAGCTCGGCTACACCGCAGACGAGGGCGAGCCCGGTGGCGGTTGCCAGCAGCGTGGTCACGGCACCTACGGGTTCGGGCAGGCCGTCGAGGTCGATGAGTGCCTCGCTGCGAGGCGAACCTGTGTCGACGACCGCGTCGGCGAGGTCGGCTAGCTTAAGTCCGCTGCTGTGACGCGGCGACGCGTCGGCCGTCTCCGACGAGCTGATCGCGATCACGGACAGCCCATTGCGCTTGGCGTAACGCGCCGAGTCGACGACCACGGCGCTGGTGCCGCCGTGTGAGAAGATCACGAGGACGTCGCCGGCGCTGAGGTGCTGGCCGTCGAGGAAGACGTCGGCATAGCCCTCGGTGTTCTGCAGGAACAGCATCTCCGGCACCCCGAACGAGCCGAGCACGTTGAACCAGAACAGACGGGGATCGGTCAGCGGGTGCAGGCCAACGAAACTGCCGTATCGGGGGAAGATCTCGAGCACCGGCAGCATCGAGTGGCCGCTCCCGAACAGGTGCACCAGCCCACCCGACTCGATCGTGGTGGCCATCAGCTCGACCGCGGCGATGATCTGTTCGTCTTGTCCCTGCTCGATCCGCTCGAGCAGGGAGCGCAGGCCCGAGAGGTACGAGGCGGGTGAGACAAGTTCGGTCATGGGGTGCTCCTCATGTAGATGGGATCGCTCGGCCCGTCGGCACGGATGACGTAGTCACCGTCGTCCCACTGTTGTGACGCGTCGATGAGCGGCCGGTTGACCCACTTATTTGCGACGAGGTCGGGATCTTCGCCTCGGTCGAGGGCGACCCGCAGGGCCAGCCACTGCAGCGGCAGCACGGCGAGAAAGGGTAGATCGGCTTCGACGGTGCCTGCGGGAAGCATGCACGCCGCCGTGCACAATCCGGCGAGCTCGGCGTCGTCCGTCACGGCGACGGTGTGCACTCCCAACCGGCCGAGCCCGCCGGCCAGCTCGCGGGCGCGTGAGATCGACGGGCCGTCGGGGGCGACGATCACTACCGTGCTGTGTGGATCGACAGTGAAGATCTCGCAGTGGATCATCTGCTCAAGCTCGGCGGCGTGCGCGGGCACGGTCGCAGCTTCATATAGCTTCGCCGTCCCATAGTGCGCGACCGCGTGTCCTAGGCCTGCGCCGACGATGTACCAGCGGTGGCTCGCGAGGACCTCCGGTGGCAGGGCGTCGACCTGCGCGCGCGCAGAGCCGGCATAGGCCTCGATCGACCCCGCCATCGCCTTGGCGAAACCGTCCGCATCGGGCGTGCCATCGCCCAGTCGTTCGGCGAGCATCCGCATAAATAGTGCAACAGCTTGGAAGCTCGCGGTGCGGGTGTTGGAACGCTCGCCGCGGACGGCGTTGTTAACCCACACGTCGGCGATTGAGGCGAGATCGGAGTCGGGGTTGGAGGTCAACGCGACGACGTAGGAGCCGCGGGAGCGGGCCGCCCGGGCCGCCTCGACGACCCGGGCCGTCGTCCCAGAATGCGAGACGGCGATAACCACCGAGCGCTCGGTCAGTGTCGGGAACAGGTAGCGAGAGAGCTCCATCGCGTGCACCGCCCGCAGTCGCACCCCGGCGGCCGCGGCACACCAGACCTCGGCGCACATGCCGGCGAATAGGCTGTCTCCGCAGCCTGTGACGACCCAGTCGTCGGCGCCGCGGCCCCCGGCAGCGGCGACCACCTCGTCCACAGCCGCAGGGAACAATCCAGCCGCCTCCAGCAACACGGTTCCCTGCAAGGGGATCTCGCGTTCCAAGAGCGTCACCTGCGCACGGTCGGAGCGTGATCCGCTGGAGCCCGTCACGACGAGGTCACCTCGCGGTGGGTCGTCACGACGCGCGCGTTGACGGTTGCCGTTACGCCCTCGGTACGCCTGGCCCGCTCGATGGCGGAATATGTCGGTGGCACGCAAACTCCTATCGATTCGACGACGAACGATGCGGCGACGCAGCCACCTGCCGCTGCCTCGCCGGGCGACTTTCCCTGGCTCAGACCGACCAGGAGACCACCGTCGAACGCGTCGCCGGCCCCGGTTGGATCTAGGATGACGAGGGCCGGGACGGCTGGGACGCGCAGGGCGGCCGTCGAATGGCGGTCCACGAGCTGGACTCCGGCCGCGCCGCACTTGACCACAACGAGGGGACAGTCGAACACGGCGACGACCTCGGCCAGCCGGTTCGGGTCGTCGCCATCATACCCGGTGAGGTGGGCGATGTGCTCGCGGCTGGGCAGGAAGCAATCCACCGCCGAGGTCAGCTCGACCAGGCGGTCTAGGGCGTCCCGTTCGGTCAGGTAGTGCAGCTCGGTATCGAGCGCGATTTGCGCTCCGCGTGCACTGAGTTCTTCGATCAGGTCGGCCTGTTGCCGCAACGTCGCGGGCGAGATGAGTGCCCACCGCCCGGCAAGATCGAGATCGCCGAGGTCGCTCCCGCTCGGGGTCTGGTCGACGAGAGTGTCGAAGTCCTCGATGTCGTAGTGACGAAGCCCTTGCACATCGTAGAAGGCGGTGTTGTGGATGCTGCGGCCCTCGAGACGCGCCGTACGTCCGGCGTCGATCGCACCGCATCCCTCACCTACGTCGGCGAGCCGCGCGAGCGGGTAGTCATCGCCGACCCGGCTGACGACACACACGTCGCCGCCGGCGAGCGATGCGCCCATCGCCGCGTACGCGGCGGCGCCGCCGATGGTGGCGGGATGGACGGCGCCGTCGGCCATGTGTATCTCGTCGACTGTGAGGTGTCCCAGCAGGACCAGCGGCGCAGCAACTGACCTACCGGCGCCGGGATCGGCTCCTCGCGCTGTGTATCGGCGCCGGCGGGACAACGCATCGCTGATCCCGACCGCGACGATCGTTACCAGGTACGGGACCATCAGGACGAACTGCGACGGAAAGTTCGTCTTGATCTGGAGCAGGCCGGCGAGTGCCTGGGCCAGACCGAAGAGCAGGCAGGCCACGCTCACCCGGCCGACCAGGCCGGCGCCGAAGATCACCGCAGCGAAGGCGATGATACCGCGACCGGAGGTCATGTTCTCGCTGAACAGGTGCACGGATCCGATGGACAGTTCCGCGCCGCCCACGCCGCAGAGCACGCCGCTGAGCACAACGCTGGCGAAACGTACCGCCGAGACTCGCACGCCGGCTGCGCGTGCAGCAAGAGGCGCCTCGCCGGTCGCCTTCAGGTGCAGTCCAAAACTTGTCCGCCGGAACAGCAGGTTCACGCCGATGACGAGCGGGATCATCAGCCAGATGATGACGTCTCGGTTGTTGAAGATCTGATCGAGCACCGGGACACCATCGAGCAGCCCGATGTGGAACTGGGGATACCCGCTTGGAAGGTCCAGGCTCTGGCCGCTCGTCTGCGCGTCCGAGAGCAGGAAGGTGGTCAGCCCGAGCGCGAACAAGTTGATGGCGATCCCGACGATCACCTCGTCCGCTCGGAACGCGACGACGGCGACGCCCATAACCGCCGCGGCGAGGGCGGCTGCGAGCACGCCGATGAGCGTCCCGAGCAGCAGCGAGTGCGTCTGCATTGCTCCGACGATGGAGAAGTAGGCCGAGATCAACATGAAACCCTCGAGCCCGATATTGAAGATTCCGGCGCGATAGGTGAACAGACCCCCGATGGCGGCGTAGAGGATCGGGGCCGCGAGCAGGATGCCCGGGCCGAGCAAGCCGATCACGTCGCTCATCGTCTCGCCTTCCTCGTCAACCGCCGTCGAGCGGTCCGCGAGGCCCGCAGCACGCCGTCCGGCAATGCCCTGGGTGCGGCGAACAGGATGATGGTCGCAGTGATCACTGACGCGATGTACTGGGATGTCCCGGTGAAGATCTGCAGGCCGAGTCCCCCCTGGGTCAGCGCCCCGAAGAAGAACGCGGAGAACGGAACCAGTAAGGCCGAGGAGCCGACAAGCAGCGCGGCGAGGATGGCGTTGAACCCGATGTCGGGCGGGAACGGGGTGGTGTCCGCCTGAAACACGCCGCCGACGATTGCCGCCCCGGCGATGCCGGCCAGTGCCCCGCTGAGCATCATCGCGATGACCGAGACCTTGGTGATGTTCACACCTGCAGCCCGCGCCGCCAGCGGCGACTTGCCGTGGAAGGTCATCTCGTAGCCCAGCGTCGTCCGACGGAGCATCCACCACGCGGCGATCGCGAGCAGCACGCCTACCGGGAGTAGGAAGGTGACCTGGGAGCCGGCAGCGAGGTGCGGGAAGTGCGCGCCGGGCAGCAGTGACTCGGTCTGGGCGTTGGTGCCCGGTTGCACCGACTTGGCGCGGAAGTGGCCCTGGACGAGGAAGCCGTTGAGCAACTCCGCCACGTAGCTGAGCAATAAGGAGGTGAGGATCTCGCTGGTCCGCCATGCAATCTTCATCAGGATCGGGGGCAGCGCCCAAATCGCCCCGCCCGCTGCTCCCGCGAGTACCACCACGAGTACCTGCATGCTCCCGGGCAGGACCCCCAGGGGGGGCCACGAGCCCACCGCTGCGGCGGTGAAGGCGCCTATCACGACCTGGCCCTGGCCGCCGGCGTTGAAGATTCCTGCCTGGAAGGCAACGACGAACGACAGGGCAGCGAGAAGCAGAGGCGTGGTTTGGGCCAATGTCGCCAGCAGGTTGGTTGAGGATCCGACCGAGCCGTCGACGAGTCCGCCGAAGGCAACCAAGGGATCCTGGCCGACAAGCAGCAGCAACAGGCCCGCGACCAGGGCCGCCAGCACTACCGCCGTGAGTGCGGCCGAGGTCCGCACGCCGATCCTGCGCAGCACGGCTGCGGGTGGACGCGCACCGGCGAAGCTCATGTCGCCACTCCCATCGCGAGCGCTCCAATCGACTCCTCCGTCAGGTCGGCGCGGGCCAACTCGCCGGCAACTGCGCCGTTGTAGAGGACGACCGCTCGGTCCGCGAGATCACAGGCCTCGCGCAGGTCGGACGTGACGAGCAGGACGCCCACGTCTTGGGACCGGAGCTCAGCGAGCATCGAACGGATCGCGTAGGCGGCAGCGACGTCCACTCCCTGAGTCGGCTGCACCGCGAGTAGCACCCTCGGACGACGTGTGACCTCACGGGCCACCACGACCTTCTGCGCGTTACCGCCGGACAGGTTGCCGACAGGTTCGCGCGGACTGCGCGCGGCGATCGCGAAATCGGCGATCTGTTGCCGGGCGAATTGATGCGTGGGGCGCATCCGGCGTAGGCCCCACCGGGCATACGGGCGCCGGGCGTGGTCACCGAGCACCAAGTTGTCCTCCAGGGACAGGTCCGCGGCAAGCCCCTCGGTCGGCCGCGATTCCGGGATGTAGCCCAAGCCGAGGCGGCGACGGCGACCGACCGAGGCGCGAGTGACATTCGAGCCTCCGATGTGGACCGACCCCCCGGACGCCCGCCCGGTCCCCATCACCGCTTGCACGAGTTCTCGCTGGCCATTGCCCTCAACCCCGGTCACGGCGACGATCTCACCCGGCAGCAGGGTGAGGTCCACACCGTCGAGCCTGCGGGTGCCGAACCGGTCGGTCACGGCCAGCTCGTGTAGGACGAGAGCGGCCGGCAGGCCGGTCGTTGCCGGTTTGCGGGCGATCTCATCCAACTGCGTCGGCACGCTACGACCGACCATCATCTGTACCAGTGCGCGTTCGTCGAGGTTCTCGGTCCGTTCCTCACCGACGACCACGCCCGAGCGCAAGACCGTGACTCCTTCAGTCACCGCCAGCACCTCCCGCAACTTGTGCGTGACGAGCAGCACCGCCGTGCCGTTCCGGCTCAATGTCCGCAATACGGAGAAGAGCTTGTCGGCCTCTGACGGGGTGAGCACCGTGGTGGGCTCGTCGAGGATCAGCACCGATGCCTCGTGGTACAATGCACCGAGGATCTCGGCACGTTGGCGCATCCCGACCGATAGCTCAGCAACCGGCAGCCTGGGATCAAGACCTAGCCCGTGCTCGTCGCTGAGAGCGGACAACCGCCCGAGTACCTCGCGTCGTCCGCGCCGTGTCTGGCCGGACAGCGACAGCATGATGTTCTCGGTGACGGTGAGGGAGTCCACCAGCAGCGAGGTCTGGTGGACCATCGCGACCCCGGCGGCCAGTGCATCGCGTGGGCTGCGGAAGACCCTGTCCTGGCCGGCTATCCGGATCCGGCCGGAGTCGGGTGTGTAGAGGCCGTAGACCATCCGCATCAGAGTCGTCTTGCCGGCGCCGTTCTCCCCGACCACGGCGTGGATGCCGCCGCGCCGCACGCCCATGCTTATTGACTGGTTGGCGACCAGGTCACCGAACCGTTTCGTCAGCTCGATCGTCTCCAAGGCAAGGGGCTCGACATCCCGGCGGTCCCCGGAGTTCTGGGGCACCGCCGGTGTCATGGGGCCGTCAATCATGCTCGGCGCCACTCAGCTGCAGTTCTTGAGCTGCGAGACCGCCTGGTCACCCGGCACAGTGATCTTGCCGCTGATGATGTCGGACTTAGCCTGGGCGACCTTGGCCTGGACGTCTTGGGGCACGAGCTTCTCGTTGTAGGGCAGCAGGCGAACCAAGCCGTCCTTGAGACCGTAGCTGTGGAACCCAGCGTTGAAGGAGCCGTCGGCGAACTGCTTGACCACCAGTTTGGCAGCCGCGGAAAAGTCCGGCCCGGCCGCCGTCAGACCGTAATTCGGGGCAAAGGGACGAATGTCGACGTCTGCACCGATCAGGTACTTCTTTTCCTGTTCCGCTGCCTGGTAGACACCGATCTCGGTGCCCGAGGTCGCCGCGTGGATGATGTCGACTCCCTGGTTGTAGAGCGTCACCGCGAACTGCTTGCCCAGCGCCGGGTCGTTCGTCGCACCGACATAGGCGTAGCAGACCGCGGCCTTGGGATTGACCGCTTTCACGCCGTAGTAGTAACCGACCAGGTAGCGGTTGATCACGTCCTGGTGCAGCGATCCGAGAAAGCCGACCTTGTCGGTCTTGGTCATCGACCCCGCGACGACACCGGCGAGGTAGGAGGACTGGTTCTCTTGGAAGAACAGCTCCTGCACGTTGGGTTGTGACTGGGCCAGCCGCGCGTCCAGTAGTAAGAACTTGACCTTGGGGTACTGCGGCGCGACCTGCGTGACAGCCTGGATCATCGGCGGGAACGTCGTCAGCACCAGATCGCTGCGGGCAGCCACACTCGACAGTGTGGACTCATACGTCGAGGGGTCACTGAGGACGACGACATTCGACTTGATTTTGTCGGCCTCGGTCTCCTGCTGGAAGCCGGCGACGAAGTCTTGCACGACGCCCTTGTCGTTGATCGGCTGAGTGCTGATCAACGTGGCTGTCTTTACCGAACCGCCCGAGGAGGACGATCCCGAGTTGCTGCCGCCGCCGCACGCCGCAAGCGAGAGCACCCCGACCATGAGTAGCGCAGCGAGTGACCCTACCCTACCCGACCTCCGTAAGCGCACTGACCACCGCGTATCTCTAGTGGACATTGGTGTTCCTCTCTCTCTGGAAAAACGGGAATGGCATTGTCAACCAGCAGTTTCGAAGGTTCAGGACTCGCGCCAGGCCGGCGGACGACCGGTTGGCGGTGCCACCGCGCGTCGGACATGGACGCCGATGTACTCGGGGTTGAAATAGTTCTCGCTGTAGAGGAACGAGCGACGGTCCCGTCCGTAGTGGACCTGATGGAGCACGAGCAAGGGACGCTGCCGGCTGACCTGCAGCAGCGACGCGATGCGCGCACTCGGCAGCACCGGCAGGATGTCGGCGCGTGCGGTGAGCACGGTGAGCCCGAGCTCGCGCTCCAGGAAGACGAAGAGTGACCCGTCCCCGCGGAACTGCGTCAACACGCGATCCGGCGCTATCTCGGTACTGATGTAGTCGCGGCAGTAGAGCACCGGGATCTCATCCGCCGTCCGCACTCGCTCGATGCAGTGCAGCAGGTCGGTCGGAGCCAGCTGCAGATGTGCGAGCGCCTCCTTCTCACCGCGCACGACCGATGTCTCGGTCGATCGGGTGCCCGCCTTGTGCCCAGCCCGAGTAATGAGCTCAGTGGAACTCATAAGGTGCTCGATACCGACTCCAACCGGCCATTCCGCCGCACTATCGGGATCGAGGATGGCGGTACCCAGCCCCTGCCGGGTTGCCACCAACCCCTGCTCTCGCAGGATGCCGATCGCCTCGCGGACCGTGCCTCGGCTGACGCCGAGGTTTGCGGCCAGGCGCGGTTCGCTCGGCAACCTTGTCCCCGCGGCGAACTCACCGGAGCGGATGCGCACCGCTAGCCCCTCGGCGAGCTCGAGCGGGAGCGCCTTGCGGCGCGGCGACCAGTCCTTTAAATGTGCAGCGACGTCAATGTTCAGGGCAATCTCCTTCTGACTTGTTGGACATCTAACATCTACCGATCTGGGTTAGTCAAGCCCCCACAGGATCACCACATGCTCCACATCAACCGCAGCCGCGACGAGGCAAGCCTTCACGACCGAGGGCGGCACGGCCGCCAGCCGGCTGTGCCGCGCAGTAAGGGCACACGCTCTAATAACCTATGGATTAGCGGGATTTGTTCTTAGACTTGTGCTATGGCGGAAATCGTGGGTTCGGGGGAGTCGTTCGCGCAGGGGTTTGTGGATGCGGTGGCCGAGGTGGCGGTGGTGCTGGATGAACGTGCCCACCGGTTGTTGCTGGGGGCCGCCGCGCGGCAGCTCGGGCGCGGTGGGATCACCCCGATCGCGGGGGGCCTCGGGGGCCTCGCCGGACACGGTGGGTCGGGGTGCGGCGGAACTGGAGGCGGGGGTCGTCGCGGACGGGCGGGTGCGGGTCAGGGGCGCGGGCCGCAAGTCGGTGGAGGCGACCGACCCGGAGTTGTGGCCGGAGCTGGAGAAGTTGGTGGATCCGGAGACCCGGGGGGATCCGATGTCGGAGCTGCGGTTGACGACGAAGTCGACGGTGAAGCTGGCCGATGCGCTGGGGCGCAGGGTCATTCGGTATCCCCCAAGACCGTCGCCCGGTTGCTCGGCGACCACGGCTACAGCTTGCGGGCGACCACCAAGACGGTGGAGGGCACCCTGCTCGACACCAACACCTACGAAAAAGGCATCAAGATAACGGACAAGCAGATGCGGGCCTTTGAAGCCCAGCATCTGCAACACCACGAATTCCACGGCAACTGGAACAACACCGTGCGCGACGTGCAGGAGCAAGCGGACCAGCAGACGCCCCGCCCCACGACCGGTGCCTAGTAATGGGCACGCCGGGTTCGGCGAGCGGCCTGGAGAAACGGACCGATGGCAACATCGGCACCGCGCTCCAGGCCGACTCAACCGGTTCGGTGGTCAGGTGCTCATCGCCGGCTGGCAGGGCTGTTGGTTCGGCTACATCCGCAGCCACCAGCAGGGCACCGCAGTACTGATCGCCAACCACACTGCCAGCTTTGACTCCACCGAGATCGTCACCAACCAGATCCGGGGCAGCCTGGCCTTGACACCAACACGCCCCGCCCCGCAGGTCGGTGACTCCGGGCCTTCCAGACGACGTGACCGGGTTCAATCTCGGCCAGTGCGCCCACTTGGTTCCTGCCCCGCCATCTGCATAGGCCGATCCCGTGTGGGCCCGGCCCTCTCTGGGCCGGGGCCACGCCCCGCTCCCGACAGCTGCGGGAACAGGTCCCTAGCTACAGCCGCTGGTGGATCCACAGCCTTCGCAGACGTAGCAGCTGCCGGCCGGGCGCATCTTGGTGCCGCAGGTGAAACACAACGGTGCGTCGGTGGTCGTACCCGTCACCAGCTCCAGTAGCTCCGCGGAACTACCCACGTTGGCGGGGGCCGGCGCGGCCGCCGCCACCTCGCCCGGGTCGACCGTCGGCTCGGTGCCCACCCCAGACCGTAAGGCCTCCACGTCCACCTCGTCCGCAGCGCGTCGAGCACCGCTGCCGTAATCGGTCGCCGCGACCTGCGCCGAACGTTCCTCCGCGGAGAAGATGCCCAGCTCGGCCCGCTTCTCGCGGGGCAGGTGATCCAGGGCGAGCCGACGGAACAGGTAGTCCACCACCGAGGTGGCGATCCGCACGTCCGGGTCGTCGGTCATGCCCGAGGGCTCGAAGCGCATGTTGACGAACTTCGAGACGTAGGTCTCCAGCGGGACGCCGTACTGCAGGGCGATCGAGATCGCCAGCGAGAACGCGTCCATCACCCCGGAGAGCGTCGAGCCCTGCTTGCTCATCTTGACGAAGATTTCGCCGAGGCCACCATCGGGATAGTTGCCCGCTGTCACGTATCCCTCGGCGCCGCCCACCGCGAAAGACACGGTCTGTCCGCTGCGCTTCTTCGGCAGCCGCTTACGGGTCGGACCTGCGACCGCGACCTCAGCGGCCACGGTCTTGTTGGAACTGGCCGAGCCCGAAGACCCGGCGGACAGCGGCTGGCCGACCTTGCAGTTGTCGCGGTAGATCGCCAGTGCCTTGATGCCCAGCTTCCAGCTGTCGAAGTAGATGCCTTCCACCTCCTCGACGGTTGCCGTCTGCGGCATGTTCACCGTCTTGGAGATGGCCCCGGACAGGAACGGCTGAGCCGCCGCCATCATCCGCACGTGGCCCATCGGTGCGATGGCCCGCTCGCCCATGGCGCAGTCGAACACCTCATAGTGCTCCGGCCGCAACCCCGGTGCGTCGATGACGTGGCCCTTGGCGGCGATGTGTTCGACGATGGCCTCGACCTGCTCCTCCTGGTAGCCCAGGGAGGACAGCGCGCGGGGCACAGTCTGGTTGACGATCTGCATGGAGCCGCCACCGACGAGTTTCTTGAACTTGACCAGTGAGAAGTCCGGCTCGATTCCGGTGGTGTCGCAGTCCATCATGAAGCCGATGGTGCCGGTGGGGGCGAGCACACTGGCCTGAGCGTTGCGCCAGCCGTTGCGCTCGCCGATCTTAAGACCCTCCTGCCAGGCGGCCGTCGCGGCCTTGTGCACGGCGGCGTCCGTGCGGTGCACGGTGCGGACCAGGTCGTTGGCGGCGGCGTGCTTGCGCATCACCCGCTGGTGCGCGTCGGCGTTGCGGGTGTAGCCCTCGTAGGGGCCGACCACACCGGCCAACTCGGCGGAGCGCTTGTAGGCGGCACCGGTCATCAGGGAGGTGATGGCCCCAGCCAAGGCCCGGCCGCCGTCGGAGTCATAGGCGTGTCCGGTGGCCATCAGCAGCGCGCCGAGGTTGGCGTATCCGATGCCCAGTTGCCGGTAGCGACGGGTGGTGTCGCCGATGGGATCAGTCGGGAAGTCGGCGAAGCAGATCGAGATGTCCATCGCGGTGATGATGGTCTCGACCGCCTTGGTGAAGGTGGTGGAATCGAAGCCGCCGTCGTCGGTGAGGAACTTCATCAGGTTCAGCGAGGCCAGGTTGCAGCTGGAGTTGTCCAGGTGCATGTACTCACTGCACGGGTTCGATGCGCTGATCCGGCCCGACTCCGGGCAGGTGTGCCAGTCGTTGATGGTGCCGTCGTACTGGATGCCCGGATCGGCGCACTCCCACGCCGCGGAGGCGATGGAGCGGAACAGTGCCTTGGCGTCCACGGTCTGGATGACCTCGCCGCTGCCCCGGGCGCGCAGGCCGAACTCCGCGCCCGTCTCCACCGCGCGCATGAACTCGTCGGTCACCCGGACGGCGTTGTTGGCGTTCTGGTACTGCACGCTGGTGATGTCGGTGCCGCCCAGGTCCATGTCGTAGCCCGCGTCGCGCAGCACGCGGATCTTGTTCTCCTCGCGGGCCTTGGTCTCGACGAACTCGGCGATGTCGGGATGGTCGACGTCGAGCACCACCATCTTCGCCGCCCGTCGGGTCGCGCCACCGGACTTGATGGTTCCCGCGGAGGCATCAGCACCGCGCATAAAGCTGACCGGGCCGGAAGCCGTTCCACCGGAGGACAGCAGCTCCTTGGACGAGCGGATGCGGGAGAGGTTCAGGCCGGCACCCGAGCCGCCCTTGAAGATCATCCCCTCTTCCTTGTACCAGTTCAGGATCGAGTCCATCGTGTCGTCCACGGCCAGGATGAAGCAGTTGTGCACCCGGAGGCCGGCCGAGAGGTACTCACCGGACTCGGTCTCGATGTCGTAGACCTCCATCGCGCCGCGCTTCTCGACGCGGGCAATCTGCAGCCGCTCGACGTCCTGAGCCGGCAGGGCTGGTACGTCGAAGCTCGCCGAGAGCTTGGCGCACTTCCGTTGGTCGACAAAGCCGATCTCCTCCGCGAACAGACGACAATCCCCGAGGTTCTGGATGGCCACGGTCCAGAGCCCGCCTTGGCGTCCCAGACGCTCATCCTTCTTGAATGCCACGCGGGAGAAGATGCCAAACCGGGACAGCAATGCCTGCACTCCGCGGACGAGCTCCTCGGATACCAGGTCGAGCCCCACGAGGACCGAGCGCTCGCGGAACCCCACGTAGCCGTCCGCCTGGTACATGCTCCGCAAATACGCGGAGGCCACCTCGAGCGGGGCGGTGAAGAGCTGCTCGGGTACGGCCATGGCGCGGTCCCGCGTGAGCAGGCCCCACCGCTCGACAAAGGGCCGCAGAGCTTCGCCATACAGCCGGGTGCGCCGGCAGTCGAGGCTGGAGTCCTGCGTCGGTTGTTGCCGAACCATGCGGTGCACGCCGGGCAGGACCTGGTCGAGCAGCAGCGTGACGTGGTCCAGTTCGTCGTCATTGACTGTCATCACCTCGATCGTCAACGACCGGTTCGTGCCCTCGGCGTACTGGCCGACGAAGCCGTCGGACTGCAGCCAGCCGGCCAGGCCCGCCTCCATCACCTGGTCGTGCTCGATTTCCTCGTCGCCGGCCGCCCGGCGCCGGTGCCACTCGAGGGTGTCACCCGCCTCGAGGGTCCCGGCCTCGACAAACCGGCCGGTCCCTTGGCCCGAGCTGAGCCACACCAGGTGGTCCGCGGTTACGTCGAGAGCCTGGCCGGACTTCAGGTGCAGCCGCAACACGTCCTTGACGCCATTCGCCTTCGTGGCGACGACACTGGTGAGCCCATTTGCGTCGTAGACCTTCGCACCCACCGCGTCATCCGCGACCAACGTGCCGATCGGTATAAGACCGGCTGGGGTGCTGACCAATGCGTCGGATGGCTGGCAGGCACTGACCTGCTGGGGTGAGGCCGTCCCCACGTTGAACCAAACCGGGGAGTTGAAGCTGAAGACCTGGTGCAGCAGCATCCAGGTGAGCTCGTGAGAAAAGATTTCCGCATCGGTCTCGCTGGCGAAGTAGCCGTTCTCCAGCCCGGCGCGGGTGTAGCTGCCGACCACCCGGTCCAGCAGCTGACGCAGGCTGTGCTCCCTGGTCTCCGACCCGGCCGCGCCCCGGAAGTACTTGCTGGTGACGATGTTGACCGCGTTGAGCGACCAGCTCTCCGGGAACTCCACACCGCGCTGCTCGAAGTTGACGGTGCCGTCGCGCCAGTTCGTCATCACGACGTCGCGCCGGGCCCAGCTCACCTCGTCATAGGGGTGCACGCCCTCGGTGGTGTAGACGCGCTCCATCCGGATGCCCAACTTGCGTGCGGGATCACTGGAGCCGCCTGCGCTGGCTCCGACGGTCTGGGCTCCGACGGTTTCGGTCATGGGGTGCCTCTTTCTGACTGGTTCGTTCGCATGTGGGGATGCTGGAGGTGGATCAGGCGTCGGAGTGGTTTTGGTCTTGATGCGCACGCAGCTCGTGGATTTCCTTCTCGAAGTCCTCGGCCGAACTGAAGGAGCGATACACGGAGGCGAACCGCAGGTAGGCCACCTCATCGAGCTCGCGCAAGGGGCCGAGGATGGCCAGGCCGACCTCGTGGCTGCCGATCTCGGCTGATCCTGCGGCGCGGACCTGCTCCTCCACCTGCTGCGCGAGTTGACTGAGGGCGTCCGCGTCGACCGGGCGGCCTTGGCAGGCGCGCCGCACACCGCGGACCACCTTGTCCCGGCTGAACGGCTCGGTCACGCCGCTGCGCTTGAGCACGGCCAACACAGCGGTCTCCACGGTGGTGAACCGTCGGCCGCATTCCGGACAGGAGCGACGCCGCCGGATGGCCTGACCCTCGTCGGCCTCGCGTGAGTCGATGACGCGGGAGTCGGAGTACCGACAGAAGGGACAGTGCACGGCGAACCCCTTTCTCCGGTGTCGACCCGTCCGCACTCTCCGGAGCGCCGCTGTGGACGGACTGGTGCACAACCTGTGGAGGCCGATGCACAGCGATACCTCAACTTGTGGACTAACCACATCCGTGTAACTACTAGATGTTGTGGTTCCGACCGTAATCGTCCCCAGCGCGTGATGCAAGGGAAACAGTCCAGATTTTTCGCTCGCCCAGCGCATGCGGCGTGTCGGCCGCCAAAAGACTCAGCCCGCAACTCTCCGGGGGCTGGCGCTCGGTTATCCGCCGGCCGGGACTACCAGTGCCTGGCCCGTGCGGACGGCGACCGTACCGAGACCGTTGAGGTCCACGATGCGCTGTACAACCGCCGAGGTGGGCACTCCCGGCGCCACGCGGGAGGCCAGCGCCGAGAGGTGCTCCCCCTGGCGCACCTGCACCACGGCGGTCTCCGTCGGCAGCGCGGCAGCGCCGGAGCCGCGCAGAGAGTCCCTGTGGCCTTCCGCTAGTCAGTTTCGATATTTCCAGCGGCATGCTCCGCGGACCGTAGACCTACCAACCACCCCCGCCGGCGATCAGGGCTCCAACCCCAATCGACCGGGACAAGAACACCGTTAGCGCTAACCTCGCGCTTTCACGGTGGTGCTTCTGAAGGGCCGTGTCGGACAGGAAGAAAGGTGCTCTGACCTGCGATAATTCGTCTTGTCTAAGGATGAATTGTTGCGAGGTCGAGGAGCACCTTTCTGGTGAGTGAGTCTACGTCGTGTTACCCGTCG
>JAABUZ0100006125.1_pt1 | contig 15253 bp, 9 predicted proteins | sample 5562091 | NCBI WGS metagenome assembly JAABUZ01 (sample SAMN12813069, study PRJNA571459) | rock metagenome | isolation source: Antarctica rocks | place: Antarctica: Victoria Land, Linnaeus Terrace sud | collected 2015-12-21 | reverse complement strand
CATCTCTTTCTGTACGCTCAGATCTGTCCAAAGCCACAGAGGGCAGAGCCACACGAATAATGCGCTGGAGAAGCGAGGCTTCATGATTTAGTAACGCTTTGATACTTGCAAGCTGAAATTGTAGCATGAACGGGGCATGCCGAGCTTGGTTGTTGCTAGTATTACGCGCATTGAGATCAATTGGCCAGAGTAATGGTACCATGAGCTCAATGCATGCCAAAGCCATACGAAACATGCCTTTATCGTTCCCATCTTCCCACTTCCATATAGCCATAATTTCAAGCAGGTCTCCTCTTACAAAGTCTGCCTCAGCAAGACACCTTGCCACGTCCATTCTTCCAAGCTTTTCATCATACCCTCTTAGCCACTGCTTTAGATCTTTTAAGCATGCCAGTCCATCATCACCTATAACATAATTTCCGTTCGCTGCCCCATGGTCAGGACCACCAAGTGCCGAAACAAGGGAGGAGATGTGGCTCTTCAACGTTGGGTCCACCACCGCATTCGACCCTGTGAAGTAAGACTCAACTGTGATGGGTGGATTCTCGACTTCTTGCTCATCTTGAGCGTTCATATTTGAGATCCCTTTAAGCACTTACACTTCCATCCATACACATCATACTGGAGAGCATTATTTATTATAGTTGTTGACTCGTTGACCAAATGAGTCGTGGCGCGACGTGGAGGAGACGTGCAACATACAGGGAAATGTTACAGGAATCCCAGAGTAGATGAAACTTCTCATATATGCTAGACGTAATGTTTCCGCTCATTTCTATCTATTTTCTCCCTACTGTGTTTTTGAATCCAAACAATTTTGGATCTTCCTCCTCATCGACAAACCCAACATTCAAGCAGCTGCTCCTCTCATTAACCTAGTGTCTGCGACGAGCAATTGCAACGCAACGTTCTTGCTACTCTTTCCATGAAGTTGAAAGAGATTCCGAGGACGGCGGTATTTGCTTGGTCTCCTGACCCTCATGTGCCTCTCATTGCGTCTGGAACAGTCGCAGGTGCTGTAGACGCCGACTTTAGCTCCAACATAGAATTGGAGTTATGGGATTTGAATCTAGGGAACCAATCTCCTTCAGACTTTGAACTGAAACCGATTGCTACCGCTAAATCGGATGCACGCTTTCACGATTTGGCATGGGGTTACGTGACCGCTGAGAAGCCACGTGGAATCCTAGTTGGCGCAATGGAGAATGGAAACGTAGATCTATGGGATCCTCAAGCCATCAAGGATGGATCTGGCGAGGCTGCTCTTATTCACCAAGGGCAACAGCACACGGGTGCTGTGAACGCTGTGGACTTCAATCCAGTCCGTCACGACCTCATAGCTTCTGCAGGAGCCAAAAGTGAGCTTTGGTGTTGGGATCTAACAAATCCGGCCAAGCCTTTCTCTCCTGGCCAACACAAATCTACGAAGCTTGATGATATTCAGGCATTGGCTTGGAATAATCAGGTCTCTCATATTCTTGCAACGGGAGGAAGTACTGGGTTCACCACCGTTTGGGATCTCAAGCTGAAGCGAGAAGTAGTTGCTCTAAATTACCCCGGGTCCTCTGGGAGCGGGCGCCGTGGCATAGCTAGCGTTGCATGGCATCCTGAGAACGCGACGAAGTTGATTACTGCTTCTGAGGATGATGGTAATCCGGTGATTTTAATATGGGATCTAAGAAACTCAAATGCACCGGAGCGGATCCTTTCTGGACATACAGCCGGAGTTCTTTCACTGTCATGGTGCAAGAAAGATCCAGACCTTCTTTTATCGTGTGGCAAGGACAACCGATCGATATGTTGGAACCCAAATTCTGGAGAGAAGTTGGGCGAACTATCGGCGAGCTCGCAGTGGACTTTTGAGACTCGATGGAATCAAGAAAACCCTGACCTTCTCGCCACTTCATCTTATGATGGAAAAATATCTATACAGAGTCTTCAGACTGTGAACAACCCGCAGACTGAAGACACGCAAGTAACCGTTGGAGGTGCGGCGTTTTTTGACCAGCAAAATTATGCGGACCCATCTATCCCAACTTTATCGCTGAGCCGTCCACAGAAGTGGTACCGTGTACCCGTAGGTGCCAAATTTGGATTTGGGGCGAAGTTGGTTTATTTCCGACCATCATCACAACGTGACGCAAATGGCAGACAAACTTCTGAAATCAAATTAACAACTATTGCTTCGGATGTAAATCTCTCACAAGATTCAAAGACGTTCGAGGATGCTGTGGCAAATGAGCAATTGAAAGATCTGTGTAGGACCAAACTAGAACTGGCCACCACTGATGCTGACAAGCATGATTTTCAGGTCCTAAATACACTTTTTCAAGAAGATCCACGGATAAAGTTGGTTGAATACCTAGGCTTTACCGTAGATGAGTTGGCCCCCAAATCTGCCGCCGGCGAGTTAAATGAGGCGATCAATACAAAGCCAGTTCCCAATGGCTCCAATGACGATGACGGCCGAAACTTTTGGGACGACGGAAATAAAAGTTTTCCAGAACATCTTATGGACTCAACTACAAAGCCTGCCTTAGAAACATCACCATTTCGGTTGTTTCCGGTAGGAGAGTCGCAAATCGACGCCTCAATTACCAATGCCCTGGTCTTAGGGCGATTTGATAAAGCAGTAGAGATCTGTTTGAAAGAAGACAAACTGGCGGATGCTTTTATGCTGGCAATATGTGGGGGTGAAACTAGCCGAGAAAAAGTTCAAAAGGCATTCTTCCAGAAAAATATTGAGAAGTCCCCTTATCTACGACTTCTCTCGTCAATAGTCGACAACGACTTGCGAGATGTTGTAGAAAATGCAGATTTAGCTCAGTGGAAAGAAGTAATGGCTGCGCTATGTACTTTTGCAAAACCTGCCGAATTTAGTAATCTTTGTTCTGCACTTGGAGACAGGCTGCAACTGTCGGATATGATGCCAACTGACAAGCGGAAAAACGCGACTTTGTGCTACTTGGTAGGTACAAGACTGGACAAAGTCACGGATATCTGGATGAGCGAGTTTCACGACTACGAGCATACTTTAAAGTCTCAAGCTCCTTCTCAAAACATATCGCCTGCAGATATACACGCGCGAGCTCTACAGAATTTTGTCGAAAAAACAACTATATTCCGCCAAGCGGTCAAGTTCCAGGACGAGAATACGAAAGCAGACGGCAACTGGAAATTGCAATCCCTTTATAATGCTTATACTGAGTATGCAGACATTGCCGCTTCTCTGGGTCACATGGAAGTTGCTCAGCGTTACTTGAAGCTTTTACCAACTGCATCTACCGCCGCCAAGGTTTCTTTAGACCGAGTCCGACCTTCATCGAAGACAGCTCCATTTATGAAGACGTCGGAAATACCAACCAATCAAACTCTTCCATCCCCAAGGAAGAATCCCATGGAGCATTTGCAACAGGGACCAGTAATGAGTGCTAACCAATATGGACCAGCGGTGACCACACACCAGTACGGCCCCGCAGCGGCCACACCTCAATATACACAGTATAACGATTCAAGTCAGTATGGTCCACCAATGACCACAAGCCAATATGGTGGATCGACTGGCATGAACCCATATGATGTATCAGCGGCAACGAATCCGTATGGTCACACTCCAGGCCCAAATCAGTATGGTCCAAGTGTCGGAGGAAACCCGCAGAGCCAACTTCCTGGTCCAAATCAATATGGTCAAACTGCGCCTTCAAACCACTCCAACCAGTCGGCGCCTCCCAATAGACCTCCTAGTGTTCCGGCACCCTCCCAGCAACGCAATCCGTCTGGATGGAATGACTTACCAAACATGCCATCGTTGTCTCGCCGACAGACTCCCAGTGGCCAATACGCTCCGGTCTTGAACCCTTTCAATAAACAAGGCCCGCAACCATCATCTCCACAATTTCCGCCTGTTGGCCTTCCTGGGCGCCAGCAGCAAGCTCCTTTACCTCCTCCGCCCACGGGGGCGAAGGCTCCGCAACAAGTTCGCGCGCTGTCTCCGCAAAATCCGGCAACTTCACCGCAATCATCAATTGTCAGTCAAATCATGCCACAGGAACAGTTGGCGCGCCCACCATCCGCATCCACCTATAGTGCTCCTAAAAATACATACGGCGCCCCTCTACAACAGCAGCTGCAACCTTCATATCCCCAGCCGCCTCCCAGCACTCAATATACTCCTCTGATGACACCGCAGGATAATGTTTCACAGCAGAGGACTTACCCCACCCAACAGTCACCTAACAATGCCACTTCACGTCAATCATCTTCAAATGCACCCTCAAGGGCAAAGAGTCCTGCAATTCCACTGAAGTATCGTAAGTTGTGCTGCATACTTTGCTAATGTTTAAGCTGTGGGCGATAGGTCACATATTCCTCATGCTAGCCGTCCTATATATGAAATATTGTACTCTGAAATAGAAAGAGTCAAACCTCGATTACCGGTAAGCTTACAGGCTTCTTAAGACTAATCCTATTAGCAACAGTATAGTCGTGCCGTCGCAGATACGGAGAAAAGATTAAATATTCTTTTTGAGAGGCTTAACAACGAGCAAGGGGTGTCCGATGGTTTGATCACGGATCTTAATCAGTTTGTTCATGCTCTGAAATCAAAAGACTATCAAACTGCGGCTGCTCTTCAACTTGAACTCGCCCAAAACCGACCAGATGAAGTCACAAACTGGCTTCCTGCGTTAAAGAGGATCATCGACATGAGCAGAGCGATAGTTTAATTATCATAAATACGGAAATGGAATAGCCGGTAGTTCATATGTCAGCATAAAACGAGTGTTCAGACACGCGAACAACGGACCGTTATTGTGCATAATTACAGTCATTCGTGAACACTGGGCAATATTACCATCATAGTAATCCCTACATTGAAAGGCATTAAACAGCCCATATAATGTGTGGGCGCTTGTCTGACTGTGCAATGAAATCGCCACCAGCCATCAGAATTTGTCACCTGTTCAAAGCAGAGCATATGAGTCTCATGAACGCCCCAATCACAATAGATGAAGTCCCCCTTTCTAATAAGATTCCAGGACTTCTCGCTATTTGCGAGCCTCAATTGTATTGATGAAGCCGACTACTTCTTTTTGCGGACCCCCGAGGACTTAGCACTTACTTGTTTCTTCTTAATCTTTGCTGGTGGCCCTTTCCCTCTTCTCCGTCTTGCTTCTACATCGTTCAATCGTTGGATCTCCTCGTAGTCAACCAAGTCAAGTTCAGGAAAAGCTTTCGTAATGTGCTCCTTCTTGACCGTGGCGATGGGATAGTATTTCGCCACTGATGGTCCCTTAAGCCTCTGTCTCAATATCTTGTTACCCATCCGCAGTCCTTTCGGGTTGTAAATGTTATTGAAAATTCTGCAAGTGACCTGTTTCAGGCGATCCATTTGAGGACTTGCCCGACAATTTACGGTCGTGAAGATGTGAAGCTACACAACCACAACATTCACGTCGATTACAGTAGTGTAATCAGATTCAAGCAGAAAAGGACAAATAAAATCTCAACGAATGACATGAATGTGCTAATTTACAATGGTTTGCAATCGTTCTCTATAATAATAATCTCATTGGTTTAGGCGCAGGTGCTTCCCCAGACTCATTAAAACATTGTTTTAAAACGCTCCACAAACTCCTTGGCCACATATATGCAATACAAGGCGTAGACTCAGCCGTAATTATCAATGAACCATGGATGGCCTCGACTGCATTATTAGTGATGCCTGGTGGAAGAGATCTTCCTTACTGCGCTGCACTGAATGGGACTGGCAATCAGAGAATCCGGTCGTATGTACATAAAGGAGGCCGCTATCTAGGATTTTGTGCCGGCTCATACTATGCCAGTGGATTTTGTGAATATCTAGTGGGCGACACAAAGGCCGAGGTAGTCGGAAAAAGAGAGTTGGGTTTCTTTCCTGGCATTTGCCGTGGCCCTGTTTTCCCGGCGCAAATGTACAACAATGAGCGGGGCGGGCGGCAAGTGAAGTTGGATGTCGATAAGACATTCTTTCAAGGCTATGATTTGAGCAGTTTTCGGTGTTATTACGAGGACGGTGGCTCGTTTGTAAATGCACACACATTTCAAGATTCCAACATCTCTGTTATAGCTACTTATACTGACGAAACCGCTTTAGAAACGCAAGGACGAGCTGCGGCTGTGCATTGTCCTGTTGGGAACGGACAGGCTGTACTTATTGCTGTTCATCCTGAGTTTGCACCTGAAGATCTGGATAAGCACAAAAATAACTACAAAAAAAAAGAGATGATGAAAACACTGAAGAACGACACCGCTAGCAGGTACGAGTTTTTGTCTGCCTGCTTGAGAAGGATTGGCTTGAGTGTTGCGGAATTTTCGATCCTGCCCACAGTGACTACACTGCATCTAACGTCGTTACGACGTGGAGCTGTCTCCCAGACTATTGACTACCTCAGAGGTTTACAAGCCGCGGAAATGTCAGATCACGGATTTGTCTTTAAGGGCGAATCTGATATTTTCTCATTCTTCAATGCATCTGAAGTATCTCCAGCTCTCATTACTACTTTAAATAGTAGCACAGACTCAAAAGCAGTGGCGTACTATCCTAATGAATGCCAAGAATGTCCGAGCACAACACACTTCGATGTAAATCTATTTTATAATTGCCTGAAGACTGCAAGAAAGCAATCAAAATACGGCAAAAATTTGTTTGGCTCCTCTATTTTGTATGGGGAAGTAGTGACGTCTACTTCTACTATGCTTGAAAAGAATTTCGAGTTGCTCAAGGTCCTTGAATCTGGTTTCACAGCAGTTGGAAGTATTCAGATCGCCGGTCGTGGCAGGGGCAAAAACGTTTGGGTGAACCCAATAGGTGTTTTAGCATTCTCAACTGTTATTCGTCATCCAAAACCGTTTCAAATTATAGCCATGGTTCAATACATCGCAGGCATTGCCATTGCTGCTGCTATACGCTCTTACGGACCTGGTTACGAAAATTTTCCTGTGCGCTTGAAGTGGCCTAACGATATTTATGTTCTCAATCCTAAAAACGTGGAGAGCTTAACGAAAATCCATAAAATTGAAGATTTTATAAAGATTGGCGGAGTGCTTGTGAACTCAACCATAGATTGTGACGACTACCTATTAGTAGTAGGATGTGGAATCAATACTTCGAACCCTCTTCCAATGTACTCACTCAATGCAGTAGTCAGAGCCATGAACAGTGTGGGATTGACCCAAGGATTTGAGATGCTACCAGACTTCTCAATGGAGAAACTGCTTGCTCTGATCATGGTAAAGTTTGAAGATTATTACCTCTCTTTTCTTTACGGGGGCTTTGAATCATTGGAACAATTGTACTACAGTATGTGGCTACACACAGGTCAAATTGTCTCTTTGGAATCCACAAGCGGCGCGAAAGCCAGGATTACTGGAGTGACTTTGGACTATGGTTTATTGCGCACCGAGGAGCTGAATTTTTCTGGCGATACTACGGGAAGAAAATTTGATCTTCAACCCGACGGGAATAGCTTTGATATGTTCAAGGGCCTTATAAAGAGTAAGAACTAGAAGAAATACGCATTGTGCCTATTGACACTGCCTAGGGACGTCTACGTAGCATCCAGGAACAAAATAGCACAGCAAGCAACATACTGTGCGTATATGAACGGGAACGTTGTTTCGTGTCGCAATACTTACGGGCCATCGTGTGAAGCTATCTGGAGTAGACTTGAGTATTCAGCTGGAAAAATTTATGGACAGAAAACGTCAAGGTGAAGGCTACTTTGCATTGATTCTACATAGAAGGCAGTTTTTAGTCTAACAATTGACCGTATCGCGGTGATACCTAAAAGCGTGGTCCAACTGACCCAATGTATGAGAATTAATAATGCCCTTGCTGCATGTTTGGCAACGTGGTTTTTCATCTACATACTACGGCAGCGTACAACCTGTGTCACAGGAATCCAACATGACGTTCAAAGAGAAAATGCAACCTTGCTTATGCTGGTTCGAAATAAGGAGCTCATTGATGCACTAATCTCCATACGACAGATCGAAGATCGTTTCAATCGTAACTTTCACTACCCCTGGGTCTTTCTCAATGACCAGCATTTTTCAGAGGAGTTCAAAGCCTATGTTAAAGGGATGGCCAGTGGCGAAGTAGAGTTCGGGGTCATTCCCTCTTCACAATGGTCCATGCCAGGTGACATTGACGTCGATCGCGCAACACAAAGTAGAAAGAAGATGGAAATGCAGGGAATAATCTATGGAGGCTCGTTGTCCTATAGGCATATGTGCAGATTCAATTCAGGGTTTTTTGCTCATCAGGATCTACTACAAAATTATAAGTACTATTGGCGTGTTGAGCCAAATATTCAGTTCTCATGCACCATCCCGGACGATCCATTCGCATTTATGCGGATGCACAGTAAAGCTTATGGATTTGTGATTGCGTTGCCGGAGTATGAGGCGACCATTCCCACATTATGGAAGACTGTCCAACAGTTTGCTCGCTGGTACCCTCAGTACATAAACCCCAATAATGCAGCAGGATTTGTTCTGGAACCCCCAGATAGTGACATCCAGCACGCGAAATTCAATTTGTGCCACTTCTGGAGCAATTTCGAAATCGCAGATCTGGATTTTTGGAGGTCGGAAGCATACACGGCGTTTTTCGACCACTTGGATCGTTCAGGAGGCTTCTACTATGAGCGATGGGGCGATGCACCGGTGCATTCTATTGCAGCTGCGCTGTTACTTCCACGAGATGCTATACACTTTTTCGACGAGATAGGATACGGGCATGTTCCTTGGACGCGATGTCCATCAGACGATGCCAGCCACGTCTCAGGACGCTGCCTTTGCTCTAGGGAGGATTCATTTGATTACAGTGCGTTCAGTTGTCTTCCCCGGTGGCAACAACTGATCTCATGACTGAGACTGCATTGTCTTCGCTATCATCCGGTGCTCTATAGGACGATTTAGCCATAGTGTTGCTACGCGGCACGAGAAAGGCTGTAGTACATAATAATAAATTCTCGATTGCATGACGTGACGTTCCGCTGCAGCCTCGGCTCGGTAGCGAGTTCGCCCGGACCCACGAGTACAAGAGCTTTATCGAAACTGCATCAACGTGTTGTCTCATGGAATACAGGATCCCCATCCTTGCCGCTGCTACTGTGGCAGAGATGATGACGTTTACCAGATTCGTTGGGTTGCCAAGCGGAAGGATGCTAGCTTGGGCTTCCGCTGGGCTATTTGCCGTGAACTGGCTGCTGATGTTGCTATATCTGGTGGCTATCTATCCAGTCTACTTCTCACCTTTACGAAATGTCCCCGGCCCTAAAGGCGGCCACTGGCTTCTTGGTAACTTTAAACTCATTCACGACTCTGAGCCTCCCTATCCTCAAGCAGCATGGATGATGGACAATCCGGATGCGCCAATTATTCGCTATCGTGGCCTTTTCAATATTGAGCGTATCATGCTTTGTTCCATCGAGTCACTTCGACAGATTCTACAGACGAATACTTATGAGTTTCCCAAACCGGAGGAACTTCGGAAAAATGGTGCTAGAATCTTGGGAATGGGTGTCTTGTTTGCAGAAGGCGCCGAACATAGACGGCAAAGAAAAGCTTTGATGCCTGCTTTCTCCTTTGTGCACATCAAAAGCCTTGTCCCATATTTTTGGGACAAGTCAAACACGCTGGTGGAGTGCTTACAATCCGAATTAAACACCTCGGGTGATGGAATTGTTATTGAAATGCAATCATGGCTCACTAAAGCAACCCTTGATATCATCGGTGTTACTGGGTTTGGGTTTGATTTCGATAGTCTTCATCGAGAGACTGAAGTTGTTCAAGCGTACAATATTATTCTGATGCCAACTTCAATGTACACACGCGTCCTAGGAATCTTAAACGGCATGATTCCAATCATGCAATACGTCCCTCTCAAGCGCAATCTTGAAGTTCGCCAGGCCATCAAATCTATCCACAAAATATGTGATGAAATGATCGAAGAGAAGATGCAACGAGTGAAATCTGGCAACACTGTTGGCGACGACATTCTCGCTATCATTGCAAGCCAAGGAGAATTCACCAAAAGAGAAATGAGAGAACAAGTGATGACGTTCCTGGTGGCAGGTCATGAAACTACTGCCACAGCGACTACATGGGCACTGCATTTTCTCTCTAAATACCCTGAAATGCAACATCGATTACGCGAGGAAGTGAATGGAGCGCTTGCCGACGTAAAAGGCCCACCAACATTTGACACTATTGATAAACTCACCTACCTCGCTCATTTTACGCAAGAAGTGCTGCGGTATATGCCGCCTGTGGCAGTAACGTTTCGGGAGTCCAGTAAAGATTGTGTGATTGAAGGATATTCCGTTCCCAAAGGGACCACCATAATCATCGCAAATGCAGCAATACAAAAAGATGAGCGTCTTTGGGGTCCAACGGCAAAACAGTTTGATCCAGATCGCTGGGTTAACCCTCCAGAAAGTAATTATGCATTTTCCGCATTTTTGAACGGTCCACATGGGTGCATCGGCAGAAAGTAAGCATTGACAATGCAAGACTAATGGAAGATTTGCAGAGACGGAGTTCAAGGTGATCTTGGCTGTTCTTATTTCGCGGTTTCGCTTTGAGCCTGAGTATGCAGGTAAGGAGTACTCCATCTCAACATCAATTACGTCAAGACCAAAGGGCGGAATGCAGCTCCGTGTGTTCCCATTATAAGCTCATCCTACCAGAATATTAGTTTCTCTGGATCGTTATAATAATTATGACTGAAGGTGAGCAGCGCAGTTCGCCAGTGCACCTGAACTTCGTCGCCAAGTTTATCTCGGATAGACCAAAGATTCTCAAGGTATTGGAGCACTGCGTCAAACTGAATTGCTGCAAACCGTGACTGCCTTTCGAACCGGCCACGGAAGAAATGACGATGTTCGGGTAGATGCGCTGATGCTCCGAGCATCAATAAGCAGAAACTGATACCTCTGTCGGACGCTGTTGATGTGTTGCGAAATTCAGTCGCTAGTTCAATTCCTTGTGCCACAATGTCTTGAAAAATTTGTAGTTTTGGACAACAGCCATTTATGATACACAAGACGTAGCATTTTACGGCTACCACGTATAGTTTTCCCGCGAGAGGCGCAATCCCGTAATCTGAAATACTTTGCAGCTGTGCATAGATGGCTAGCACTTGTAGGAGTGCTTCTTCGCTTCCTTTTGTCTCGTCCACTTCAATTTCCGCTTCGGTAGCTGATTGTAGAAGGACAAGTGTTTGGGTAGTACACCCAACAATGAAGTCATGTTGGAGCCACGACAGTTTATTATAATCTCGAAATGACATTTCAGATCGTTGACGAGTAGTTGCGCATAGACATATATCCAGCCAGGTAAACATCCGGCACAAAAATATATACCCTGGCTTTGATTCCGGTGAGGCAAGCCCGCGTGTCTTTATGATCTGTACGGCAGCACGGACATGCGGAACCCATAGACCGCTGTTCAGACAAGACTCCATGCCGCAATGAATGAGGATGGTGTAGAGTAGAGCGTCAGAAGTAATATCCCAAAACCGTTTCATATATAAATAAGATTGCGTCACGGGCGCCATTCTCTCGACTTCATTTTCTGGATGCATGCACATGGAACCAAAAGCAGTAGTAATCTTCTCACAGCTCTTCTCATGAATATACTGCAAGACAAAGTCGTGGCGAGTTTTGACTAATGAATCTGGCCTCCACATTGGAATGAGCAAAGGTCTTGTACTCTCCAGGAAGACATGTATTTGCACTTGCTGCCGAGAGGTCAATTGCAAGTCGGAAGAGATGTAGGGGCTGAATTTCTCTAGAGGTTGCTCCACCAGCTGCGTCGACGAATCATTCTTCTGCCGCTTATTGGACTTTTGGATTGCTCGAAAAAGTTCATCGTTCGTGGGTCGCGTCTCATACCCTGCGCATTTGATCCCTAGCCGCACGCAGGTCTGGCACAACGGTCGTTGCTCGTCGCACTTCTTTCGACGAAAACGGCATATCCAGCACCCTTTGCGAGTCCGCTTGTGCTTTGTGCGCAGCTCCGGTTCCTCCTTTCCGTCGGACATCTCGGAGCCCATTTCGTGGCTGCCTTGCTGAATCCAGCGGAGGCGGAGAGGTTCGTTTGGTATGTGCGTTGCTGACTCCACCTCGGCTCTTCTACCACGAATCCGGGAAACTCTCCGCGGATTTCCCCGAAATCCACGGAAAGGGCCCTTGAGGAGGCAAGAATGCCGGCGAAGGCATGGATTCTTGAGTCGCAGATTCCCATCCAACCATCTAGCTCTTGACTAACTGTCCGACGAAGATTGAGGAAAACTCCTAGAAAGTTTTCCCAAAAGCATCCCGAAATGACTGGGCATGGACTCTTGGAATTAGCCTAAACGACATGAGGAAGTATCTCGAAATGACAGACACTACGTTCGTTTTAAATCACCAATGGTTTTCATCCGGCGGCGGTTTGATGCTAGGCCTTGGCGAAGAACATCACCATGGTGGTTGTCATTCCTTTCCTTGCCTGAATCTATGATAGGGACAAGATGCCAATTTTCTGCTACTTGGAGGCATGAGCAGACTTTGAGGAGGCGATACGTTTGTAGAATGGGATACAAAGGGATTTTACTTTAACATTAATCAAGCGAGCATGCGGTATGGCCGTGCTATGGCCATGATTGAGCCTTGTTGAGTAGCATGAACATGTCTAAAGTCACAGTCGACTTCAAAACGTCATGTCAAATGCAAAATTGCAAATAGGATGAAGAGTAGAGTATGCTCGCCGTACTGAGAAGAGTATATACATAGAGAGATGTCGAATTACACGGGCGCTCCAACAGCCTCCGGAATTTGGGGCTGAACTGGCCTATTCTGAGCAGGAAAGACTCTGTTGATGGCAATGCCGACCCCCTCAAAGACTGCGAGTAGACAGGCACATCCTATGGCTGAATTGCGAGCCGATTTATAACCGCCGCGAATCGCTAAAGCGCCACCTGTGCAGAATCCAGCAATGATAGCATTCCATGGGTCTTCCTTCCTGCGCACCCCCTTAACTGCACAGTCAAATGTCGAAAACATGCCTCCCCAGACGCCAAAGTTGCCGCCCAACACTGGAGCTCTCGCCTTGACTGCAGTGATTGCGCCTATCCTCCTTTCTCCCTAATACAATTAGACTCGCTAGATGGATAATAACGTACAGCCGGGGAATTTCTGAATCCTTTCACGGCATGCCAAACACCTCCACCGATTGCCTTGAAATTAGCCTCCGAATGTCCATGACAAGTGCCAAACCCCCATGCAAAAAGCACCACCAAAGTCGGAAAGCGCAACCCAGGGACTGTGTCAGCAAGGAAAAAGACACAATGCAAACCATGGGTCTCTGCTGTGGTCTGCAGCCGCCATTGCTATTTTTTCGTTTGGATTCCTTCGTTCTTCTTTTGGCAGAAAAAGTGATGAAGATGTAAAACAAAGAACGAAACAAAAATAAAACAGCCGCCGAGTAGAGGCATCTCTTCCGTGCTATGAGCACTCTTTCTTTGTGACAGCTTTTTCCACATATATTTTTTCCTCACATTCCACGACTCCTTCCCCTCGCATCTCCCCACAGAGAGACGAGTACCCGTCCATCCCAGGAATAAGCGTGCAATTGTCGCTCTTTCGCTCTACGCTCATTTACAGATGGGGTGCTGCGCGCCTCGTCACACGGGACATGTGGTGTCGCATACATTTGACTACATTGACATTGGACGCTTTCACTCGCGGCGGTCTTGCTGGGCTCGGATCACGTACGCTTGGGTGTTTGTGCGGATGATTATCGAGGTGCTGGTGCTCGCATCAGACTGCTACACTGCCGTTCTTCTTCTCGCGTACAACAAGTGGTCGTCGCAGATTAACCCGAAAGTGCCGTTAACTATTTCCAAATGGATATTTGCTGGGTGCATCATTTTTTCCTTTGTCCTCTACATACTCTGGCATCGTCGCCTTCAAAGTAATTAAGTCGCGCAATATTGCCCTTGCGTATACAGATAGCCTTTCGACCAAGTGTTACTGCTTTCGGAATTTCAACTACCATGGTGTTTTCTTAGCCATCACAAAGAGTAAGCGAAATGTGGACTACATTGCTCTTTACACCAACTCTACTCTCAAAGACTCCCTACGCCTTCTTGTTGCTGAGGGTCCTCGACAGGCTATAAATGCCATGACGCTGTATTCTGTCCTCAATCTATACGATGCACAAAACCTATTCGCGAACATCCGCCAAGTCAGTCAGCAAAGTACCGTCCAATTTGTTGTTCTGCTACTCATGGCATTCACCCTCACCATCTGGTCCATCAACATGGTGATGCTCATAACCGCCTTCCTATTCTATATCCCTCTGTTGTGTTATGTCCGTGGAAGGCTCGGAAGGTATTGCCGGTTCAAGGTGGATAAAAGGATCACGCGGCTCGTCGAAGAGAACCACAAGAAGAGCTGTAAGCAGATTGCAATGGGCAATTTAAGCATTCCTCGACCGACTCTCCCCGAATTCCGCAAACAAGACGAAGCCTTACTGGGCCGCATAGATCCGACTCCCCCACCTTCATATCCTCCTTCAGCGCAAGACTGGAGAATACCGCCTTCGCCAAGCTCTGTTTATCGTGGGCGGAGTCACGGGGCGCGCCAGCCTGCTCAGGGGGACCCTTTCTATATGGACCGGGGGGACTACTTTTCACAGCCGCGAAGGACGCAAGGTCCTTCTAGTCCCTTCACTCCAGTTCCCGGGTATATAGGCTCTGGTCCGGCCCCCGGTTATGATTCGATATTTCCGGCCTCCTGCTCATCCCCCACGTCACCAGCATCTCGGCTTTCCCCGCGCCCATCTCCGACGTCACCAGCATCTCGGTACCCAAGCTATGTGCCGCGCCACCTTCAACGACCTGCTGACCCTGCCGTGGATGAGCATGAGGGGTCGGAAAAGTTTGTGGGGGTCGGGAATATCCTAGATTTGTATGGATGAAGGTGGATGGTTGTCCCTCGATTTATTTTGGTAGGATTAAGGTTTGTGAGTTACAACTCTGACTTACGAATACAATTGGTCGACTCAGGGCCGGCAAGGTGACAACATGAGCAATGTGTCACGAGTGGGCAGGCGGTCCGCAGCACAGCCGGTGAGTATATTTACAAATGGTGAAATACTTGCTGATGTAACTACCATGTAAAACACAAACAAGTCGAGTCGATCAAGTGTCGTGTGGATTTTC
>JAABUZ0100006123.1_pt1 | contig 15253 bp, 13 predicted proteins | sample 5562091 | NCBI WGS metagenome assembly JAABUZ01 (sample SAMN12813069, study PRJNA571459) | rock metagenome | isolation source: Antarctica rocks | place: Antarctica: Victoria Land, Linnaeus Terrace sud | collected 2015-12-21 | reverse complement strand
CGCGTTCGGGCTTACCACCAGCACGAGTTCGGGCGGGGACACGAGCGGGGGCGGGGATGGGGATGGGGACGGGCTATCGGGCGCGATCATGGGCGGCCTCTAATTTAACCTATTCTACACCGCCGCCGTGGGTCGCGCCCGCAGCGCATAAAGGCCTTGACGATGGGTCATACGTTCTATTATCATGGCTTGGGTACGAGGCCTACCCGTATCCCGACCGGCCCGCTCCGTCCAGGCCGGCGCTTCCGAGAAGATGACGGTAACACAAGGAGCACACCGTGAGCGAACAAGATGTCTTCATTCTCGCCGAACACGCTCTGAAGCGCGTCGTCGATGGGATACGCGCCGACCAATGGGCCATGGAGATGCCGCCGACGTTTGCCCGGCGCGATCAGCGCCCGGTGACGCTGCGCGAGGTTATCAATTATCACGCCTATGACGACGCCTGGGTCCCGACTATGCTGGCCGGCAAGACCATGGATGACGCGGGGAAGACGCTGTTCGAGGGCGACCTCCTGGACGATGATCCGAAGGGGAACTTTGCCGCGATCGTCGAGAAGGCTTGTGCGGCCGCGCGCGATCTCGACGATCTCGACCGCATCGTCCACTGCTCGTTCGGCGATTTCACCGCCCGCGAGTACTTCTGGCAAATCAACTCCTTCCGCGGCCTGCGCGCGCACGACATCGCGCGTGTGATCGGCGTCGACAGTGAGTTGCCCGCCCCGCTTGTCCAGGGATTGTGGGACGAGGTGAGCCCGCACGCGGAGGAGTGGCGCGCCATGGGCGTGTTCGGCCCCGCGGTCGCGGTCCCCGACGCCGCGGGCCTCCAGGCGAAACTCCTCGGCTTAACCGGCCGGCAGCCCTGACTCAGCGGGGCGGCAGGGGTGGCAGGCGCGACGGGCGCGGACTCCGTGCTCGGCGCCGTTTCAGAAGAGCGCGTGCGCCGTCCCGTTCCCTGTCATGTGAATAGGGGGCGACGAGCGCTCACAGGTCGTCGCGCAGGCCCGACTCCTGGCCGGCGTCTGATAGGTTGTGCGCGTCGACGGCGTCGCGCACGCGTTGATCCTTGAGCTGGGGGAGTTCCGCCAGCGCGTCGTCTTGCGGGGCGTAGCCGACCAGGGCGCGCGCCTCTGAGATGTCGAGCCGCTTGAAGCGATTGTCGCTGAGCCCGTGCAGGACGGCGAAGCGGACGTCCTCGACCTCGATGCATCGCTCGATGAGCTGGCGCAGGTCGCGCCGCGAGACGAAGGCGTCGAGATACGGCAGGCCGCTCTCCTGCTGGATGGCCTCCAAGGGCTGAAAGGCCCCGATCCGCAGCGCGATGAGCGAGAGGCCTTCCTGCTCGGCCATGTAGCGTCCCAGCGCCTCGCCGAAGCACTTGGAGACGCCGTAGAGGTCGCCCGGATTGACCGGGTCGCCGGCCTTGACCTGCACATCGGCGGGGTAGCCGGAGACGGCGTGGATGGAGGATGCGTACACGACACGCCGGCACCCCGCGGCCTTGGCGGCCACGAAGGTATGGTAGGTTCCGATGATGTTGGTCTGGAGGAGGTTATGCCAGGTGGCGTCGGGGCTGGGGTCGCCGGCCAGGTGGACGACGGTATCGATGCCCTGGCAGAGGCTCTTCAGGCGCTCCAGGTCATCCAGGCCGGCCACGACGACCTCCCCATACCCCTCCAGTGCCGCGGCCTGCGCTGGGTCCTGGACCATCAGACGGAGGCGGTAGGTGCCGTGCGTGTGTGCGGCGAAATAGGATCCGATGCGGCCGGCGGCGCCGGTGACCAGGACACGCCGCGTCCGGCTATCGGCGTGGGCTGGCGTCCCGGTCGCGGTGAAAGACCCCCTCATCATATCCTCCTCGTCGTCTCGTCATCCTGCTACAACCAGCCCTGCCGCTCGGCGATGCGCGCGGCCTCGACGCGGTTCGCCGCGCCCAGTTTCTGGATGGCCTCAGAGAGGTAGTTGCGCACTGTCCCCTCGGAGAGGTAGAGCGTCCCGGCGATCGCGGCGACGCCCTCGCCGCGCGCCGTCGCCGCCAATACCTCGCGCTCCCGCTCGGTGAGGGGGCTGTCGCCCTCGCCGAGCGCGGCCGCGGCCAGCGCCGGGTCGACGATGCGCTCCCCGGCGACGGCGCGGCGGATGGCCACCGCCAACTGCGCGGCCGGGGCCTCTTTGACCAGGAAGCCCACGGCCCCGCTCGCCATGGCCCGGCGCAGGTAGCCGGGCCGCCCGAAGGTGGTCAGGATGAGCGTCTTGCACGCCGGCAGGCGCTCATGCAAGCGCGCTGCGGCCTCCAGGCCGTCGAGTCCCGGCATCTCGATGTCCAGCACGGCCACGTCCGGCCGCGCCGCCATGGCGGCCCCGACGACCTCGTCGCCCCGCGCCACCGCCGCGACGATCTCGATGTCGGGCTGCAACCCCAGCAGGGTCGCCAGGGCGTCGCGCACCGTGCCCTGGTCCTCGGCCAGCAATACCCGGATCATAGACGGCCTCCCGCGTCGATGGCGACGGCGCGCTCGGGGGCCGCGCGCTCCGCGCCGTTCTCTGTCCCGAGCGGCAGTGTGACGGAGAGGTGGAACCCTCCCCCTGGACGGGGGCCGGCGTCGCACCGGCCGCCGAGCGCGGCCGCCCGTTCGGCCAGCCCCGCCAGCCCGCTGCCACCGCCCGACGCGGTGAACAGGACGGCGCCCGCGGCGCCGCGGCCGGGACCATCGTCGCCGACCTCGACGCCGACGTACCCCACATCCTGCGTCACGCGGATCGTGCAGCGTCGCGCGCGGCTGTGCTTGACCGCGTTCGTCACCCCCTCGCGGACGGCCCAGGCCAGCGCCGCCTCGACGGCGGGGGGCACGGCGACGCGCTCGCCCTCGCACCGGTAGGAGATCCCGGCCGCGGCCAGGATCTCCCCCGCGCCGCGCAACTCGCTCGCCAGCGTCGGCTGCCGGTAGCCGGCCACGGCCGCCCGCACCTCTTGCAGCGCCGTGCGGGCGGCCTCCCCCATCTCGCGCGCCGTGGCGATGGCCCGCTCGGGGGCCGTAGGGACGAGGGCCTCGACGACCTCGCTCTGGAGCGCGATGCGCGCGAGGTCGTGCCCCAGCAGGTCGTGCAGATCGCGCGCGAAGCGCAGCCGCTCCGCCTCGACGGCCAGGCGGGCCACCTCCGCACGCGCGACCCGCAGCGCACGATTTGTCCGGCGGAGGTAGGCCATCAGGATTACGGAGGCGCCCGTGATGCCGACCCAGAACGGCGCCAGCGCGAGGTCGGACCAGGCGTCGTGGGTCAGCCAGCCCAGGGCGATGGTGAGGAGCATCAGCGCGGCGACCGCCCGTACGGCTAGGCCCTGCGGGAGGCGTCCCGTCGCGCAGGCGCAGGTGTAGATAAGCAGCCCCAGCCAGCGCGGCCCATCGCCCAGGATAAAGGCGCCGCTTAGGGTCGCGAGCACGGCGATCGGAACCCAGCGCCACATCCCCGACGCCGGCGGCAGGGGCGCCAGAGAGGCGTCACGCGTCACGTCGCTGTGCCAGGCGGCCCACAGATAGAGCGCGATGAAGAGCGCGAGGCCGGCCAGAACCGCGATCAGCCGGGGCGGGGCGGGACGCGCCTGAAGAAACGCCGTGATGGGCTGGACGAGGGCCGGCAGCCACACGAGCCACAGCAGCGGCCAGAAGCGGGCGAAGCGGCCCTCGTCCGGCGCGGAGTCGCGCGCATCGGCCGAGTCCATCATCTCCACCATCTCCATGTTCCCTCCATGGATGGTTACGTCGGGGAAGCCCGCCGGCCCAGGCGGCCACAGGCCGGGACGCGGATAGGAGTTCCGCCGGCGGTACCCAGCGCCGCTGTCCCCTCTCTCCCCAGTCCTGCTCCATTGTACAGCGCGCATGACCCCTCCTTTGTCTTCCTCTGCCTTCCCCGTTCGTTTGTCTTCCCCTGTCTTCCCCGTTCGATCGTCAGGGTCTGCAATAATCGTCGGCGCGCATAAAGCGTGGGGAGCGCCAACGATCATTCATGGGCGTTGGCGCTCCCAGTGGGTTACCCGCTGGGTTACCGCGCCGCGCTTGCCGCGGGCGCGCCCTCCATACCCGTACCCGTACCCGTGGGGCCCGTATGGAGGGGCGACGGCTGGACGCGCAGCAGGCGCGCCGGGAGCGCCGGCAGCCACCAGTTCCAGCGCCCGAACAGCGAGACCAGCGCCGGGACCAGCAGCATGCGCACCACCGTGGCGTCGAGCAGGATGCCCGCGGCCAGCCCCGTGGCCATGACCTTGAGGTCGGTCATGGGGATCGCGGCCAGGGCGACGAAGGCCAGCGTCAGGATCAGCGCCGCGCAGGTCACCAGGCGGCCGGTGTGCCCGATGCCCCCGATCACCGCCGCCGTGGTCGAGCCGGTCCGGTCGTACTCCTCGCGCATGCGCGAGAGGATGAACACCTCGTAGTCCATCGACAGCCCGAACAGGAAGGCGAAGACCATCAGCGGGATCCAGGCGGTGAGCGAGCCCGTGGCCGCGATGCCCCACAACGGCTTGGAGCCATAGCCGAACTGCCACACCAACGCCATGACGCCCCAGGCCGCGCCGACCGAGACCACGTTGAGCAGGATCGCCTTGAGCGGCAGCAGCAGCGAGCGGAAGGCGCGCGCCAGCAGGACGAAGGTGACCAGCGCGATCAGGCCGACCATCAGCGGGAAGTTGCCGTAGACTGCCGCGACGAAATCGGCGTCGTCGGCGGCCTGCCCGCCCACCCGCGCCGGCGCAGGGCCGGTGTGCGCCGCCTGCCGGACGGCGTCGAGCGTGGCGCGTCCGGCCGCCGACGCGCTGCCGGCCGCGGGCAGCACGTCGACCAGCGCCGTCCCGCCCCGCCGCCAGGCCGGGTCCGCCGGGGCCACCGCGCCGCGCACACCCTCCACGCGGCCCAGTCGGACGGCCAGCGCGGCGCCGTCGCGCGAGGTGGCCAGCGCCTCGATGGGGTCGAGCACGCCGGAGCCGATGCCGCTTGTCTCCAGCGCCCGCAGGCCCTGGTAGGCGGGGCCGGACGTGGTCAGCGCGTCGGGGGAGGGGCTTCCGAGCACGAGGCCGCTGAGCGGGAACAGCAGCGCGCCCAGGACCAGCGCGGCGGCCGCCGCGGCGAGCCAGCGGCGGCGGACGACGCCGCGCGCCCAGGCCGCCCACAGCAGGCTGGGCCGCTCGTTATGCGCGTGGCGGGGCCAGTCGAGGGCCGGCCCGACGGTGGACAGCAGCGCCGGCAGCAGCGTGCAGGCCACGACGACCGATACCAGAGGGATGAGCAGGCCACCGTAGCCGACGCTGCGCAGGAAGGGGACGGGCAGCGCGACCAGGGCGAGGAGGGAGATGCTCACCGTGGCGCCGCTGAAGACGACCGCGCGGCCGGCCGTAGCCATGGCGCGCCGCACGGCCTCCTGGTTCTCGTGGCCGCGGGCGCGCTCCTCGCGCCAGCGGGTGACGATGAGCAGCGAGTAGTCGATGGCCACGCCCAGGCCGATCAGCGCGATCAGGAACTCTACGATGAAGGAGACGGCGGTGAGGGTGGTCAGGCCCCACACCAGCAGAAACGTGGTGGGGATGGCGACCAGCGCCATGAGCAGGGGCACGACCGCCATGAACGAGCGGAACACGAGGATCAGGATGAACAGCGCGCCCAGTCCGCCGACCAGCGTTTCGGCCAGCACGCCCGGCGTGCCGCCGCCGGTGCTCCACGAGGCCAACGCGTCGCGGCCGGTGATCTGGACCCGCGCCCCGGCGATGGGGCGCCCCGCCAACGCCCGCTGGACCGCGGCGACAGACGGCGGGGCCTGGGCTCCCGGTTGGGCGCGTGGGTAGACCAGGGCGAAGGTGACGCGCCCGTCGGCCGAGACGAAGGCGCGGTCGCCGGTCGAGGCGTAGGAGACGACGCGGGCGCCGGGCAGCGCCGCCCCGACCGCCGCGAAGGCGGCGGCGAGTCGGCCCTTGACGCCGGGGCTCGCGACGGTGGCGCCGCGCGGCAGTGTGATGACGGGGACCAGCGGGGCCGCGGTTCCGCCCGTGCCGTAGGTGTGGAGGATCGCGGTATTCGTGTCGACGCCTTCGTACCCTACGGGCGGGTTAAACTGCTGCGAGAGGGCCTTAGTCGCCGACCCGGACGAGCGCAGGCCGACGAGGGCGACGACGATCCAGAACGCGGCGACGAGGAGCCGATGCCGCAAAATCCAGCGTGTGATGGTGTCCATACTGCTACCCTTCCCTTTCTACCTGTATACCTCGGGAGTCCGTATCACGCGGCCCCCTATGTCTCTATTGTGGGGGGCGGGCGATCGGCGCGGTAGTGTGCGGAGTCAGGAGGCGCGGGTGACATTTATCACCTCCGCGCGGCGCCGATGACGCGATGTGCCCCGCCTCGGGGTACCCTATAGGTATCAGGAGCGAAAGGGACGGGATAAACGGGTATGGCGATCACGACCGGGACCGAGGCGGCACAGGGAACGGGGGGAACGGGCGGCGCGGCGGCGCTGGAGGCGCGCGATATCCGCAAGAGCTTGCCGCTGGGGGCGGAGACGATCGAGATCCTGCGCGGGATCAGCTTCAGCGTCGCCGGGGGCGAGTTCACGGCCATCGTGGGCCCCTCGGGCAGCGGCAAGAGCACGCTGCTGGGGATCATCGCCGGGCTCGACGAGCCGACCAGCGGGCGGGTCTACATCGACGGAATTGACATAACTAATCTACCCGAGTCGCGTATGGCGCGCATCCGCAACCAGAAGATCGGGATGGTCTTCCAGGCCTTCAATCTTATCCCCACCCTGACCGCGCAGGAGAACGTCGAGGCTCCCCTCTACGTCGGGCGGCGTCCGGGCTCACCCGCCGCGCGCGCGCGCGAACTCCTCGCGCTCGTCGGGCTGGAGGCGCGCCTCGGCCACCGGCCCAACCAGCTCTCGGGCGGCGAGCAGCAGCGCGTGGCGATCGCCCGCGCGCTGGCGGCCGGGCCAGCCATCGTCATCGCCGACGAGCCGACGGGGAATCTCGATCAGCGCAACGGCCACAACGTGCTCGACCTCATCCGCCGCCTGCGCGACGAGACCGGCACGACCTTCGTCATCGCCACGCACGACCCTACCGTCGCCGGGGCGGCCGACCGCTCGATCAGCATCGTCGACGGCCTCGTCGCCTCCGACACGACGGTCGACGGGAATGAGCGGAGCGGGCAGGGCGAGCGGGTCGTGGCGGGAGGTGTGGAATGATGTGCGAGGTGACGGGCCGATGAGCGTGACGACACGGCCTATCGCGCCCGGCGTCCCGGCGGACGCGTCGCGGGAGCAGCGGGAGCATAGAGACTCCGGCGGGGGCGCGCTCAAGCGGGCGTCCTTCTACTGGGCGTACAGCGCGCGTTCGCTGCGGCGGGGCGGGCAGCGCACCGTCCTGGCCGTCTTCTGCATCGCCGTCGGGGTCATGGCCATCGTCGCGCTGCAACTCGCCAGCCTCATGGTGAGCAATAACCTTACCAGCAACGTGCGCGTGGCCAACGGCGGCGATATCTCCGTCCATCAGGACGTGCAGCCCTTTCAGGGACCCGACCTGGCGTACTTCGCGGCGCTACGGAAACGGGGCGCGGTCACGGCGGTGGCGACGCTCGCGCGCGATCGCGGTGTGACCGCGCTGGGGGCCGCCGGCCACAACACGGGCTCGTACCCTACCATCATCGGCGCGGTCGACCCGGCCGCGTATCCGCTCGTCGGACAGCCCACGTTCAAGCAACCGGCGCACGGCGACCTGCATCGGCTCCTGACGGCCGGCACGACGGTTCTCTCGGCGGCGGCGGCGACGAGCCTGCACGCGCGCGTCGGCGACACCGTGACGATCCACGGAGCCCCGCCGCGCATCCTGACCGCCCGTGTCGTCGGGATCGTCGGCGGCGGCGGTCTGGCGGGCGGCTTCGACGCCTACGTGCAACAGGCGGCCTACGCGCGCGGCGGCGGCCCCGACAACCCGCTGGAGTACAACGTCGTCTACCTCACGACGGCGAGCGACGCGCGCACGAAGGCGGCCGCGGCCGACATCAAGGGGCGCTATCCGCTCGCCACGGTCGCGACGGTGGCCGACGCGCTCAAGCAGCGACAGGCGCAGACGACGCAGGTTCACGAGTTGTTGCAGATCGTGGGCATCCTGGCCCTGCTCATCGGCGGCTTCGGCGTGGTCAACACGATGAACGTGCTGCTGGCGCGGCGACGGACCGAGATCGCGATGCTCAAGACGGTGGGCTACCGGCGGCGCGACCTCTACGCGCTGTTCGGGATCGAGGCCGCCGCGCTGGGGATAGCGGGCGGCCTGACCGGCGCCGTCGCCGGGATCGGTCTCTCGTGGGTCGTCAAGACGCTGATCCAGAACGCGTTCCCCATCCTCTCGCAGCTGCCGTTCGTCGTCGACCCGCTCTCCGTGTTCACGGGCGTCGCCGTGGGGCTCTGCACCGCCCTCATTTTCGGCCTGCTGCCCATCGTGCGGGCCGCGCGCGTGCGCCCGCAGGCCGTCCTGCGCGATGTGGCGGAGCGCGCGAGCTGGGGGACGCGCGTGGGTACGGTCGGGTTGGTGCTGGCGCTCTCGGCGCTGTTCTTCCTGCTGGCCAGCGCGATCCTGGAGGATGTCCGCTGGGGCTTCTGGGTTGTCTACGGGACGTTCGCCGCGCTGGCCCTGCTCGGCCTCGTCTTCGGGGCGCTCGTCGCGCTCATCGGCCGGCTCCCCGTCCCCGAGCGGTTGGGCGGGCGGCAGGCCCTCGGGGCGACGCTGGCGCTGCTCGTCGCGCTGGCCGTGACCGCCGCGCTCCCGGCCGTCGGCGTCTTGCTGATCCTGGTGGCGCTGTTCGGCTACGGCGTGGCTTTCCTGCCGCGCCCGTGGAAGGCGGTCCTCAAGCTCTCGCTGCGCGACATCGGGCGCGGGCGCGCCCGCGCCACGACGACGCTGCTGGCCCTGTTCGTGGGCGTGTTCAGCGTGGGGTTGATGGTCATCCTGGGTCAGGACGTCCACGATAAGCTGGCCAGCGCCATCGCCAACCTCTCGGGCTACAACGTGGCCAGCATCGTGCCCGCGGCGGCCTCGGGACAGGTCGACCGGCAACTGCGGGATTTGCCGGGCCTCAATCGCTACGGGGTCGTCAACGCGGCGCAGTCGTTCCCCCTCGGGACGCGCATCGACGGGCAGTCGCTCTTCGCGCTGCTCTCGTCGAGCCACGCCCCGCAGAACCCCAAGAGCAATAACCTGGGGGTCAGCGGAACGGTGGGCTTCCTGTCCGGGCTGGGGGGCTACGACGTGGCGCGCCATCAGTCGACCGGCGCGACGATCGCGCAAGGGGACGGGCGCGACCTGACCGCCGCCGACGCCACGACGGCCAACGTGTTGCTCAACAGCCTGCTGCACACGGATGGACCGCTCCACCTCAAGCTGGGGGATCGCATCACCCTCTCGCCCCTGGTCATCCGGGCGCTCCCGGGGACGGCGTCGGCGTCCTCGGCGTCCTCGGCGTCCTCGGCGTCCCCGGCGTCGACGCCGGCTTCGCGCCCGCGGCCGCTCACCGTGACCGTCGTCGGGTTCTACGGGGCCGGGGCGTTCGACGTGACGCACTTCGAGCCGATCCTGGCGCCGCGCGCGCTCGTGCATCGCTTCGGCGGCGCGGGCGAGCAGTACATCTACAGCATCAAGGTCGACCCCGCGCGCATCGACGACGCGGTGTCGCGGCTCAACAGCAACGCGCGCGGCGCGCTCACCATCAACCTGACGAGCCTGGGCGCGATCGTCGACCAGGTGTTGAGCAACCTGATCATCCTGCTGGTGGCGCTGGCGAGCCTGGCGCTGTTCGCCGGGGTCATCATCATCGCCAACGCGGTCGCGCTGGCCATGCTGGAGCGCCGCCGCGAGCAGGGCATTCTCAAGTCGGTCGGCTACACCAGCGGGCGCGTGCTGGCGGGCGTCCTGATCGAGAACGGGATCATCGGCGGGCTGGGCGGCGTGCTCGGGGTCGTCGTGGCGGCGATCGCGACCTCGGTCCTGGCGCGCACGCTCTTCAACACCGACCTGGCCGTCCCCAGCATCACCTCGCTGGGCCTGATCGTCCTCGTCACGGTCATCGCACTGCTCACCTCCGCGCTCGTCGCCTGGCGCGCCGTGCGCGTCCGCCCGCTAGAGGTGCTGCGCTACGAATAGGGGAGATGCCGCGGCATCCCGTACATCTGTACCATCCGCGGCATCCCGTACCATTCTGTACCATCCGCGGCATCCTGTACCATTGAGGGATAGAGTTCCTGGGCCAGGAACGCGCGGACGTAAGAGGTAACCGGAGCGGAGGGGACACGATGGTCGCGCAGGTGAAACGGATGAGCCTGGCCGAGTTCATGGCGCTGCCGAACGATGGCGACCGGCACGAGTTGGTGAGGGGAGAGGTGCGCGTCATGCCACCACCGAAAGGCGAGCATGGGCTGATCGAGACGGCCCTGACATCGGCGATCGACCGCTATCTTGACGACAAGGCGCGCGGTTTGGGGTGGGCGCCACGCCAGGGCATCGCCGCCCGCGACGCGCTTGTCGGGTTTGTCGCGGGCGGCGAGTTCGGGATGCAATTCGCCGTGCCTGACGATCCGCGTCAGGTTCGGGGCGCGGATGGCGCCTATGTCCCCGCCGCGCAACTCGCCGCCGTTGCATGGCCCGACGGCGAGTATTTCCCCGCCGTGCCGGCCCTTGTGATCGAGGTCGTCAGTTCTACTGATCGGGCGGATGACGTCGCGGAAAAGGTGCAGGACTACCTTGCGGGGGGCGCGCGCCGTGTCTGGTGCGTCTATCCAAAGCGTCGCACGGTCCAGATATATGACGCCGACGGCCCCATGCGTTTCGTCGGTGGAGACGCCGATCTCGCGGACGAGGAACTCCTACCCGGCTTCGCGCTCCCGCTCACTATGGTCTTCCGAGAGTCGAGGAGTAGCGGTGGCTAAACAGCAGGGGCAGGGCAAGATTACGACGGCCCCCTTGAGCGGCACACGCGATTTCTTGCCGGCCGACGTGGCGCGGCGGGGCTATGTCATCGGGGTCATCGAGCGGGTCTACCAGAGTTACGGATTCGAGCCGCTGGAGACGCCGGCGCTGGAGCGGCTCGACACGCTGTTGGGCAAATACGGCGAGGAGGGCGACCAACTCATCTTCCGCGTGCTCAAGCGTGGCGAGGAGTTGCGCCGCGCGCTGGAGTCTGATAGCGGGGCGCCGACGGCGGACACCGTGAGCGACGCGGGGCTGCGCTACGACTTGACCGTCCCGCTCGCCCGTGTGGTCGCGCAGTACCGCGATAAGTTGCCGCGTATCTTCAAGCGCTACCAGATTCAGCCGGTCTACCGCGCCGACCGCCCGGCTAAGGGCCGCTACCGCGAGTTCTACCAGTGCGACGTCGACGTGGTCGGCTCCGCCAGTCAGACGGTCGAGGCGGAGGTCATCGGGGCCGTCTGCGCGATCTTGCTGGAGCTGGGGTTCCAGGAGTTTACCGTGCGCCTCAACCATCGCGGCATCCTGCGCGCCATGATGGGGGTGACCGGTGTGCCGCCCGAGCTGGAGGGGCCGGCGACGGTGGCGATCGACAAGCTCGATAAGATCGATCTCGACGGCGTGCGGCGCGAGTTGGGCGAGCGCGGCCTCGCCTCCGCCGCGGCCGACTCCCTGCTGGAGTTGCTGAACGGCGTGCCCGACACGAACGACGCCACCCTGGATTGGCTGGGCGCCGCGCTGGCCGCCTCGGAGGCGGGGCGTCACGGCGTGGACGAGCTTCGCGCCGTCGTCGACTACACGGCGTACGGCGCCGCCGCCGGGCGCGTGCGGGTGGACCCCTACCTGGCGCGCGGCCTGAGCTACTACACCGGCCCCATCTTCGAGATCGCGTTTCCGGGCCTTTCGGGGTCCGGCGGCGGCGGCGGGCGCTACGACGACCTCGTCGGCATATTCAGCGGACAGAGCATCCCCTGCTGCGGTTTCAGCCTGGGTCTCGAGCGCATCCTGCTGTTGATGGAGGAGCGGGGCCTGTTCCCCGATGAGTTGGGCCGGGGGCCACAGACTCTCGTGACGCGCTTCGACGAGGATACGACCCCGGCGAGCCTCGCCCTCGCGCGGGAGTTGCGGGCGGCGGGGTTGCGCGTCGACCTTTACCCCGACGCGGGCAACTATGGGCGGCAGTTCAAATACGCCGATAGCCGGGGTATTCGCTATGCCCTGCTGGTGAGCCCGCGTGAGCGCGAAGCCGGCGTCGTGGCCGTGAAAGATCTCGTGAGCGGCGACCAGGTCGACGTCCCGGCGGACCACATCGTTGCGTGGCTGACCGCGCGCGTCTAAACCTCAGCCGCCCCGAAGTCTTACCGCTCGCGCGCCCAGATATCCCACTGTTCTTTCCTGGCCCATTCCACGTACACTGGCATGTTCTCGCGCGCCCGCTCCGACTAGTTTGGGATAGTGTTCTCGCGGGCTACCCGCGCCCAATCGGGTCGTAAGACCCGTTCTCTGATTTTGCCTGGGACAGGTACTAAATAGTCCCTGAAATCAAGCGCGTCGTAGCATGCAGTGATAAGGTTTCCCATATACTGCTTGTTCTCGTCCCACGTGGGGCATTTCTCGAGGATATGCAGATCCCAGCTGGTCGTCCCGTTTGTCAGGGTGGGACACGCCAGGACGAGATAGCAGTCTGTCGTGTCGATAGTGGCCATTGTGCGCCTCCTGCTCTGCGTCATATCGCCCCACGGGAGAAACTACTCGTATCACCTCCGCGTGAGGACTCGCTTTCATTAGTGTAAAGGTGCTGTCCTAATGTAGGTGTAGCTGCCGCGGCCCGCACTGCGGGAGGAGCGTGCCACGTTCGACAGCGACAGGGCGACCCGCATAAGCTGGGCTTTGCTCAACGAGGAGCTAGAGAGGGCGATGTAGGTGTGGGCCTGGTCCCACCACAGAATGAGCCCACCGAATTGCCTACCGACATCGCGCAGGTTGACGGGCCGTCCGTTCGGCAGCGCAGGCCCGCCGTACTTGCGCGGATCGCCGTCCAGGCAGCAGCCGAGCGGACCTTCCAAGATAGTGAGGTGGGCGCCCCCGTCTGCGCCTACGTAGTCGATGGTGACATGTTGTTCGCCGTCCACCGTCGTTGGCTGGAGCCGCAGGCCGCCGGGTAGCCACGCGGGCAGAAAGATCGGGAAGGAGACCTGACGGCGGATCGCGGCCAGCGGCTTGATGCCGGCCGGCGCCGTCGACGGCGATGCGGCTGGGGCACGGTGCGCGCCCGGGGGTGGCGTGAAGACGAAGCGTGAGGCGGGGATGGGCACATTGTACTGGAGCCGTGTTACCGTGCGGCGCTCGAAGAGCCGCGTGGGATGATAGACGCTGTAGCGCACCATCTTGAGCGCGAAGAAGGTCTGCTGGTCCACCCAGATGAGTCGGCGGCCCATGATTTCGCCCTCGGAGGCGGAGGTCCAGCCGCACGGCCTGTCCCCGACGTCGATCACGGCGGTGGGCCGGCCCAGCACCGTGGCCCGCCCCACCGCCTTCGGCCTGCTGATCGGCGCCATCCTGGCGGTGTCACAGGTGGCAAGCCTCGTGAGGAGGGCGGGGAGACTGCGCGCCGTGAGAGGGAACGACTCACCCATGACGGCGGCCTCGAATGGCAGGGGCGCCGCGCTGGGCGTGACCGGTGACGATAGGGGCGCGCGCGCGGCGTAGGTGTGGCTCGCTGCGTCATAGGTCCAGGCGATGGGGCCGTGACGCACGGTCACGGTTGGCTGCGGCGTGAACACGCCGACGAGGGCCGGCTCGGCGGGAGGCGTCAGGTAGTGGCGCTCGATGCGCCACCGATCGGGCGCGGCGTACCACGCCTTGGTCTCGATACGCACGGGGGCCGTCTCCCCGCGCACGCCCGGATAGCCATTGGCCAGCCACAGCTCCTGCACGGTCGTCAACGCGAAGCCGCGTACGCCGCCGTGTGGCGGGATGGCCCGCGCCTGCCTGGTGGTCCCACCTGTCAGCAGCAGCGCCATCCCGAGCCCGATGAAAGCATTACGATGTCCCATCACCTGTCCCCCTCCCGCACCGACCCCCCGCCGGCAACTCGGCATGGGCGCCCACGCACGTATGCGGGCTGTGGAGCCCGCGCGTGCCCCATAGTATCAAACGTGCCAGGATCGTCCGGGGATACAGCCTGCCGGCGCGGGGTGCATAGCGCTGCCAACCACCTCTGTCCTCGTAAGGAGGGACAGCCACGTCTGCGCGTCGGTTCTACATGTCCGGCCGGGTATGAAGCACGCTGCCCTGCTCGGGTAGTAGCAAAGGTCACAATGTAACACTCGCGCCCGCAAAGAGACTCTGCTCGGGCAACGCTAGGCTGGGGAGGTGCGACAGCCCGGACACAGGTCTTTCCGCGGGCCGTCGAGGGGGCGGCCGCAGCCGTTGCAGAGGCGCTCGGCCGCGGCGAGGTACGTGATCGTCGCGTACACCGTGTCGAGCGAGGCGGAGGGATCGCGGGTCGCGGACCCGTCGATGATGGCGTCGATGAGCCGGCGCAAGGCCAGAATGAGCTCGGGCGCCGACGTGGGGTGCCCCGGTCGATACACTGTGGCAGGTCGCTCCTTTGCCGCGTGATGTGTGTCCTACGTGTCATGTGTGCCATGTCTGTCGCCTGACTGGCGCGTAAGCCCCTCACACTGTAGCGCCCCGACGCCGCGTCGCCCAGGTGCTTATCCACGGAGAGCCCTTCTAGCGACCGGCGCCGCTGGTCGGCGGGCTCACGGGGATGGGGCGCGCGGCGAGTAGATCGGCGGCGACGGGGCTCACGATCATGCTGAGCAGGACGACGATGCCGGCGATGGTGAAGACGCGGCGGCTCCAGGGCCCGCGTGCGCGAACTCCATCGTCGTCGTCGTCGCCATCATCGTCGTCGCCGCGATCGTCCCCGTCTCGGTAGAAAACCGGCGGTAGGTCGGGCGGCCCATCGTCGGGTTCCGTCGCGCGGGTGTCCCGCGCCCGTTCCTCGCGCTCCAGGACCGCGACGGCCCCCAGCGCCACATCCTCTTGCTCCAGCACTGCCACCGGCGTCCCCTCACCTCTCGTCGTCTAGCCCTCTATGCGCGTCGATTGACCCCGCTACTACTAGTTCATCTTAGCAATAGGAGGAGAGAGGTAGGGCCCCTTCCCCGTCGCCCCGGTTACGCGGCCCGGTGCCGCTGTTGGCGGTCGAGACGGCGGTTGACCAGGCCAGCCACGGCACGCGTGCGC
>JAABUZ0100006121.1_pt1 | contig 15256 bp, 6 predicted proteins | sample 5562091 | NCBI WGS metagenome assembly JAABUZ01 (sample SAMN12813069, study PRJNA571459) | rock metagenome | isolation source: Antarctica rocks | place: Antarctica: Victoria Land, Linnaeus Terrace sud | collected 2015-12-21 | reverse complement strand
CGCTACAACGCCATCAGCGAATTATTTTTTCCAAGCAGCAAGGACGACGACATGAGCATCGGAAATGGTGCCCCAGCGTGGCCGTCAGTTATCGTATCGAATGGCCGGATTTCGCGTAGCGAACACACAGGGACACAACACTGGCTCGTGCTGCACGATCATCAGCGCGAGACGGCCCCTCTCGTTGACGAGTATGCCCACGTCATCGTTCTTCCCCGCATCGGACCGTTCGGCGCCTGCGGTTCTCGTGCCCAACCTGCCAGAGGTGGAGCTACCCTGGCCCGAGGCGTTGCTTATTGTCGCGCCGATTGTCGCGCCGATTGTCGCGCCGATCGAGCGCGCGTCTCCACACGCTAGCGGGGATACGTTGATCGAGATGCCCGGCGTTCGCGACGCGCGGCACGCGTCCGCCGCTGTTTGTTATGCTATACGATAACCGACTCCTAGAAAGGCCGCATACCCGATGTACTCGCCGCCTGAGACTGTCCACGCACGGCGGCAACTGATCGTCGGGCCACGCGGCAGCGGTAAGACACGTCGCATCATCAGCGAAGCACGCGCACTACTCGACGCCGGCGTGCCAGCCCGACGCCTCCTCATCGTCACCTTTTCGCCGCGCGTGGCCGGCCATATCGCGGCGCACCTACCCGCTGAGGTCGACGGCGAGGGTGCGAGCGGCGTCTGGCTGCAGACCGCGCAGCGCCTCTCGGCGCGTCTGCTCCGCGACTGCCTGCAGATGGAGGGGCGGGACGGAGAAATCCGCGTCATCTCTGCCGTCGAACGCGCCACCCTGTTGTCCGCCGCGGCACAGTGCGTTGGCGCTGACCTCGGCCCCGACCATGCGCTCGCCCCAGCCCTCGCGGACACGGGCGGCCTGGCCGAGATCGAGCTGCTGCTGGACGCCCTGGCGGGGCAAGGGGGCACGCCCGATGACCTCGACCAGCTCCGCGCGACGCTGCCCCCCGACGTGGCCGCGCTCGACCGTGCGGTGCTGGCCGGCGTGGCGCGCGTCTATCGCGCGTATCGCGACCTTTGCGCGCGCACGGGCGGTCTTACCTATCAGGAGATCGCGACACACGCCGCGGCGGCGCTGGCGGATCCGACCAGCGCCGCCGTGATCGCACGGCGCATCGATTACCTGCTGATCGACGACCTGGAGCGGGCCGAGCCGGCGCAGATCGCGGTGTTCGCCCGCATCGCGGCGCACCTCCCCGTGTTGGCGACCCTCGATCCGTCCGGTGTTGTCTCTGAGCGCGCGCTCCGCGCCGTGGAGCTGGCGCGCGATCTGCTCATGCTCGACGTCGACTGTCCGACGGACGTGCTCCCTTCTCCGTCACCAGCGTCGCCCGCCCTTGCCTCCGTGCGTGGGCGCCTGATGCCACATCCAGGTCCCCTCCCATCCGGTGTGTCCGTCCCGCCGCGGGATGTGGGGGGCGCCGGTGATGGATCGGTGGTGGTCGCCGAGGAGGTGGTGGACACGGCCGAGGCCGTCTACATCGCTCGGGCGGCGCGTGCGATCAGCGACGCCACCGACGCCAGGCGTGAAGGCGAGCCTGACGTTTTAATCCTTCCTCCAACCCCGACCATCCACGCGCACATCCTCGCCGCCCTGCGCGCTGAAGGCGTCGCTGTGGTAGACACGATGGGGGGCGAGGAGGTCTTCGATCCGGCCGTGCGCTACGCTCTGGCGTGGCTGCGTGCCCTCATCGACCCGGGCGACGAGCAGTGGGAACGGGTGCTGGCGTCGCCCCACGCGCGCGTGCCGGCCGCGGACGCCGCCCGCCTACGCCACTGGGCGGCCGACAAGTCCCTCACGCTCCACCAGGCGCTGGCGGACGCGGCGCGCAGCGGCTGTGAGCCCCTGGGCGACGCCGCGCGCACGCGCATCGGCGCCCTGGTGCGGCTGTACGCCGAGGTGCGCGACGCGATGCGGCGCGGCGAGGCGCCCAGCGTGACGCTACATCGCGTGCTGGCGCGCGAGGACGTGCTCAGCGCGCTCCTCGTTGGCCCCACGGACCCCGGTCTAGCCCTTCCCAACGCCCGCGGCCTCGCCGGGCTGTGCGCGTTGGCCCGCCGGATCGAGGACCTATGGCGGCAGGCCTATGCCGAGGAACCATCCCTCGCGGCCGTGCTCGACCGGCTGGAGCAGGGCTTGACGCACCGACTGGACCAGGTGGGCGCCCTGCCCGCTGGCCGCGTCGTTCTGGCCGATCCCGACGCCGCGATCGATTGGCGTGCCCACGTCGTCATCGTCCCGGGCCTCTCGGATGCGTTCGTCCCGCGGCCCCGCCGGCGCAGCAGGCTGCTCTCCGATGCGGCGCTCTCCCACCTGCGCCACCGGTGGGCCCTGCCGTGGCCGGCCGACTTCGCTACCTACGCGGCGGGCGAGCGCCGCGTCCTCGCACTCGCGGTGGCCGCGGCGCGCGCGCGCGTCGTGCTCACACGGGCGCTGCGCTACGAGGGAGAGGACGCGGCCGTCCCCTCGCCCCTGCTCCTCGATGCCCTTGGCGCGGCACGGATCGATGCGGCGACGTGCCGCCGGTCGGGGGCGCGGCTCGACCGCTGGACCGTGACGCACACCGACGCGCCATCCGCGACTCTCCGCGGGCCCGACGGCGACACGGCCCGGGTCAGGCGCGGGGACGATCTGCTCGCGCTGACAGCGGGCGAAGCGGCGCGCGACCTCGACACGCTGCTCTACCGCCACGCGCGCTCCTTGGCCGCGCGGGACGCGCTGGTGGAGGCCACGTCATTCATTGCCGGGGCGCGCGCGCTCCTGGCCGACACCGACGCGCCCGCGCGTGGCCGCTACCTCAGCCTCGATGATCCCTTTGGCCCCCTGCCGGCGACGGCGACCACTCTGTCGGCGGGGGCGCGCCTGCCCGTCCGCGCGGTGAATGAGTACCTGTACTGCCCGCGCCGCTTCTTCTACGGGACGATGGCCGGGATCACGTCGCCGGCCAACGGGCGGATGCACCTGGGGATGTTGCTGGCCGAGGCCGTGCAGGCGCTCCTGCGCCTGCACCCCGCGGCCGCCGACGTCACGGTGGCGGAGGCTGAGGAGGTGCTCCGCCTGCTGTGGCAGGGTGAGGAGGTCCCGGGCGCCGAGCCCGACAGCGGGAGGGAGCCCTTCGCCGACCGTTTCGGTGGTCGCCTGGACGGCGAGGCAGCGCGCGCGCTGGCACAACGGGCCCTGCGCCGTTTAGTCACGGCCGAGGGGCGGACGCCGCGCGGCGACCGTGTGCTGGCCACGCATGTCCCCGTCGAGATGCCTATCACGCTGCCCGACGGCCGCACGGTCCGTGTGACTGCCACGGTCGACCGCATCAACGGGCCGGCGCCGGATGCCGCCGTGCCGGCCCTCACGCTGGTCGATTACCGCTCCGGCGCGTCCGACGCGACGGCGGAGAAAGCCATCGGTGGGTTCCTCAACCGCAAAGACTCCGCCGGTTGGCGTCCGACGGACTACACCGTCCCCGTCATGTTCCTTGGCGTTGCCGGCAACCGCGATCTCTACGCGCGGCACAACCTGCCGCCTCTGCCGGTACGGAGCCTCGCCGTCGTCTCCCTCGGCGCGGATAGGGCGGGGCAGCCCCACGTCTGTGCGGTCGAGGTCGCCGCGCAGCGGGCCGGCAAGGACGGGGTGAGCCTGGACGATCTGGTGGCCGCGCGTGACCAGATCGCCGCGACGGTCGCCGTGGCGGCGGGAGGACCGCACCCGCCCGCACCTCCGGACACCGTCGCTGCCTGCCGCGGATGCGCGTACCGGTTCGCCTGTCCGGGGCCGGCGGTCACCCCATGACGACCGTGCCCATGAATACGGAGCAGGAACGGGCGATCTCTCACCCACTCGACCGTCCCCTCAAAGTAGCCGCGGGCCCTGGCACGGGCAAGACGCACGTCCTGGCCGAGCGGTACCTGCACTTGCTCACGGCTCATGGGTTGCAGCCCCGTGATATCCTTGCCATCACGTTCACGAACCGCGCGGCCGCTGAGATGCGCGAGCGCGTGGCCCGCTACGGGATCGCATCGGGGGCGCTGTCGCGCGCGCTCGACCTATCCGACGCGTGGATCGGCACGTTCCACGGCCTCTGCCTGCGTCTCGTCCAGGAGCAGCCTCTCGCCATCGGGTTGCACACGAGTATCGCCGCCCTGGACGAGGTGGAGAAGCGGCGCTTGCGCGCGACGTTGCGCCGGCGGCTGCTCGACGGCGATTTGTGCGGCCCGGACTGGCGCCCCGATGAGACCGTCCTGCTCGACCTCGTCGCGGACGAGTTCTGGGTTGGGGTCTGGGCGACGGTTGATCGGCTGCAGGATCTGCTGATCACGCCCGAGCGGTTTGCCGCGGATGCGGGCGCGCGCGCCGCGGCCAAGAGAGTGGCCAGCGAGGGCGCGCTAGGTGGGGCGCTGTCCCCGAAGGACCGCGACGGGGCGCTGCGCGCCGTGGACGACTACGTGGCCCTGCCTGGCCTTGCCCACGTCGTGGAAATCCTCTATCGCGCCTACCAGGGGGAACTACGGCGGCGCGGGGCGCTCGACTTCCCTGGGCAGATCATGGCCGCCTATCGTCTGCTGCGCGAGAATCCCGCCCTCCAGGACCGCTACCGCGGCCAGTTCCGCCACATCCTGGTCGACGAAGTGCAGGACACCTCAGGCGCGCAGATGACGCTCGTCGCGGCGCTCGCGGCGCCGGGCCTGTCCAATGTGACGGTGATCGGTGACCGGAAGCAGTCGATCTACGGGTGGCGCGGCGCACGCCCCGAGAACCTTGATGAGATCGACCCGGTCGGCGGGGGCGGGGCCGTCATCGGCCTGCGCCTCAACTACCGTTCGCCCCAGGGGATCCTTGACGTCGCGCGACACGGCTTGGCGCCGCTTGCAGCGACGGGCCGTGTCGGATCGGGTGACCTGGATCTGGTCGCCCACGCCGGACCAGCCTGTGCGCCGGTGGTCACCGTGGCCGCCCCGTCCGCTGACGTGCGCGTTGGCGACGGGCGCCGCCTTGAGGCGCGCTATGTGGCGGCGCGCGTGACGGCGTTACTCGCGCCTGAACGCGTGGGGGCAGCGCGCTACCGCGGCGAGGACATCGTCATTCTGATGCGATCCGTCGCCGCGGCCACTGTCTACGAGGAGGCGTTGCGGGCGCGGGGTATCCCCACGCTCGTCGTCGGCGGCCGCGGCTTCTTAGGGCGACCGGAGGTGCGCGACGCGCTCGCCCTTCTGCGCGCGGCGGTCGACCCGCTCGACGACGTTGCCCTGGTGCGGACCATGCAAGGGCCGCTGTGCGGGCTCTCCGACGCCGCCGTCGGGGCGGTGGCGCGCCATGGCGGGCACGGTCACCTCTACGATGGCCTCCTCCGTGCTGAGACGCTCCCCTTCTCGGTGCCTGAACGTGACGACGTCGTGCGCCGCGCGACCGTGCTCGTCGCCTTACTCGCGCGGCTCGGCCGGCGGCTGGAGGGGCTCCCGCTCCCCGACCTGTTGCAGGGGGCGTTAGACGAGAGCGGGTACCTCGACTACGCACGGACGCGCCCGGACATGGAGCGCACGCGGGTGTTAGCCAATGTGGAGAAGGTGACGCGTTCCGCCCGCGTCTATGCGCAGGCCCATCCGCTCGCCACGGCCGCCGCCTACGCCCGCCAGCTTTCCTACATGTTTGACGAGGAGATAGACGAGACCGAGGAGAGCGTGGACGCCGGTCCCGACGTGGTGCGCATGATGACGATCCACCAGGCCAAGGGGTTGGAGTTCCCCGTCGTCGTCGTCGCCAATGCCACGCCGTACGCCCATCGCCTGAACGAGCCGGCTGTCACCTACGAGGAGGGGGAGGGCTTCGTGGTTCTCAAGCGGGCCGACACCGCGGGCAAGATGCGTGAGGGGGCCGATAGCGCCGGCTTCAAGGCGCGGCAGGAAGCCCGCTCGCTGGAGGAGGAGCGCTACGTCTGGTACGTGGCGCTCACGCGGGCGAAGGAACGCCTGATCCTGACCACTCCACGCCCGCTCGACAAGGCCATCTGGAAGAACCAACAGTGGCCACTGCAGGAGCTGTATCAGGCCCTGGTGTCGGGCGATCCGCCGCCGGACCTCGCCCGTGCCGTCGCCCTGGAGACGCTCGACGACGCGCCGGAGGCGGACCTCGCGCCCCCACCACTCCCGTCGGTCGAGGAGGCGCTGATGCGCGTGGGAGAGGCGGCCGCGGTCGCGGCGCGGGCAGAGCCGGCGCGGACGCCGCCGCCCGGTCCCGTCAGCCTCTCCTACAGTGGGTTGAGTTCCTATCGCGCCTGCCCCCGCCGCTACCAGCTCGCGCACGTTCTCCTCCTGCCGGAGACGCCCCCCGCGCTCCTCCCGCCGTCGGGGGACGCCGAGGCCTACGACGCGGCCGTCCTGGGCACGGCCGTCCACGCCGCGCTCGAGCGCTATCCGCGGCCGGGCGCGCGGCTGGACGAGCTCACGGCCGCGTTCGTCGTGTCCTGCCGCACGCAGGGCGTCGCCGACGAGGAGATTGAGGCGGTGTACCGTCCGCGGGGGGAACGGATGCTGGACCTGTACCTGCGGCGGGTGGTGGGGACCGGGCAGGTGCAACGCGTCTACGCCGAGCTTGCGGTACGCCATCTCGTGCGCGACGCCCCGGTGCCGGTCACGTTCGTCGGCCGGATCGACCGCGTCGATGTGGGCGACGAGGGGTGGCGTCTCATCGACTACAAGACGCATCGCACGCTGGCTCCGGACGCGCTCGACGAGGCGGCGCTGCAACTGCGGCTCTACAAAGCAGCCTGGCAGGCGGGTGGCGCCACCGCGGTGGGCGAGCGATCGGACGCCGCGCCGCGCCTGTACGTCTACGAGGCGCGGCGCGGGGCGTTGCACGAGGTCGCGGGCGGTCCGCAGGCGCTAGACGCGGCCGTGAACCTCCTCTGCGACGTGGCCGGCAAGATCGCGGACGGGGACTTCGCCGTGCCGCCCGGCTACGATCCACCCTGCGCGACCTGTCCCTATGGGGGACCGTATGGGTTGTGCCCTGACCGACGCAACCGCGATGAGGCCGGCGACCCGGACCGCTCTCTGGTGGGGGAGATCTACGGCGCGCGCCGCTACGATCATGGCAGCGCATCCGGTCAGTACCCCATGCTTGGACCCCACGCGCTCAACGAGGATCAGGGCCCGATCCCCGATCTGAGTGCGGCCGATGATGGCGCGCCCGCCCCCCCGTGTTTCCTCTGCGGCACGGGCGCGCGCTGCGCTCGATCTCAGCTTGTCGGGACGCTGCGTGATGTCCGCCTCGCGCGCGACGAGCACGGCGGCCGCGCCCGTGCTCTGCTGGAGGCCGACGGACGCGAAACCTGGCTGGAGTTGGCCCCTCCGTGGCAATCGCTCGCCCCGACGCTGCGCGACGTGCTCGACGCCGGCCACCGCGTGCGCCTGGCCGCGTACCATCTCGCGCGTGGGGCGGCGGGAGAGCGGCCGGGGTACCGCGCGACGGAAGCCTCGCTGGTCGCGCTCGACCCCGACACCCTCATCGACGTCACGGCCGTCGCGAAGGCCGGGTACTGCGCGCGCAAGTCGCTGATCGAGGGCCTGGCGCGGCGCGGCGCGACCGCGCTGATGGCCGAGGGCAGCGCCGTCCATGTGGCGTTCGCGCGCGGCCTGCTCGCGGGCGAGCCGTCACTGACTTACCTGGACGACGCGCTACGCGGCGCGGCCGCCGGCCTGGCCCTCGCCGCCGATGGCGACAGGGGCGCGGGCGCGCGCGAGCGGGCGTCGGAGCACTTGACCCGGGTGGACGCGTGGCTCGACGCGCATCGACCGGTCGGCCGGGTGCGCGTCGAGGCCTTGCTGCTCTCGCCTGCCCTGGGGCTGCGCGGGCGCACCGATGCGATCGTTGACGCGGATGGCCGTCCCGTCGTCCTTGATTTGAAAAGTGGGAGGAGCGATGGTCCGGACCCGCGCCCCGCGCACGCCCTGCAGATGGCGGCCTACGACCTGCTCCTGCGGGAGAAAGGGCGAGATCCGCGCCCCGGCTGGCTGCTCTACAGTGATAATCCGAGCGGCGACATCGGGCGGCGCGTGGCGGTCGGGCACGACGAGCGCGTGCGCGTGATGCGCCTGCGCAATGAGCTCGCCGCGATCGCCCTCCTCGGGCGCGCCCCGCTCTCGCCGTACCGCGCGCGCTGCCTGCGCTGCGCGGCGATCGAGGGCTGTCGGACCCTCAGCTTCCTGAACGGCGAGTCGGCCTACCCGCTGGGCGCGGGGGCGGCCGAGGCCCGGACGCGGTTCTCCGACGACGACGCGCACTTTTTCCGCCACTACGGCGCGCTGCTGCGCATGGAAGGCCGCGCCGCGGCGGCCTCGGTCCAGAACCTGTGGCGTGTCACAGCCGAGGAGCGTGTCCGCCGTGGTGACGCCGTCGCCGTGGCGGGCGTGCCCCGGACGACCGCGCCGCTCGACAACGGTGACGACGCCTGGCGCTTCTCCTGCGACAATCGGTCCACGCTGCGCGAGGGCGACGTGGTGCTGATCGGCGACGGTGACCCGGTGGCGGGCGAGGCCGCACAGGGCGTGATCGAGCGTAGCACGGCCGAGGAGCTCGTCGTGCGCGTGCGGGGGCGTCTGACCGTTGAGCCGCGCCTGGTGGACCACTATGCCGTTGACGCTGGCTGGCAGCGCGGCTTACGCACGCTGTGGGCATGGATGGGACGGTCGCGTCACCTACGAGGACTGGTTGCCCGGAGCGCGCTCCCGCGCGTCCGGCCCCCAGAGGAACGCGCCGTCGAGGGGGCTAACCCCGGTCAGCGCCGGGCGATTGCGCTCGTGCTCGCGGCCGAGGACTACGTGCTGGTGCAAGGACCGCCCGGCGCGGGCAAGACGCGAACCATCGCGCGGATGGCGCGCGCGCTGCGGGAGCGGGGTGCGCGCGTGTTGCTGGCCTCGTTCACCAATCGGGCCGTCGACGCCATGCTTGAGGCCCTCGATAGAGAGGACCTGCGCGACGTGGTGCGGCTAGGGAGCGAGGCCGCGACGGGCCCGAGCCTGCGCGTCACGACCCTCGCGCGGCGCGCGGAGGCGGCCGGAGCGATGGAGCCGGAGGCGCTCGCGGCGCTGCTCGACGGAGCCCGGATCGTGGCCGGGACGGCGGCTACCCTGGCGGCGGCTGGCTACGATGCCCAGCGCTTCGACGTCGCCATCGTCGACGAAGCGAGCCAGCTCAGCGTGCCGGATGTGCTGGCCCCCTTACGCCTCGCCCGCCGCTTCGTGCTGGTGGGGGATGACCGGCAACTCCCGCCGGTCGTGCAGAGCGATGAGGCGGGCGCGATGGAGGAGGGGTTGGGCACGACCCTGTTCACCTTATTGCGTGATCATGTGGAACGGGCCGGAGGAGAGGGGTTGGTCATGCTGGAGGATCAGTACCGCATGAATGCCGCGATCTGCGCCTTCCCCAGCCAGGAGTGGTATGAGGGGCGCCTGCGGCCCGGGACGGACGTGGTCGCCCGGGGGCGCTTGTCTATCGACCTGGCGGCGGTCCCCCCAGACGAGCGCGCGATGCTTCATCCCGCGCGTCCCGTCGCGTTCGTCGATGTGTCGCCCGAGGGGGGCGACCTGCCGCGGACGAGCGGGGCAGAGGCGCGGGCTGTCCGCCGCCTCTGCGCGGGACTCTTAGCCGGCGGCGTGCGCCCCGGAGCGATCGGTGTCGTTGCGCCCTACCGCGCGCAGGTTGCCCTCATCCGCAACGCGCTGCGCGATGCTGGACTCGCGGGTGTGACGGTTGATACCGTCGATCGCTTCCAGGGGAGCGAGCGAGAGGTCATGATCCTCTCGCTCGTGGGCGGCAGCGGCCAGATAGGCCATTTGCTGCGAGACGAGCGGCGCTTGAATGTGGCTCTGACGCGCGCGCGCCACAAGCTCATGGTGCTCGGCGACGAACGCGAGCTTCGGGCGGACCCGCTGTACGCCCGGCTGCTCGATGCCATCATATCTCTGGACAGCGGGTGAGTGATGCGACGTGACCATGGATGGGCCGTTCACGCACCAGCTATCATGGCGACGTGACGGCTGCTGCAGGCAGTGTGTGCCGACAAAAGACTATCCTGGCGTGCAATGCCGATGTCCAGATCCACACGCGCGGGTCGCCTGCCCCAAAGATCACCGATGGCCCACTTCCCCTACACACATACCAGGGGGCGGGAAGGCTGTGCATCATCGGCATGACCACCAGGCGGTCATCGGCGGCCATGTGCCGGTGCGGTCTCTGTGCTGGCACAGATGGTCGCGTGAGAGTAGCGGCTAAATCAGCATGTAGGGCAAGAACGAGACACGGAGGTGGATAAATACTCCGGAGGTGGCGAGGGCGCTGGTAGACTCAACGTCTGCGGACAGATCCGCACGAGACGGATGGGGAGTGGGTGTGTTATGCAGGGGTTCAAGTATCGGTGGAGATTCGGCCCCTCGCTGTCGGCGTCCGATACAGCCGCTTATGCCGCGGCGCCCCACCATCTAGCGCCCACGGTGGCACAGGTGCTCTACGCGCGCGGCGTCCGCCCGGCAGCGCTCACGTCCTATCTCACTCCACAGGCGTCCCAGATTGGCGACCCTTTCCTCCTCCACGGCATGGAGGCTGCGGTTAGACGCATCCGCGCGGCGATGCGGCGCCGGGAGCGCATCACGGTGTACGGTGACTTTGACGTCGACGGCGTCGGCGCGACCGTCTTGCTGGTCGAGGCGCTTGGCGAGCTCGGCGCGGATGTCGATTACGTCATTCCAGGGCGTGACGAGGGGCACGGGCTCCATATCCATCTGCTTGACCAGTTGGCGTCCCGCGGGACCCGGCTGGTCATCGCGGTTGATACGGGGGTGACAGCGGTGCGCGCGGTCGCTCAGGCGAAGGCCCGCGGCCTCGACGTCATCGTGGTCGATCATCATGAGCCCGACGCCGTACTGCCCGAGGCCATGGCGCTCATCAATCCGTCGCAGCCGGAGTGCTCCTATGGCTATACGGGCCTGTGTGGGACGGGACTGGCCTATAAGCTATTGACAGCCCTTGTTGATGGGATGTCCGATGCGCGCGCCTTCAGACGACGGGCGCTCGACCTTGTCGGCCTCGCGACGGTGGCGGACGTTGCCCCACTGGACGGCGAGAACCGCGTGCTCACGCGCGCGGCCATTATGGCGCTCCAGTCGACGCCCCGACCCGGCCTGCGCGCGCTCTACGATCGAGCGGGTGTTGTCGCCCGCACCTTGACGGCAGAGAGCATCGCCTTCACCCTGGCCCCCCGTCTGAACGCCGCGGGTCGGCTTGCTCACGCCAACCTGGCGGCGCGCCTGTTGTTGACAGCGGATGTCAGTGAAGCGGTGACGCTCGCCTCCGATCTCGAGCGGCTCAATGGGGAGCGCAAGGATTTGGTCGGGCGGGCGTACGCTGCGGCGGTCCCGATGGTCGATCTGGGACAGCGCGTGCACCTGGTGGTCACGGAGGACTGGCCGGGTGGCATCCTGGGGCTTGTGGCCGCGCGCATTGTCGAGGAGACGGGCGGTGTGGCCATCGTCCTCGGACGCGGCCACGACGGGATGTGTCGCGGCTCGGCGCGTGCGCCGGACGGCTTCCACCTGCACGATGCCTTGACGCGTTGCGCCGGCCTGCTCGACGTGTTCGGTGGCCACGCGCGTGCGGCAGGGCTCAGCATCGCGGAACACTCCGTGCCGGCGTTACGGGCGCAGTTGGTTGACATGGCGCGCGACACCCTCCCGGAACCGGGGCCCCTAACGCTATCCATCGATGCGTGTCTGGAGGCCGCGTCGTTGACGCACGAGGCCATGACGGACTTGTACGAGGGGTTGACCGCTCTCGAGCCCTGCGGCTCTGGTAACGCTGTGCCGGTGCTGGCCTGGAGGGGTGTCCGCATCGTGTCTTGTCGGCATGTCGGCGCGGAGCGCACGCACGCCAAGCTCACGATCGAGAGTGGGAGCGGTATCATCGATGCTATCGCCTTTCGACGAGGGCAGGATGTGGGCAACGTGCGCCCAGGGCAACGTGTGCATATCGCTGCCCGGCTGACCCGTAACACGTTCGGTGGCCGGACACAGGTAGAGTTGCATCTCTGCGATGTCGCTCTCTGCAGGTAGGGCAATCATCAGGTAACCGTCTGATCCCACGATCGTGCTGGACTCGGCCACATAACACACGAACTGTGTGGGAGGAAATACGGTCCGCACCGTTTTGGTGAAAGAGTTCAGGGGCGCATGCACATCTTATTTCCGCTCTCGTGCCGCGCGATACAATGATGAAGGCGCCGGCAGGATTGTAGCCTCCTGCCAGGGCCAGGAGGGACGCGATGCGCAACTATAAAGTGGGCACGCCGTTCGCGGCGGGCAGGACGCGCTGGCGCGAGGGCGCGGAATACAGTTATCAGGACGGATGGCATCAATTGCGCCTGTTCTTCTCGCAGCCGACACCGGAAGAGACAGCCGCGGTCGATGCGGAGGTGGTAACCTTCGCGCTAGTCGTCGAGGGCGACGTCATTCTCTTCCTCTATCGCTTTGGCACGGAGGGCGATTGGTCGGACGCTCCCTACTCGTGGTGGATGGTTCGGCCGGAGCGTCGCGGCCTGCCGCCGACGCTTGGGCCCGGGCTAGGCGCGCTGCTCACGACGTTCCTCATCAACGCCGACACGGGCGTACTGGAGGCGCTCCGTGTGCTGACGTTTTCGCACGAGTTCTCGACTATCCTGCACGACGCCATCCGCGCGCAGGCGAGCGCCCCCTTCGATCAAGGGTCCTACGACGCGCAACTCGACGCGCTGCGCGACCGCTATCCCACGGGCGAATCGCTTTTGAGCCGCGCATGCGTCGCGTGTATCGTCCCGGCAACGACGACCTGACGCCTCCCGACGGTGGATCGTGCAGCACAGCACGGTGGAGGTTTGAGCGCACCTGGTCGGTGTGTCCAACGATGAGGACGGGGCACGACAGGCATCGCTTACTCGTCCAAAGGCGGAGGCGCCGGTCCACCGAGTTGCTCCAGTAGCTCGGCGACGGGTCGCCAGGCCGGCGTGTGGCGGATCGTCTCTGGAACCTTGGTTTGGAGTTCCCGCAGGATGTCCCGGACCGCGCGTTCGTCGTCCGAGAGGGCGCCATCGAAGGTGTCGTCGAGCAGCGGGACCGTGCCCCGCGTGGCCTCGGCGAGCATATAATCGAGGAGGATTTCGAGCAAACGGGCCCCAATCGCATCGTCGATCGGTGCTGTGTTGGCTACTTGGCTCATCCGCGCAGTTTCATTGCCCGGATGAGCCAAGTAGCCAACACAACGGGGGTCCAGGGTGGTGGCGAGGGTGGCGCGCACGGCGGCGGTGAGCTCCCGCGCGGCGGCCTCGTCGTCGGGACGGGGGGCGGCGGGGTCGGGGAGGAGGTCGCCCAGAGTGCCGGTCTCGTCGTCGCCCACCAGGAGGTCAAAGGGGACCGGCGCGGGCAGGGGCGCGACGAGGGCGTCCACGCGCCCCAGGGGGAGACCCGTCGCGGCGGCCAGTTCGGCGGGGGAGGGCGGGTGGCCCAGCGCGGCGTGGACGGCGCGGACGGGGCGGACGAGGCGGACGAGGCGGACGGCGTGGCCATCGTCGACGCCACCGCGCAGCGGGTGGAGCGGTCGCGCGACCACGCCACGCAGAAGGCGCACTACGCGGGCAAGAAGAAGGCGCACACGCGCAAGACGCTCGTCGTCGTCAACGAGCGCGGCCGGTTGCGCTACGTCAGCCCCTCGGTCCCGGGCTCGACCCACGACGTAACCCTGCTGCGCCAGTCCGGCACCCTGGAGGCGATCCCCCCGGACCTCTCGCTCATGGGCGACTGCGGCTTCCAAGGGCTGCAGCACGACGCGCCCGAGCGCAGCGTCGCCCTCCCCTATAAAAGGAAGCAAGGCCCACCCGCTCACGCCGGAGCAGAAACTGCACAACGCGCACCTCTCCCGCATCCGCATCGTCGTCGAGAACACCCTGGCCGAGATGAAGCATTTCCGCATCCTCGCCGATGTCTTCCGCCATCCGCTCACCCTCTATGACACCATCGTCGTGTCCATCGTCGGCGTCGTCACGCGCCGCGCCGACCGGCGCTTGGCCGATCAGCGCGTGGCTGGCCAGCGCCGCACCGCCCTTCCAGTAGCGGCGTAAGAGGGATTTTATTCTGCAACGAGTCTATTGGTTCGCGAGCGGGACGCGGACGCAGCCGGGCTATCGGTGAGCGTATCCCGGCGGGACGCTGGGGCGCGTCGGTGGACCTGGGCGGCGCGGCGGTCTTCCTGGCGTCGCCGGCCTCAGACTACGTGCACGGGCACACCATCGTCGTGGATGGGGGGTGGCTCGCCCGTTAGCAATTCCGGGACAAGGGAGCAAGAGTGTCGCAGATTTCGGGGGTTATCATTGTCATCCGAGCATTCCCCCCGACGGATGAGCCTCCGCTAGGGCACCGCCTCCGGGCGTTGGTAACGCGAGGAGTAGCCAGCGCACGGCCAGAAGCCGTGACGTTAGCTGCTGGGCTATTCGCTCTGGTCGGGCTACCATACAATCGTTTCACCGAATGATCACAACAACGGCACGCGAGCTATCAGCGCCTCGCACTCATCAACGAGGCTAGCCGCAACGCAGGCAATGGTGATGCAGGAGCCGCAGACCGGGAGCGTCATGCGCTGTGATATTGCGTAGTCATGCACCGCATGGTCGCCCGTAGCATCGTCCTGGAGGCGAACTTTGGGCCGTAGCAAATGCTTCGTGCCTCATTGTGTTCGGCGCGGTGGACGCGCATATCTATCATCGCGCGGCCTTTCAGCAGCGGTGCGCAATCTGCGATCTCTTTCAAGGGATAAGCAGCTTCGCATTATGCGAAGCTGCTTATCCCTTGACGGCTCCTGCAGTCATAGCCTCGACGAAGCGCCGCTGCACGACGACAAATATGATAATGATAGGCAGCGTGCCCAAGAAAGACCCGGCCATGATGGCGCCGTATTGCTGCTCGTACGGGCCAACGAGGGTTGGTAGCCCTAAACTCACGGTAAATAAGCTGCTGTCTGTCAACACGATGAGCGGCCAGGTGTAATCGTTCCACGCGCCAACAAAGGTTAGGATAGCCAACACGGCGATGATGGGCGTGGTTAGCGGTAAGACGATGCGCCAGAAGACCCCCCATTCGTGCGCGCCATCGATGCGCGCCGCGTCCAGCAACTCGTCTGGGATGGAGAGCAGATATTGACGCGCCAGAAACACCCCGATCGCCTGCGCCGTCA
>JAABUZ0100006119.1_pt1 | contig 15261 bp, 14 predicted proteins | sample 5562091 | NCBI WGS metagenome assembly JAABUZ01 (sample SAMN12813069, study PRJNA571459) | rock metagenome | isolation source: Antarctica rocks | place: Antarctica: Victoria Land, Linnaeus Terrace sud | collected 2015-12-21 | reverse complement strand
ACGACGACGGGATCATCGTGGCCAGCAGCGCCGAGGTCGCCGAGACCGTCTACACCGCGTTCACGTCCACCAAGGCCCCGGTGACCGCCCGGCTGGTCGTGCGCCGGGTCCGCCGGCTCCGGGAAGCAGCCACCGGTGAGCCGCTGGACCAGCAGGCCCTGCCCGTCCCGGTCTGGCGGCACCACGCGGTGCTCACCGACCGGATCGAACCGCTGCTCGATGTCGAACGGGAACACCGCGCGCACGCCGTCGTCGAGCAGAGCATCGCCGAGCTGAAGCAGGGCCCGCTGGCGCACCTGCCCTCCGGGGACTTCTGGGCCAACGCGGCCTGGCTCACCCTGGCCGCGATGACCGTCAACATGGGCCGGGCGATCGCCACCCTGGCCGGGCACGGCCTCGGCGAAGCCACCCTGGGCACCCTGCAACGCACCCTGCTCGCGGTCCCCGCCCGGCTGGCCCGCTCCGCCCGCCGTTACCACCTGCACCTACCTGTCGGCTGGCCCTGGCAGACCGCACTGACCTGGCTCAAGCGCCGCATCGACGCCCTCCCCCTGATCACCTGAGCGCCGGTCACCCCCCTGACCGCCCACCACCGAGGAACCGGAGCACACCCACCCGGCCCCCGCACGCCCACAAACCAGGAAACAGCAGATCAAGATCAACTAGCCTTGATCAGATACTCAGCGGTGCATCCGGGCTCAGGTCACCCGCGGAACGCGACGCCGAGACCGTGGGCGCCGAGCTGATGCAGATCCCCACCCCGGAGCTCGGGCGGGTGCTTTTGGAGTCCATCGCCGTGCGCGGGACGGCCACGGCCGCCGGGGCGACCGGCGCGTGGCTGCTGGGCCGTGGGACCGGCCTGCCGCGCCGGGCCAGCACCATGGGCCTCGTCGCCTTGGTCGGTACCCAGTTGGGGCAGACCCTCGTGCTGGCCGGCGGTAGCCCACTGGTCTGGGCGACCGCTGCGCTCAGCGGGGCCGCCCTCGTCGTGGTGGTACAAACACCCGGGCTCAGCCAGTTCTTCGGCTGCACCCCGCTGGACCCGGCCGCGTGGGCGTGCGTCGCGGCCAGCGCCGCCACAGCGACCTTCGCCTCGGTGATCGCACCCCTGGTGCTCCACCGGGTCACCCGCGGGCGGGCATCCGAGCACAACCCGGAGAGCCAGCACCCGGCCGAGCACAACCTGCTGAAACCCCGGGCCGCCGAGCAGGTCCGACAGGAGACCGCTCAGGCCGCGTCGTCGAAGGCGTCACCAGCCTCGCGCACGAACCGGTTGTGAGACATGCCCATCAGGTGCCCGACAGCCATCAGGACCGCGACCGGCGGCTCCAAGACCTCAGCCGCCACGAATACTCCCAAGATCATGAAGTACAGGGCCTGCGCCTCCACCGGAGTCGCATGCGACGGCAGGACCGCGCGGGCGGCTCGGCCAGCCACATCCAACGGATCCAGCACACGCAGCAGCCGCGGACGGCGACCCGGGGTCGCCACCACCTCCACGGAGTCGCTGAGGCGGCTCGACCCCACCCGCACGCTGTGCAGGACATCCATCACAATCCCCTTGGTCTCGACAGCCGGGCGCGTCCCATGGTGAGCGCCCATCGTGCACCCGACGCACCCGACAGCCCAGTCGCGGACCGTCACGATGATGTGCTCGGTGAGACTCCCGAAGGGAGCAAGCACCGACACACCGCCTTTGCCGATGACTCTCTGGAAGGGCGCCGTCTTTTCGCCGAGGTCCTCGGGACCTTCCTCCTCGTACTCGCCGCAGCCGGCGGCCCGGTTGTGGAAGCAACCCAGGGCGGAGTCGGACCGGTCGCATCCGTCACCGCACCGGGGCTGACCGTGCTCGCGGTCATCCTGTTCATGGGCAAGGTCTCCGGCGCCCACCTCAACCCCGCAGTCAGCATCGCGTTCGCCCTGCGGCGCGACTTCCCCTGGCGCCGGGTACCCGGCTACGCAGCCGCGCAGCTCACCGGAGCGTCACTCGCCTGCCTCACCCTGCAGCTGCTCCTTGGCGACGCCGCGCACCTGGGCGCCTCCCGTCCAGGTACCGGAATCACCGACGTACAGGCCTTTGTCCTGGAGACGATCCTCACTACGGGGCTGATTAGCACCATCCTGGGCACCGCCTCCAAAGCCCAGAACGTCGGACCCCTGTCCGCTCTAGGAGTCAGCGCATACATCGTGCTCGCCGGGCTGTGGGCGGGCCCCGTCAGCGGGGCCTCGATGAACCCCGCCCGCTCCTTTGGCCCCGACCTCGTCCTCGGCACGTTCACCCACTTCTGGCCTTACACCGCAGGACCCCTCCTCGGTGCTATCGCAGCAATCGGCATCGCCAGCGTCCTGCGCGGGCCAGGCGGCGGTCACACCGCGAGTACCGCCGCCCAAGGAACCCCGTGAACCACCGCCACGGGGTGTGAGAAGGATCGGCACTGACACTGTCGCGGGGACTGCCCGGGAAGGGTGCCTGCCAGTCTCAGGATCTGGCGCGAAAGCGGCCGAAGGCCCTGGGTGGGACAGTCGTCTCCGGCTATGCACGGGAATGGGCGGCCTGCAGGGGTGCCCTAATGGCCGATGGGGGCTCACCATGCAGTTGGTCGACTTGCTTGCGTGACGGTGTGGGGGGCGCGGGGGGGTGATTCGGTGTGCCAGTCATGATGGGCGGGTGCCGACGCGGGACGGTGGGACCGGGACCGGGACCGGGGCCGGTCGCGGGTGGCGTGGCCGTGCGGCTCATCGCGGTGGCTGGCTGTCGCCCTCGCTGGGGGCGGACCTGCATCGGATGGAGGACGAGTTCGTTCCTGCGTGGCTGCGGCCCACGGACGGGGAGAACCGGATCCCGGCCGCGTTGGCGATCGTTGCTGCGGTGGTGCTGCAGCTGACGTTGTCCAGTCGCTACACCTTGCACCCGAGGTGGGTCCTGCCCGCGCTGGAGGTCCTGCTGTTGGTGGTGCTCACCGTTCTGAACCCGGTCAGGTTGTCGCGGCGGACCGTCCTGGGCAAGTACGCCTCGCTGCTGGTGGTGGCCCTTATCAGTTTGGACAACGGCCTCAGCGCGGGCTTTCTGGACTACGACATCATTACCGGCAAGGCCAGCAACGACGCCGGCGGCCTGCTAGTCAGCGGGTCGGCGATCTACCTCACCAACATCATTGTGTTCGGCCTGTGGTACTGGGAAATCGACCGGGGAGGCCCGTTCGCGCGCGCCGCAGGCACGAGCCCGTATCCGGACTTCCTGTTCCCGCAGATGAGCGACCCGGGGATCGCGGACCCGGACTGGGAGCCCCGGTTCACCGACTACCTCTACGTGTCGTTCACCAACGCCGTCGCGTTCTCACCCACCGACACCATGCCCCTGACGCGTGGCACCAAGAGCCTCATGGCCGTGCAGAGCCTCGTCGCGCTGTCCACGATCGGGCTGGTCATCGCACGCGCCGTGAACGTCCTGCACTGAGCTGAGGCCCGGGCTGCGCAGGGCGCATACCGAAGCAGCCGGCGGTGGCGTGGTGCCGAGACACCCTGCGCTAGCGGTACGAGGGGCATGTACGTAGACGGCGGTGTCAGCGGCCCGAGGTCGTGGGAACGAGCGGGCTAAGGAGATCAACCGTGACGCGCGTAGGGAACCACCGCGGCGTGGATCACCAGGGCCGGACGTGACCGGCTCCGACGGAGTGGACGAGGTGGTCAGGACCCGACTGCGGGCGCGGTTGCTGCGGGCTGGGTGGCTGGGGCACGCCAGACAGGGTCAGCCCCGGCTGAGCAGGTGGCTCCACATCCTGAACGACGTGTCGGCCAGTAGCGCGGCCACGGCGGGTGGCTGCCGCGGTCAGCGCCGGGTTGCTGCTGGTCGCGGTGCTGGCGCGTAGCGCGAGCCGGTGGCTGACCGCCTTCGAGGCGCTCGCCGCGGTGGTGACGCTGGTGATGGTGTTCGCGCTGCAGCACACCCAGAGCCGTCAGTAGGCAGCGGTGCAACGCAAACTCGACGAGATCCTGCGGGTGCTTCCCGGTGCCGACACCCGGCTCGTGCACGTCGAGGCCGCCGCTCAGGCCGAACTGAACGCGCTGGAGCAACGCCACCTCTAGCCGTCCGCGAGGACGCCCTGAACGTCCTACCCCCGGGTGACGCCGCACTCCCCCGTGACGTCGGGGCGGTCCCGTTTCTCAACAGCACCTCTGGGCCCGTCGTTGATCCGCGGGTGACGATGCCGATGGGGACGGGTGGGCTAAAGGGATCAAACGCGCCGGAGAGTCAGCTCAGCCCGCCCGAGTCGACCCGATGACGAGGCTGGTCCGCTCGCGCCGTGGTGGCGGCCGCCTGCTCGGCGCGGCTTTCGTGGGTGCCGTGCTGACCGCCGCGGCCACGATCGTCGTTCCTTTCCTGCCGGCCCGGTCCCGTGCGGTGGCCGGCCTGGTGTTGTTGGCGGTCGCGGTGTTGTGCCTGGGACTGGTCGTGGTCCACACCCGGCGGCTGCGTTGGTACCCGGCGGGGTGGGGCCTGGCGCTGCTGCCACGTTCCCGGCGACCGGCCCGCGCCGTGGGAGGCCCTTGTGATGGGCAGCGGCTGGCACTTCCGATGCGGATCCCCGCTGCCGAGCTGTGGCTCACCGATGGCGCCGGTGAGCCGGTCTGCTATCGGCTGGACGCCGGCACGGCCCGCTCAGCAGGGGGACCTGTTCTCTACCGCCACGATCCGCTGGGCTGACCAGGACGCGGGTGCGACTCTGACGTAAGACAGCGACGCTGACATCGTGGGCGGCCGGGGCATACACGGGGCCCCGGCGAGAGTCGCCGCTTCTAGCGGGTGCGGGTGGCGTGGCGCACGCAGGGCCGACGGGTATGACAACCGGCGGGCCCGTGCAGGCCCGGCCTGGGACGGGGCCGCCGATGGGGCCGTGGGCGCCGCGCGACCCGACAATGGTGAGACGGGGAGCTACCGGGCCGCAGTCGAGCTGGTGTCCCCGGCTGGGACTGGCGTATGGCATTCTCCGGACCGCCGGGCGTGCCCGGGTAGGGCGGGGCGATGAGTGGTGAAAGGACGATGGGGGGATGCCCGTGCAACGGCTGGCCCCCCGTGGTGTCGGCGGCGCGCCGGTGAGGGGCAGCCGCGGGCCCGGTCGGCGGGTCCCCCGTCGACGGCCGGTGGCTCCTGGTGGGCGGGTCGGGCGGGGTACGGCGCGGGTGGCGACGGTCGCGGCGTTGGGCGTGGTGTTCGGTGACATCGGCACGAGCCCGTTGTACGCGTTGCAGACGGTGTTCGCGCTGGACAGCGGGCGGATCACCCCGGTGCGGGACAACGTGCTGGGCGTGCTGTCGATGACGGTCTGGTCGATCCTGCTGATCGTGACGTTCAAGTACGTCACGTTCGTGATGCGGGCCGGTAACGACGGTGAAGGCGGGGTCCTCGCGCTGGCCGCGTTGCTGCGCAGAACCGTGCCCTCGAGTGGTCGGGGGGTGCGGCTGCTGGTGCTGCTCGGGGTGCTGGGGGCGTGCCTGTTCTACGGCGACTCGCTGATCACTCCGGCCATCTCGGTGCTGAGCGCGTTGGAGGGCGTGGAGGTCCCGTTCCCGTCGGTGACCTCGTGGGTCGTGCCGGGGGCCGCGGTAGTCCTGCTCGCCCTGTTCCTGGCCCAGCGGCTGGGCACCGAACGGGTCGGGAAGGTCTTCGGGCCGGTCATGGTCTGCTGGTTCGCAGCGATCGGGGTGGCCGGCCTGCCCGAGATCGCCCGCAACCCCGGCGTGCTGCGTGCGCTGTCCCCCTCCTACGGGGTAGCGCTGGCGATCGCCCATCCCGGGCTGACGTTCCTCGCCCTCGGTGGGGTGGTGCTGGCGATCACCGGCTGCGAGGCCCTGTACGCCGACATGGGGCACTTCGGGCCGGGACCGATCCGCCGGGGCTGGTTCGCGGTGGTGCTGCCCGCCTTGCTGTGCAACTACCTGGGGCAGGGGGCCCTGGTGTTGCGGATCCCGGCGGCGGTGCGCAACCCGTTCTTCCTGCTGCTGCCGGGCTGGGCGCAGATCCCGATGGTCGTGCTCGCCGCCCTGGCGACGGTGATCGCCTCCCAGGCCGTGATCAGCGGGGCGTTCTCCGTCAGCCACCAGGCGGTTCGCCTGGGATACCTCCCGCCGCTGCGGATCCGCCAGACCAGCGAGGACGAGGGCGGGCAGATCTACGTGCCCGCTGTTAACGCGATCCTGCTCGTGGGGGTGCTGGCCCTGCTGTTCGCCTTCCAGCACTCCGCCCGGCTGGCGACCGCCTACGGCATCGCCGTCACCGGCACCCTGCTGATCACCACGGTGCTGTTCCTGGCCCAGGCGCGGGCCCGGTGGCAATGGTCACGGGCCGGCCTGGTCGTGTTCGCCGCGGTCATCGGCGGCTTGGAGACCCTCTTCCTGGCCGCGAACCTCACCAAGGTCACCAGCGGCGGGTGGCTGCCACTGCTGGTGGCCGCGACGCTGCTCGTGGTCATGACCAGCTGGCAGCAAGGCCGGGCCGCTGTCACCCAGCGGCGCCAGCACCTGGAAGGCAGCCTCAGCGACTTCCTCGACGACATAGCCACCAAGGTCGCCGCCGCCGGTGTGCGGCGCATCCCGGGCACCGCGATCTTCCCGCACCCCGACAGCATCACTGTGCCGCTGGCGCTGCGCACCAACGTGGAGCGCAACCGGGTCCTGCACGAGCACCTCATCATTGTCACCGCGCACGCCGAGCAGTCGCCGCACGTGGCCGGCCCCGACCGGCTTACCGTCCACGACCTCGGTCACGGGCTTCCCGGCTGTCACTACGTGGTCGCCCGTTATGGCTTCTCCGACCACCTGGACCTGCCCGCAGTACTGACCGAGGCCCAGCATCAGGGGCTGTTCGAGGACGGCCTAGATCTGCCCGGCGCCGCGTATTTCGTCAGCAGGGCCACCCTGCGCACCGGGGACGGTCGGCTGCGGCCACGCTGGCGGGCACGACTGTTCACCGGGCTCGCCCACAACGCCGCCGACCCCGCCGAGGTCCTGCACATCCCCATCGAGCAGACCGTCATCATGGGCGCGATCATCAGCGTCTGACAGACCAGCTCCGGGTCCAGGTTCAGCTCCGGGTCCAGGTTGAGCCCCGCAGCGCTGCGTGACATGGGGGTCGGCCGGCCTCCTCCAGCGCCGCCGCCCTGATGGCCTGCCCCAGCGTGTCAGGCGAGCCAGAGGTAGCCCAGGACAGTGGTGACCAGCACGGTCGCGGAGAGCACGGCGACGCCGGCGACGCCGGCGACGCTGATGGTGGCCACGACCCGGAAGATGCGTCCGTTGGCGGCGTCGCCGAGCAGGCTGTGTCGGTTGGCCAGGACCAGGACGTAGGTGAGCAGCACGGGGGTGATCACACCGTTGAGGATCTGGGCCTGGACGAGGAGCTGGATCAGGTTGCCGGGGACAAGGGCGATCCCGGCGCCGATGAAGACCTGGCCGGTGAACAGGCCCAGGAACAGTGGTGCCTGGCGGAAGGACTTGCTGACGCTGCGTTCGGCGCCGGTGGCCTCGCTGATCGCGTAGGCGGTGGATAGGGGGACGACCGCGGCGGCGAGCGCACTGGCACCCAGGAGCCCGACCGCGAACAGCTGGGTGGCGAACCGGCCTGCGACCGGGCCCAGCGCTTCTGCGGCCTGCTTGGCGGAGTCCAGCGGTGCCCGGACCTTGATCGCGGCCGCGGTCGCGATGATGATGAAGATGCTGATCAGGTTGCAGAAGATCGACCCGGCGACGGTGTCGATCCGCTCGGCCGGGTAGTCGGCCGGGCCGATGCCGCGGTCGGCGACGGCGGCCGCGACGTAGAACTGCATGTAGGGGGTGATGGTGGTCCCAATCAGCGCGACGACGAGCAGCAGGAAGTCGCGGGTGGCCAGGAAATGCGGGTAGGCGAGCTGGCTGCCCGCCTGGGCGTAGTCGGGGTGGGACAGGAAGGCGCTGACCGGGTAGGCGAAGAACACCAGGCTCAGGATCAGGAACAGCCGCTCGGCGTACTTGTAGGACCCGAACACCACCAGCGCCCAGACCGCGACCGCGGCCACCGGGATCGAGAGGTAGCGGCTGACGTGCAGCAGCTCCATCGCTGCCGCGATCCCGGCGAACTCGCTGACGACCAGGCCGACATTTGCCACCACCAGGGCGAGCAGCGCGAACGCAGTGACGCGCAGGGAGAACTGCTCGCGGATCAACGCGCCGAGGCCCTCCCCGGTGTAGGCGCCGAGGCGGGAGCACATCTCCTGCACCACCACCAGCGCGACGGTCACCAGGACCATCGCGAACAGGGTGCGGTAGCCGTACTGCGCGCCGGCGCTGGCGTAGGTGGCGATCCCGCCGGCGTCGTTGCCGGCGTTCGCCGCGATCACCCCGGGCCCGAGGAACGCCAGCGTCGTCAGGATGCGCCTGCGCATCGACCGCCGCCCGGGAGGCAGCACCGGGCCACCACGCCCGGCGGCGATGTCCCCCGCCCGCGGGGGCGCCGCGCTGCCTGCCCGGCGCACGAGCGGGCCGGTCATGCGAGCTTCCGGGGGAAGCGGTAACGGCCCCGGGAGGGGAGCAGGACGTCGATGACGTCGTCGGCGAGGATCCGGCCGACCGCGCGCTGGTGACCGTCCTGGTCGGTGTCGACGACGAGGACGCTGGAGTGCCGGGACTCCACCAGCTGCCCGGCGATCTCCTCCGGCCTCGCCGCCGCGGTCACGGTGACCGGCCACGGCGGCCCGATCAGGGACTCCACCGTGGCGCTGCCCTCGGCCAGGAACAGCTCGGTCATGGTCAGGTCGTCCAGCAGCCGGCCGTGCTCGTCGACGACGACGACCCCGGCGAGGTCCTCGTCGTGCTCCCGCTGCCCCCGCAGCCGGGACCGGACCCCGGCCACGGTCTCGGCGGGGGTGGCGGTCATCAGCAGGGTGGTCATCACCCCGCCGGCGGTGCGCTCCCCGTAGCCGAGCAGCGGCGCGACCCTGGCGCCCGACTCCGCCGGCATCCGGGCCAGCAGGTCCTCCTGCTCGGCGGTGCCCAGCCCGCGCAGGGCGTCCGCGGCCTCGTCGGGTTCCATCCTCGCCAGCAGCTGTGCGGCGTCGACGGGGTCGGACTCGCGCAGCAGCTGCTCCAGCTCCTCGGCCTGCATCTCCTCCAGGGCGTCCGCGGCCCGCTCGGGTGGCAGCTGGGAGAGCAGCTCCTGACGTTCGGTGCGTCCCAGGTCCTCCAGCAGGTCCGCCAGCTCCCCGGGGCGCAGCCGGGTCAGGCCACCGGCCGCGGCCTGCAGGTTCCCGCTCGGTCCGCGCTGCCCGCCGAAGCTGGTGATGCTGGCCCAGTCGATGACCTTCTCCGGGGTGGGTCGGACCCGGAACCGGGCCGGCCCGAGGCGACGCAGCAGGCTCCCCAACCCGACGTCGACGCCGACCAGCTGCACGGTGCCCGCGACCCGGGCCAGGTAGAGGTCGGCGGCGCGCACCACCCGCGCCCCGTCGGTGTCTACGAGCTGGTGGTCCACCACGTCGCGGGACAGCTCCACCTCACCCTCGCGCCGGGTGTAGTCGCGCAGGTCCAGCCGCGCCAACCGCAGCTCCACCCGGTCGTGGGAGAACTCGGCGATGGACTCCGCTGGCACCCAGGCCCGGCGGCGGCCGACCCGCACCACCAGCCCGGTGACCGGCGGGTACAGGTGGTCGCCGTCCCAGCGGGCCACCACATCGGCCACCGAGCCGATCACGCCACGGGACTGGTTGAGCACGGGACGCCCAATCAGCCCGGCCAGGCTCACCAGCGAGCCGCGCACCTGCCGCAGCGTCGTCAGCCGCTCGGCGCGCTGCTCGTAGCGGGCCCGCAGCGCCGGCACCGGCGACACCGGGGGACGACTGACCATGTGGCAGGACTCCTCAACCAGACCGGGCGCAGGCCAGTCAGCGCCCTCAACTCCACCGTCTCGGTGGAGTTGACCCAGTGTGCTGGTACTGCGCTGCGCGCACCATCACGGGTGGCGCAGCGCCCTTCGTCAGTTGCCGCACCCTCGGCGGGTCCTGGAAGCGGGCGCGCGGACCTGCGGACCTGCGCGGGTCGCGGCTGGACGGCTGGATTCTCATGCTCGTCGGCCAGGCGGTCCGTCGCGGCGGCGTCCCAGTGGGTTTCAACTCGCGCCGTTGCCGCCGCTGGTGCAGGAGATGGTGCGCTGATCTGCTTGTTCGCGCAGTCGACTTCGCTAGTGTCCCCACCCTTGATCTTGGTCCCGATGGTATGTCGAAGCCTGTTGCCAGGGTTCGGCAGCGGCGCCGCCCGGGCCTGGCACAGGGTCGGGTTGGCCCTTGTCGTCCTCGCTGGCGAGGCGGATCTCGCGCTTGTCGAACACCGGTCCCATCCCACCCCTTGGAGCGCGGCCGACTGCCTTTGTGGCGCGACCATCACCCGCTCGGTCTCGACGTCTAGATCGTCCCCTGGCCCCCGGTGCCGATCTCGTGCCACGCTCACCCACAAAGGCGGGCGTGATGTCCGGGGCAGGTAGCCGAAGGGGGATTCCGTGAGGCGCAAACGCCGGCGGCAGTGGGCGTTGTCCACGAGTTCGCCGACCGCGCGGGTCCCAACCTGTGGCGGGTGCGGGGACGTCGCGCTGGCCTGGTGTGCGTCGCGGTGGCGGCGGTGATGACCGCGAGCCGGTCGACGGTGGCTGGGCCGGCCCGGCCGCCCGAAGCGGGCTGGAAGCGGACCGGTCACCTGTGGCTGTTGCCGACCGTGGGGCCGCGGTGCGGGTCCACTCCCGCGACAGCAACGATCCGAGTAGACCGGTGCGGGTGCTGAGTGAGCCGTCGGACCAGACCCGAGACTTGTGGGGCCTGGCATCGGACCGCTCAGGCCGGTTCTACGTGCAGAACTTTCCTGTCCGAGTCGACGACCGACGTCTACGCCCGTCCGCCTCGACCGGTGCCGCTCCCGAGCGCAGGTTCACCGGAGGTTCCAGGACAGTTCCTCGGTGGCGGTCGACGACGCGCGCACCGTCTACGGGCGACCCCGGAGGGTCCAGGCGCACAGCGCCTTCAGCCTGGACGCGCGACCACCCGGTGGGTGCGACGGGCGACGTTTTGCAGCAGCCCGACGCCGACGGCGGTCGCGAACAGGGCGCTTCCCCCGTAGCTGAGGAACGGCAACGGCAGCCCGGTCACGGGGGCGAGACCGACCGTCATCGCGATGTTGATGAAGCACTGCACCGCGAACCACGTCGTGACGCCGGCGGCGACCAGCATGTCGAAGCCGTCCGCGGCCCGGGCTGCTAACCGGAACCCGCGGTTGAGCAGCACGGCGTAGAGCACGAGCAGAACAGCGCCACCAGCCAGCCCGGACTCTTCGCCGACGACGGTGAAGATGAAGTCGGTCTGCTGCTCGGGGACGAACCCGGAGTTGGTCTGGTCGCCGTCCAGGTAGCCCCGGCCCAGCAGACCGCCGGACCCGATAGCCACCTGCGACTGCTCCAGGTGGTAACCCACGCCGGTGGTGTCTGATGTGGGTGCCAGGAACGCGGTGAACCGGGCCTGCTGGTAGGGCTTGAGCGCGTGCAGCTGCACGGCCAGCACCGCCGCGAGCAAACCGCCGCCGACCAGACCGACGATCCAGACCCGGGGTGCGCCGCTGATGGTCACCTGCAGCACCAGGACCACCACGAGCACGATCGCGACGCCGAGCGCGGGCTCGGCCAGGACGAGCAGCATCGGGGCCGCTACCAGCGCCAGGCACCGCAGCACCGACCCGGCCTGCGGGCGGGCCCGCGCAACCTCGGCCCGGCGCACGTCCCCGAGCAGCACCGCGGTGAGCAGGACCAGCAGCACCTTGAAGAACTCGCTGGGCTCCAGCTCGACCGGCCCGAGCCTGAACCAGGCGTGCGCGCCGTTGATGGTCACCCCCAGCGGGGTCAGCACCGCGAGCAGCGCGAGGATCCCCCCGGTGTAGAGGACTGGCAGCAGCCCGGTCACCAGCCGCAGATCGCAGCGCGTCGCCAGGACCGCGAGCACCAGGCCGATGCCGCCGTTGACCAGGTCCCGCTTGATGTAGAAACGGGGGTCCCGGCCCTGCGCGAGCAGATGGTTGCGGGTCGCTGCGTAGACCGCCAGGCAACCCGCCACGAACAACAGCACCGACACCGCAGCCAGCACCGGGTCCGGCGGCGCCACACGCCGCACCCAACCCCGGCGCACCGAACCCCGACGGCGAGGGCCCGCATCCCCGATCGGGTGCGGACGCATCAGCCGCGCGGCGTAGGACGTCACTTCAGCACGTTGACCGCGCGGGCGATGACCAGTCCCACGGTCGACAGCGCGACCAGGCTCTGTACCGCCATCAGCGACTTCGCCGAGCGCGTCAAGGGCACGTGTCGGTCGGGGAGAAGGCGGTGGCGTTGGCCAGCGAGACGTACGGGTAGTCCAGGAAGCGTGGCTCCCAGTCGTGCCGGCCGATGCCCGGGCTGGTCATCGGCGGGAACAGGAAGTCCGGGTACGGGGCCTCCGCGGCCCAGCGCGCTCCGCCGGGACAAGCGCACCGGGTTCAGCACGGTCAGCACGACGAGCAACAGCAGCTCCAGCACGGGCAGCACCGCGCGGGGCCGTAGGCCGTAGCGATCGGGCGACGTCAGCTGCAGTACCACCGCGGCGAGGATCGCCAGGGCCGCGGGGACCCGGTTCTCCCCGACCGCGGGGCGCAGCCACGCCGGCACCAGCGCCTCGGCCCGTTCCAGGTCGTGCGCGAGCGCGCTCTCCGGTTGGCTGACCCCGGAGCGCTCCGGCCCGTTGCTAGCCGGTCTGTCGGTCATGCTGCGCCGCGCCGGGTGCCGAACATCTCGTCCAGCGTGACAGGGCGCAGGTCGCGCTCCCGCAGCAGCTCCAGCACCGACCCGAACAGACCGGTGATGGTGGGATGGTTGGCGTGGCCGAGCATCACGGTGCCGGCCGTGAGGTAGCGCCGCGCCTGGCTGAGCAGCACGTCGGGGCTGAGCAGCCGGGAGTCACCGAAGCTGCCGTTCCACAACAGGATCCGGGTGAAGCCCAGGCCCCCGGCGACCTCGTCGGTGCGGGGGTCGTGCGCGCCGTAGGGCGGACGGAACCACCGCAGCGTGGACGTGGCGAACGTCTGGCGCACCCATTCCTCGTTCCGCTCGATCTCAGCGCGTATCTGGCCGTCGGACAGCCGCCGCAGATCCGGGTGGGAGAACGTGTGGTTGCCGATCTGCACCGCCCCGGCCTCGATCAGCGGTCGCAGCGCGGACGCGTGCGGCGCCCACTGCGCGGCGTAGGAACCGTTGGGGCTGAAAGTCAGGTGGGTGCCGGTCCTGCGCGCGAACTCCACGTACGCCGCGACCGTCGCCGCGTCGTAGCCGTCGTCGATCGTCAGCGCGATAGTCCGCGTACCCGGCGGGCCGGCGGTCACCACCACCGGCGGCCCGGGGTGCGCCACGGGCACCGCGACCGCCGGCGAGGGCGAGACTCCGCGCGCCGGTGGTGCGAGTGGTGCCCCGGTCGGGCGCGGGGACAGCGCGTCGGAGCAGCCCGACACCACCGTCGCCAGCCCCAGGCTCCACAGACCCATCAGCTCGCGCCGCGACAGCCGCACGCCCACCTCCCTCTGCGGTCGGCTCTGACCGCAGAGCACACGACGTACCGGCGCGCCCTGTTGGTTCCCGCGCAGGCCTGCGCGGGTTCGGGTTCCGCGTTCTCTACAGCGCGGACGCAGCTCATGTGCCGATCGTGTGTGCGACAGGCGAGCAGCCCGGTCAGGTGCCTCGTCCGGGCAGCTGACGGAGCGCCCCCCCATGAACCGGGTGACGCTGAGCTGGTGTTCGCGCACGGTGCTGCACGTATGCCCCGCCTGTCGGAGGAAAGACGCGCCACCGGCGCCGGGCAGGTAGACACGGATGCCCAGGATCGGCTGGGGCCGGCAGGTTTGAACGGAGAGCTGACCGGAGAGCACGAACGCCAATCGGCTCGTCGCCCGCCCGCCCCGGGTCAGCAGCACCGGCGCACCGCCCCCGCCTGGCAGCCGGCGCGATGACAGCGCGACCGTTCGCGGCAACGAACCGCATGCCAGGGCCCCGACAGCAGGCACGCGCTCGCGCTCGTCGACGTGACGATCAGCGGCAAGTAGCCGTGACGTCCGTCGCTGCTGCCCGCACCCAGGATCAGACGCACCGGCGCTGGGCTGCAGGCGGGCGGGACGGAGACCCCGGCCTGGTCGCACCCGGCCCTGTCGCACCCGGCCCGGTCGCACCATGTGAGGGGACGGCGGGCGAGCCGATCAGCGCTGTCACGGCGACCGCACCAGCGACCTGGGTCGCGGGCATAGAACAGAGCATGACCGCACAGCGAAACCGTCCACCAGAGGTGCGCCGCCGCTGACGACGATCGAGAGGCTCATCCGATCGCTGTACCGAGGGCACGCCCTATCAGGTAGGTGGTGGCCAGTCCGGCGGCGCCTCCGAGCACCACCCTGAGCACCGCGGGGCGAGCGGTACTCCCGCCGAACCGGGCGCTGAGCACGCCGGCCAGGGCCAGGGCGAGGAGGACCGCGACGACGGTGACCGGCACCCGCAGGCCGGCACCGGGGAGCAGGATCGCCACCAGCGGCAGCAGCCCGCCCACCGTGAATGCCAGCGCGGACGCGCCCGCGGCCTGGGCTGGGTTGGCCAGGTCTTGGGCGTCCATGCGCAGCTCCGCGTCCAGATGCGCGGCCAGCGGGTCGTGTGCGGACAGCTCCTCGGCCACCGTGCGCGCGGTGGCCGCGGACAGCCCCTTGGCCCGGTAGATCGCTGCCAGCTCGGCCAGCTCACGGACCGGGTCTTCGGCCAGCTCACGCCGTTCCTGCTCCAATGTCGCGGTCTCGCTGTCCCGCTGGGTGCTCACCGACACGTACTCACCCAAGGCCATCGACACCGCGCCCGCGACCAGGCCGGCCAGGCCCGCGGTGAACACCGGCCCCCGCCCCGGGGTCGCCCCAGCGACGCCCACCACGATCCCGGCCACCGACACCACCCCGTCGTTGGCTCCCAGCACGCCCGCCCGCAGCCAGTTCAGCCTGCCCCGCGCGCCGCCCGCGTGCGGCTCGGGCCGTCCGGGCGCGTCCGTCCGCGGCACGTCCGCGGGCAGGGGTCCCCCCGGAGTTGCGTCCGCGGGGGTGGTGTACGGGGCCTGGGCTGACGGCGACACGCCGTAGCTGAGGTGCTGGGATGAAGACGGCCACCGCGTGATCCTCGGCGAGTTCCCTCTCATAGGTTCTCGACGG
>JAABUZ0100006116.1_pt1 | contig 15268 bp, 11 predicted proteins | sample 5562091 | NCBI WGS metagenome assembly JAABUZ01 (sample SAMN12813069, study PRJNA571459) | rock metagenome | isolation source: Antarctica rocks | place: Antarctica: Victoria Land, Linnaeus Terrace sud | collected 2015-12-21 | reverse complement strand
CTTGACCGTCGACGACCTTGGTTTGCAGCGCGGTATACGCCTCGGCGAGATTGATCGGCGTCGGCGACGCGCCGAGCGTTTTGAAAAGATCGATCCAGAGCCGGCCGGGAGGGGTGCGGATTTTAAAATTTTCGAGGTCTTCGACTTTCGTGATCGGGTGCGTGCTCGAGGTGATCTGCCGAAAGCCGTTCTCCCAAATTTTGTCGAAAGCGATCAAGCCTTTCGCGTCGGTTTCCTTGCGTACGATCGTCCCGATCTCGCCGTCCATCGCCGCGAAGGTCGTTTTCGAATCTTTGAACGCGAACCCGACGCTTTGAATCGCAGCGACGGGAACCAGCGACGTGAGAATGCCGCCGGAAAGCGTGAAGAATTGCACGCCGCCGACGCGCAGCTGCGAGAGCACCTGCGTGTCGCCGCCCAAAATGTTGTTCGGGAACACCTGGACGTCGAGCCGGCCGTTGGACTCTTTCTTCACCGCGTTCCAACATTGCACGTTGCGGACATGCAGCGGATGGTTCACGGGCAGATTGTGAGCCATTTTATAATTGAACTGCGCGGCCTTTGCGGGAGCCTTGATGATCGCGATGGACGCGAACGTGGCTGCGGCTCCAACCGCAAAGCGACCGCGGGTAAGCGATTGACGCAAAGCGGGTCCTCCTTCAGAAGTGGTTGGCGCGACATTTCTCGCAACGCCCGCTACGGTACTCCCGAGGCTGCGTTGCGTCACACCGTCGTTTGTAAGATAAGCCGCACGGATTCGACGGGAACGTCCCATTGCGGAAAGTGACCGCTGCCGTCGAACCAGTGCAGCCGGGCATCCGGAAATGCGGCGAGGGCGCGCTCGGCTTGGCGCGGCAGGCAAACGCGATCTGCGCGGCCCCACCCGATGACGAGCGGCGCGCGTAACGTTCCGGCCGGAGCCCCGGCTTGGCGCGGACCCGTCACGAGATCTTCCAGGACGGCGTCGAACGACGGCGAGGCCGCGAACGTGCGTAGCTCGTCGAGCGCGAGCTGCGCGGGCAACGCCCACGGCCGCGCCGAGAATTGCGCGAAGAGGGCCGTGCGCGTTACGGGATTGGCCGTTAGCAGCGGCAGAACCGGCTGCAGCGCGCGAATAAGCTTCATCGACGTCCCGATCGACGTCGCAAACAACGACTCTTCCCAGCCCCGCCAGAAGCCGCCGGGGTCCAGTGCGATGCTCGCGCCGACGAGGTTGCGTCGCGCGAGTTCGAGCACGAGTCGCGCGCCCATGGAACTGCCCACGACGTCGATTCCGGTGAACTCGTGTTCGCGCAGAAACGCCTCGACGGCATCCGCCAGACCCAGAAACGTCGGCGCGCTCGGCAGCGGCGGCGTCGCGCCGAAACCCGGCAGGTCGATCGCGATAACGTCGCGCTGTGCGGCGAGCGCCTCCAGCACCGGATTCCACGATCGCCAGCTGCCGCCCAAGCCGTGAACGAGAAGTAACGGCTTGCCGGAACCGCGCCGGATAAAGTTCATCGTGCTCATGCGTGGTTACGGACTACCGGCGCCCGCTCGCGGTTGCGCGGCAGCATGGGGCGCGTGCGGCCGGCGTGGAACGTCGGTACATGCCCGCTCGTTCGGTCGTTCCGGCGCGTTTACGCGTCGCGATCGCCCTATTGCTGCTCGTCATCGCCGTCAGCGTGCTCGCCTACATGCTGGTCGAAGGCTGGTCCTGGTTCGACGCGCTGTATATGACGGTCACGACGATCACCACCGTCGGCGGCGAACCGCATCCGCTAACGGCCGGCGGCCGTTGGTTGACGCTCGTCGTCATCGTACTCGGTGTCGGCGCGACGAGCTATACGTTTTTGGCATTCGCAAGCTTTCTGCTCGAGGGACAACTTGGACTGGAATTCGGACGGCGCCGGACGCGCAATCGCGTGCGCGGCGTGAGAGATCACTTCATTCTCTGCGGTTTCGGCCGCGTCGGGCGCGAGATCGCTCGCGAGTTCGTCGCCGAACACGTCCCGTTCGTCGTGATCGACGTCAATCAAACGTCGCTCGAAGATGCGGTGGCCGCGGGCTACCTTACCATTTCGGGAAACGCGACGTCGCCCGACGTGCTGCGCGAAGCCGGCATCGAACGGGCGCGCGGTCTCGTGACCGCCACCGACAAGGATGCCGATAACGTCTACGTCACGCTCTCGGCACGCGTGCTGCGGCCCGACCTCTTCATCGTCGCTCGTGCGAATCGCGACGATTCGCAAGAGAATCTCAAATTTGCGGGTGCGAACCGCATCATCTCGCCCTATTACATCGGCGGGAAACGAATGGCCAGCCTCGCGATGCGGCCCACCGCCGTCGAGTTCATCGATACGATTCTCGAAGCGGGCAATACCGATCTGCTGCTCGAGGATCTCGCGATTCCCGAACGGTCGCCGTGGGCCGGCAGAACGCTCGGGGAGTTCGTCGGCGCCGGCAGCGAAGCGATGGTCCTCGCGCTCAAGCGCAGCAACCTGATGACGTTCCGGCCGCCGAGCGATACGGTGCTCCAAATCGGCGACGAGATCGTCGCCGCCGGACCGCGGCCCACGATTCGGGCGCTCGAGGAGCGGCTCTAATCCGAAACGAAGCCCGCTGCCCTGTAAGCTCGATGTAGCATCCGAGGGTTGTATGGCCGAACTCGCTCGCCGCCGCAACGTCGCTATCGTCGGACCCCATCATGCCGGGAAGACCACGCTCGTCGAGGCGCTGCTCGTACGCTGCGGCGCGGTGCCGCGACGCGGCACGGTCGAAGACGGAACGGCCACGACGGACTACGAGCCCGAATGCATCGATCGCGGCCAATCGACGTGCGTCGGCTTCGCCTATGCGTCCACGGCGGCGATCGATCTCACGCTGATCGACTGCCCGGGGTTCGTCGATTTTTTCGAAGAGACCAAACTCGCGCTCTTAGGGGCGGACGCCGCGATCGTCGTGATCGACGCCGATCCCGCGCGCGTGCGTCAGACGCGCCGGCTCGTCGAGTACCTCGACGAACGCCGCATGCCGCATTGTTTCTTCATCAACAAACTCGATAAGCCCGGGACGGATTTCGGCGCGACGCTCGCGGCGTTGATCGCGCACTACGGCAAGCGCATCGTCGCCGAGCATCTGCCGCTCGGCGAAGCGGAGCAGTTCCGCGGCTATATCGAACTCTCCGAACGGCACGCCTACGTCGCGGAGAACGGGACGTCGCGCGAGATTCCGATCGACCGCGAATTCGCCGTGCCGGTCGACGAAGCGCGGCAACGTCTGCTCGAGACGCTCGGTGACTTCGACGATCGCCTCTTCGAAGAATTGCTCGACGGTATCGAGCCGCCACTCGCTGAGGTTCGCCAAGATTTGCACGACGAGACCTGCGACGATCGCATCGTGCCGGTGCTCGCCGGCGCGGGCTTGACCGATATCGGGGTTGCGGCAGGCGCGCTACTCGCGGTGATCGAGCGGCAGTTTCCCGCGCCCCGCGGCGACGCCGCGGCGTCCCTGGTCGCCCAAGTGTGCAAGACCTTCGTCCACCCGCACTCCGGAAAGCTTTCAGTCGTGCGCGTGTGGGACGGCACGCTGACGGCCGACGCGTCGCTCGTCGACGTTTCGCGTGATGGACTCAAGGTGCGCGCCGCCGGGCTCTACCGCTTGCCGGGAAAGCGCAACGAGACCCTCGCCTCGGCGGGTCCGGGGGAAATCGTCGCGATCGCGCGGCTCGACGGCGTGGTGACGGGCGATACGCTCGCGCTGCGCGCGGCCGAGCCGCGTTTCGTGCCGGCGCTCGCCGAGCCGTCGTACGCCGTCGCCATCCGGCCGCGCGAACGTCTGGATGAAGCGAAACTCTCGCAGACCCTCGCCCGCATCGTCGAAGAAGATCCGGCGCTACGCGTCGCACGTGCCGAATTTACGGGCGAGTTACAATTGCTCGGCGCGGGCGAGGTGCACGTCGCGACCGCACTCGCGCGACTCGCGCGCAAATACCATCTCGTACTCGATGCGGGCGATCCGGCGATCGCGTTTCGCGAAACGATCGCGAACGCGATCGACGTCCGCGCACGCTATAAACATCAGACGGGCGGCCACGGTCAGTTTGCCGACGTCGTGCTGCGCATCGAACCGCGCGAACGCGGTCACGGCGTTACGTTCGCGGCGGAGATCGTCGGCGGCGTGGTGCCGCGGCAGTTCTTCGCTGCCGTCGAGAAGGGCGTCCGCGAGGCGCTCGGGTCCGGACCGATCGCGAACTTTCCGGTCGTCGATCTGCACGTGACGCTCGTCGATGGCGCGTATCATGCGGTCGATTCGAGCGAACAAGCCTTTAAAACCGCGGGCGGCATGGCGATTCGCGATGGGCTCGCGAAATGCGCTCCGCTCCTGCTCGAACCGATCGCACGCATCGAAGCGATCGTCCCCGAGGACACGGCGTCCGCGATCCTCGGCGGGCTCACCGCCAAACGCGGTCACGTGCTCGCGTTCGAACCCGCCGAACGGGCCGGGTTCTCGCGCATTACCGCGGATGCACCGCAGGCGGAGCTCGTTCGTTACGTCACCGAACTTCGTACGGCCACGCAAGGGCTCGGCACGTTCGTGTGGCGCCACGAACGTTTCGATCCCGCGCCGCCGAAGGTAACGCAGACGGTCCGCGAAGCCGTCTCGGCGTAGCGAGCTTTAGTAGGCGAGCAGGAGCGCGGCGTTGACGGTATGACGCGCGACGGGCGTATGCGTGACGACGTCTTCGAGCGTCAAGCGCGTGTTGTGGCCGAAGCGATGGCCGCCGCCGAGGACGAGCGCGCGATAGAACCCGCTATCATCTTGCGTGCCGTCGTAACGAACGATCGCGAAATCGCGCGGCGTCAGCGCGTAACGCGCCTGCACGAAACCGCCGCTCGAGCGCAGCGCCGTTCCAACCCCATCGGCATCGGTATCGAAGCCGTGCTGGTAAACCGCGTCGAATTCGAAGGCGGCGCTGCGTAGGCCCAGACCGTAGCCTTGCCGCCAGAAGCGATCGATCGCCGCCCCAAAGCGTCGCGAGCCGTCGTAGCGATACGCGCTTGCCACGACGGATCCCACGGCGTGCCGGACGGACGCCAAGCGGTCGGTGCCATACGCGGGCAGGCCGGAAAGCTTATCGTGCCCGGCGAGCGCCGCGAGCGTCACCGTCGTCGCGCCTCCGCTGCCGAGTTCGAGCGCCACGCCCTGGTGCGGATCGAAGAAGTTGAACGGATTGCGCCCGGCGACCTGATCCCATAGCGCATAGTGCGCCTGCGTTTCCCGAAACGTCTCTGGATCGAGCGGCAGCGGCAGCGTGAACTGTCCCGCCGTCACCGTCGCCGACGTACGCGGCCGCGCGTACGAGCCAATGTGATAGGCCGCCCACGCGTCGCGCACGGCTCCGGGACGGCCGCCGTCGATGAGGTACGTCTCAGCGAAATAGCTCGTGCGCGCCCCGAGCGAGCCGCCCGTCAACAGCTCCAGCTCGTCGACGAGCGCCTTGGGCAGACCGCCCGGGTCGACATCGCTCGAGTACGCGAGTTGGACTTTGGTCGCCACGGGCAATGCTCCGCGCGGCGCGAGGCCGTCGATGCGATAGCCGTTGGCGAGAAACCGCGCGCCGAAGCCGTTGAGGTGTGGCACTTCGGTATGACAGGTCTGGCATTCCAAGCCGTAGCGATGCGCGAAAACCGGAATCGCATCGGCCGAGCCGGCAGACGAACCGATCAACAGGAGTATCAAAGTCAGCCGCACGTAAAGCGGGGGCGCCTGCGGGCGAGAGCGTAAAAGTCCAATAACAGTCGCTGATTTAGGCATACCTCACAATATGATTATGTACACCTACGTACTTGTCCTCGCTTGCGAGAGCGAGGTCTTACACCGGGGACCGCTTCAGACGCCGGCGCCGTGCCCCGAAGAACTCGACGAACCCATCGGTTTGCAGCAGAGCCGCCGGTAGGAACGCGAGGCCAAGCCATGTCGGGATCTTTTCGAGCGTCGTACGCATGCTCGGCGTACGCGAGGCCGGCGATAATCTGATGTCCCAGCCCCAAGGAATCGAGGAAAGATCGGTCGGCCGGACGGGCGTAGCCGGCGCTCCGACGACCTGCCATTGGGGATTCGCCGCGCCGAGCGGCAAGGAGCGATTGATGCCCAACAGGACGATGGTGGCTGCGAGGGCGTAGCCGGCCCACTGGCGTGCAGAGCACCGTGGAAACGCCACCATCGCCCCGCCGAACGCGGCCGCAGCGACGAGCACCGCGACCGCACGCCACCACTGAGTCCACTCGACGACCAGAAGCGCGAGCGCGATTCGCGCGAGCCACGACCGCGCGCCAGTACGATCGCCGCGGGAACGGCAGAAGCGATCTCCACGTCGTGTATGAACGGGCCGCCGAGCATCGCGATGGCCACCGGAACCAAAACGGCGAGCGCCGGCAGCTCGGTCCGCGCGACGACGCGCCGGGCCGCGAGCACGCCGATTCCGATTGCGGCGAGGTACGAAATCGACCCGAGTGCGAGTGCCGCTTGCGGCCGCATGCCGAGCAGATATAGCGCATGCGAAAGACTGTATTGATCGACTGCGATCAGTTCGGCTTTCGCCTGAGCCGGTAAGAACGCGGTGAAATACTCGAGGTTGGTGTGGAGACCGAGCGTCGCGAGGCTTATCGCGGCGAGCCCGCTCCCCATCGCAACGAGCGTCCATCGCGTCGCCGGAACGAGCACGAACAGACCGACGACCGCCGGCAGGCCGACATGCGGTTCGAGCATCGCGAAGGCGGCCGCAATTGCCGCACTTCGCGGAGATCGGCGTTGCATGTACCAGGCGGCGATGCAGAGTGCGGCGATCGCGAACGGCACGGGTTCGCCGTAGCGCAAGTTCAGCACACCCACCGTGGGCGTCAAGATCAGCATGACGGCCACGGTTGGGCGGTCGGCGATCGCTGCGAGCGTTGCGTCCGTGACGCATAGCGCTGCGAGCGACAGCGCGATCCAGAGCATCTTGGCGACGCCGAACGGCAAGAACGCGAGCGGTACGACGGCCGCCAGCGCATATCCCGGAAGCGGAGCCGGACTTACCTTCCAAGCGGGCTCCGTGGTCGGTGCATACACGCGCCGTTCGCACGAACGCAAAGGTTCGGTCAAATACGGGTCGCCGTGCCCACGAACGACTTGTGCGCCGCAGTAGACGACGCCGAAATCCGAAACGCGAAAGACCGTCGCCGGGGCAGTTCGGTTGAAAGCCGTTTGAACGCCGGTGTCGATCGCAAAAGCCAGCAGCCCGAAGGTGAACGCGATCGCCAGGCGTCGCGCTAGCGCATGCTTTTCGAAACCGACGATATTCACGACGCCCTCGCTGCGGCTATTGAAAGACTACGATGTAACGCAAAGCGTCGCTCGCAACGTTTCCTTCGGCCCTGGCGCGTTAGGTATTTCGTCGCTCGGATCGATGCTTTAGCTGCTAACATTGCAGCAACACCCAAGAGCGCTCGGCGCTTTCGACGAAAGCCCGAAACGTGCGAGACAGCGAGGACGGGCGCTTACGGTGTCCGTGGGCCACACGCGGCGAGAGCGTCGCCTATCACGACCGCGAGTGGGGCGTGCCGGAGCGGGACGATCGGCGGCTGTTCGAACTCCTGACGCTCGAAGGCGCGCAAGCGGGCCTGAGCTGGGAAACGATCCTGCGCAAACGGGCCGGATATCGTGCCGCCTTCGCGGATTTCGATCCGCTCGCGGTCGCGCGCTTCGACGCCGACCGCATCGCCGGCCTCGTCCTGGACACGGGCATCGTTCGTCATCGCGGCAAGATCGCTGCGACGGTTTCCAACGCCGCGGCCTTCAATGCCGTGCGCGACGAATGCGGCTCGTTCGCGACCTATCTATGGTCCTTCGTCGACGAGCGCCCGATCGTTACCCGTCGCACGGAGCGCGAACCGCTCCCGCAGCGCACCGCGCTTTCCGATCGCATCGGTGCCGACCTTCGTCGCCGTGGCTTCGCGTTTGTCGGATCGACGATCGTCTATGCGTTCTTACAAGCGACGGGCGTCGTCGACGATCACTACGCGACGTGCTTCCGCGCAGCGGAACTCGGGACGGTGCGTTAACCGGGTACGTGCGGACGGACTTGTTTCGATCCGGTCGAACGGCTCGCGTCGGTGAAAGACTCCGTTTCGGCCGCTGGCAGCTTGCGCGTCGGGATCGATATCGGCGGGACGTTTACGGACCTCGTGGCACTCGACGGCGCCGGAACGCTGACGCGGCTAAAGATTCCGTCGACGCCGAAACGACCCGAGCTCGGCTTCCTCGCCGCACTCGACGTGTTGCTCGCCGAGAACGCCGCAACCGGTATCGCGCTCGTCGCCCATGCGAGCACCATCGCGACGAACGCGCTGCTCGGACAGATAAATCTCGAACTGCCGCGCGTCGCCTTCATCACGACCGCCGGCTTCCGGGACGTGCTCGAAATCGGGCGCCAGAACCGCAGCGCGATCTACGATCTCAACGTCGCGCGGCCGCGGCCGCTCGCGCGACGTGAAGACCGGCTCGTCGTTCGCGAGCGCCGAACGCATACGGGCGAGGTGCTCGTGCCGCTCGACCGGGACGACGTCGCACGCGTCGTCGCGACGCTTCGCGAACGCAATAGTACAACCGTCGCCATCGGCTTTCTTCACGCCGACGTCGACGGCGCGCACGAACGCGCGCTCGCCGACGCATTGCTCGCGGCGCTTCCCGGCATCGACGTATCGCTGTCGTCCGAAGTCGATCCGCAGTATCGCGAATACGAACGCTTTTCGACGACCGTCGTCAACGCGGCGCTCGGGCCGATCGTCCGCGGTTACCTCGACCGCATCGCCGCGGGTTTGCGCGAACGCGCCGTCGTCGCGCCCGCCTTCATCATGCGCAGCGACGGCGGCATGACGGCGCTCGCGGCGGCGGCTCGCCGTCCGGCCGCCCTCATCGAAAGCGGACCGGCGAGCGGTGTGATCGCCGCGGCCTTCGTCGGACGCGCGCTCGGGATCGACAACGTCCTCTCCTTCGATATGGGTGGGACGACGGCGAAGGCCGGCACGATCGTGCGCGGGACGCCCGAGATCGGCACGTCGTTCGAAGCTGCGGGCGGTACGCATAGCGGCCGCGCCGTTCGCGGGAGCGGCTATCCCGTGCGGTTCCCGTTCGTCGAGCTCGCGGAAGTCAGCGCGGGTGGGGGGACGATCGCTTGGCTCGATCGCGCCGGCGCGTTGCGCGTCGGCCCGCTTTCCGCCGGTGCGGATCCCGGGCCCGCCGCGTACGGCAGCGGCGACCGTCCGACCGTCACCGACGCGAACGTCGTCTTGCGGCGCTTGAATCCCAAGGCGCTCCTGGGCGGCGCGTTTCCAATCTCCGCGGCGCGCGCGTACGAGGCCGTCGCGACGGTCGCGGGCGCGCTCGACGGCGATGTCGCACGGACCGCAGCGGGCATCGTGACGCTCGTCGATCACGAGATGGCAAAGGTGCTGCGCATCGTCAGCGTCGAGCGCGGCTACGATCCGCGGGATTTCACGCTGCTGGCGTTCGGCGGCGGCGGACCGCTGCACGCGTGTGCCGTCGCACGCGACGTCGGTATGAGGCGCATCGTCGTACCACCGCATCCCGGTGTGTTCTCGGCATACGGTTTATTGGCAGCCGACGTGCGCGCCGTCGCGGTGCGTTCGCTCGTCGAAGCGGCGACGGACGACGCCTTCGCGCGCGCCCGCGCGCTCTTCGAAACGTTGGCGCGCGACGTCGATGCGTCGCTCGCGGCGCAAGCCGTGTCGGCCGGCGCGCGCCGTTTCGTGCGCGAACTCGATTTGCGTTACGCCGGGCAATCAACCGAGCTTGCGATCGGCGACGTCACGTCGCTCGACGCCGCGCTCGCGGCGTTTCACCGCAAACATCGCGAACGTTACGGATTCGCTGTGGAGGACGAACCGATCGAAATCGTCACGGTGCGTACGATCGGCATCGGTACGACGCCGAAACCGCCACTCGTACCGACGCCGCGGACATCCCGCAAAGCCGCCGTACGCGCGCCGCTACCCGGCGCGCGCACGCTCGAACGCGAGGCGTTCGACGGAGAGCGTTTCGTGACGCTGCCGGTGTACGCGCGCGCCGAGCTGCGTTGCGGCGACGCGTTTGCGGGGCCCGCGATCGTCGAACAGTACGATGCGACGACGTTCGTCGCGGGGGGCTGGAGCGCGCACGTCGACACGCTCGCGAATCTCGTTTTGGAGGACCGCTCGTGATCGACCCGATTACCGTCGAACTCATCGGCAGCACGCTCCGCTACGCAAGTGAAGAAATGGGCATCGCGGTGCGCGATGCGGCGTACTCTGCGAATATTAAAGAACGTCTGGATCATTCGTGCGCGCTCTTCGATGCCGACGGCGCGCTCGTCGCGCAAGCCGAACACATTCCCGTACATCTGGGCTCGCTGCCGTGGGGGTTGCGTCGAACGCTCGCGTGGCTCGCCGAACGCAACCGCCGCATCGAGCGCGGCGAGATGATCGTCGTGAGCGATCCGTATCTTTCGGGCACTCACCTCAACGACGTGACGCTCATCCGCGCGATCTATTTTGGCGACGCACTTGTCGGGTATGCCGCCAACAAGGCGCATCATACCGACGTCGGCGGCTCCGTCCCGGGCTCGATGCCGCCGGACGCTCGGGATCTTTTCGCCGAGGGTTGCATCGTTCCACCGACCGTGCTCGTCCGCGACGATCGCGTCGTCGACGAAATCGTCGAATGGCTGCGCGCGAACTCGCGCACGCCGACGGCTCGCGCGGGCGACGTGCGCGCCCAGGTCGCGGGTAACCTCGTTGGCGAGCGCCGCTATCTCGAACTCGTCGACCGGTACGGGGCGGCGACCGTTTCCGCCGCTCTGCGCAAGACGCTCGCCGACGGCGAGCGCCGGACGCGCGCGGCGCTCGCGGAGCTTCCCGATGCGACGGTCGAACACAGCGACGTGCTCGAAGACGAGCGCGGCGAAGCGACGATCGTGCTGCGCGTGCGACTTACCAAACGCGGCGAAACGCTCGAACTCGATTATACGGGAACGTCGCCGCAAGTGCCGCTGCCGCTCAACGCCGTCTACGGCGTGACGCTCTCCGGCGTCTACTACGCCGTACGAGCCGTGACGGATCCTCACGTCCCGACGAGCGACGGTTCGTTCCGTCCGATTGCGGTGTACGTGCCCGAAGGCTCGCTACTCAATCCGCGCCGGCCGGCGCCCGTGAGCGCGGGCAACGTCGAAACCTCGATGCGTAATGCCGATCTCGTGCTCGGCGCGTTCGCCAAACTCGCCCCCGGCCGCGTACCCGCGCAAAGCGGCGGATCGATGAATAACGTGTCGCTCGGCGGCATCGATGCGCGTGGCCGATCGTGGGCGTTCTACGAGACCAACGGTTGCGGGATGGGGGCGCGTCCGACCGCCGACGGCATCGACGCGATCCACGCGCACATGACGAACACGCTCAATACGCCGATCGAAGCGATGGAACGCGATATGCCGATCCGCATCGACGCCTACGAATTCGTGGCGGGCACGGGCGGAGCCGGCGAATTTCGTGGCGGCTGCGGCCTGCGGCGAACGTTCGTCTTGCGGGAAGGCACGGCGACGGCCTCACTGCTCGCCGAGCGTCACGCCATCCGTCCGGCGGGTGCGCTCGGCGGCTGCTCCGGCACGTGCGGTAGCCACACCCTCGTGCGGGCGGACGGCACGTCGTGCACGCTCGACGCCAAAGGAAGCGTGCTACTCAACGAAGGCGATGCGATAACCATCGAGACGGCGGGCGGCGGAGGTTACGGCGCTGCGTCCGCGCGCGCCCGGAGCGCACGCGACGCCGATCGTCGCAATCAAATGATTACGAAGGTTATCGCGGCGAAACCGCTCCGACGGGCATCGTCGCCGTAATGCGGCAGGCCACCTCGGGCGTCCGTTCGATATCGAGGCGGCTGACCAAGGCGCGAACGATCAGCAAGCCGCGTCCGCCTTCCGCGCTCGGGCTCGCGACGATCTTCTCGAGTCCCGCACACGAACCGGCATTTTCGACGACGATTTTTAACGATGCGTGATCGAATTCGACGCACACACACATCGGCTCGTCACCGTGGCGTACCGCATTGGTAACGAGCTCCCCAAAAACCAGCTCGTGCAGCCCGTCTGTCGTCGTATCCCGGACGACCGAGCGAGCGAGTAAGCTCGAAAATTCGCGACGGTACGCGCAACTCGTCTCGAGATCTTTTTGCCGCAAAACCCAACGCTTACGCACGCTTTGTAGTCCCCATTATCGGCCAGTATCAATCGTTTCGTCGAGTTCGAAGAGGTTGCCGGTAGCGTCATGGGTAGGGTCGTCGTATGAAATCTGAAGATGCGACTCCGAACGAACTCTATAAAGATGCCGTGAGCGATGGTACGCAGGCGCCCAAGCCGCAGTCGGAGGCGGATGAAGCCGTCGTCGTCGAGAGCAATGCGAGCAATTACGGTGCGGGCGCCGTCGCAACACCGACGTCGCCAGGGGAGGAGAAGTAGCGCTCAGCCGGTCCCCTCGAGCCGCATGACGGCGCGGCTTTTCTTGAAGTGCGATTCGGTGGCGAACCGATTGCCGCCAGGTGGATCGCTCGGAGCGTAGCGAGGGCGTTATAAGGCATCGCTCGCGCGCGATAATGCGGTTGTGCCAAGCCGCTACGCCGTCGAATGCGAACGAGCGGCTCCGCGACGGAGTATGCCGCGTCGAGCGCGCGCGCCCCTAAAGTTCGTCCGCCCGCGACTCTTTACAGAGAACGAGCGTTCCGATAGTCAGAGTCAGTAGGAATAACGTCCCCGGGAAAGCATCCAACCGAGCAAACAACCGTGCCTACACTTGGAGGCAGCCCGTATGTTCGAAGTAGAGCGGCGCGGCGACGCGTGCATCGTCCACGTCGATGAAGATCTCGACATCGCTTGCAAAGAGCGGCTCGGCGCTTCCGTTGAAGCCGCCGAAGGTGTGGACTCGCCGCGACTCATCGTCGTCTCGCTCGAGCGCTGCGCCTATTGCGACTCGTCGGGGTTGGCCGAGTTGCTCAAAGCGTACAAACGGCTGCGGCAACGTCTCGTCGTCGTCGTGCCTTCCGGTTCGCAGTGTCGTCGTATCTTCGAGATTACGGGTCTCAACGCAATTCTCCAGATCAGCCCATCGATCGATTCGGCACTCTTGCTGAGCGTTACGAGCGATTAAATCGAGGGGCGGCGCTTAGCGTCGAACGAACGCCGCGGCGGGCTCGGAGCCGGCTGGCCGTCTCTCTAACGCGTCGCGCAAGCGCAGCGAGTTGCCCGCTACGAACAGGCTCGACATTCCCATCGCTGCCGCCGCGAGCATCGGATGGACGAAGCCCAGCGCTGCGAGCGGCACCAGCGCCGCATTGTAAGCGCAGGCCCAAAACAAATTTTGCACGATCGTGCGTTTCGTGGCGCGCGCCAGGCGGATGCCGACCGCGACGTCGCGCGGATCGCCACGCAGAAGTGCGACTCCGGCCGTCTCGATCGCGATATCCGAGCCGCCTCCGAGCGCGAGTCCCACGTCTGCCGACGCGAGGGCCGGGGCGTCGTTGATACCGTCACCGACGAAGGCGACGCGCCGGCCGGCCGCGCGCAGCTCGCCGACGATTGCGGCCTTGCCTTCGGGCGATATCGCAGCATCGTACGTCGCGATCCCGAGTGCCGTTGCGATGTGGCGGACGGGGCCGGCTCCATCTCCGCTAACGATGCGGACCTCGATGCCGAGCGCCCGCACGGCGTCGACGGCTGCGCCCGCTTCGGGCCGTAACCGGTCGGCCAGTTCGATCGTGCCGAGCAACGTCGCGTCGCGCGCGACATACACCACCGTGGATGTTGCGTCGCCCTTCGTGACGACGAGCGGTGCGAGTCCGAGCGCGTCGACGAACGCGGCATTGCCGACGTACGCGCGCGTTCCATCGACGAGCGCGGATACGCCGCGGCCACGCTCGGTCTGCGAATCTTCGACTGGGGACGCCGTTTGCGAAACGAGGGTTCCGGAGGCTTCGAAGCGTGCGTCGAAAGCGCGCACGATCGCTATCGCGAGCGGGTGTGCGGACGTGCGCTCGACGCTCGCCGCCACGCGCAAAACTTCGTCCGCCGGCACTTCTGCGAGCGGACGAATTGCGACGACGTCGGGTCGTCCCGCCGTCAGCGTTCCCGTTTTATCGAAAATGACCGTGTCGACGGTCCCGAGCCGTTCCAGGGCCTCGGCGTCGCGCACGAGCAAGCCCAGGCGCGCGCCGGTGCCCACGGCGACCATGATCGCTAGCGGCGTCGCGAGGCCGAGCGCGCACGGGCATGCGACGACGAGCACCGCGACCGCGACGACCAGCGCGTCGCTCCACGCGTGTCCCGCGAAGATCCACGCCGCGAACGTCGCGAGGGCGATCGCGAGGATTGCCGGCACGAAGACGCCCGCGATGCGATCGGCGAGCCGTTGCACGGCCGGCGTCGAGCCTTGGGCGCGCCGCACGATCGAAACGATGCGGGCGAGGCCGGTCCCCGTACCGACGGCGCCGGCGCGGACGACGAGGGTTCCGTCGCCGTTGAGCGTGCCGGCGGCGACGTCGTCGCCGGGAGCGACTTCGCGCGGAATCGGTTCACCGGTCAATGCCGAGACGTCGATCGAACTGGAACCGGCCACGACGTGGCCATCGATACCGATGCGTTCGCCCGCTCGAATTTCGAGTTCGTCGCCGACCCGGACGTGCTCGAGCGCGACGTCGAGCGCCGATCCGTCGGGTTGCCGGAGCCGCGCGCGCTCGGGCCGCAGATCGAGCAGCGCGCGAATCGCGCGATTGCTCTTCCCCTTGGCGGACGCTTCCAGATATTTACCGACGTAGATCAGCGTCACGATGGCGCTAGCCGTTTCGAAGTAGGTCGGTCGTCCGGCGCTCATCGCGTACAGCGAATAGCCGAACGCCGCGCTCGAGCCGAGCGAGACGAGCGTGTCCATATTGGCGGAGCCGTAGCGTAGTTTCGCGAGGGCGCTGCGATGGAAGTCGAATCCGACGACGAGATAGACGGGCAGCGTCAACGCCAGCAACAGCGCATCTTTGCGTGCGAACTGCGGTGCGAACATCGCGACCAAAACCGTCGGTATGAAAAGCGCGAGCGCGAGCGTCAAGAGGCTGCGCCGGCGTGCCATGTCACGGTCGCGCCGAGCCGTGTCTTCGTCGTCTGCCTGGGGACCGTCGATGACGACCGAAGCGCGATAGCCCGCGCGTTCGATCGCGG